>WNFJ01117518.1_pt3 | contig 20716 bp, 16 predicted proteins | sample 5400461 | NCBI WGS metagenome assembly WNFJ01 (sample SAMN13153349, study PRJNA577476) | soil metagenome | isolation source: 115 cm saprolite on Douglas fir-dominated hillslope | place: USA:California | collected 2013-09-17
CCGAAGACCGCCACCTCCACCACGTCAGGATGCGCGGCCAGCGCCTGCTCGACGTGCGCGCACGCGATGTTCTCCCCGCCGCGGATGACGATGTCCTTCGAGCGGCCGTCCAGGTACAGGTAGCCATCGCCATCCAGGTGGCCAAGATCTCCGGTATGCAGCCAGCCGTCAACGTCGACGGTGTCGTCGTCGACCATTCCGAGGTAGCCGGTCATCACAGTGGGCGCGCGCAACAGCACCTCGCCCACGCCGTGAGCGTCCGGTTCGTGGATGCGCAGCTCGGCTACCGCATAGGGCCGACCGACGGTTCCCGGGCGCTCCTCCAGGTCGCGGTTGCCCGCCACCGTCACGAAGCCACCGGATTCGGTCATGCCCCAGGTGTTGGCCAGGCCCCGCCGTTGCAGTTGCGGCAGCTTGGCCCGCATCCGATCCAGCAGGGCCGGCGGCAGCGGTGCACCGCCCAACGGGAAGGATCTCAGCGAGGACAGGTCGCGCTTGTCGAAGTCAGGGTGCTCCAGCACCCGCGTGGCCATCGTGGGCACGCCACCCCAGTTTGCGACCTGCTCGGTCTCGATAAGCTTCAGCACCCGCCCGGCGTCGAACTTGCCGTCAAGCAAGACCAACCGGCCGCCGATGATCAGCTGGGTTATCAGGTTCGACACGCCGCCGACGTGGAATAGCGGTGTGCTGACCAGCGTCACCGGCTGGGGGCCATCGGTGGGCAGCAGATGGGGCAGCCGCCGCGAGCGGGTGAGCAGGTTCTGCTGGTTAGCCACCACCGAGCGTTGCGACAGCAGGACCGCCTTCGGTGCGCCCGAGCTGCCCGAGGTGAACAACACCAGTCCGGCGTCGTCTTCGTCGACCGCCACTGCCGGCGCGGGAGCGGCCGGACGGGTGTCCGCGGTGAAGTATCGGGTGAGTGCGCTGACAGCCAGGGCAGGCATCGAGTGCGGTGCCGGCAGCTCGCTGTCGCCGGGGTTGTCGGTCAGCAGGAGCACTGGCTGGGTCAGGGTGAGAGCGTGCTTGATCTCGGTATTGCCCCACCATCGGTTGGCCATCACGGGCACAGCACCGACCGTCCAGATTGCCCACACGGCCAGCACGAACTCGGGGCAGTTATATGCCCGCAGCATCACGTGGTCGCCGGGGCCGACGCCGCGCTCACGCATCATCGCGCCGGCACCGTCAAGGGCGCCGCGGAACTGCTTGAAGGTGATCCGCTGCTCGGCATAGACGATGAATGTCCGCTCGTTCCATCGCTCGGTACCGAGAAGCATGTCGGTGATCTGCTGCGGCCGCTGGCGGTAGACCAGCCCGCCATGCCCGGCGCACTCACCCGGTTCGACGTCGGCTCCCCACAGCGCGGCCAGGGGGTCGAGCTGTGCGGTCGTGGCAGCCTCGGAGTTCATCGGCCCCTTCACTCGCCGTCGCCGCATTCCTGGAATGCGCGTACAACCGAACCTTCCTTGTGCACAACAAGCGCATCGCAGACACCCAATAGACCGACCTTTCGAGCAGCTGACGGGATGGCACACCCTGGCATCACCGGCCTGAGGCGCACGCGGCGGAACCGGCTACGCCCCGAATGATATAGTAGATTACTAGACTAATACAGGGCTACGGCGTGACTGTCCGACGGCTGGGCGCCCGTGCCGAACCAGTCCCGCGCTCGTCGCATCAACCTCCCTTTGACCGGAGAAGTCGCATGTTTCAGCTGCTGATCCTGCTCAGGCGCAAGCCAGGGGCTGTCGATGGCCGAGTTCGTTGACTACTACGAAAGCCACCATGCCCCGTGTTCGTGACCCAACACGAGACGCGTGTGAAGGAGATGCAATGACAGGTCGGGTGGCTGGCAAGGTCGCATTCATCACCGGAGCGGCACGCGGTCAGGGGCGCAGCCACGCCGTCCGGCTCGCGCAGGAAGGCGCCGATATCATCGCTCTGGACATCTGCTCCGATATACCAGGCGCGAGCTATCCGAGCGCGACGCCTGAGGACCTGGCCGAGACGGTACGCACCGTCGAGTCCCTGGACCGGAGGATGGTCGCGCGTATGGCCGACGTGCGCGACTACGCCGCCGTCGCCGAAGTCGTGTCCGAGGGAGTTGCCAGCTCGGTCGGCTGGACATTGTGAGCGGCAACGCCGGCATCGCCTCGCCGCCCTTCGCGGCGTAGGACATGCCGGAGGACGCGTGGCAGAGCATGATCGACGTCAACCTCACCGGTGTGTGGCACACCTGCAAGGCGGCAATCCCGCACCTCATCGAGGGCGGGCGAGGCGGATCGGTCATCCTCACCAGTTCCGCAGCTGGGCTGAAGGCCTATCAGAACATCGCCAACTATGTAAGCGGCCAAGCACGGCGTGGTCGGGCTGATGCGGACGCTGGCCAACGAACTCGCCCCGCACCTGATCCGGGTCAACTGCCTCAACCCGACGTCGGTGAACACCATCATGATCCATAACGACGTCACTTACCGGCAGTTCCGCCCCGACCTCGATCGGCAGCCGGAGGTCGAGGACGTGCGGGGCATCTTCGCCTCGCTGAATGCGATGCCGATTCCCTGGATCGAACCGATCGACGTTTCAAACGCCTTGCTGTTTCTCGCCTCGGACGAGGCCCGGTACATCACGGGGGTGGCCCTGCCGATCGACGCCGGCCAACTGGTCAAGTAGCTGACAGAATTCGATCCCGGGGGGCAATTGGCGACTCGGGGCTAGACCCGCTCCATGATGGTCGCCGTGGCCATCCCCCCGCCGGTGCACATGGTGATCAAGGCGGTGTTCAGGTCGCGTCGTTCAAGCTCGTCGAGCGCGGTCTGGAACAACATGGGCCCGGTCGCGCCGATCGGGTGGCCCAGTGCGATCGCGCCGCCATTGACGTTCAGCCGGGCGGGATCGACGCCGAGATCGCGGGTCAGCTTGAGCGGGATCGCCGCGAACGCCTCGTTGACCTCCCACAGGTCGATGTCGCCCACGGACATCCCGGCCTTGGCAAGGCATTTCTGCGTGGCCGGCGTGGGAGCGGTGAGCATGATGACCGGCTCTGCGGCCGCGACGGCTCCGGCGACCACACGGGCCCGCGGTTCGAGCCCGTGCGCTCGCGCGAAGTCCGGAGAGGCCAGCAGCATCGATGACGCGCCATCGACGACTCCCGAGGAGTTGCCCGCGTGATGAACGTGGTGGATTGCGCCGACGCCCGGATAGACCTGTGCGCACGTCTCGTCGTACGAACGGCCTTCCGGTTGGCGAACCTTGGCACCGGCGGCGGCGAACGAAGCCGGCAGCGCTGCCAGGCTCTCGGCGGAGGTTCCGGGTCGCGGATGCTCGTCATGGTCCAGCGCAACCGACCCGTCGTCGTTCTTGACCGCGATAAGACTACGGGCGAAGCGTCCTTCGGCCACGGCAACGGCGGCCTTGCGCTGGCTCTCGGCGGCGAACTCGTCCACGTCGGCACGGCCGAACTTTTCCAGCGTCGCGATCAAATCGGCCGAGATGCCCTGCGGCACCAGCGGAAAGCGCTTGCGCAGCTGCACATTTCCGCCATCCAAGGTCGAGCTGCCCGGCGTCTGCACGTAGCGCGACATCGACTCCGCCCCGCCGGCGACCACCAGGTCCTGCCACCCGGCAGAGATGCCCATCGCGGCGAACATGATCGCTTGCTGACCGGAGCCGCAGAACCGGTTCAGCGCCACTCCGGGCACCCCGACCGGCCAGCCAGCGGCCAGGACAGCGAGGCGGGCGATGTCATGGCCGTGATCGCCTTGTTGGTCGCCATTGCCGATGACAACGTCCTCGACCAGGGCCGGGTCGATGCCAGTACGGGCCGCCAGCGCGACCAGGGTCTGGGCGAGCAGCTCCTGCGGATGAAATCCGTGTAGCGCCCCACTGGGCTTGCCCTTGCCGCGCGGCGTGCGCACGCCGTCGATGATCCATGCGTCGGTCATGGGCCGTCTCCTTCCAGGTGGCTTGGCGTTCGCAGATCCGGTCGATCCTGCGGAGGTCGGTGGACAGCTGTCCCTTGACACTAGGCCATTAGTCTAGTCTACGATAGTCGCTGTCGAGAGTTTGAGGCTCTGAGACTTACTCGACCGGTCAACGCCGGCCGCGGCAACCGAGCATTACTCATCCGATTCGGAGGAGCAGCGTGAGCGAGAAGAGGTTCGACGGCAAGGTGGCCATCGTGACCGGCTCCGGCGGTGGCCTCGGATTCGAGCATGCCCAGCTATTCGCTTCTCGCGGCGCCAGCGTCGTGGTCAACGACCTCGGCGGATCGGTCTCCGGCGGTGGCGCCGACGGCGGCGCGGCTAAGTGCGCCGCGAGCAAGATTACCGCGGCGGGCGGAAAGGCTGTAGCGGACAGCCACTCGGTCTCGACGCCCGAGGGTGCGGCCGCTGTGGTGCAGACCGCACTGGACAGCTTCGGCCGGGTCGACATCCTGGTCAACAATGCCGGCATCCTGCGCGACAAGTCCCTGACCAAGCTCACGCCCGAGGATTTCGACGCCGTGCTGACCGTGCACCTCAAGGGCTCGTTCCTGATGACCAAGGCAGCGTTCGAGCCCATGCGGGCGCAGGGCTACGGACGGATCGTGAATACCAGCTCGCCGGCCGGCCTATACGGCAACTTCGGCCAGACCAACTATTCCTCGGCCAAGATGGGACTGATCGGACTCACCCGCACGACCGCGCTCGAAGGTGCTCGCTTCGGCATCCAGGCCAACGCGATCTCGCCTGCAGCATTCACCCGCATGACCGAGAACCTCTTGGGCGAGCTCTGCGGTGGCAAAGGTGCCGAGGCGCTCAGCCCGGCGAAGGTGTCGCCGCTGGTTGCCTGGCTCTGCCACGAAGGATGTCAGTTGACCGGTGAGGTGTTCGGGGTGGGCGGTGGCCTGGTCACCCGGATCTTCGTCGCCGAGACGCCCGGGATCTTCGAGGACGTTCCCACGATCGAGTCGATCGCCGCGCGCATGGACGAGATCCGTACCGAGGAGGGCTACATCGTGCCGGCCAACGTCGGTGACAGCTTTGCCCCCGTACTCAAGCGCCTGGCCTGATGGCGAGGACCGGCTGATGGTGACAGGCCCGGCGGCGGAGGGCAGCGTCGCCGAACTGCGGCGGCAAATTCGCATCCTGGCCGAGCGACAGATCGCGCCCCATGTCGCCCAGGCCGAGGCCGAGCGTGAGCTGCTTGCGCCGATTCGCGAGGCGCTCGGGCGTGCGGGATGTTTTGGCCGCACCCTGCCGGTTGCCTACGGCGGGCGCGGCGCGGGGCTCGGAGCCTTCGCTGCCCAGCAGGAGGAGCTATCCCGCGTATGGCCGACCGCCGCAGTGGGAGCCACATGGACCAACCTCAGCGGTCTGCTCCTCCGCCGATTCGGCTCGGATCTCCAGAAAAAGGAACTCCTGCCCTGCCTCGCTGACGGCAGCATGCTTGGCGCCATCGCCTGGACTGAGCCGCAGGGAGGTTCGGACGCGGCCGCGCTACAGACGATCGCTACCAAGGTGGACGGCGGTTGGCGCCTCGACGGAGCCAAACGGCTGATCGACAACGCCAAGAACGCCGACTTCATCATCGTCGGGGCGCGCACGTCGCAGAACGAGAACCCGCACAAGTCATTGTCGATGTTCGTCCTGCATCGTGAGGATCCGGGTTTCGTGTTCGGCGGCGCATACGACACCCTCGGACTTCGCGCCGCTGGTGTCGGCTGGTTCACGCTGCGCGACTGCTTCCTGCCCGAGGGCCGCCTGCTCGGGGAGGTGGATCACGGGTTCTATCAGATAATGGCGATGGTGGAACTCGGCCGCGTCGGCGTTGCGGCCATGTGCCTGGGAATCGCTGAGGCCTGCCTGAACGCGGCCGTCGAGTTCCTCACGACCCGCTCGGTTGGCGGTCGCGCGCTGGCTGGCAACGACGTGATCCTGGCGAGCGTGGCCGACATGCGGGTACGCATCGATTCGCAGAGCGGCTCGAATGACTGCCTCGGATGCGCCAGCCGTCCTGCGCCGGTTCCTCGCGGCGATCACTCGCTTCGACACCCAGCGTAGTCTGGCGCTGCTGACGAGCGACGCCGTTCTTGAGTTCCCCTTCGCTGGCAAGGGGGTCCCGGCACGGCTGGACGGCCACGCTGAGATCGCGTCGTTTTGCGCCTGGGGTAGGGCGGAGTTCGGCTCGCTGCAGGTTCACGACCTAGACTTGAAAAAGATCGTGGACTTGATAATATAGGACTTGATGAATCGTCCACTCGGTCGGTTGCTGGATGCATCGGACTGCGCAGCAACCCTCAGGCCGTGGCCAGACCCGTCAGCCTTCGAGGGTTACCGGAGGGCGTCGAGCCGAAACGGTTCACGGGTGGGCTTGGCTAGGTAAGAAAGGTGGTCCCCATGGATCAAGCGCTATTGGACGAGATCAAGATAATTGACACGGACACGCACGTCATTGAGCCGCCCGACTTGTGGACCTCAAGGGTCTCGGTCAAACGGTGGGGTGACCTGGTTCCGCACATTCAACCCGACAAGGACGGTGCTCCGGCGTGGTTCGTCGGCGATCGCCGCATCCTCGGGGTTGCGGCGGCGGCAATGGCCGGCTGGAAGGAATATCAGCCTGATCACCCCCTGCGGCTCGAAGATGCCGATCGAGCCGCGTGGGACCCGCGAGAGCGCCTGAAGCGAATGGACGCCGATGGCATTTACGGCCAGGTTCTGTACCCGAACGTCGCCGGCTTCGGCGGCGGGAACTTCACCAAGGTGGTGGAGCCAGAGCTTATGCTTGCGCTCGTCCGGGCGTACAACGACTTCCTGACGGATTTCGCGAGTGTGGCGCCTGGGCGCTACATACCGGTGAGTGCCGTGCCGTTTTGGGATCTTGGCCTTGCTGTCGCCGAGATCGAGCGGGTCGCAGCCGCTGGCCACAAGGGTCTGATCATGACAGCGGCGCCGGATAACTGGGGACAGCCCCATCTCGAAGACCCGCACTGGGACCGGCTGTGGGCAGCGGCCCAGGATGCCGATATGCCGATCAATTTCCACATCGGGTCCGGCGATATATCCGACTACCCGACCCACCCGGGTGGTAAGCACGCCAATTCGGCGTCCCTCTCCGTGATTAACTTCATCAACAATGCCCAAGCGATCGTCCGAGTGATCTGCGGTGGCGTCTGCCATCGCTTCCCCAGGCTCAACATCGTATCAGTAGAGAGCGGTGTGGGGTGGATACCGTTCGCTCTTGAGGCCTTGGAATGGCAGTGGTACAACTGTGGCGTGCCGCTTGAGCACCCTGAGTACGACCTGTCTCCCAGGGAATACTTTCTGCGTCAGGTCTACGGGTGCTTCTGGTTCGAACGGGACACGGCACTGAGCGCCATCGAGCAACTCGGAGCCACGAACTTTCTCTACGAGACCGATTTTCCGCATCCGACGAGCATGGCACCGGGCCCAGCCTCGATCGCGACCACGCCGCGCGAGTATGTCCTCAGCGCGCTCAAGGACTTGCCGGACGACACCGTCAAGCTGCTGTTGCAGGACAACGCAGCGCGCATCTACAACCTGGACCTGTAAACCCAGCCAGCCAGGGATCTGCTCGACGAACGTCTCCTTGGCGCAGCCCTGCCGCTACGTAGGCGGCTCGAGGTCAGGGCATGCCAGAGTGGCGCGGCAGGTTCAGGATTAACAGGGCGGACCGGACAGGGTGGAGCTGGTGTACCGCCCTGTCCTTGGTGCGCTAGCGTATGATCTCGCCCAAGTAGTTGGCTTCCAGCAGATGCCTGTCGTTAAGGAGTGCCTTGGCCGTATCGGTTTTCTGTACGGCCCCTCTGCTCAACACGTAGCCGCGGTCCGCGATATTGAGGGCGAGTTCTATGTGCTGCTCGACGAGCAGCACTCCCGCCTTCGAGTCCTGGGCGATTTGCCTTAGAACGGGAAGCAGGCGCTCGACGAGGATCGGGGCCAAGCCGAGGCTCATCTCGTCGACCATGATCAGCTTGGCGCCGCTGACTATCGCTCGGGCCGTTGCTAGCATTTGCTGTTCGCCGCCTGACAGCAGACCTGCCCGGCGCTTCATCAAGCCCTTCAACGCGGGAAAGTAGGAAAAGATGCGATCAAGGTCCGCTGACCCATGACGCGCCCCAAGAGTCAGGTTCTCCCGGACGGTGAGCTGGAAGAACAGCCCGCGATCCTCCGGCACATGCGCGACACCGCGCCGCGCCACGAGCCACGGCCTGCCCTTGCGGACTGGTTCGCCAACCACGGTAAGCGTGCCAGCGGTGACTGGGAGTATTCCTGAAATGGTCTTGAGCGTCGTAGTTTTGCCGGCGCCGTTGGCCCCGAGCAGAGCTACCACCTCGCCGGCTTCCACGTGCATGTTCACTCCGCGCAGTACCGGAGTGGACTTGTATCCTGCGTGGACGTCCTCGAGCTCGAGCAATCGCACCGACATCTTCTAACCCAACCCCTCGGCAGTACGGGCGTTGACGAGCTCAGCTGCTTCCTTCTCGATATCTTCGGGAAGCTCTTGCTTACCCAGATATGCCTGGACGACGTTGGGGTCGCTGCGAATCTGCGCCGGCGGACCCTCTGCTATCAGTTTGCCGAACTCGAGAACATAGATGTAATCACACGCGGTTAGCACCAGGCCCATGTCGTGGTCTACCAGCAACGTGCCGATGCCCCGGTCGACGATGCGCCGCAGCAGGGTGCCCAGCTCCCTGGTCGCGTCACTGTTCAACCCGGCCGCGGGCTCGTCGAGCAGCAGGAACTGTGGATTCGACGCAAGGGCCCGCCCGGCGCTCACCAGCTTCCGTTGTCCCAGCGACAGCGCCTCTGGGGCATCTGACAAGAAGGTTGCGAGGCCCAAGAGCTCGACCGCCTCCGCGATTTGGTCCGTGTTCGCTTTCCTGGGCGGCCGGATGAGGTCGGCCATGAAGTCCCACCACCGCGGGCGTTGAGCAGCGACGACAAGGTTCTCACGAACCGTCAGGTCAGCGAACAGTTCCTGGGACTGGAAGGTGCGCGATATACCGAGGCGTGCGCGCCGGTAAGCTGGAAGGCCACGCAGTTCGGCATCGCCCAGTTTGACGCTGCCCTTACACGGAGTGAAACCGGACACTGCGTCGATGCATGTCGTCTTACCGGCCCCATTCGGTCCGATCAGGCCAATGAGCTGCCCAGCAGGAACCTTTAGATTGAGGTCATTCACGGCGCGTAGGCCACCGTAGGTGACCGATAGGCCCTGGATCGTAAGGGTAACCATGAGCGCTACAGACCTCCTGTAGACGAGACCGACGCGCTAGCAGGCGGCTCGACCTTCTCCGATGTTCCAACGATCGATGGATCGGCCCGTTGGCCCGGCCGAAACCGAGTCCACAGCCGGTGCCAGCCCTCGCGAGTAGCCCCGGAGATGCCCTCCGGGTTGAAGATGGCCGTCAGGATGAGTCCGAGGCCCGCAATGAGGTTGAAGACCTCCACTGCGTTGCTGCCGAAGACATACGTCTGGTACACGTAGAACCACAGGCCACCAGAGGCGAGGGTCCCGGCAACGAACGCACCGGAGAGGCTTGTGATCCCGCCGAGGTATGCGATCGCTAGGAAACTGATTGAGGACAATGCATCGAACGGGCCGCTAACCGTGGTCTGCTGGTACGCGATCAGACATCCGGCAAGCCCGGCGATGAATGCCGCGATGCCGAATGCCATAAACTTCGTCGCCGCGACATTGATGCCCGCCGCAGCGGCAGCACGCTCGTTCGCGCGCAGTGCGAGCATCCGGCGTCCCGTGGATCGTCGCCGGAGATTTGCGACGCCGAGCGCGGCAAGCCCCAGGACTACCAGGCAAAATATGCCGAACGCTGGCGTGCCGATGGTGGAGCCCTGGGAAAAGTCCAGGTGGAGGCCGAAGATACGCGCTGGCTTGGTTATCGCACCGGCCGCACCCCCCGTATATGTGGGGTTATTGAAGAAGAAGGTCTCAATCGCGTATCCGGCGGCCAGGGTGATGACCGCCAGGTTCACCCCTCGAACACGGAGGGCGGGCGTCGCGGCGATGAGACCGACGCACGTTGCCACCAGGGCTGAGAGCAAGGGAGCGATAGGGAAGGGTATGCCCAGCTTTGTCGTGAATTCACAAAGAGAGTAGGCAGCGACGCCGGCGAGCGCCAGCTGGAAGAGGGAGATCTGCCCGACGTATCCGGTCAGCACGACGAGGGAGAGGCACAGCAGCGCCGCGACCAGCGTGTTGATCGCGGCAACTCGCAACGCGCTCGACATCACGAAGAAGAGCACACCGACGATCACGAACAGCCCGGTGCCAGTAGCGATGCTTGCCCGGCTAGGCGCAGGCACCGAAGGCAGGCGCGCCTCCAGCGCCATGCCCCGCGTGGGCAGCGACTTTCCGAGGAAGAAGATCGCAACGATGATCGCGATGAAAGGCAGCGCGTCCTGGGAGCCAACGCGGGGGAACCACGACACGGAGTTCGGAAGGTTGGTCAATACGCTCTGCAGCATCCCGATTACGAGCGCCGCAATCGCCGTGACGAAGAAAGAGGAGAAGCGGCCGAGAAGCGCGGCCGCCAGGGCGGGGATGATCAGCAGACTGAACGCCGTTGGCGTCAGCTGGGTAAGCGGAGCTATCAGGATCCCGCCGATTCCCGCGAGCAGCGACGCGAGCACCCAGTTGACGCCAGCCTGGAAGTCGGGCGAGTAGCCAAGCAAGCTAGCCCCCTTCTCGTTCTCCGCCGCCGCACGCGTAGCCAAGCCGAAGCGAGCAAACCGGAAGAAGAGGGTCAGCCCGAGGGCCAGGATGATACACAGGCCGGCGAGGATGAAGTGAACATTTGCCACCTTCGCGCCTAGCACCGTGATGAACCCCGATTGGGGCAGTAGGCTCGGCACGGACAGGGTGCTCGTGCCGAATCGGTATCCGATCACCGCCTGGAGGAGCAGCATCAGGCCGATCGTGGCGACCACGCTCGCCAGCATCGGCGCGTCGCGCAGTGGCCGCAGGATGGCCCAATGCAGTATCAAGCCGAGGACGGCCGCGGTCGCTAGTGAGATGACCAGCGCGACCGCGGTTCCGCATCCCGTGGGACTGCATACTTGGACGCCGCCTGGCAGGCCAGGGACAGGCAGAAGGTACTGGCCACTCGTTCGGAGGTCGTACCAAACGTAGGCGACGTACATCGCGACGGCGCCCTGTGCGAAGTTGACGACGCCGGAGCCCCGGTATCCAAGGAGGATACCCAGGGCGAGCATGCCCAGGACGGCGCCTGATCCCAACCCGAGCAGAGCAAAGAGCGCGTATTCCGACATCTGCTGGTCTCCTCGTCGAGTTGTTCGCCTACCGCGCGCAAGCTGGCGTGCCTGCTGAGCATCCGAACCTGCTGGCATGGCAGTCGGGAGCGAGACGAGCATGCCGACAGATGGTTTTGTCATAGAGTAGATAGTCTGGTCATAGAGTAGTCTTCGGTCGACGGCAGGGCAATACCTTGCCTTGATTCCGTCCGCGACGACTCCGTCACTGGTCGCCTACCGGGCCCGAGGGCAGACCCGGTAGGCCGATCGATCCAGGATCTCGACGGAGCTGTAAAAGATCGTCTTGACGATAGTTGTGAACGAGACTACTGAGACGGTCAGAAGAGGCGGCGCTGCTGGACCGCCCCGACGTGCCCCTCAATCGCGGCCCGTTCGGCCGCGCGCGTTCGATACCGCAGGCGCGATGCGCGCCAGTCGCGGGAGCGGCGCGCCGACCACCAGGTCCCCCGGAACTCACCGCCCGAGTGCACCACCGCGCGCGCTCATGCTGGTTTCCGGCGCGATGAAGCGCTGGAAAAACTTCTTGAGGCTGAGGCGCTCGCGCCTCGCGAGGTTAATTGCCGCCCGACGGCGCGTAGCGCTATTGAAAACCTGATACAGCGTTCGCGTGGCAATCCGTCCAGTTCCCTGCGGTCTCTTGCCGAACGGTGCGGAGTGACGGCGTGAACCGCGTCCTGTATGTCATTGCGTGCGGAGCGCCGCCCGCACGGGAGGTCACCCGTCTCATCGACCTCGCCCAAGATGCCGGATGGGACGTCTGCCTGCTGGAGACTCCGTCGGCAGCGAGATTCATTGATTCCGCCGCGCTGGAGAAGTTGACGGGTCATCCCGTGCGGAGCGAGTACAAGGAACCGGGTACTCCAGATGTCTTGCCCCCGCCAGACGCCATCATTGTCGCCCCGGCAACCCTGAACACCATTAATAAATGGGGTTACGGAATATGCGACACACTGGCGCCAGGTATTCTTGTCGAAGCGATCGGCAAAAGGCTTCCGGTCGTCACGCTGCCGTTCACCAACCGTGCGCATGCGGCCCATCCCGCTTTCGAGGAGAATATCCAAAAGCTCCGGTCATGGGGCAACACCACTGACTTAGGCGACTGACAGTGTGACCTGGGCGGATGCCGCGCGGCGGGTGTGAGCGCCGGATCGCATGTGGCTGATGCCATGTTCTGGGCGTGTTGGTGCGTGTGAACGTGAGACGGCTCCTGTAGGAGTGCTGTTGCCTAATCCAGCGACCTGCAGGAGCCGTCGTCTTGTTGTACACGATCTCACCGGATGGTGCCATTCCCGCAGGCCCGGACGCCGCTAAGGGCGGCGCGACGCAGACGCGCGGCGCGGGCGGGCGGGGAGCGGGTTCGCGCAGGCCGCGGCCGGGTTGCCGGCCGGGATGATCGCGGTGTGGGCAGCGGATGTGTCCTGCCCGGGCAGCCCGGCGGGCGCGCTGGTGGCCTCGGCGGGGCCGGTGGCCTCGGGCGAGATGCTGGTGTTCGCTCATCCGGTGACGGTCGCGCCGGCGGTCGCGGGCCGGGACGGCGTGGTGCGGGCTGGCGGCTGGCTACCTGATCATGTGCGCCTGGGCGAGCTGGAACGGCACCTGGGCGCGGGGGTGATCGAGGACCTGGTGGCGGCGGGCGTCGCCGCCGGGCGTATGCCGGCGCCGCAGCGGCAGCGGCTGATGTCCCTGGCGCTCACGATCCGGATGACCGTGGCGATGACCCTGATGCCCGAGGCGTCCTATACCGAGACGATACGGCAGCTAGCCGGGCACCTGGCCGATGTGCCCTTTGACCGGGACTGGCATGTCCCCACCTCCGGGGTGGCCACCGGGTGGCGCGGCAAGGTGCCGCCGGCGGTGATGGAAGAGCTGTTCTGGCAGGTAGCCGGGCCGCTGGCCGGCGGCTCCGGCGGCGATGATGATGATGGCGGCCCGGTGCTGGTGCTGGGCGGGATGCCGGTGTGCGGCATCGACGGGATGCTGATCGCCCTGGCTGACACCCCGCCCAACCGCGCCATGTTCGGCTGCACGGGCACCCGCCGCCAGAAGGGGCCGGGGTCGGCGCTGTTCCCGCAGCTGCTGGCGGTGGTGATCACCGCGCGGGCGGGCCGGGCCAAGCTGGGGGCGATCACCGGGAATGATCGCCCGGCGGCCGGACCTGTTCGCCGGGCGGGTCTTCGTTTTCGATCGCAATTTCCGGGCCATAAGATCATCACCGCGATCCTGGACGCGGGCGGGCAGGTGGTGGCCCGGGCCAAGAGCGATCTCGCGCTGCCGGCCGCCCCCGGCGGGGGCGGGTGGCTTCCCGACGGGTCCCGGCTGAGCTGGCTGAACGCGCCCAGCGGCAAGCCGGGTGACCGGCTGCCGGTCCGGGTCGCCGAGCACAACGCGGTGCTGCCCTGCGGCGACGGCCAGGAAGTCTCCGAGACCTGCACCCTGATCACCACGCTGCTGGATCACCAGGCGGTCAGCGCGGAGCAGATCCGCGGCGCCTACCAGTCGCGCTGGCCGGCCTCGGAAACCACCTTCGGCGAGGATAAGACGACCATTACCGGAGCCGGGGACCGCACGTCCGGGCCGGTGCTGCGGTCGGGCTCCCCGCGGCTGGTCATCCAGGAGTTCTGGGTCTGGATGACCGCCACCCAGCTGGTCCGCGCCAGCGCCGCCGCGTCCCTGGCCACCGAGGCCGCGGCCGCGCGGGCGCTGCGGCGGCGCGAGGACAGCGGCCCGGTCACCACCGACCAGGTGTCCTTCACCGCCGCCCGGCAGCACGCGGTCTGCTCGATGATCCAGTCGAAGGTCACCGCGGGCACGTCCCTGGCCGCCCTGGCCGAGGACACCAGCCGGGTCACGCTGCACACGCTGGCCGTCACCGGCCGGCAGCGAAACTCCCCGCGGGCGCAGAAGGCCCGGCCCGGCTTCCCGCATACCGCGGCCACCAAGAAGACCGTCACCGGCGTCCCGCAGGTAACCCGGTTCCAGCCCGAGCCCGGCCCGGGCTAGCCGCTGCCTGCCCGGACACCGTCAGGAAGGAGGAGGCGCCCCGGCCCTGCCGGGGCCGCGGCCCGTGGAACCGCACGCCCACCGCGGCGTCACGCGGCCCTCCGCCACGCTCCGGTCCCGGGAAACCCGCCGTCAACCCGGACAACGAGCCCTCTATGGGACTGCGAGATCACAACACCCAGTCGGGCATAGACACCTAAAGCCACTGGTGTTGGGTCATGGGGTGTTCGCGTTCTTTACGGGCCAGATGTTTACCCGCTTCACGCCCCCGGCACGGGAAGCCAGCATCTTAACCTGTTCCCCTGGGAACTTGCTCTGGAATCGCTCACGCAGATGATGGACACCGATTCGGCATGAGCGCGGAGCCCGGAGCGCGGGAACGGCGATGGCGCGGACGGGCGATCATCCGCGCCGCAGCCGCCGCCCTACCCCGGATAACCCACCCGGCCGGCCGGACGGCGTCCACACCGCGGCTACTTGATGGTCGTGCCGGCGTCGACGGGTAGCGCGATACCGGTGATGTACCTGGCCTCGTCCGAGGCGAGGAACAACACCGCATTGGACACGTCTCGCGGCTCCATCCACGGGATCGGCAGTGCGTTCAGCGAGACCATCAACTCGCCGTACTGCTCAACGGTAGGGTCGTCCACATCGGGCATGAACAGCCGCATGCTCGCCTCGTTCCGCACCATAGTCGTACTGACGGCGGTCGGGTGGACCGAGTTGACCCGGATGGAAAGCGGCGCGAGTTCTAGGGCGAGCGTTCGCATCAAGCCGACCACCCCGTGCTTGGCGGACACATAGTGCACAAGGTTGGGCATGGCCTTGAGCCCCCATGCGGAGCTGGTAAGCACTATCGACCCGCCCCGCTGGCCAGCGATCATGTGCGGGATCGCCGCCTTCGCGGTGTGCCAGACCCCCGTCAGGTTCGTGTCGATCATATCCTGCCAGGCATCCTCGCCCAGATCGTCGCTACGCCCGAAGGAGACGATCCCCGCGTTCGCCGACACGATGTCCAGTCGGCCAAGCTGCGCTACGCCCTCGTCTACGGCGGCCTTCAGCTCCTCGTAGTCGCGTACGTCCGCCGGGGCGGCGACGATCCGCCGGTCCAGGGCTTTGACTTCATTAACCGTCTCGGACAGGTCCTCTGGCGTCGCCATCGGGTACGGGACCGAGCCCACCTGCGCGCAGATGTCTACCGCGATGATGTCGGCGCCTTCCTCGGCCATGCGGATCGCGTGGCTGCGTCCCTGACCCCGCGCCGCCCCGGTAATGAAGGCGACCTTTCCTTCCAGCCGTCCTGCCATGAATATCTCCTTGCTCATTGCTCAGCCGTGACCGGATACAGAATCCGTGCCCGGGTGCGGTAGCAGGCGTAACGACGGGCCGGCGTGTCAGGCCCGCTGCCTCCATTTCGACCGTAAGACCCCAGGTCGGTACAGGCTTTCCTCCAGCTTGCGGATCGCGCCGGGGAGGATGGCGCGCGAGGGGGGCGCCGCACCCAGGGCATTACGCGAAAGCAGCCCGTCGACCGGTACGCCATTGTGGCGGCTTACCACGCTCGGTCTGCCGCATCCGGTCGAAGCCGTCGAGGATCCTGAAGGCCGCACGGCGCGAGCCTGTCCGCAACCGGTGCCTGCTCGACGCCCGGCGCACAAACCGGCACCTCACGGTCTGTACCTGGAGATGAGGATGAAGCCCTCCGTCCGGTGGCCGGCTTTGGTGGAAGGCTGGTCGGGTGACTGACGAGCTCAACCGTCGCTACCCGGACCGCGTGAAGATGCGGCCGGCCGATGCCGACGGGTTCCGCGAAGCATGGGCCATGCTCGAGCGGCTGTGGCAGCGGACCGTCGAGCGGGCTCGCCGGATGGCCCCCGAACTGCTCCACGAGCGTGTCGAGGGAGAGTGGTCCTTCATCGAGACGCTGCGCCATCTCGTCTTCGCCACGGACGCCTGGGTCAGGCGCGCCATCTTGGGGGAGCCGTCGCCCTGGGATCCACTGGACCTGCCCCACGACGAGATGCCCCACGAACCCAGCGTCCCGCGCGATCGCGGCGCTCGCCCGTCGCTGGACGAGGTGCTCGCACTGCGCGCGGACCGCATGGCCACCGTGCGCCAGGTGATTGCCGATCTCACCGACGAGAAGCTGGCCGGCATGACCGAACCAGTCATGGAGCCGGGCTACCCGGCGCCGGAGAGCTTCGCCGTACGCCGATGCCTGCAGGCCATCCTCAACGAGGAGTGGGAGCACCGGCTGTACGCCGAACGGGACCTTGACGTGCTCGAGTCCCGGTCGTCCTGACCCGCGAGGACGCTTACGACGGAGCGACCGCACGCAGATCAGCCGCTTCGGTGTCCGACGTGGCTGTCGAGGTGAACGGTCACGAAGTTCCTATAAAGGACGACGGCTGAGTACGGTAGCCTGGGCGAGCCCTGACCTGAGCGGAGCCGGGCCATGCGGCCTTGGACGGGGACTCACGGGGGTATGCGATCCGGTCGGCAACGCCCAGCGGCAAGGAGAAGAACACGCCCATGGCAGCCATGCTTCAGGAGGCCCTGCTCGCGCCGGATGTCCGGCCCAAGGTGGTCGCCGACTGCCTGACGCTGATTGAGCAGGGGGTCTCCGATAAGTCCGGGATTTCCGGGACCGCGGTCAAGCTCGCCTACAAGGCCGTGATCACCTTCGCCCCGGACCACGTCCACTACATGGTGGAGTCCCTGCTTCCGGAGTTCGTGAACGAGCTCGAGCCGTACTGGGCGGACTTCAGCGCCTGCGGCGGCTCCGGGTTCGGCGACTACCTGGCCAAGCGCGGCGAGGAGGTGTCCGAGGCCCTGCTCTCGGTGACCGACGCGCGAGCGGCGGCCTCCGAGCGGCCCACGATCATCAAGGCGTACGGCGCCGTCCGCGGCAGCGCGGCCAGGCACGTCACGGCGGCGCTCCCGGACGTCGGCACCCTAGTGCAGAGGTATACGGCCTGATCACCAGCCGCCCACCTGAGCGGTGCGCGGCCTGGCATCGCAGTGACGGGGTGTTATGGTGCAGGGGCGGCAATAGATCCGCGTGATCCAAGGAAACGGGCAGGGGAGGCACCGTGACCGAGCACGCTAACGTCGAGCTGACGCGCCGGGGTTATGAAGCGTTTGCCAAGGGAGACCTGGCTACGCTCGCCGAGCTGATGGCCGACGGTATTATCTGGCACGTGCTGGGCGCCGGACCGCTCAGCGGCACGTACCACGGCCGGGAGGAGGTTTTCGGCTTCTTCGGCAGGCTGGCGGAGGAGACCGGAGGCACGTTCCGGCTCGACGTCCACGACGTGCTCGCCAACGACGAGCACGCCGTCGCGCTGTGCACGCTGTCGGCCTCTCGCGGGAACAAGTCGATCGAGGTTCCGGTGGCGAACGTCAGCCACATGCGCGACGGCAAGATCACCGAGTTCTGGGGCACGACAGCCGACCCGCAGGCGAGCATCGACTTCTGGGTCTGACCCGAGCGGGATAGCCGGGCATCCGGTTAGCGAAACGCGCGGTTAATACCACGGCTCGTTGGGCCAGAGAATCGTTTCCCCCGCCGGGGCGGACGGTCGGCCGTTGCCGTCATGCGGTTCAGGTGTCCAGGAAGGCTTCCGAAGCCCGCCAGGGCCCTGTCCATCAGCGACTGCGTCGCCTCATCGTCGGGTGGGGAGGGCGGCGCTCGCATCCGCCAGTGCACAGTGCGCTTAGAGCGGCCCGACGGTGTTCAGGTCGCTGGCCAGACCGCGGTCGAGCTGGCCGCGAGAGCTGATGTCGAGCTTGGCGAACACCTTGCGAAGGTGGTACTGGACCGTGTGCGGACTGATGAACAGGCAGGCGCCGATCTCGGGGTTCGACAGGCCGTCCCGGGCGAGCCGCGCAATCCGGGCCTCCTGGGCGGTCAGCTCGCCGCTGGTCTCCACGGCGCGCTTGCGGGCGGTCTCGCCGGTGGCCGCCAGCTCGCGCCTGGCCCGCTCAGCGAACGCCTCGATGCCCATCGCGTCCAGCATGTCGTGGGCGGTGCGCAGCTGCTCGCGCGCGTCTGCGCGGCGGCGCTGGCGGCGCAGCCACTCCCCGTAGAGCAGGTGAGCGCGGGCGAGCTCGACACGGACGCGGGTACGGCCCAGCCGGGCGATCGACTCACGGTACAGACTCTCGGCGGCCTCGCCCTCGCTGAGCAGGGCGCGGATGCGGGCTTGTATCCCCAGCGCCCAGTCGGCCGCCCTCACGCGCGTGCGTTCGGACAGCCACTCCAGCGCAGCCGTGACGAGCGCTACGTCACCGGTCCTGGACGCCGCCTCGGCCAGCTCGGACACGAGGAAGGGCCCGTACCCCACTGGATCGTGCTTGAGTGCCCGCCACGCGGCGTCGCGCGCGGCGTCGTGGCGCCCGAGACCGTTGTAGAGCACCGATCTCGCATAGGTCGCTGAGATGACGCCCAGACCTCCCGCCGTCGGCTCTTGCAAGGTGGCCTCGATCAGCTCCGACGCGTGTGCCTCGTGGCCCCGCCAGGCCGCGAGCATCATCTCGTTGTACACCACCGGCGGGTTCCTGGTCGCTTCCGCGATCAGGCGATCTTCTTCGAACAGCTGCGCCGCCGCAGTCAACTCGCCCGCGACAAGGTGGGTCCAGGCGAGGAGGTTGAGGGCGAGCTGCAAGTGCACGGGCGCGCCCGAGTCGCGGGCGTACTGAACCTGGCAAGCGGCTAGGGCATGCCAGGATTCGAAGTCCCACAGTTCGAGGGCGCTGATGGCGCCGGCTCTCCCACCGGTGAGCCAGAGCCAGCGGCCGGCTTCGTCGGTGTCGGCGTCCAGAGCGAGAAACAGCTCGAGTGCCCGAGTCAGTTTCGGCGCGGCTGCTGCATATCCCCGAGTCAGCCGGACAGCTGGCTCATGGCGATGGTCTCCTGTCTGTTCGCGACGGTGATGGCGGTCTGCACCGGGACGGAGAGATCGCCGCGGGTGCGTGCCACGTCTAGGGGAGATAGTGTCAAGCTTAAGTAAGCCGTCATGGCGCGGATCTGCCGGTGCACAGTGCAAATGGCAAGTCGTGGCCGGGGTTAGCGCGGCAGGGCGGTGGCCGGGTCGGCGGGCAGGACGCGGTCGAGCTGGTTCCGGGAGCTGATGCCGAACTTGGTGAAGACCATGCGCAAGTGGTACTGGACCGTCCGCGCGCTGATGAACAACCGGGTGCCGATCTCCGGGTTCGACAGGCCGTCGCGGGCCAGCCGCGCGATCTGGGCCTCCTAGGCGGTCAGCTCGCCGCTGGTCCCGACGGTGCGCGCATCTCCTCGCGCAGCTCAGCGATGAACGCGGCCGGATCCAGTGGCTTGCGCAGGCTGGCGTAGTGCTCGGCGCGGCGCGCCTCGAAGTCGGCGGGCAGGTCCTCATCAGGGTTGCTCCGCGCTTCCCGGCCACCAGCTGCCGCTCGTCCTCGAGCAGCGTCCAGTGCTCGACCAGCTCGTCCAGGTCCATCGGCATCGCCACGCTTTCCGCGATTCGCGGCTGACGATAGCGAGGGGGTCCGACAAAAGTTCCGGGAATCACCGGAGGCGGCACGTTGCGAACGACCGCGCGCATGCTGCCGGAGGCCGCTGCCCGCGGCGCCGGCCCAGAACCCCGTAAGTGCCGACTGCGGACGTCAAAACGGAACCTCATCGAGAGGGAGGCCCTCGGCTATCCCAGACGGTTTCTGTCACGGAGGGTGAACACCCGCCGGGCGGGCGGCCCGGACATTCGGTGCATAACGATGCCGAGCGCCAGGCCGCGGGTGTTCTCGCGGCTGTGGTCGCATGCAGGACATCGAGTTCTGCGCCCGGCTACCCCGTTGCTGCCCTTCGTGTCACGCACGGCTGAGACGTCCAGGACCATCACGCCACGAGGCGGACCCGCCGCTGCAGGCCGGCGCGGTTACTCTCAGGCGGCGTGATCACGGGCGGGGCCGGCCGGTTCACCGGGCACCCTGCGGCCCGGTCGTTTTCTCACGCTGGCGGCCGTTTGTCGGGCTGGCGAGGTTGGGGGTGCGCCGCACTGGCGGGCCCATCTGGGGTGCGGCGATGCCCGACATGGCCCGGGTGAAGGCGGCGAGGTCGAGGTCTGCCAGGTGGTCCATGACGTGCTCGCGCACGCCGGCCAGCAGGGTCGGGTAGGCCTGCTGCAGCCGGGCGGATCCGGCGGGGGTCAGGACGGCCAGCTGGCCGCGGCCGTCGGTGCCGGCTTGGACGCGCTCGGCCAGTCCCTGGCGGGTCAGCCGCTCGACGACGCGGGTCAGGCCGCTGACGGAGATCAAGACGGCGTTGGCCAGCTCGCTCATCCGCATGGACCGGCCGGGCTGCTCGGACAGGTTCATCAGCACCGAGTATTCGGTCAGGCCCAGGCCCTGGGCCTGGAGCAGCTCGCCGTCCAGCA
>WNFJ01372962.1_pt1 | contig 20716 bp, 17 predicted proteins | sample 5400461 | NCBI WGS metagenome assembly WNFJ01 (sample SAMN13153349, study PRJNA577476) | soil metagenome | isolation source: 115 cm saprolite on Douglas fir-dominated hillslope | place: USA:California | collected 2013-09-17
CTGCTGGTCGAGCAGAAGATGGCGTTCAATTCGCCGGTGTGGTTCAACGTGGGCGTGCAGCCGAAGCCGCAGTGCTCGGCGTGCTTCATCAATTCGGTTAGCGACAACATGGAATCGATCATGGGGCTGACGCGGACCGAGGGGATGCTTTTCAAGTGGGGCTCGGGCACGGGAACGAACTTTTCGACGCTGCGCGGAAGCAAGGAAACGCTCTCGGGCGGCGGAATCGCGTCCGGCCCAGTGAGCTTTATGAAGGGCTTCGATGCCTTCGCCGGTGTGATCAAGAGCGGCGGAAAAACGCGGCGCGCGGCGAAGATGGTGATCCTGAATATCGATCACCCGGATATCGTCGAGTTCATCGAATGCAAGATGAAGGAAGAGCGCAAGGCGCACGTGCTGATCGAGCAGGGCTACGACAGCTCGATTGACGGCGACGCGTACGCTTCGATTTTTTTCCAGAACGCGAACCACTCGGTGCGCGTGACGGACGACTTTATGCGCGCGGTGGTCGAGGACAAGGATTGGTGGACGAAGAACGTGATCGACGGTCAGCCGAATGAAAAACTGCGGGCGCGCGATTTGATGCTGAAGATTTCGGATTCGGCGTGGCACTGCGGCGATCCCGGGATGCAGTACGACACGACGGTCAACCGCTGGCACACCTCGAAGAACACAGCGCGGATTAACGCGAGCAATCCTTGCTCGGAATATATGTTCTTGGATGATACGGCCTGCAACCTGGCTTCGTTGAATTTGATGAAGTACGTCAATGCCAGCGGGCAGTTCGACGTTGCGGCGTTCAGGCATGCCGTGGACGTGACGATCACGGCGCAAGAAATCCTGGTGGACAACGCGAGTTACCCGACGCCGAAGATCGAGGAGAATTCACATAACTTCCGGCCGCTCGGATTGGGCTACGCGAATCTCGGGGCGCTGCTGATGTCCATGGCGTTGCCGTATGACTCCGAGGAAGGGCGCGACATGAGCGGCGCGATCACCGCGCTGATGTGCGGCGAAGCGTACGCGCAGTCTTCGCGGATTGCGGAGCGCATGGGGCCATTCCCGGGCTACGAAGTAAACCGCGAGCCCATGCTGGACGTGATCCGCATGCATCGCGAGGCGATGCGCGGGATCAAGCCGGAGCACGTGCAGACGGAATTGTTCATGGCGGCCCAGGAATCGTGGGACACCGCGTTGACGCACGGCGAAAAATATGGCTACAAGAATTCGCAGGTGACCGTGCTGGCGCCTACCGGCACCATCGGGTTCATGATGGATTGCGACACCACGGGCATCGAGCCGGATCTGGCGCTGGTGAAGTACAAGAAGCTGGTGGGCGGCGGATTGATCAAGATCGTGAACAACACCGTGCCGCAGGCGTTGATGAAGCTGGGCTACACGCCGGAGCAGACCAGCGACGTGGTTTCCTACATCGACAAGAACGGAAAGATCGAAGGCGCCCCGCACCTGAAGGCGGAAGATTATCCGGTGTTCGATTGCTCGCTGGCGCCGCAGGGTGGCGGGCGTTCAATCACCTGGACGGGGCACGTGAAGATGATGGCGGCGGCACAGCCGTTCCTTTCAGGCGCGATTTCGAAGACCATTAACATGCCGGAGGAATCCACCGTCGAAGACATCTCGAACGCGTATATTGAGTCGTGGAAGGCGGGGCTGAAGGCCGTGGCCATCTACCGGGACAATTCCAAGCGTTCGCAGCCGCTAAATGCCGGCGGGAAGAAAGAAGAAAAGCAGGCCGCGGTAGCGGCGGAACCGATGCAGCGTGAACTGTTTGCGCGGCGACAGCGCGAGAAGATGCCCGTGGAACGCGCGTCGATAACGCACAAGTTCAGTGTGGGCGGGCACGAAGGGTACATCACGGTCGGCATGTATGACGATGGGCGGCCCGGCGAGATCTTCATCAAGATGTCCAAGGAAGGCTCGACGCTTTCCGGCGTGATGGACGGACTGGCGCTGACGATTTCACTGGGCTTGCAGTATGGCGTGCCGCTGAAAGTGTTCGTGGACAAGCTGCTAAACACGCGGTTCGAGCCGTCGGGCATCACGGCGAATGCGAACATCCGGTTTGTTTCGTCGGTGCTGGACTACATCGCGCGGTGGCTGGGCGGGCGATTCATCTCCGCGGATTACTTGAAATTGAATGCCGTGGCACCAGGGGAGCATGCCGCAGCTTCCGCTCCGGCTGGAACCCTTCCGCCGATGAACAAAGCGGCGCTCGATGCGATGCAGATGGCGTTGTCCGCGCCAAAACTGAGCAATGCTCACGAGGGCGCGCCGGCGTGCAGCGAGTGCGGAATGCTGATGGTGCCGAACGGTGCGTGCTACAAATGCGAAAACTGCGGCAGCACGAGCGGATGCAGCTGAGACGCAACGGAGAGATGAGACCACAAACACGATGAGCGCCCTCTCCTCCGCCTCAGGAGTCGCAGCACGGCTCGCCCCGGCAAAGCCCAAGACCCGCGGATTCCTCCACATCGTGAGGCATGGTGCGGGACCCAACGCTATTTACGTCGTGACGTATCACCGGCTGGACAGCGCCGGCACACTTCCAAAGCCGGCGCTGGCGGAAGGCGCGCAGGCGCTGATCGAATTGCTCGAACGCATTGGCGTGGATTTCCATTTGAGAGAAGTGCGCGGCGCGCTGGAAGATATTCTTCGGCTCGGCTCAGCCAACATTCCCGATCTGTGGCTCAGCGATGAGGAGATGCTTGAGAAAGGCCTCGTCGAGACGTGACCGGTGACAGGGGGCATTTCCAGGCTCCATATTGATCCTCTTCGCGATCTTGCAAAGTTCTCAGTTGTCAGTTTTAGGTTCTCAGTAGAAAAGACGAGACGTCGTAAGAGTGGCAAACAAACAACTTACGGGATACGGAACCTGGAAGAGTGCGGAAGCTCAAGAAAACAAAGAGCTTGTTTTTCCAGCTTTGCGCGAAGAGAAGCGCAAGAATGTATGCGTACCCCCTACCTCCCTCAATGATGCAAGAATATCAAAAGAGACAATCTATGGAATGTATGACTCACAAGTAGTTTATTCTAAAGGATATGTTTTTGGCTGTTTGGGAACAGCCTGAACAGTGAACTGCGGCACTTGAAAGAAAGCTTCCTACAAGATCAATTATGCAGAAGATTCCGGAAGAGTCAAGGAAGACTTTGGCAGGGGCCAGTTTCTGGCTACGCGACTTACCTACCGGCAGCTAACGGTTGCGAGAGAATGGTGAGGAACCTCATGGAACTGCGGGGGCTGTTGTGGGGGCCTGGCGAAAGCGGCGCCAGGCGAGGCGGGCAGGGATGAAGAGCAAGGCAGCCCAAAACAGGAGCGGCAGGCCGAATTCAAAGAGGACGCCGAGAACAAGAGTGGCTGAAGAAAAGATGGAACTAACTCCCTCAACGAGGGAATTTCGAAGTTGAAGGAAAAAGCCCGCGAGATTGGCCTGGAGAGGGGCGCGGTAATCTTCCAACAGCGTGAAATGGATATGAGCCTGAGCCACGGTTGAGAGCAGACCTTGATTTTGGCGTTCGGCTTCGCCGACGGATTCATTGGCTTGCGCAATGTCTTTCTCCAGGGCGACCGCGTCCCGCAGTTCACCTTTGCGCTCGCGTTGCAATTTCTGAAGACGAGAAAGATTGGTTTGCGCGGCGGTGAGACGTCTTGCGGTGGTGGCGAGTTTGACGGCGAAATCTTCGCCGGCCTCGGAAATCCCCTCCACTCGACCGAGAGTTTTGAGATCCGCGAGCGTGGCGTCGAACTCGCTAGAGGGAACAGAAACAGTGGCGGCAAGTGCACGGCCATAGCCGGAGCGGCTCTCCGTTCGCAGGTCTTCCAGATAGCCGTGATGAGTGGAAACAACTTGATGGAGCGTCACGAGGGAACGATCGAAGGCGGAAGAGCGAGCGCGGAGGCCAGCGCTGCGGGCGATCCATGGATCGGCGACACCCTTCTGGTACACTCCGTCCATTCCACCCCCAGACCACATGCTAGCGACGTCCCACGCGAAAGCGGAAAGTCCCGTGGATCTCGAACTCGCGATGCCCTTGAAGAGCGATTCCACAGCCATGCGCGCACCGATGACGGAAGCCATGGTGAAAGCAGCGAGAGCGGCGACGGCGATGAACAGGCGCTTTGCGAACGAACGGCGGGGAGAGGATTCGGACATGGGTGCCTCTTAGCGCTGGGCTGTTGTGACTGCGGTCACGAGTGCGAAGCGCTACGGTAATAGAGGCCGAACGCGCGGAAAAGTTCCCCAAGCTTGTTGAGGGCGAAGGTGAGCTAGGCCATTCGTCAACGGGGACGGGCACGGAGGGGAGGGCGGGCGGTGAGAGAGCGGGGGCGCATGCGGAAGCGCGGGCCGAGGGGCGGGGGAACGTTGCGGAGGAAGTCGCCGCAGCAGGGGCAATGGCCGTCGCCGCCGAGGGGAGCGGTGACATCGGCGCGGAGCCAGTGGCCGCGGGCTTCGCATTGCGGATTGATGCACTGCACGGTGAAGCCGGGCAAGAATTGCATAGTTTCTCCCTCAGAGGCCGCGAAGTTCGAGTCGATTCAGGCGCGGCCATTTTGCGGTCGCGACTAAAAAGGTTCTGAACTCCCCTTGGCGGCCAAGTCCATTCGCGAAAAAAGTCCCGGGAAAACCCGCAGCTGCAACACTCATTCGGGACGCGCGGGAACAGCGGACGTGATGGCGCGGATTCTGACGCGAACGCCCTGTGGTGTCAAGAGAAAAGGATACAAGATATTGTGGTAAGGTTGCGGGTGAGTAGTCACCGGTGAATTGCGACTTGTGGAAATCGAAACAGCCGGGGGGAGCGGACCGGCCAGGAAATCGTGAGGATACTGCCTGCGTATTAAGGATTGAGGTGGCGCGGCTCGAAGTTTGCGCGGATGAGCCACAAGACGGAGGGGGAAATGCCAACTACGACTAGATTTGAGCTGGGCGGTGAAGGATTGCCGAGGATTAACTTGGGTGGCGCCGGAAAGAGAATAATGCAGCTGGCGATTCTGGTGCTGGTGATCATCCTGTTGATGGCCAGCACGACGTCGATCCCGACGGGAAACGTGGGCGTGCTGACGCTGTTCGGGAGGGTGACGGGTGAAACGCTGCCGGAAGGGATACACCTGGTGAATCCGTTGAAGTCGGTGCAGAAACTTTCCGTTCAGACACAGTCGTTGAAAGAGAGCGCCAATGTGCCTTCCAATGAAGGGCTGATCCTGGCGCTGGACACATCGCTGCTGTTCCGGCTAGACAAAACGATGGCGGCGCAAGTGTATCAGACCGTTGGCGCGGATTATGTGGAAAAGATCGTCGAGCCCACGCTGCGGGCGGCGATTCGTGCGTCCACCTCCGCGCATACGGCGAATGCGTTATACACAAACGCGCGGGAGTTGGTGCAGCAACAGATTCAGGATGAGCTGACGAAGCAGCTCGCGCCACGCGGCGTGATCGTGGAAAACGTGCTGCTGCGTGACGTGCAATTGCCGGCGATGCTCAAAGGCTCGATCGAAGCGAAGCAGCAGGCAGAGCAGGATGCGCTGCGAATGAGCTTCATCCTGCAGAAGGAAAAGCAGGAGGCCGAGCGCAAGCGCATCGAAGCGCAGGGCATTGCGGACTTTCAGAAACATTGCGGACTTTCAGAAAATCGTGGCGGCGGGCATCAGTACGCAATTGCTCGAATGGAAGGGCATCGAGGCTACGGAGAAGCTGGCGGCGAGTTCGAACGCCAAGGTCGTGATTATCGGGAATCCGAAGAATGGGCTGCCGCTGGTGCTGGAACCGAAGTAGCAAATCGTGATTTAGGACTCATTCTAAGAGGGTCAGTCTTTCCGCACACCCAGGAGCTGAGCGGGGGCATGTCCAAGCGACTACGAAGATTTTCGTTGACAATACGAAGCTCTTCGTAATAGCCTCTGCGCATGAATCAAGAACCCCTGCAAAAGCCCACGGTTTCCGAACTAGCGATCCTTCGCGTCCTCTGGGCGCGCGGGCCTTCCACGGTCCGGGAAGTCCACGAAGAGCTGAGCGAAAAGAAGGCGCTCGGCTACACCACGGTCCTCAAACTTTTGCAGATTATGACCGCCAAGGGCACGGTGCGCAGAAACGAAGAGCAACGGGCCCACGTTTACGAAGCATGCCAGCCGGCGACGGAAACAAAGCGGCAACTCGTCGGGGACGTGCTGCAACGGGTGTTCGAGGGCTCGGCAAGCGAGTTGATGATCCATGCGCTGGAGGGCCGGCGAACGTCCAAGAAAGAACTGGATGAGCTGCGCCGTCTTCTGGACGAGTACGAGGGGAGAAGCTGATGAGCAACTTCGCGAATTGGATTTCGCCGGAACTTCTGCGGACGCTCGGCTGGACCTTGTTGCATTTCCTCTGGCAAGGGGCGGGGCTGGCGGCTCTGTTTGCCGTCGCAACTGCGGTATGCCGAAGCGCGCCAGCGCGTTACGCGCTGGCGGTGGGCGCGCTCGTCTTGATGATGGTATCGCCGGTCATCACATTCACCTGGTTGCGTCGGCAAGCGAATCCGGCCGTGCGGACTGGGGCTGCAGGAGCTTCGACGTGGGCGGGAACGTCCACCCAAAACGCGACCGCGCTGTCAGGCTCCCGCGCCCCTGTCGCCGCATCCCGAACGGAACAGCCGATGGCGATGCTGTGGCTGGTGGAAGCTTGGTTTCTAGGCGTCCTGCTACTGAGCTTGAGGACCGCGGGCGGACTATTTCTGATCGAAAGAATGCGGCGCAAAGAGATCAAGCCGGTGGGAGAAGAACTGTACAAAAGATGTGTGGCGCTGCAACGGAGAATGGGTCTCGACCGCGTCATCCAGTATTGCGAGTGCCATAGGCTGGACGCTCCAGCGGTGCTGGGATGGTTCCGTCCCGTGGTGCTGCTGCCGGTGAGGGCGCTGACGGGCTTGACTGAAGAGCAAATCGAAGCGGTTATCGCGCATGAGCTGGCGCACATCCGCCGCCTCGATTGCTTCGTGAATCTTTTCCAGATTGCCACGGAAACGCTGCTGTTCTACCACCCGGCGGTTTGGTGGGTGAGCCAGCGAATTCGCGTCGAACGCGAGAACTGCTGCGACGATGAGGCGATTGCAATTTGCGGCGACGCCGTGAACTACGCGCGGGCGCTCACGCTGATGGAAGAATGGCGGACGGCTCCTGCATTGATGATGGCGGCCAATCGCAGCCCGCTCGCGGAGCGCGTGGTTCGGCTGCTCGGATGGGACGGAGCGGCCGGCAGAATCCGCGTGGCGGGACTGGCGGGCAGTTTTGTTTGTCTGGTGGGAGCGCTGCTGGCGGGCAACGCATTCCTGGGGGTCGCGCATGCTGCGCTGGGAGCCGGCGCGTCTCCGAAACAGGAACAAGGAAGCAGCAGGGTGATTGTCGTCAAGCCAGAGACTGCTTCCGCGAAGGAACGCACGGCGCAGGCCGCAAAACCCAAGGGGTCGGCCGAGGGGAAGGTGCAGACGAACAAAGAGAAAGATCAGAAGACGGCCGGTGAAGAGCAAGACAAGAAGGAATCCTATTTGGATGCGATGGCGGCCGCGGGCTTCAGGAACCTGACGGTGGACGAACTGATTTCGATGAAGATTCAGGGTGTTACGCCGGCGTACGTGAAAGAGGTGCGCCAACTGGGGTTGCAACCCACGCCGGACGAACTCGTCGGCATGCGCGTGCAGGGGATCACCCCGGAATACATTCGCGAGTTGCGAAAGTTTGATACCAACCTCAACATCGATGAGCTGATCGGGATGAAAGTGCAGGGTGTGACGCCGGAATATATCCGCGAATTCCACGTGTTGGGGCTGCAACCCAGCGCCGATGATGTGATCGGGATGAAGGTGCAAGGTGTGACGCCGAGTTACGTAAGGGAGATGCGCGCCACAGGACTCAAACCCAATACCGACGAGCTGATTGGGATGAAGGTGCAGGGAATCACGCCGGAGTATGTGAAATCGATGCAAGCGGCAGGCTTCAAGGACCTGGATTGCGACGAGCTGATCGGCGCGAAAGTGCAGGGGATAACGCCAGAGTTCATCGAGAAGGCGCGGAAGCACGGATTTCAGAATCTGACGCTGGACAAGCTGATGGCGCTCAAGAACGCGGACATTTTGTGAGTTTCGCTGGAAATACGGAGAGGAGTGAGGTCCCATGAATCTGAAACGGATTATCGGTCTTATCCTGGTAATTGCTGGAGTCATCCTGGGCGTGGCGAAAGCTCTTGGCGGCGAGGGGCAGAGCGGCGACTGGACCATTCGGCGCTCCGATGCCCCGGGGAGGGTGGAGTTTTCCTTGATGGATTCCCGCGCCGGGCATCACTTTCACCATAGTTCCGACTGGCCGGCGAGCGATTTTTCGGGGCTGGATTTTTCCAAGCTCGGGCGGCAAGAAGTACATTTCACGATCGCGCGGGACGCAGGGAAATTCGAATGCGAGGGGTTTTTGCAGGACCGCGAGGGCGCGGGGCTGTTTCATTTCGTAGCTGAGCCGAAGTATGCGCAGGAGATGAAATCGCTCGGTTTCGAAAGGATCGACGGCGACAAACAATGGGCGATGGCCATCCACGATGTCAGCCTGAAATTCGCCCGGGACATCAAAGCCGAAAACCTGCAGGGATTGGACACGGACAAGCTCATTGCTTTCAAGATTCATGGTGTGACGCCCGAGTTCATCGAAGGCATTCGCTTAGCGGGCGTAAACGTTTCCGACAGCGACAAACTCATTGCTTTCCGCATTCATGGCGTGTCTCCGGAGTTCATTTCGGGGATTCGCTCGGCGGGGCTGAATGTCCTGGACAGTGACAAACTCATCGCCTTTCGCATTCACGGCGTGACGCCGGAAATGGTTCGCAGCCTCAAACAGGCCGGCTACGATCCGGACCCGGACAAGCTGATTGCCATGAGAATTCATGGGGCGACGCCGGAGTGGGTGGAGCAATTGAAGAAGCAGGGCTACGAGCACCTGGATCTCGACAAGTTGATTGCCTTCCGGATTCATGGAGTGTCGCCGGATTTTATCGGCCAGCTTCAGAAGCTAGGCTACTCTCATCCGCAGCCGGATCAACTGATCGCCATGCGCATTCATGGAGTGACGCCTGACTTCATCACCGGGCTGCAATCGCATGGAATGAAAAACCTGAGCGTCGATCAACTGGTCAGCTTGCGAATTCATGGGATTGATTGACCTTTCCGGCCGTTCGGTAGCATGGGAGGGAATTAAAGTAGCGAGCCGAATAAGATCTTGCCACGTGCCAGCTCAGGGAGAGCTGACGGGCAGGAAAGCAAGCAATGTAGGGATTTTCGAGCTGGAGCGCGAAACCTAAGGCTTGGGCGTCGTCGCTGGGCCTTCCTGCGGCGCAGGCAAAGCGGCCAGGCGGGCCTTCCGTTGGTCGAGTTCTTGCTGCTTATTGCTAATCTGCTGCTTCATGGCATCCAGCTTCTCTTTTCCCGAGGTGTTCTTCGCATAGTCGGGACTGGAATAGAATGAGTCCTGATCCAACTGATATTCACGCTGGAGAAGATCGAGATCACTCTGCGCATCCTTGATCTTCTCCTTTAAGGCGACGCGCTCCTTCAAAGCCGCGCGCTCCTTGTCGTCTTCTGAAGGATTCTTGGAGCCTTGTGCGTTGGAGGAGGCGTCGCCGGAGGCGCCACCCTGGGCGTTTGCGGCGCCGGCGGCCGGCGGCGCCTGTGCTTCTGGCGAACCTGGTATTCTGAGTTGCTCAGCGGTAGCGCTCTGCACATCCCCCTTTTTTACAACCAGAGTTTCGTCAGTGATGACTCTGGCAGGCTTTTCGGTAGTTTTCTTCTGCGCGCGGGCGCGGCGGGCGGCTTCGGCAACGGATTGAGTATCCTGCGATTGGGCAAAGGCAGCGGCGGGAAGCAGCGTTGCCGCCATGACGACCGTCAGGGCAAGGCGCAATGGGATGCGGTGCAACATAGTTACGACTCCTTATAAAAGCTGAGCTGGGTCAAATTTCAAGATACGCCTGCGAAAGTGGAATGACAATCCCAAGCAGCGAACCGGTGCGCATGAGCCAACGGAGCAAGTTAGAACGAACGTGTTTCTATACACTCAATCATGTTGCGCGCCTTGATGAGACTCGAAATGAATCAGCGGCCTGCCGCGGCGAGCTGTGCTGCCGAAACGTCGCGGAATGAAAAGTGTGTTTGCAGGTTTTTCACCGGCTGGCCATTCGTCTCCGCGTAGGGATAGATAAAATAGTTCAGGGGATCGGCCTTCTGGTCGGACGAAAGACGGATGTCGCGGCCGTAGGTGAAGAAAACGCGATTGGTGTCGTGCGCGCCGAAGAAGAAGTCACGCTTAGCGGGATTCTTCCAGGCTTCGGAAGCATCCACCGGAACCCAGCCGACGCCGGCGAGATGGAATTGGGCCCAACAATGGTAGCCCGGGATGTCACCTTCGGTCTTGCCTTCGGGCAGCGGAAAACCGATTTCGAAACGAGCGGGAATGCCAGACGAACGCATCATGCCGATGAAAAGAGAATGGAAATCGGTGCAGTTGCCACGCTTTGAAGTGCATGCCCAGACGGCGTCGCCGCGGCCCCAGCCTTCGCCGGATTTGTCATAGCGCATGGTGGCGAGCACGTAATCGTAGATGTGACGGGCCTTTTGGATGGGGGTGGTGTCACCGGCGGTGTGCTCCCCGGCAAGCTCGGCGATGGTGCCGTTGAGGGGAACGAGTTTGTCGGGTTCGAGGTACCGTTGCAGGTTCGGATCCCGGGACGGCGCAGCGGAGACATTCCGGAGTGCAGCCGCGTCGAGGGCGACCTTATGCTCGCGACGGACCGCCGTGAATCGCAGCACCACGTCAAAGCCGGCAGCGGATTGCTGCATTGTCGGCGTGAAGGCCGCAAACGCATTGCCGTATTCGAGATCCCGGCCCTTCACGTGACTCACGGGGCTCTCAATGCGCAAGCCACGAATGTCCTGGAAGCCATCGGACTGCGGCAAGGGAATCCAAAGATGGGTGGGACCCGCGGAATCCGCGTTAGCGGGAACATGCACCCGATACGTGAATTCGAACGAACGCGCTGGAATTCCATCAGTCATTTCCGCGGCAGTTCTACGGCCCGCATAAGCGGCGACCACGGCGATAAGAGCGAACACGAGAATTGACGAGAGCGCGAGACGGAAGCGGGTCATGGAAGGACTCCTGCGTGAAGAGTGTGGCTCAGAATCGAGCAGGTGCGATTATACTGAATTGAGAAATAAAACAAAGGGGAAACCCCCGGAGCTGAAGAATTGCTAAAACTTAGAATAATCCTGCTGGTATCTTTGGCAATGCTCACGGGGGCGGGCAAAGTCTACGCTCAGGCGCCGGCGACTGAGGCGCAGAAACCCTCGCCAGTCGTCGTCCCGCCTGCTGGAAAGAATCTAACCAAGGCACGAACGCAGGAGCACCGCTTCTGGGACAAGAAGAATGATTGGTTGTTTGCAGGTGTCGGAGCGGCGCGGACGTTCGATTATTTTTCAACACTGAACTTGAGGCGGCGCGGAGACCAGGAAGTCCTGCTTACCAATGAGATTGTGGACAACCACGCGGCATTTGCGGCGATCGAAGCGGCGGGAACCGGTGTTTCGATTGGGGCGTCGTATTTATTCCATCACTACGGACATCACAAACTGGAACGCTGGACCTCGATGGTGCATTTCGGATTGGCGACGTCGGGCGCGGTGCGCAATTACTGCCTGAAAACAGCACATCCAAGGACCGCTCCGTAGCCGCGCGCGGCCCACAAGGCGGAAACGCTACCTCGTTCACTCCGTCTAAATCAGCAGGATGAAATCTTGCAGATGGAATGGCGGTGCGCCATACTCTCGGCCCGTGCCTGCCTTGGCCGGAAACGCACGAAGAGTGGCGTGTGGATATAGACGAGGAGAACAGATGGGGCGGTGGGTCTCCCTTCGCCGTTTCGTGCTGATCCTTGGTGCGAGCATATGTTTCGCGATGGCGTGGCGCGGTTCCTTGGATGCAACGCCTGCAGCGCATCCGCAAACACCGGCCGCGCAAGGCTCGCCGCAGCAAGCCGGCTCCTCACCGCCTTCGCCTTCGGAATCGGAGACTTCTGAACGTACAAGAACCGAACAATACACGCTTTCGCATGAGCGCCAGGCGAAGGCGGTAGCGTACTCGCAGGCGGGCTACACGCTTTACTTCGCCTCTTATTTTCTTGGCGGACTTTTCCTTTTTCTAATCCTTCGGCTGGGCTGGGCGGCGAAGTTTCGAGACATCGCTGAAAATGTCAGCGACAAGAAGTGGGTTCAAGGACTTGTTTTCGTGCCACTGCTTTTCCTGACCATCGCCGTTCTGCACTTGCCCCTGCGCGTGTATTGGCATGCGCTTTCATTGCATTATGAACAATCCATTCAAGGTTGGGGCTCGTGGTTCTGGGATTGGACCAAGGGAGAGTTTCTCAACTCGGCGTTTGGAATCGTTGTGGGCCTGATCCTTTTCACCGTGATGCGGCGAAGCCCGCGGCGATGGTGGTTGTATTTCTGGTTTCCGGCCATCTTGATTCTCCTGGGACTGATCGTGATCACGCCCCTGGTGATCGATCCGCTGTTCAACAAATTCGAACCACTGAGTAAGGAACATCCGGATCTCGTTGCTTCCATTGAAAAGCTCACGAAACATGCGGGTGTTCCCATTCCGCCGGAGCGCATGTTCCTGATGGAGGCGAGCCGGAAAACGAAGGCCATCAACGCCTACGTGACGGGGCTGGGAGCGTCGAAGCGTGTCGTGATCTGGGATACCACGGTTCAAAAGACTTCCAACGATGAATGCCTATTCATCGTTGGACATGAGCTCGGACACTACGTTCTCGGACACGTGCGCCAAGGTTTTTTAGTGGGAGCGGCCGGGCTATTGGTGGCGTTATATCTCCTCTTTCGAGGCTTGCACTGGGCGCTCGATCGCTGGGCCGGTGACTGGAAGCTCTACGGGCAGGAAGACTGGGCTTCGCTTGCGGTGTTGCTCTTGCTCCTGCAAGCCCTGTTGTTCGTTTCTTCGCCGGTCATCAGCGGCTATAGCCGGATGCAGGAACATGCGGCGGACGTTTACGGATTGGAAGTCATCCATTGGTTGGTCCAGAATTCGGAGGAAGTCGCCGCGCACGCGTTTCAGGTTCTCGGGGAGTTGGATCTGTCGGACCCCAATCCACCACCGTTTATCACTTTCTGGCTCTATTCGCATCCACCGCTGGCGGACCGCCTGGTGTTCGCGCATAACTACGATCCGTGGTCAAAAGGGAAATCGCCGAAGTACGTGAAGTAGCCGTGGATGAAGAGGATCCCACTGCTAGGGTGTGTTGCGCGCCGATGCGTGCTTGCGGGCAAAAGCAGCTACTTTGCTGCGATTGCCGCAAACGGCCATCGAACACCAGCGGCGGCGGCGCGTGCGTGAATTGTCGTAGAAGAACAGGCCACAGTGCGGATTGGCGCAAAGCCGAAGGCGCGCGCGCGCCCCCTCGGCGATAATTTCCGCCGCGGATCGGGCCACCGCGGCGAGCAACCAATCAAGACCTCCCTCCCGCGCAATGAATTCGATCTTCCAGATGCCGTCCAGAGCGACGAGTTCATCGTGGCCCTCGGTAATGCGCAGGATTTCGTTTACCGGCTCGACCCATTCCCCGGCTGTACTTTGCTTTCGGAGCATGGCCGCGAACACCTTGTGAAGGGCGGAGCCGAGCCGCCGGGCTTTCAAGAGCAAGGCCTCCGCAGCCCGCGGGTCGGATTGCGGCAGACCCAGAAGCTGGGTGCCGCGCTCAGTGGAGACGATGCTCGCCGACTCCAGAAAGCGAATGAGGTGTGCCCAGGACAGTGATGCGTTTGCGGGAGCGGCGTTAACGAAATCGAGGGACAGTCGCCCGCCCAAGAGCCGTGAGGCTGGCGTAGAAAAAGACATCGGAAGGGCCTCCCTCAGTGAGCCGAGAACGAAGTCGGTTCCGGTTCAAATAACCAGTTAAAACTATCATAATGGTTATCGGGAGAAAAGCGCTCTCTGGCCCAGTTTCGCGGTAACCTTTGACAGACAGTAAAATCAGATATGCTGGCTGGCGGGAGACGCCTTCCATGAAATACCAATTGGCACGTTTGACCCTTACTTCTCTTTTTCTGTTCGTAGTCCTGGCGATGATTCGACCACACGCTCCGGCGTCCTCGAGGACGCCGGGGACGGCTCGCACACCGGTAGTGGTCGAACTGTTTACATCCGAAGGCTGCTCCAGCTGTCCTCCGGCGGATGCTTTGCTGGCGCGGCTGGCCGAAGAACCGCTTGACGGGAATGTGCAGTTGATCGCCCTGGAGGAGCACGTCGATTACTGGAACGATTTGGGCTGGGCTGATCTTTTCTCTTCGCGGGATTGGACTTCCCGGCAATACGTTTATTCCGGGGTGCTCGGGAACGGTAACCCGTACACACCACAAATGGTGGTGGACGGGACGGTGGAATTCGTTGGCAGCCACAGGCAGAAAGCGCGGCAGGCAATTCTTGAAGCAGCAGGCAAGACAAAAATACCAGTGACGCTGGAACAGGGGAACGCGAACAAAGCAGGCACAGGAAACTTTTCCGTGAAGGTTGGAAAACTGGAAGGAACGACAAAACGTGATGCAGCGGAAGTCTGGCTGGCCGTTACGGAAACGGGATTGCATTCCGCGGTGACGCGCGGCGAGAACGCCGGCGAAGACCTGCATCATGCCGCCGTGGTGCGCTTCATGCGCAAGATCGGCGAAGCAAAGGCTGACGGCGAAACTTCCTTCGCTGGAGACGCGAGTGTTCCCCTGCAGAGGGAATGGAAGCGAGAGAACCTGAGAGCCGTGCTCTTCGTACAGGAAAAAAAGAGCCGGCGTATTCTTGGCGCAGCAGAGATCCGCATCGCACAATAAATTTAGAAGCGTTTCGTCCTTTTTTGGATTTGCCAGCAAAGATAGTTCTATTCCGGGAATCAAACTTTCTCAGGTACAATCAATCTCGATCGCAGGGAAAAGTTATTCCGGACGAAGACTTTTCCCCGCGATAAAATCTCTGTCGCTTAATAACCAAAGCTACTTACGGCGAAGCACCCAGCACGTCAGAAAGCAATGCGGGGCAGGGATCTTTCCTCAAGGTGATTGTTGGACATCCAGCCATTAACGGATCCTTCTCCGACTCCCCCCTTGCAGGGTCCGCCTTCCCAAGGAATCCTCAGTAAGATTTTTTTAAACGACAATGGAATACGCGGCGGCTGGCGTCTGCTGATTTACGCGGCTTTGGTGGCCGGGCTCGGATTCGGTGGTGGAATCGTCCTCCAGCAATTTATTCGCCCCACACGAGGTGTTTTTTCTCTCGGCACTTCGTTCGCGTACGAAGTGTTCTGCTTCATCGTCGTTTTTGGCGCCGCGCTGATCATGGCTCAGATCGAGGACCGCTCTCCCGGCGCTTATGGGTTGCCGCTGAGTGGCGCTTTCGGGAAATTGTTCTGGCAGGGCTGCCTCTTCGGATTGGTTGAGATTTCAGTCTTGGTTGGATTGATCGCCGCCTTTGGCGGGTATTCCTTTGGTGACATTGCGCTGCATGGCAAAGAGATGTTGCGTTGGGGAATATTGTGGGCTGTCTTCTTTGTTTTTGTGGGATTGTTTGAAGAATTCACGTTTCGGGGATACACGCAATACACGCTCGCGGAGAGCATCGGCTTCTGGCCTGCAGCGATCGTGCTTTCGTGCTCGTTTGGGGCTGTCCATTTGGGAAATCCGGGTGAAGGCTGGGTGGGGGCAGCGGGCGTTGTGATGATCGGATTGACTTTCGCGTTTGCCCTGCGGCGTACCGGCAATCTCTGGCTGGTTGTGGGATGGCACGCGAGTTTTGATTTCGGCGAGACATTCCTTTACTCCGTGCCGAACAGCGGCATCGTCTTCGAGGGACACCTGTCGAATGCAACTTTGCACGGCGCCAAATGGCTCACAGGCGGCACGGTTGGCCCCGAAGCGAGCGTCTTCAGCTTTCTGACCATGGGGATTCTAGCCTTCGCCATTCATCTGCTTTTCCCAGCAAAGAAACCTGAGCCCGCGCAGCCGTAAGGAAAACAAGCCAATTAGTGGGCGAGTTCGGAGGTGAGCACCAGGCGGACGCCTTGCCCCTGCGCTTGCGGCAGAACTTCGCGCAGAGCCTGGAGCGTCGCGGGGTGAGGATGGCCGATCGCCACGGCTTCGCCCTTTTCGCGAGCGCCGCGCAACGCCAATTCGAGTTGCTTGCGGACCGCGGCCACTTCGGCCACGTCGTCCAGGAAAGGGACGTTGCGGAAGGCAGAGCGCACTCCAAAGTCCTGCGCCGTATCGTAAGCCACGGTAGCGGCGGTCGTGCGGCTGTCGACGTAGAAGAGGTGACGGTCGCGCAACACGGGCATCAGTTCATCCATTAGCGCGGTGTCGGCAGTCGCCTGCGATCCCTGATGATTGTTGACGCCGGCAGCGTCCGGAACATATTGCAGAAATTGATCGAGCAGCGCCGCGACTTCGGGCGCGGGCATGCCAGGGCGCAATTCCTGCGCTTCGCGTGTTTCGTTCGCGACCGATTGCATCGGCAGATGCAGCATTACCTGGAATCCACGGCGATGCGCTTCCTTGGCGATGTCCACCGAATGCTCGTGATTGGGTAAGACGGAAACGGTGAGGGGATAGCCCAGAGCGAAAACGGCTTCGGCTGCGGCGCGGTCGCTGCCGAGATCGTCGATGATGATCGCGAGCCGCGCGTCCGGAACTTTTCCGTTGGAATTCTTCGCTACTACGATGGACGCGGGTGTTGCACGCGTCACGATTTCTATTTCGAGTGCCGGCACGCCTGAATGTCGAAGCTTGAACTGAAGCAGATCCCCGGTTTGGGTGAGTGGGTCCTGTGTCAGATGATTTTGGGCCGCGACGGTACCGAGGCTTTGGAGAAGCTTGGCGACTGCGGCACGGTGCGCATCTGCCGGGGAATCATTCCTCAACACGATACGCAGGTAATCCGTGTTTCCGGGTTGCTGGCTGGAAGCGCCTTGCCGGAGTTTAATGGGGGTCCCGGCAGGCAGCGCGGCAGAAGCCGCAGCCGCCAGCTCGCGGGTGATTTGGTGAACTTGCGCCGGCGTTAGGCGGTTCGCTTCGTTTTTTTTGCAGCCACTGGAAAGAACCGCGAGAAGGAAGCAAATTCCCAGGCGCGCGAAACTTGTTGAATAGTTTAAATTGATTCGAAAGCAATGCGGGCTTGCTTGAACCGAGTCAGGCTGCCGGGCCACGGAAAACTAGGCAGCCTTTTTCACGGGGGCCTTTAACAGGTCAAGAGCTCGGTGAAATATGGGGTCTTCCGGAGAAAGTGGGCGCGGTCCGAGGCCGGGTTCCTTCTGTGTTTCGGGTGCTGGCGCTGCATCCTCATCCGTCGTATCCGAATCATCTTCCGGGACGGCGTGTACCACTTCCGTGGGGACGACGCCTTCTTCCATGATCGATTTGCCGCCGGGATTGTAGTAGTTCGCGACTGTGAGGATCAGCGCCGCGCCATCATCCAGCGTAATGAGCCTCTGCTCGGAGGCGAGACCAAAAGTGCGCTCTCCAACGACATTCCCGCGATGGTTTGCAGCGATGGCGGAGGCCAGAACTTCCGCGGCCCCCGACGTCGTGGCGTCGGCCAAAACGGAGACGGGATTCTTCCAAATAACCTGTTTTGGCTCGGCCGAAAAAACCTGTGCCGAAACCGTCTGGCCGCGCAGCGTCGTCAGAATGCCAGACGGAACGAAAAGGCGAGCGGTCGAAATCGCCTCGGAGACCTGTCCGCGGCCGCATTCCCGCACATCCAGGATGACCTTGCGAATGCCCTGTTTTTCCGCGTCGAGGAGACGATTGCGAATTTCATCCGCGCGGCCAGCATCGAGCGAAGGGATGCGCAGCACCAGAATGTCTGCATCCACTTTCTGGGCGATGATCTTCGGCGTACCCAGCTTCTCGCGAACGAGATCGACTTCTTCGGGCGTAGCCTTACCGCGCCGGATCACCCCAACCTTGATAGCCGTGCCCGGCTGGCCATTGAGAAGATTCATGGCCTGGCCCACGGACATGTCGCGGGTGGTAAACCCGCTGATGGACTCGAAAATGTCGCCGCTGCGAATTCCCGCCTTGGTGCCCGGAGCATCCGGCAGCACGGAGAGAACGATAATGTAACCGTAGCGCTTGCTGAGCGTTAGCCCGGTCTCCGCCGTGCCTGCATTCGCGAGCTTCTTTTTGTATTCGTCGTATTCGCGGGGGGTGAGGTAGCTGGACTGAGCGTCGAGCGATTCCAGCATCCCGTGCAAGGAACCGGCGGTTACCGTCCGCATGTTTGGATCGTCGACGTAATCCTGCTGGACTTTCTGCAGAACTTCGCCGAACACGGTGAGCGACTTGTAGGCTTTGTCGTCCGGCGTGCGGCCCAGGACGTGTCCTATGCCGACGTAACAAAAGATGGCTACCGATACGCAAAGAATCCCGATGCGAGACGCTCGATTCATACCCCACCCTTCCCACAAGAAAATACAAATTGCAATTATAGCACCGTAAAGGATTGGGACGGGGAGCGAATCTAAAGGGTAGCCCGGGCGGGGGACGAGGCTGAACATTTCGGGAATGAGACACGTCTAAGGCGCCAAATGTTGTTAAAATACCACATCAATCGATTCGTGGTCTCCTTGTTGCTTATAAGTCATTGATAACAAAGAACAAATTTGGGATGCGTTGGCGAACAATATGCTAGAATGGAACGCGGAGAATGTTTCAAACTACCATCGCCAAAGAGTCATTCGCCGAGGGTGTGGGCCTGCATACCGGCGTGTACGGTCACGTGCGCCTAATGCCCGCACCGGCCGAAACAGGCATCGTATTTCGCCGCGTTGACTTGGATAATTTTCCCATCGAAGCGCAGGGGCACAACGTGGCTCGCGTCAGTTACGCGACCAGCCTCATGAAACAAGGCGTTTTGCTCTCCACCACCGAGCATTTGCTTGCCGCCATCTATTCTTGTGGCATCGACAACATTTACATCGACATTGACTCCATCGAAGTGCCCATTCTTGACGGCTCGGCAGAGCCCTTTATGCAGATGCTGGAGCATTCCGGCGTTCGCAAACTGCGCAGGAAGCGGCGCTATCTGAAAATACTGAAGCCGCTGGAGGTCATCGAAGGGGACCGCCGGATCGGCATCTATCCTGCCGATGAGTTTCGCGTGCGCTGCTACGTGGACTTTCCGCACCCCCTAGTAGGCCAACAGGAAGTGGAGATGTTGGTTGGTCTGGATACTTTCCGCTATCTTCTAGCGCGCGCGCGAACTTTCTGTTTCCAGCGCGACATCGAGCCGCTCAAGGCCATGGGACTCATTCGCGGCGGCTCGCTCGAGAATGCCATCGTTCTCACCGACGATGGCGTGATGAACGGGCCGTTGCGATTCCCCGACGAGTTTGGACGGCACAAGGCACTGGATCTGATTGGCGATCTCGCGCTGGCGGGCTTGCCGCTTCTGGCGCGCGTCGAGGCCCACAAAGCCGGCCACGCCCTGCATACCCAGCTGGTCAGCCGCCTCTTAACCGACCCCTCGCTCTGGACCATCACCACCGGGCAGGCCGCCCGCCCCGCAAGTGATACCTACCTGACCGCCCTTTCGCCTGCCCCGGCCACTGATTAACGATTCGCCGCATCGTAAACAACCCTCCGGTTGCGAAATGGCCGCTGCTCCCGCAGAATGGGCTCAAAACCATGTCCAACAACGATCTAGCTATAGTGATTCTGGCCGCTGGCAAAGGCACACGGTTAAAGTCGAGCCTGGCGAAGGTGCTGCATCGCGCCGGTGGGCGCACGCTCGTCGAACAAATTGTGCGCTCCTGCGAGTCGCTGAAGGCGCGCGAGACGGTGGTCGTCGTGGGCCACCAGGCGGAACAGGTTGCGGCGGTGGTCGAGCCGCTCGGGGCACTTACCGTGCTGCAGCAGCCGCAAAATGGCACCGGCCACGCGATGCAAATCGTGAAGCGTGCGCTGGGCGGCGCGAAGTTTGCCGTTGTGCTCCCGGGCGACGCTCCCCTCGTGCGCACCGATACCTTGAAGGCGCTGATTGCCGCGCATCGCAATGGAAGTGCGGCGGCAACAGTTCTCTCCGCGGTGCTCGCCGATCCTTCCGGCTACGGGCGGGTTGTGCGCAAATCCGAAACGGCCGTCTCTGCGATTGTGGAAGAATCGCAGCTCGCCGACGAGCAGCGCGAGATCAACGAAGTCAATTCGGCGATTTATTGCTTTACCTTGGAGAAATTCTGGCCCGTGCTGGCACAGGTGAAGCCCAACAACAAGCATCGCGAGTTGTACCTGACCGACGCCATCGCCGTCCTGAACGCCAAGGGCGAAACCGTGCTGGCGCAGGTGGCCGCCGATTCGCGCGAAGTGCTGGGATGCAATACGCGTGCGGATTTGGCCGAAGTCGACCGCATATTCCGGGAGCGGAAACGCAACGCGCTCATGGATGCAGGCGTCACGATCCAGCTACCGGAGACCGTGCTGATCGATCCGGACGTGACCGCGGGCGAAGACACCCTCATCGAACCCGGCGTGCAGTTGCTGGGCAAGACGAAAATCGGCGCGCGCTGCATCATTCGAACGGGAAGCGTACTGACCGATGCAATCCTCGGCGACGACGTGACCGTCGAGCCGTATTGCATTGTCA
>WNFJ01212907.1_pt4 | contig 20713 bp, 19 predicted proteins | sample 5400461 | NCBI WGS metagenome assembly WNFJ01 (sample SAMN13153349, study PRJNA577476) | soil metagenome | isolation source: 115 cm saprolite on Douglas fir-dominated hillslope | place: USA:California | collected 2013-09-17
GTGACCAGCGTCGATTGCATACCGCCTCCTGTCCCGCTAATGGACCACGATGGTTCCGCTCATCACGCTGCCGTGGACCACGCAGTGGTACTGGTAAGTCCCAACTTTAAGCGGGGCGTTATAGCTCCCCGCGTTTTGGGTGACCGAATTCGTGGGTAGCGGGGTCGGACCGGAATCCCAGGTAACGTTGTGCTGGTTTGAGCCCGCCCAGCTGAAGGTTACCGTGCCTGCGCTGACGGTGTCGGGTGTAGGGGTAAACATGTTGTCGCTCACGGTGATGGTCGTGCTGTGCCCCCCGCCCCCGCCGGGCGACATCGAGCTCGAGCACGACGCCAACACGAGCACTCCAGCTGCCAGGCCCGTCAACTGAACCCACATACCCCCTCCGCATTTCGGGTGTGGCGTGTTACGAACGGCGCGAGATGCACGACTACTACCCGCCCCGGACACCTAAAGGTCGCCCGGAAGGGGGAGGAACGGCGGCTACGATTGTCCGGAAACGATGAACGACCGCGGAGGCGACCTTAGTGGTGCTCGCGTTCGAGCGTGTCGGCGGCGAGGCGCGGGGAGAGCATCGGATAGCGCGCTCCGAACCAGGCGAGTGACAGAAGGAACAGCCCACCGAAGAGGAGCGTGACGCCGAGTTCGGGCACCCCGAGCGCGGGACCCGCGCCGCCGTTGATCGAGGGCACCACTTCCAAGTAGCGCTCAAGCCAGATCCCGACGAGGCTCACGAGCGCGAACGCCGCCAAGGTGGGCGGATACCGCTTCGGCTTCGCGCCCAGCAACCCCACGAACGGCACGACGAAGACCAGGAGGAATACCGCCACGCCGACCGGCTTCCAGGGGCCGATCAGCCGGTAGAAGATGAAGAACGTCTCTTCGGGGAGGTTGCCGTACCAGATCACGAGGAATTGTGACCACATCAGGTAGGCCCAGAACACCGTGAAGCCGAAGCACAGCTTCCCCAAGTCGTGCCGCTGTTTCGGGGAGATCAGCGCGGCGAGCCCCATCGGGCGTCGCAGGGCGGTCGCCAGCAGCGCGAGCGTCATGAGGGCGGCGAGGAAGCTGCCCATGAAATAGAACGCGCCAAACAGGTTACTCACCCACTTGTGGGCAAGCGACATCATGAGATCGAAGGCTAGGAGGCTATAGCCGAAGGCGTAGGCGACCACGAGGACAGCCGCGTCACGGGTGATGGCGTCCCGGTTCTCCAGCCGCTCGGCCGGGCGGCCATCGGCGAGCTCGCCGATATCCGGCGCCAGGTCGTGGTGCACGAAGCGCCACGAGAGCCAAGTGAGGAGGAGGTAGACGGCGCCGTTCCGGATGAAGAAGGTCCGTGCCGTCAGCCAGGTCCCCACGTCGGGCCGCGGCTCGTGCAGCCAGCTGAAGATGTAGCCGCGACCGAGCACGAGGCCCAGATACAGCCCGAGCGACACGACCAGGAACGCCGCCCCCGCCTCGGCGAACCGGATCAGGACGCCCGACCAGTGGCCCTTCGCGATCTTCTGGGTCGCGGCGAACACGACCAAGCCTTGAGCAAGACCGGTCCAGAACACGAAGTTCACGTGCCAGGACTGCCACGCGCGGGCCCGCTCGCCGCCCCCGAGCGCCACGAGGAAGAGCGCCCCGCCCAGGGCGGCGAGCGCGCCGCCCAAGAGCGCGAACGTCCGCGCCGGGAACTGGCGCGCCCGCTCCACCAGCTCCGCGCGCACGGTGGCGGTCGCCGCGCTCATCGCTTCCCTGCGCGCGGCGGCGCGGCTTTCGCCTCGGCCTGGAGCGCGCGCACGTAATTCACGAGATCCCAGCGGTCGCTGCCTTGCACCTTGTCACCGTAGACCGGCATCAAGCCGCGCCCCATCACTTGGCCGCTCACGATCACAGCGTAGATGTAGCCATCCGAGCGCCGTGCGATGGTGTCGTTCACGAGCGAGCGCACGCCGAAGAACGGTCCCCCCGCGGTCGAGGAGATGGGCCCGTCCCCGCGGCCGCCGCGCCCGTGACACACCGCGCAGTAGGTCTCGTACAGGAACCGGCCGCGGTTGATGGACTCCGACGTCCGCGTGCGGAGATTCGTGAGCCGATCGGCCATCTGCAGGTTCAGCGCGGGCTCGGCGCCCGTCACCGGCACGGTGCCGGGGACGGGGGCGATGGGCCGGGCGTAGGGCTTGATGCTGCGCTGGTGGCGCATCGTGGCGAACCAGCCGACATGGTGCACCACGTCATCGGGGTCGCACGCGAGCGCCGCGCCGAGCGCCAGCGCGAGCAGCGCCCGGCTACGCACGGCGCACCTCCTCGGCCCCGGCGCCGCGCAACAGGGACTCGACCGGGGCCGCGCGCGCCGGCTCGCACGGGACGAAGATCCCGAACTTGTCGTTCGTGAACCGCGGGTCGTAGGCGATCGTGCCCTGGCGGCGCGCGGCGAATAACGCGTTGAAGGCGATCCCCAGGATCGTGGAGAGTGCGCCGAACAGGATCGTCATCTCGAACATGATCACGACGTAGGGCGGAATCGAGCCGATCGGCTTGCCACCGACCACAATGGGCCAGTCGTACGACATGTACAGCGTGAGCCAGGCGCCGACCGCGCAGCCTGAGATCCCGCCGATCAGGGTGAACATCCGCACGGGGCTCACCGGCTGCTCGAGCGCGCTTTCGAGCTCGTGGCGCGGTACCGGTGAGTACACGGTGAAGTCGGTGTGGCCGCCCTGCTTGAGCCTCCCGATCGCGTCCACCGTGGCGTCCACGTAACCGAACACGCCGAGCACGCCGGGGGTCGGCGGTGGATGGAAGATCGCGGCCAGCGGATTGACCAGCTTCATGCCGCGACCGTCTTCCCGCGCGCCGGCGCGGGCAGCACTTCCTTCACCTCGGAGATCGACACGGCCGGGAAGGTCTTCACGAACAGCAGGAACCACATGAAGAACCAGCCGAAGCTCCCGGCCATGATGCCCCAGTCGGCCCAGGTCGGATTGTAGGTGGCGTTGGCGAAGCGCTCGAACGGCTCACCGGCCAGGGACTCGACGATGATCACGAAGCGCTCGAACCACATCCCGACGTTCACGAAGATCGAGATCACGAACAGCGCCGTGATGCTGGTGCGCACGTTCTTGCGCCACAACAAGAGCGGCAGGAACGCGTTGCAGATGAACATCGTCCAGCTCGCCCACCAGGACGGCCCGAACGCCCGGTACCAGAAGGCTGCTCGCTCGGCCGCGTGGCCGCCGAACCAAGCGGTGAAGTACTCCACGCAATACGCGTAGCCCACGATCGTGCCCGTCAAGAGGCAGAGCTTCGCCAGGTTCTCGAAGTGGTGGACGGTGATCAGCTCTTCCAAGTGGAAGAGCTTGCGGATCGGGACGAGCAGCGTGATCACCATCGCCACGCCCGAGTAGATCGCGCCGGCCACGAAGTACGGGGCGAAGATCGTCGCATGCCACCCCGGCACGAGCGCCATCGCGAAGTCCCAGGACACGACGCTGTGCACCGACAAGACGAGCGGCGTGGCCAGGGCCGCGAGGTAGAGATAGCCGCGCGTGTAGTGGCGCCACTGCTCGTTCGTGCCGCGCCAGCCGACGGCCGTGAGTGCGTACAGCCGCTTGCGCCATCCGGTGGCCAGGTCGCGTACCGCCGCGATGTCGGGGATCAGCCCCATGATCAGGAAGACGGTCGAGACCGTGAAGTAGGTCCCGATCGCGAACTCGTCCCAGATGAGCGGCGACTTGAAGTTGGGCCACAGCCCGCGCTCGTTGGGATAGGGAACGAGCCAGTAGAAGTACCACTGGCGACCGATGTGGATGAGCGGAAACAGCCCGGCCGTCATGACGGCGAACACGGTCATCGCCTCGGCGGTGCGGTAGACTGCTGTGCGCCACCCGGAGCGGAACAGGAACAGGATCGCCGAGATCAGGGTGCCCGAGTGCGCGATGCCCACCCAAAAGACGAAGCAGGTGATGTAGATCGCCCAGTAGACGGGGTGCGAGTAGCCGGCGAGGCCGAGGCCGTAGCGCAACAGGAACAGGAGGCACACGATGCCCACCGCGAGCAGCGCCACCGCCGTTCCGAGCAGCGCGAAGTAGCCTTTCCCTGGCGTGCCCAGCGTGCGCGCGATGGCGCGGGTGACGAAGTCGTACGTGACGCGGGTGTCTCGGCGCTCGGCCATGCGCTTAGGGCTCCCGCGCCCGGCCGGCTACGACCTTGGCCAGGTAGGTGATGGCCGGCTGGGTGTTCAACCCGGCGAGCACGTGGTAGCCGCGCGGGTCCTGGGCGAGCGCGGCGACGCGCGAGGTCTTGTCGTGGAGGTCGCCGAACACGATCGCTTCCGACGGACACGCCTGGGCGCAGGATGGCGTGACGTCGCCGTCCTGGACCGCGCGGTCCTCGAGACGCGCCCGGTTCTGCGCCCCGCGGATCCGCTGCACGCAGAAGGTGCATTTCTCCATCACGCCCTTCTCGCGCACGGTGACGTCGGGATTCAGGAGCATGTTGAGCGGGTCGGGCCAGCTCTCCCACTCGCCGCCCGGCTCGGCGTAGTTGTACCAGTTGAAGTAGCGGACTTTGTACGGGCAGTTGTTGGCGCAGTAGCGCGTGCCGACGCAGCGGTTATAGACCTGCGCGTTGAGCCCGTCCGGCGTGTGGTAGGCCGCGTACACCGGGCACACCGGCTCGCACGGCGCATTGCCACATTGCTGGCACAGCATCGGCGTAACGACCGCGCTGACGGGCGGCCGCGCCACCCCCTCCACTGGCCCCTCCTCCTCCCTGCTCGTGTAGTAGCGCTCGATCCGCAGCCAGCTCATCTGGCGGCGGCGCACCACCAGCTCCTCCCCCACCGTAGCGAGGTTGTTTTCGGCGTAGCAGGCCGTGACGCACGCCGAGCAGCCGGTGCACTTCGCCAGATCGATCGCCATCCCCCACCGCGGGTGCGCGCCGGCGTAGTTGCCGAGCGACGCCGCCTCGTGCTGCGCCTCCGCCCACGCGGCCAAGGCTTTGTCGGCGTAGGCAGGGGCCTCCCGCTCGGCGAACGGGTGGGCCCCGCGCTGCAGCTGCACGGCCTCCCCCAGCGCGAGCACCTCGACCACGCCGCGCCCCTGTTCGCGGGCGTCGCCCTCGATCGTCGCGAGGCGGCGATGATCGCCGGTTTTCGTGACCGCGACGCTCACGCTGAAGGCGCGCCCGCCGTAGGCTGTGGGCGCGTCGGCCAGGAGCTCGAAGGCGTTGAACGAGCGGTCCTTCGCGTAGCGACCGTAGGCCTTGTGTCCCTGCCCCGTCGGCACCGCCAGCACGTCGGGCCGGATCCCCGGCGTGATCCAGACGGGAGCGCGCAGCGCCCCGAACGCGGACTGGAGCAGCACCACGTCGCCGCTCGCCACGCCCCATTTCGTGGCAGTCTCGGGGTGGACCTCCACCCAGGCATGCCAGGTGATCTTCGAGACCGGATCGGGGAGCTCTTGGAGCCACGGTTTGTTCGCCCCGCGCCCGTCGTGCAGTGCGATCGACGGGAACACCGTCAACACTGGCTGGTCGGCCCTGTGCCATGCCGGTGCGACGGCCGCACCGGGGAATCCGGACCGGCCCACCGCCGGGCCGAGCCGCACGGCGCGCGCCGGGACCTCGGTGTAGAGACCGCCATGCTGCAGCGCGTCGTCCCAGAATTCCGCGAAGCCACGGCCCCGGCCGTAGCGCCGGTGCAGCTCCTGCCAGCGACCCTGCAGCTGATCCTTGAAGGTTCCCGGCTTCCCCGCACTGCGCAGCAGCACATCGCCCGCGTGCATGGTGTTCGGGAACACCGGCTGCATCACGGGCTGCTGCAGCGCGTACACGCCGGCACGCGGCCGTGCGTCGTTCCACTGCTCGAGCGGGTGGAGATCGGGGAGCACCAGGTCCGCTGCGGCGGCGGTCTCGTCGAGGTAGGACGCAAAGCTCACCTTGTAGGCCACATGCGCCAGCGCCTGTGCGAACGCCGCCGGGAGCGAGTGGCCTGGGTTCGCGCCGTGGACGAGCAGCAGCGCGATCTTGCCAGCGGTCATGTCGGCCGTGAGCTCCGTGACCTGCTTGAAGGAGCCCGCGCCCGCGAGGGCGTGGTCCGGGCCGAACCGCACCGTCTTGCCCACCTGGCCCGCGACGTAGTTCAGCAGGTTCACCGCCGCCACGATCTCGGCGCCGTTGGGGTACTGGGCTGCGATCCCGCCGGCGACGGCGAGACCGCCCCGCGAATGCGCGAACTCGCGCGCCAGACGGGCGATCGTCGGCGCATCGATCCCCACCGTCGCCGCCACCTTCTCAGGAGCGTGGGCGCCGAGTGCGGCACGCAGGCGCGCGGCGTCGGCCGGTACGGGGGCGAGGCGCTGGGCGACAATCACGCTCGCCATTGCCAGTGCGAGCAGCCCCTCCGTCCCCGGCGCTGCGGCGATCCATTCGTCGGCGCTCATCCCGGTGAGCGCCAAGCGCGGGCCGACGTAGACGAACTTCGCCATCGGGGCGTCGCGGCCGGCCTGGAACGCGTGGGCTCGCGTGAAACCGTTCTGATAGCCGACTGGGGAGAGCCACGTCTCCATGAAGTCGGCCCCGAACGACATCAGGTAGCGGGCGTTCGCGAAGTCGTACCAGGGAATGGCGGCGGTGCCGAAGGCGATGCGGTTGCCTTCGCGCAATGCCTCGAACGCGAACGGCTCGTAAGTCACATGGCGCCCGCCGACCTGCTGGGTCCAAGCGTCGACCAGCTCGCCGAACGAGCCACTCTCGAGCCCCGTGACGAACGCGATTCCTTTGCCGCGCGCCGCCTGCATGTGCGTCTGGAGCCGGCCGATCGCGTCGTCCCAGGTGAGCTTCTGCCACTCGCCGCTCGCGCCGCGGGCCATGGGATCGGTGACGCGGTCCGGGTTATAGAGACCCTGCAGCCCCGCCTGGCCGCGCGAGCACAGCCGGCCCTGATTGATGGGCGAGTCGGGGTTGCCTTCGAGTTTGATCACCCGACCTTCGCGCACCTTGGCGCGCAACCCGCACCCGGCGGCACACTCACGGCACGTGGTCGCGTAGTAGGTGGCGATACCCGGGACTTGGTTCTCGGGCGGCACCAGGTAGGGCACGAGCTGCTCGGTCGGCTCGGGGCCGATACCGCACGCCGACACGGCAGCCGCGCCACCGCCCGTCGCACCCAGCACTTTGAGGAACCGTCTCCGATCCATCGCCTCGGACCTCAGTAGTGACACAGCGTGCAGTCGCGCGACACGTTGCGCTGCAGGTGGCAATTGACGCACCACCCCATCTTCAGGGTCGCGATCTGATAGACCTGCGGCATCGCGCGGACGTCGCCGTGGCAGGTGATACAACTCTCGGTGCCGAGCGCCTTGAGGTGGCGCATGTGGGGGAAGCGGACGAATCCGGGAACCGCATACACGCGGGTCCAGGCCGGCGGCCGCTTATTCGTCCAGGCGGCGCGCACCTTCGTGATTTCTGCCTGATGTGCGGGGGTCGAACCGCCGATCATCTGGTGGCAGCCGAAGCACGTTTGGATCGCCGGGATCCCCGGCTCGCTCGAGATCGTCGCCGTGCTGTGGCAGTAGAGGCAGGGAATCTGGTCTTGACCAGCGTGGACGTCGTGACGGAAGAAGATCGGCTGGCGGGGACCCTTGAGCCGCCCCGTATCGCTGATCACGGGGGCGCGCGCCACTGCGGCAGGCTGACCGGTTTGTGCCGCGGCCGGGAGGGCGATCGCGACAGCGATCGCGACGCCGACCCCGACCCTACCACGCCGCTTCGTCATCCGGGACGCTCGATGGCGAATGTATCGTTGTGTGTGGAACGGCCTGCGGGCGCCAGAATGTAGCGCTGCCGTCAAACGGGGCACAAGCCCCACGGCTCACTCGGGCCGCGCCAGTAACTGATGCTTCAGCGTGATGACATTCACGAACGCGTCGACCGCGTCCAGGTCCGGGAACTCCATCCAGCACCAGCGCACGCCTCCCGCGAGCTGTCCGCCGCGCATCGCCTGGCGCGACGCGCGTGGCAGGCCGTCCGTGACGGAGAGCTCGCGCTCCTCGCTCTCGGTCAGGATGAAGGTGCCGGAGAGACCCGTCTCCATGGGGTGCAGGTAGCCGAGTTTCCGCCCGCCCACTTCGTACATCCACACCCATTTCCAGGTGGTGCCCATGAACACCACCTGCTCGGTCACGTGTTTCAACGCGCGGATTCCCTCGCGCGCCCGCTTGAAGCGGCGGGCGGCGCGGGTTGGCAGATCTCTCAAGGGCGCGTCCATTTTCGGGCGCTTGTGGGGGCTCGTGTAGAGGTTGGTCGCCCAGTAGCCCGCTGGCTGGTGCTCGATCGGGATCATAAGGGTCCTATTGTAAACCGCGCGTGACCGAACGGAAGCGCCCCCAGAGTGCGTGTGCCTGCCCGTCGAGCGTGGCGAGGACCCCTTCCCCGTCTCGCACGGCCGCGTCTGCCTGCGTGGTGGGTGCCGCATCGGCGCCTTCAAGCACGGCGTACAGGGCGGCCAGGTGGGCGTTCAAGCGGGCGAGGCTCGTTTCCGGGGGCGCGGCGCGGGCCGCGGGGGCAGCACCACCGGTCCGCGGGCTGGCGCTCTCGAGCGCGGCCGCGCGTTGGTCGAGCGAGTCGAGCGCCGCCGCGAGCGGCCCCCCCGCCGCCCGTTCGCGCGCGCGCCCGAGCTCGCGGCGCAGCGCCCGCACATTGTCCAACGCCACCGAGTCCCGCCGCAGTGCGTCGACCACGCGCGACGCCAACGCGAATTGGCGCTCGAGCGTCCCCGGGGCGAGCGACACCCGCGGGTCCATCCGGACATCGAGCGTCGTCGTGAACACGCGGCCGTCGACCGTGAGGCGCACGGTGTAGCGACCGGGCACGACCCACGGCCCGCGCGGCTCGCGCGGCGTGTCGTGCGGCACCGCCGCGATGGGATAGTCGTGGCGCAGCGCGGCGGGCGGGGGGTAGTGCAGGTCCCACACGAAGCGGTGCGCTCCGGCGTCGGTGCCGAGGCGCTCGGGCGGCCGAATCCACCAGGCCGGAATGTTCAGCCCCGAGTCGGGGTGCGGGCTCGGGTCGGCGCTCGAGAAACGGCGGACCCGCCTACCGGCGCGATCGAGGATCTCGAGTGCGACGGGCGCCGCAGCCGCCCGCGCCAGGTAGTAGTCGACGATCGCGCCGTCAGGGGGATTCTTCGCGCTCGGCTCATCGGGCGGAAGCGGCGTGTCGGTGTTTGCATTCCAGCGCACCCGCACCGCGCCCGCCGGCCGGAAGAGATACACGCCTTCTGCCGCCGCAGCCGCTCGGGCGGCCGTGATCTGGCGCAGCGGGGTGATGTCGTCGAGGATCCAGAAGCCGCGCCCGTGCGTGCCGACGACCAGGTCGGTGTCGTGCACGGCGAGATCGCGCACCGCGGTCGCCGGGAGGTTGAGTCGTATGCCCTGCCAGTGGTCGCCGTCGTCGAACGACACGTAGACGCTGTTTTCGGTACCCGCGAACAGGAGCCCCCGGCGGGCCGGGTCCTCGCGGACCGCGTTCACCACCTCGTTCGCCGCCATGCCCTCGACCGTTTCCTGCCACGTGCGCCCGCCGTCGCGCGTGCGGTAGATGTGCGGCCGCAGGTCGTCGAGCCGGAACCGGTTCACGGCCGCGTAGGCGGTGAGCGAATCGAAGTGCGAGGCTTCGAGCGCCGACACCTTGCTCCACGCCGTGAGCGCCGGTGGCGTGACGTCCCGCCACGCCCGTCCGCCGCGGTGCGTCACGTGGATCAGCCCGTCGTCGGTGCCGACCCAGATCAGGCCCGCCTGCCGAGGAGCCGGCGCGATACTGTAGATCACGCCGCGGTGTTTCCCCTGTTCCGGATCGAGCGCGGTGAACGGGCCCAGCGTCGCGGGCACATCGTAGCTCGCCCGGGTCAAATCGGGGCTGATCGTCTGCCAGCGCCGCCCGCCGTTCGTCGTCTGGAACAGGACATTGGCACCGAGGTACAGCGCGCGCGGGTCGCGTGGCGAGAACACCAGGGGCATCGTCCGCACCCAGCGGTATTTCCCCGCCCGCACGGGCTCGGGTGAGACGTCCTGCACGGCCCCCGTGCTCCAATCGAAGCGCGTCGCCTTGCCGCCATATACCAGGTTCGGGTGCAGCGGATCGGGCGCGACATAGCCGTACTCCTCGATCCCGACCGGGTGCCACTCGCGAACCGTGATCTGACCATCGGTGCCGCGGCTCGCCGCCCCGGCCGAGCCGCTCTCCTGCTGCCCGCCGTAGATCCAGTAGGGGAAGCGGTGATCGGTAGCGACGTGGTAGAACTGCGCCGTGGGTTGGTTGTACCATGAGCTCCAGGTCTCGCCGCCGTTCACCGACACCACTGCCCCCTGGTCGCCGGCGAGCAGGATGATCTTGGGATCCTCGGGATCGATCCATAACCGGTGGTAATCGTCGCCGCCGGGCGCGCCGCGCAGCGCCGTGAACGTCCGCCCGCCGTCTGTGGACTTCCAGGTCACCACATTCGCCACGTAGACGACGTCGGGGTTCGTGGGATCGACCTTGACTTCGTTGAAGTCACCGTCGCGACCCCACAGCCGCTCGTCGGCGTTGGCGAGCTGCCAGTGCTCGCCGCCGTCCTCGGAGCGGTACAGGCCACCGCCGCGCGTGGCGCCGACCACGGCGTACATCCGGGCGGGCGTGCTGAGTGCGGTCGCGAGCCCGATCCGGCCGAGGCCGTCCGACGCCGCGGGGAGCCCGGCGGTGAGCTGGCGCCACGTGGTGCCCCCGTCCGCCGACTTGTAGAGGCCGTTCGCGGCCGACAGGGTCCAGGAGCTCCCGATCTCCCAGGGGGCCTGGCGCGCCGCCCACAGCACGGCGAACACGGTCTGCGGGGTGGCCGGATCGAAGGCGAGGTCCATCGCCCCGGTGTTCTCGTCTTTGGCGAGGACCCGCTGCCACGTCTCGCCCCCGTCGGTCGAGCGGTAGACACCGCGCTCGGGGTTCGGCCCGTAGGGGTGGCCGAGCACGGCGACCAGCACCCGGTTGGGGTCGCCCGGATCGACGAGGATCGCCGGGATCTGCTGGCCGTCGGCGAGTCCGAGGTGGCGCCACGTGGCGCCACCGTCGGTGCTCTTGTAGATGCCGTCGCCCACCGAGAGATCGGGCCGCTGCAACCCTTCGCCGCTGCCGACATAGATGATCCGCCGATCGGAGGGAGCGATGGCGATCGCGCCGATCGAGCCGGTGGGCTGGTCGTCGAAGATCGGCACCCAGGTCCGGCCGTAGTCGCCGCTCCGCCACACGCCCCCGTGGTTCACGCCGATGTAGAACGCCGGCGGGCGGCCCGGGACGCCCACCGCCGCCACCGTGCGGCCTCCCCGGAACGGGCCGATCTCGCGCCAGTGCAGCGCACCGAAGAGCGCCGGGTCGTACTGTTGGGCGCGGGCGGCGAATCCTCCGGAGGCGAGGAGCGGGGCGAGGAGCAACGCGGCGCGACGGAGTGGGTCCACGGCTGCGACTCCTTAGGAGAGGGGTTTGGTCGCGGCCCGCAAGCGCGCCACGTCGAGCAGCCGGGCAATCGAGACACCAGGTACACCCATCCGACCGTCCCGGCTCATCGTCAGTTTGACGGGATCTACCCCGCGCCCAAACCACCGGGCGCTCGGCTCCAGGTCCGACGGATAGGCGCACATGGGCAGTGCAGCGACCGCAATATCGGCCTGCGAGCCGATCCCCGACTCGGGCATGGTCCCGGCCCAGAGCTCGGCGCCGCACTCCAGCGCGACGCGGCAGATGCGCACCGCCTCGCTGAGCCCGCCCACGCGATGCACCTTCAAGTTCCACACTTTTGGGCCATCGAGCGCCACGATCTGGCGAGCCACGCTCGCGTCGCGCAGCGTCTCATCGAGGCACACCGCAGTCTTGAGCGTGTGTGCCAGCCGCGCATGCCCCACGAGCTCGTCGGGCGCGAGCGGCTGCTCGATGTAGAGGAGCCCGGCATCGTCGAGCGCCTGGAGGGCCCGCGCGTCCTCGGGCCACGCATACGCGCCGTTCGCGTCCACCGTGAGCGGCAGTTCCGAGCCCGCCATCCCCGCCCGGGCGGCGCGCACCGCGACCTCATCCCATCCTGGTGCGACCTTGATCTTCACCCGGAGGTAGCCATGCTCGAGTGCCTGGGCGACGCGCTGGGTGAGCGTGTCGGCGCGGCGATCCTCAGGGATCCCGATGGCCACGCCGCACGGGAAGCTCGCCCCAGCCGCGACCCCGAGTCGCTCGGCGACGAGTTGAGCCAGCCCCGTCCCGCGCCGATGCGCCTCGAGATCCCACGCCGCCGTCTCGATGCCGGCCCGCGCGAACGGATTCCCCCGCACGCCCGCTCGCAAGGCGGCGTCCACCGCCTCGGGGGCGGCGAATTCGCGCCCCGCGACCCGGGCGACCAGCACGCGCGTGATCAGGTCGCGGGCGCTGCCGAGCGTCTCCTCGGAGTAAAACGGCAGCTCGTCGGGCGCCACTTCGCCGTAGCCCGTGTGTCCCAGCTCGTCGTGCAGCAGGACGACGATGGAGCGGCGGGTGTCGAGCCGGCCACCCGAGATGATGAAGGGCTCGAGGAACGCGAGCGTCAGCTCGAGCAGCTCAACTCGGGTGATACGCATGCGCCACGAGGTCGAGAAAGTGCAGCTCGCCGTCCCGCCGCGCGAGCCGACCTTCCATCTCGAGCTCGAGCATCCCGGCGATCAGCCCGTCTCCGGGCGCGAACACTAGCGCATGCAGCGCACGCTGCGTGCGCGAGCCATGTGTCGCAGGGTAGTAGGAGAGCGGCAGCTGGAAGAAGGTGTGCAGGGCGACGCTCTCGCAGCCGCGGCGGGCGTACTCCAGCACCATGCGGCCGGAACACACGTTGCCCGTACCGACGAGCGACGGGCTGTGGCCCGCGCCGCTCACCACGTGGTCGGCGTACTGGTCGAGCACGGCCAGATTCCGATCGCTCAGCTCCCAGCCTCCGTACGCCACTGCTCGCTCGGCGTCGAACAGCCGATTGAACGCCACCAGGGTGTCCGCCCCCTGCGCGGCATCGAGCATCGCGCGCTGGAAGCGCGCATCGAAGCGGGCGTTCATCACTTTGACCGCGATGCGCACCGGGATCGGGGACGCCGCCCGGATGCGCGCGGGCACTTCGGCGAGCCAGCGCAGGATCTGGGCGCGGTCCTGGGCGAGCGCGTCCCCCGCCAAGGTGGGCGAGAAGTCCTTCTCGACGAGGAGCGGCGCGTCACCCCAGGCGGCGGCGAGCCGCCCTGTCGTGTGGCGGTACTCAGCATCCCGAAACGGTTCGCCGAGCCGCGGGAGGTGGTACTTCACTGACGGCACAACCAACAGCCGGCCCGCGCGCGTCAGGTCACGCCCGCCCTGGACCAGCGCGAGATACTCGTCGAGCGTCTTGTCCCAGCCGCGTCCCTTCCATGTGACCGTCCACCCCACGCGCCCGTCGGCCGCGGGCCGCGGCTCGACCGTCATCTTGGTCTCGTGAATCGCCCAGGCGGCCATGGTTTGTGTGCCCGTGTCGTCTTCGGCGATGACCGTTTTCAGCACCGCGAACGCGAGCCCCGCCGTCGCATCGTCCTCGAGCTGGCCCGCATTGAGCGACAGCTGCCCCGAGCCCTTCCCCACGGGGTGGGGCAGCGTCTCTCCCAGGTAGCGCGCGCTGAGATCGATGCGGTACGCCTCGCGCACGTGCGCCGCGAAGTCGCGCGGCAGCTCGCGCTTGAACCGCTCGAAGTCGTGCTCGAGGTGCGCCCGCACGTTAGCTGGCGAAGCGCGACAAGCGGAACTCGGGGGGCGCGGTCCCGCCCGCGAGCACCAGCCCGGCGACGAGCTCGCCCACCGCGGGTCCGTGTTTGAAGCCGTGCCCCGAGCCCCCGCCCACGAGCCACGCGTTCGCCGCGTTCGGGTGGCGATCGATGATGAAGTGCTCGTCGGGGGATTGCTCGTACTGACACACCCTTGCCTCGACGAGCGGCGCGGCCTTGAGGGCCGGGAACCGGTAGGCGAGGTAGGCGCGCGCCGCGGTGATGCCCGCGGCGCTCGGGACCCGCTCGCCCGCGGTCGGGTCGAACGGCGGTCCCCGGGTGTCGTCCGCCAGCTTGAAGCCGCGCCACTCGTTGCCGGGGATCCCGTACCAGAAATGGGTGCCGTGGTCCCCCCACACGGGCAGGGCGTCTTCGGTGAAGCGGCGGTCACCGGCCGGCGTGCCGAAGAAGTACACCTCCTGGCGCGTCGCGCGCACGCGCTCGCCGATCACGTCCGGGAAGAGCGGGCCGAGCCACGGGCCGCACGCGAACACGTAGGCATCGGCCGTGAGCGTCGCGGCGTCGGACAGCTTCACGCCCTGCAGCTCGCCCTGCACGGCGGCGGGCCGCTCGACGGCGAGCTGGCGGTACTCGCCGCCCTCGGCCAGGAACCCCTCGAGCACCGTCGCGCAGGCGGCGCGGGCGGTCAAGTAACCGGCCTCGCGCTCGAAGATCGCCCAGCGCACCCGCTCGCAGTTGATCTGGGGGTAGCGCCGGGCCGTTTCCGCACCGGTGAGCTGTTCGAACGCTACGCCGGCCTCTTTCAAGAGCGGCAACGCGGCCTGCTCCTCCTGGTCGTCGCTCTCGACCAGCCACACCATGCCGATCCCGTGGTACAGCTTGCGGTGCCAGCGCTCGGCGTGCTCCTTCCAGAGGGCGAGCGCCCGCACGGCGAGTTGGGTGTAGATGCCGCGCGGGCCGTAGGTCGCGCGAATCACGCGCGTCTCGCCTCCCGAGCTCGCGCGCGCGTTGCCCGGTCCCCACGCGTCAACGAGCGTCACGCGGGCGCCGCGCCGGCGCAGCGCCAGCGCCGTCCAGCCACCGAACGCCCCGGCGCCCACCACCACCACGTGCCGTGCTTTGCTCATTGGCAGAACGCCCTTCACTAGGGGAAACGCGCTGAGTGCCGAACTCGCCGCGGCGCAGGACTCCAGGAACGATCGCCGCCCCACTCGCCTCACGGGACGCCGGAACGCCTCGCACGGCGGGCCTCGCCGACCGCGCTCCGCACGGCGTCGCGCTCGGCTGCGGGCAGCGCCGGGCCCCACGGGTCGTCACACGCGTCCTCCGGGATGACGCCGTCCGCCGCCAGGGCCCACAGCATGCGGCGCACGTAGCCCTCGATGGGGGGGATAAACGTCGCCCCCGCAAACCGGTCGCACAGCCCCGACAGGCGCACGAACGACGCGAAGTCCCCGGCGCGGAACGCCTCGAGCAGGGCGGCCTGGACGTCCGTGAGTGCGGCGCCCATCCCGATCAGGGCCGCGCGGGCGCCCATCGTGAGCGAATAGCCGAGGAAGCGGTCCTCGCCCGTGATCAGCAGCTTCGTGGGATGATCGCGCACGAGGCCGGCGACCCGCTGGAAGGTCACGACCGAGTCGAGCGTCGCCACCTTGACCCCGATCACGTTGGGCAGCGCCAGCAGCGCATGCAGCGTCGCATTGTCGTACGCCACGCCCCCCGCGGCCTCGTACAGATAGAACACGATTACCGGCAGCTCGCGGCTGAGCGTCTCGTGGTAGCCCACGGGATCCTCGGCTCGCGGGAAGGCGAGCAGCACGTCCGCCCCACCCGCCTTCGCCTCCGCCGCCATCGTCACGCTCGCCGCGCCCGCGACGATCACGCTCAGGGGCAGCGCGGTGCGCCACGCCCGGAGCACGCGCCCGCGCTGCTCGGCCGACAGGTGCGGCCCCCGGCCCGTGTGCGCCCACACCGCCACGCCCGCCACGGCATGTCCCGCCATCCAGTTCGCATACGCCCGCAGCGCGTCCTCCGCCAGCTGATCCCCGCGGAACGGCACCGGCACGGCGGGGATCAATCCCCACTCGAGGCGCGCCGCGAGACCGTCAGGCGAGCGGGCGCTCAGCTGACCAGTCCCGCGTGCGCGTTGCCCGATTCGATTGCCGCGCGCGCTTCGCGCGAGAGGTCCAGCAGGTCGAGCTTCGCCACGGCGTTCTCCGGGATGCGCAGTGGCTGCCCGGTCCCGAACACGAAGCGCTCCACGCCGATCGTGCCGAGGAGCGTCTCAAGATGGTCCTCGGGCGGCCCCCAGATCCAGCTCGTGTCCCACCAGATCCGGGCCGCCTCCTCCGGCGTCGACCCGAAGTGCACCTCCTCGATGAAGCCCCGATCGGCGTGCGTGATCACGACCCGCACATCCTCGTCGCTCCGGATCAGCGCGCGCACCGCCGCCGCCGGCAGTTCGGCGGTGCGGTCGTTGGGGTGGCGCTGTCGCGCGTCCTCGAGCCGCACCGCCATCATCAGCGGCAGCCGCGCCGCGCCGCAGGCCGCGGCGAGCACCCGCACTTCGGGGCCCGCGGGATCGAGGCCGTAGTACGTCGGATCGCAGCGCACGGCGGGCGCACCGCGATCACTCGCCTCCCCGAGCGCCGCGTCCCAGCCGCCGAGCCCCGGATGCACGGCCGGGACGGGCTTGAGCCGCGGCTCCCGCGCCACGGTGTCGTACAGCCAGGCGTTGCCCGCCATCGGCTGGCTCCAGGCGAAGCTCGGCAGATGACTCACCCAGGCTTCGTCGATCCCTACCCGCTCCATTGCTCGCATGAGCCCCTCCGGTGCCGTGCCCGGGACGCGGCGGTAGGGGTACGCGCCGAGGAAGGCGTTTACGTCGATGCGCATCAGTCGGCGGGAAACGCGGCGCGGGGAAAGATGCGCGCCGCGTTCTTCCACTTCACGAGCTCGAGCGCGCCCGGCGGCAACAGGTGCGCGAGCAGGCGGAGCTTCGCCCACCCGGTATCCATGGTCAGATCGGTGCCCCAGAGCAGCCGCTCCGGGCTCACCGCTTCGATACACGCCTCGAGCATCCCGCCGTCGACACCGCTGCCCGAGAGATCCACGAAGACGTTCGGCACCGACCGCAGGGCGGCGAGCGAGTGCTGCCAGTCGCCGCCCCCGCCAATATGGGCGAGGATGAAGTGCACGCCGGGGTGGCGCCCCGCGAGGCGGCCAAGTTCCGCGCCGTCCGTCGCCTCCTGGCCGGGCCAGTCGCGCCGCCGGTGCTGCCACGCGTGATGCAGGACCGGGACGCCCCGCTCGCGGGCGAGTTCGCAGATCGGGTCGAGCAGCGGATCGGTGGCGCGGCGGCTGGCGGCGAGCTTGATCCCCACCATCCCGGCGCCGAGGCAGCGGGCAATCTCGGCCCGGGCGTGCGCCGCGTAATTGGGGTTGACGGTGACGTAGCCACGGATCCGATCGGGATGCTGGCGCGCGAGCGCGAGCAGCGCGTCGTTGCCGTATTCCACGTCCGGGGGAGAGGGAAAATAGATCGGCGAGGTGAGGCCCCAGCTACCGAGGATCGATGCTACGTGGTGCGTGACGCCGATCTTCTCCCCCGCCCGCAATCGGCTGGCGTTGCGCTCCCGCCAGTCGGCCCGCGGCGTGCGGTCGTGGTAGAAGTGGGCGTGCACGTCGATCAGCATGGTTGGAATCTGAGTGGCGCGGCGCGACGCCGCCACGTGGTCCGCGTGCTCGCCGGGGCGCCAGGCGCGAGCCCGCATCTTGGCGTCTGGGGCTACTGATGTATCTTGTGCCACCCCCCCCGCGACAGGGACGACCATGCGCACGCCCCCACCGCCCATACCGCCGCGCCCGCCCGGAGGACCCCCGCGCCCACCCGGCGGACCGCCGCGCCCGCCTGGGGGCACGCCACCGCCGCCGCGCCCGCCCGGCGGACCGCCGCGGCCGCCCGGCGGCTCCCCACCACCACCGCCCCGCGGCCCCACACCGCCTCCGCGCGGGCCGACGCCACCGGGACGGGGTCCCACGCCGCCCAAGGCTGGTCCACCCCCGCGCCCGACCGTGAAGCCGCCTGCGGCGCGGCCCAAGCCACCCCGCAAGCTGCCGGCGTGGCTCGAGCGTGCGCGGCGCCTGATCCTGCAACCGGCCCAAGAGCTGACGGTCATCGCCGGAGAGTTCACCACGGCCGGACCGATTTTCGTGAAGTACCTGCTGGTCATGGCGGCGATCGGACCCGTAGCGTCAACCGTGGGTGGCGTGGTGTTTGGCGAACGAGGCACCATCCCCCTGGTCCCAACGGTGCCGACGTCAGCGGGGGACGCGGTGCAGGCCGGCGTGCTCCAGTACGTGCTGAACCTCGTGGGCGTGTACGTCTTGGCGCTCGCGGTCGCGGCGATCGCCGGGGCGATCGGGGGGCAGAAGAACCGCGTGCAGGCCCTGAAGGTTGCGGCTTACGGGAGCACACCCTACTGGCTCGCCGGCGTGGTCTCGGTGTTCCCGAAACTCGCGCCGATCGGGATGCTCTTCGGACTCTACAGTATTCGCCTGTTCGCGCTCGGGCTCTCGTCGGTGATGAAAGTCCCGCGCGACAAGATCGCTGCCGCCACCCTGTTGACGAGCATCGCGGCAGCGCTGATCGCCCTCCTGGTCGGGGCCGTCCTCACGCAAGTGTTCATCTCGTAGCGGCGCGTCCCTAGCTCCGTTCGCGGAACGCGGCGTGCGTCACGCCGCCCTCGCGGCCAATGAGCGCCGCCGCCACGGCCAGACCGGCGAGGGCGAAGGCGACGAGCGCCGCCAGGTCGAGCGACACCGGGAGTTCCCCGCCGTAGCCCGCCCCCGCCCAAGCCCCGAGCAGCCCGTGCTTCAGGAGGTCCACGCCGTACGCGAGCGGGTTGAGGTGGGCGACCACCTGTAGCACCGGCCCGAAGTGGCGCAGGGGATAGAGCGCCCCCGACACGAACAGCATCGGGAAGATGACGAAGTTCATTACGCCCGCGAAGTTCTCGATCGAGCGGATGGTGGCGGCGAGCACCAGCCCGAGCGCCCCTAGTGCGAAGCTCGAGAGCACGATGGCGCCGCCGGCGAGGAGCGCCCCGCTGAGCGTGGGCCGCAGCTGGACGAGCGGCAAGAGCAGGGCCGCCACGACGAGCGCCTGCGTCGTGCCGAGCAGCGTGGCGGCGAGCGTCTTGCCCACGACGATGGTGCTGCGGCGGATCGGCGCGACGAGCAACATCCGGAGCACCCCTGCATCCCGGTCGGTCACGGTCGAGAGCGCGGCGAGGAGCGAGCCGAACATCACCACCATGCCGAGCAAGCCGGGCGTCATGTAAACCCGATAGTCGATCGCGTTCTTGCCCGCGAAGACCGCCGCGTAGCCCGCACCCGCGAAGACGAGCCACACGAACGGCCGCCCGAGACTCGCGAGCACGCGGCCGCGCTGGCGCAGGAACCGCACCACCTCGCGCACCACGATTCCGTAGACGGGGCGCATGCCTAGGCCGCCCCCCCCGCCCCCGGCTCGGCCCAGCGGTGTCCCGTGCGCGCCAGGAACACCGCCTCAAGCGAGCCCACCTCGGCGCACCGCTTCAGGTCGGCCGGCGTGCCGAGCGCCGCGAGGCGCCCGCCGTCCAGGATGGCCACGCGATCGCACGGCTCCGCCTCTTCCACATAGTGCGTGGTGAGGAACACGGTCAGCCCGGACGCTGTCCGCAGGCCACGGATCAGCTCCCACAATGAGCGACGGGCGCGCGGGTCGAGCCCGGCGGTCGGCTCATCAAGAAACAGGACGCGCGGTTCGTGCAGGATGCCGCGGGCGATGTCCGCTGCACGGCGCAGCCCGCCCGAGAGCGTGCGCACCGGATCACGGCGCCGCTCCAGCAGGCCGAACTGGGCGAGCAGCGCCTCGATGCGCGCCCGGGCGCGCCCCGCGGCGAGGTCCCAGAGGCGGGCGGCGAAGCGCAGGTTCTCCTCGACCGTGAGATCGCGATCGAGCGTCGGCTCTTGAAACACGAGCCCGATGGCGCGGCGCACGGCCAAGCCCTCGCGCGCGGTATCATGCCCGACCACTCGAGCGCGACCGCGCGTGGGCACGAGCAGCGTGGCCAGCAGGTGGACGGTCGTCGTTTTGCCGGCACCGTTCGGCCCAAGCAAGCCGAAGAACTCCCCGCGGCCGACCTCGAGGTCGAGCGCATCGAGGGCGCGGATCGAGCCGAAGTCCTTACCGAGCCCGCGCGCCTCGATCGCCGCCTCGGTCATCCCTTCGCGGCGAGGCGGCGCGACGCCGGGGCCGCGCGGTAGGTCCACTGGTCGCTCACCCGCTCCGCTTGACCCGCCGCTGCTACCGCGGCGACTGCTGCGTCGACTAAGTGGCGATGCGGCGACAGCGTGCACACCGGATCCGTCAGCGCGGCGTCGCCCGTGATCAGGAAGGCCTGGCAGCGGCACCCGCCGAAGTCCACGGTCTTCCGCGCGCAAGACCGGCACGGCTCGGGCATCCAGGCGTCCCCTCGGAATCGATTGAACGACTCGGAGTGCTCCCAAATCCAGTCGAGCGGATGCTCGCGCACATTCTCGAAGGTGAGCGCGGTGATCCGACCGGCCGCGTGGCAGGGCCACACCTCTCCGGCCGGTGTGACCGTCATGTAGGCGCGCGCCCAGCCGCCCATACAGGGCTTGGGATACTGCTCGTGGTAATCGGGGAGCACCCAGACGATCTCGAGCTTGGACCCGAGCCGGGCCCGCTCGCGCTCGACCACCTGCCACGCGGCCTTAAGCTGTTGCTGCGTGGGCATGAGCGCGTCGCGATTGTGCAGGGCCCAGCCGTAGAACTGCGTGTTCGCGAGTTCGATCCGCTCGGCCCCGAGCGATTCGGCGAGCCGGATCAAGGGCTCGACCTGATCGAGGTTCTTCCGGTGCAGGACCGCGTTCAC
>WNFJ01658268.1_pt2 | contig 20701 bp, 14 predicted proteins | sample 5400461 | NCBI WGS metagenome assembly WNFJ01 (sample SAMN13153349, study PRJNA577476) | soil metagenome | isolation source: 115 cm saprolite on Douglas fir-dominated hillslope | place: USA:California | collected 2013-09-17
CTGCGAAACGTCCCTTCCTCCACTGGGCGGAAATGCCCCTGTTTGTTAATGCGCATGAAGGGATGCCAGCCCAACGACACGATCTTGCTGTAGAGCCAGGGCGCGTAGAGGCCTCGATCACTCATCACAATGACGGTCCATTCAGCAGGCACTCTCCCTTGCAAGTGGCTGAGCAAGCCAAGCCAATGCGGTTGCCATGAGCCTTTTTCCTCTGCTTGCACAATTTTCCAAGCCACTGGAATAGCACATCCACGATAGAGCACGCTGATGCACAAGACCGTAAAGCGTTTCTTTAAGGTGGTTGCATCTAACCCCAAGGCTAACCGCTTCTCATCAGCAGGCCACCACCTCAGAAGCCAGCTCAATAAGGGAGCAAAACACAGACTCACATCCAATTCTTGACGCTTGTTCCCCTTTTTGTCTTGGGCGCCATAGCACCATTCGCGTAAACGTTGCACCAGACTAGCTTCGCTACAGCCTAGCTGCAAAGCTAGCGCCGCACAGACCAGCGTGATCCCACACGATTTGGCGAGCACCATTCCATAGCTCCACAGAGCCAGTACTTTGGCTTGCGGACGGCTCAACTTGGGAAAGGCATTTGACACGGTTTCTATCCATTGGGATAATGGATCTTGGTGAGACATGATTGTTCTCCCGGCTTCCGAAAGATGGGATTTTTTTCTATCGTATCAGCACAATCTCTCTCACGTCTTCCTTTCTTCCGTTTTGGGCTACTTTTCCTCCTTCTCCAAAAAACCTACTGGTGAAAGACGGTCCCAAGCGGAGCGACTGGCTATCACCAGGTAAGCGTCATCGCTCAATAATGGGCGTGGACAATTTGGCTCGTCCATGACCTGGATCACCTCTTCTTAAAGACTCCGCCGCACAGAGGTATTCATGCTGTCACCCCTTTTGACAGATGTGAGGCGATGAAGGCACCTCGTAGCACAAAACAGGTCTCTCATTGGTATCATGGGACTGGCTGTAAGATGTCTTCACCACACCTCTCTCGTGAGATGAGTAAGCCGCAAGTTGGAGGGGAGGGTAGACGCATGGCCGTTCTCTCAGCCAGCATTGGCCACTTGCCTGGATCCTCCCTTGTCAAGCACTAAGAAGCCATCTGTACTATCTGTTGGTTGTATGTCTGTTTGGCTGCATCCATCGCTGCCACGCTCACAGCAGCTGCAGCTAGAACGACGTCCTTGAGCAGGAACTGTCCCGCTAGGGTGAGGAAGGGGAAACCCGTCACCCCCGGAGCAATGACGAAAATGGTCAGGGTCCCAGCAAACAAGACCAAGCAAAGCAAAGCGACATAGCGTACCCACACCCCCGCAAAGAGGAGGATGGCAGCAATGATCTCGAGTGCTCCAAGGACATAGACGAACGCATTAAAAGCAAGGAAAGGAAGTGAGGCGCTCAGCAGCATTCTGACAGGACTGGGATCAACGAATTTCAGGGCTCCAATCCAGAGAAGAATGAGCGCGAGACTGTAACGCAAGAAATAAGGAGCAATACGCTCGATAAACTGAAATACGGTTTTCATACATCCTCCTCGTAGATGAGACTATCACTAGGACCAACCGTGTGCTCTGTGTGTTGGACGACGCGCTCACCAGCATGAGCACTCACATCTCCTGCCACTGCAAGCATGCCAATACCAGCTTGTTCTATGAGCATCGTGGTCTCTTGCTGTTGTTCCTATGAACGAGCGATCATGGTGACTGAAGTACCAGCCTGTGCTTGAGCCATCGCGCGACCGAGATCACGACTGCCTCCGATGACCAGGGCACCTTTTCCATGCAATTGAATTATCTCTTCTCCCTTTCTATCGTTATTGTGCTTTCTGCAGATACTTCAGAAAGTTGACAGTGTCAGACTTTCTCCTTTGTTTGTCGATGTCGCCCGCCTCTGAGCATTACTTGTCGATGATGAGAACAAGACAGTGGCGAGATGGGTGTCCTCTCCTGTTGGTCAGGGCACCTGGGTCTGCTGAGCGATATCTGCCTAGGTTGTGTGGACGACCCCTTGGTGATGAAACAGCTCTTTGGCGGTCTCGCTTCAGGATGGTCGTCATCGAAATGCTCTAGAAATAAGTTAGTCAACTAACTTATTTCTAGATGGAAGTATACGAGAGAAGAGACGATTTGTCAAGGGGGAAGACAGGGGAGAATCCATGGCTTGTGAATGCTCGAAGAAAATCCCCTCTTGCAGGGAGTGTCTGCTACGTTGACGAGCAGAACCGTCCTTGACGGGAACATCTCTACGCTCTCCAGGGACGCTGAGTCCTGTGGACAAACAGGACACTTTTGTGGTAGTCTTTCAGTAATGAGTTATGTAACTAACTCACTCTTGAGGAAGAAGAGATGACAACCAAGACAACCAAAGGGAAACGGGACCGCCTCATTGAGGCCGCCAAAGACCTGTTTCATCAGCAGGGCGTAGAGCGTACGACCCTGGCCGATGTTGCCCAGCTTGCTCACGTTCCTTTGGGCAACATCTACTATCATTTTCGCACCAAGGAAGCCTTAGTGGAAGCCGTTCTGCAAACCCATGCCCAGGATCTGCAAGCGATGTTCGCACAGTGGGATCTGCTTGCTGATCCTCGTCAGCGTTTGTTGCGGTTCCTAGCAGCTGAGCGTGAGGCGGAGCACCACTTGGCACGCTATGGCTGTCCCTATGGGGGCCTCAGTCAAGAACTGAGCAAAGCCGATCATGCACTGACTGCCGCTGTCGTGCATCTGTTTGAACTCTATCTGCAGTGGACCGAAACGCAATTTCGTCTCTTGGAGAAAGATGCACAAGAGGCCAGGGAGTTGGCCATTGATCTGGTCTCGTCCTTGCAGGGCACGTTTGTCTTAGCGAACTGCTTTCGTTCACCCGACCTCTTGGAGCACAAGCTTCAACGCCTGGAAAGCTGGATTCACTCGCTCTAGCAGGAAGATCATTTTGTGTTCTCGTCAGAGAAAGTTCGTTGACGAACTTTCTCCCTAGGAAAGAGATACCAATGTCAGCATTCACCCATGATGTTGCCAGTCAGGGGGCATCCGCTCGAGAAAATGCTACACCTGCGCACAGTGTTCAAGACCTACAAAAGCATATTGACTGCCAGGAGAGGTTCATCGGGAAGGTCTCCCATGAGTTGAGAAACGCTCTGACCACGATGAAAGCGACGACCCAGCTGTTGAACAAGCGCGGTGAGCAGGAGCATGACGAATCCCTCCTGCGCCTGTGTCAGCGTATGGATCGGCACCTCACCCAAGCCACCAACCTGATCAGTGATTTGCTAGATCGCACGCAAATCCTGCAAGATACCTTCGAGCTGCGAAAGAAACCGGTGCGTTTGGATGCGTTGGTTGCAGAGGTGATCGACGATCTCCAGACAACGACACAGACCCATCGGTTGCTCTTAGCCTGCCAGGACCGCGTTTGTGTCTATGCCGATGAAGCACGGATTGGACAGGTCCTCATCAATTTGCTCACCAATGCCGTGAAATATTCGCCGCTGGCAGACCAGGTCCGGGTTTCCGTTGCCAAAGAGCAGGCACAGGCCATCGTGCAGGTTCAAGATTTTGGCATTGGGATTGCTGCCGACCATCATGAGCGCGTCTTTGAGCAGTTCTATCAGGTACCTGAGGCTCTCGAGCACGCTCATTCAGGGGTGGGAATGGGGCTCTATCTCTCTCGTGAGATCGTCAAGCAGCACCAGGGACAGATGTGGATCGAGAGCAAGCCAGGGAAAGGCACAACCTTCTCTTTTTGCTTGCGACTGCACGAGGGGAACGACGGTGAGCAATGCTCTAGGTGATCTCCAAAAGGAAATACCTTGACAAGACCCCCTGCTGTTTCTCCTTCAACGATGTCTGGTCGTCGAACCGGACAGACGCGAGGAGAGGAGGCCATCATTGTGCCTGCGAGATTGCCCAGGCTGCATTGACAAGACCGATATGACTGAACGCCTGCGGGAAGTTGTCTAGCAACTCGCCGCTCTCCGAATCTCCCTCCTCGGCGAGCAACCCGACGTCATTGGCAAAGGCAATCGCTCGTTCGAATGTCGCCCTGGCTTGCTCGACCTTGCCAGCCAGTGCTTGCACATGGGTCAGCCAGAGGATCTTGCGCAGCCTCGCTGGTAGGAGACGGGAATGATACAATAGTGGTGAGACGTGGCGATAAGCAGTGAGGGAGAGAGGCTATCCCTCGTCAGTACAGGATGTGAGGCGCACCGAAAGAAAGGATTCTTCATCGGAAGCGCCAAATGAGGAAGGTCATGAGAAAAGTGCAAGGAGATCAGGAGGTAAGACAATGAGTGAAGGTTTCTTCTCTCGAGGGTTCCGAGGTCGTCGCCAGAAGAGCGACCTCAGCGGAAGAATCCCACCTGGACAATATCTCGAACGCGGCTTTCCCGTCCTCTCGGCAGGGCCGACGCCGCATACGCCTCTGGCGTCCTGGGATTTCTCTCTTCTCGGGGAGGTCGATCAACCGAAACGCTGGGCCTGGGAGGAATTTCATACCCTGCCACGTGAGACAGTGACCCGGGACATCCACTGCGTGACCAAGTGGTCGAAACTAGACACGCAGTGGCAAGGCGTCTCCCTCGATACGCTGCTCTCGCAGGTCACCTATGACGCCAGCTACGTGCTCGCCTTCTGCGATGGAGGCTATACCACCAACCTACCCCTGGAAGAGGTGCTCGGTGGCAAGGCATGGGTAGTCGATACCTATGAAGGCCAGCCCCTGGAGCCTCAACATGGCGGCCCTGCACGATTACTGGTGCCCCATCTCTACTTCTGGAAGAGTGCCAAGTGGATCCGCGGTTTGCGATTAGTCGATCAGGATGAACCAGGCTTCTGGGAGTCGCTTGGCTACAACAATCACGGAGACCCATGGAAAGAAGAACGCTACCAGGGCGACTAACCTGGCAACGAGGTGAAGTGGTTGCCACGCAAGCAGAAACCGCGCACGTCAAGAGTATCACGCTCGCTCTCCCCAATTGGATCGGGCATCGAGCGGGTCAACACGTGGATGTGCGTCTGACTGCCGAAGACGGCTACCAGGCCGAGCGCAGCTATTCGATCGCCTCAGCACCCGAGCAGGAACCGCGTGTGACACTGACCGTCGAACGGCTTGATGACGGGGAAGTCTCACCCTACCTCGTCGATGAGCTGCGCGTCGGTGACAAGCTGGAGCTGCGCGGCCCCATCGGCGGCTACTTCGTCTGGGAGGCGTCCATGGGCGGTCCGCTCCTGCTGGTCGCAGGGGGATCAGGTATCGTGCCCTTGATGGCGATGCTGCGCCACCGTGCCGCTGTGGGGAGCAGCGTTGCGACCCGCTTGCTCTATTCGTCGCGCTCCTTTGAGGACGTAATCTACCGCGACGAACTCGAGCGCCTAGTCAGAGACACCACAATGCTGGAGGTGGTGCAGACCCTGACCCGTGTGCAACCGCCCGGATGGACGGGCTATCATCGCCGCATCGATACCGGGATGTTGCGTGAAGTGGCCTGGCCGCCTGAACAACGTCCGCTGATGTTCATCTGTGGCCCTACCCCATTCGTCGAAACTGCTGCAAAGAGTCTCGTATCTCTGGGATACGAGCCAGGACGCATCAAGACCGAACGATTCGGACCGACAGGAGAAGCATGATGGAGAATAAACTGGATGGCAATGCTGCTGGGGGCATCCTGCAAGAGATCTTCCCCTTTGACATGACGCTCGTGCAGGCAATCTGTACGGGCTGTGGCACCACCAATGCCATTGGTGCGACCGCCGTCTATATGCATGGGATGGGGACGGTGATACGCTGCCCCTCCTGCGATGCCGTGCTCATCCGCGTTGCGCAGGTAAAGGGACGCTACTGGCTGGATATGCGGGGCGTGCGCGTCCTTCAGATCAGCATGGAGGCATAGTCCTTCGGTCTAGCACGAAAATCCGCACATTCTTCCTCGAAAAATCGGGTGGTCTCCCTCACCGGATATGTAATTCTTTTTGCTTCCCTAGGATGACTCACTACCCTGACCACTATCCAATGTTGCAACAGAATATTACACAAGAACAACTAGTAAAGTTGCATACCCTTGTAAGACTACTCAGTACTATGAGATTATATGCCCTGATGTGTACATTAGTGCATAGCCAACTATGACCAGTATTGGCAACTCATCGCTTGTAATACTAGTAGATCTGTTTTATACTAGTACAAAGATAAATAGGAGTCTCATCGAAAACATCCTGCGATTTCTTCTGTACAGGAAGATGAACACTTGTTCTAAAAGTGAGGCACTACTGTTTAGGGTCTAGATAAGTATTATAAGGCAGTTATGGGTATTATAGAAGCGTTCTACTAATTATCGTCTACTGAGCAGTACCGTGTACAGTAAAAAAGATCACATGATGAGGTCAGCACATTGAGAAAGAACGGAAACTGCCGTAGTGCATCACATATGAGGTGTCGAAAAGCGGAACGGCAAGGTCTATATTTTTGCATGGAGTAGGTGAAATGGATAGCTTTATCAATAGGGAGCCTGAACTCAGGCTCATCGAGGATAGGATGCATTTGGTGACCTTCTTAACAAAGATACATTCTTGCGCACACCCATTATTGACTTTTACGGAGTAGAGGGTATTGGCAAAACAAGTATTCTGAAAAAAGTAATACAGACGTGCGATAAGAATAAGATACGATACATATGGGCAGATGCCAGTAAGAATGTCCCAGACTTTTTCCAAGAAATCATTCACCAGGCTGGACAATACGGTGAGTTGCTCCCCAACCAGAATGAAGGCAAAGATTTGCTGAGGCAATCCATAGCAGTAACGCAAAGACTCTTGGGGACAGGTCCGCTGGTCATGCTCTTGGATGCAGTAGACACGACGAATGACACCAAACTGCAGCCAATTGCAACAATGCTAGGCGATCTGGTCATGAACAACAAGCTTTTTGTGGTATTAACTAGTCGCAGAAGTGTATCCTTCGAGCACAAGAGAGAGGTTGCACGCAAACTTACCACATTGCCTCTGCTTCCACTCGACCGAGACAGCAGTGAACAATACCTAAACAGCATTGGTCTTCCCCCTGACCCCGAGCTACGTGAAATAATCTTTAAATGGACACGTGGTTACCCACTGGCAATGAATGTCATGGTGAACACTCTCACAGAGAAGGTAGATCCCAGAAATGAGCTGGGACAACGAACGTTGCTAACTCAGATTAAGCAAAAGGTGATTAATGAAGGTATTTTTGCAAGAGTAGAGTTGGCAGAACGGCCATGGTTCCAGATAGTATTGAGCCTTCTTTCTGTACCAAGAAGGTTCAATGTGGTAATCATGCAGAATCTGATAGAAGAATTTGCACCGAGCCTGAAGTTGGCAAACAGTCTCTCATACATCGTCCTACCGAAGCGTATCTCTCAAGCAACCGATATCTTGAGCTGGAATCTCGCCAAAGGCGGCTTTTCCATTGATTCTCCCGTACGCAATATTTTTCTCCTCCAACTGAAAATAGAACGTCCTGATGATTACCATGAAATAAACAGATTCTTGGTAGAGATCAATCAAAGCAATGCAAACGATGCAAGTGGCCCCGACCGTATTCGTTACCAGCGAGAATATCTGTACCATAGTGCCAATAGTTGTACTGAGGAACAATTGCCACACATTCTTGCAACGACTGTCCAGCAAATCATCCAGGAGGCTGAAAAAGCCCCTGAGGACCTCATTCAGTTTCAAGAAGAGTTCTCACAAGATACTGAACTCAAAGAATTACTCGGCAAACATGTCGATATTGTACTTTCTCCTATATACCAACAACTAGCGCGAAAGATGTACAAAGATGCTATACAGGAAGCGGATGAAGCGAAGCATGTGCACTACTTACACGCATTTTTTTCCTACACTGTTCAGGATCCAGCAATACATGATCTGCCCTCGCTTTTAAAAGAACAAATTGACCAGCTGATAGCTCAGGAGCGTCCAGCCATAGTACTGAAGCTTTATGAAAAGCTTGCGCGAGACGACAGGTTTAGAGAAGCACTTGGTAAGGATTTTTCAGAGTTACTTGCTCGTATCCGCAATAATATGCCAACAGAAGGATAGACGCCTATGTTTGATCAACAGATTGCACAACATTTTATTGGGCATACAAAAGAATTAGAAATCTTCGAGCAGTGGCTTGCGCATATCGGTGACCCTTGGATCTTGTTTTTCCATGATGAGACCGACGTGCCTACCAAAAAAGGTGGGGTAGGCAAAACCTGGCTGCTGAGAAAATGCGCTGGGATCGCCAGCGAACGCTATAAGAATGTTGCCGTTGCAGTAGTAGATTTCTTCAGTGTAGGAGATCGCGATGGCATTGAAATTGCCCAGCGTATGGTCAAAAGCCTACAAGAGATTCATCCTGAGTGGTCTCCCGCCTCCTTCACCGAAGCCTTGCTAGAGTATCGCGAGGCTCCAAGCAAGGATGTAACCGAGACGCGTGACAAATTGCATACAGCTCTCACTCACGACTTGTACATGCTGGATCAACAACTGGTTGGTGCTAACAGGCAACTCCTTGTATTTTGTGACACGTATGAAGTGATTGAGGCATATCCGACTGTTGCTGCGTTGAGTTCCGTCTATGCATTTCCTGATCAGTACCAGTTTAAGCGCATAGGTATGATCATTGCTGGACGAAACGCCCATGATTGGGAGCACCCTAACTGGAAGGGACGCAAGCAGGAAGTGCAATGCATACCGATCAAACCATTTACGCAGGAAGAGACAGTACAATTTATTAACGACAACGCCACCGCTATGGGATCAATTGAGACGCAGTCAGCAGAGGCCCAAGTGCTCTATGCTCGTACTGAAGGTCGTCCCATCCTAGTCGGTCTGGTGACAGATATGCTGAACCATCATGTGATGACACTGAATCAGCTTCTGGAAATCCCCGCAGACCAGTTTGAATCCTCTCTGGTAGCACGCGTTAATAGCCTGGAGCAGCCTATTAACCTGGTGATCCTTTTCATGGCACATATCTATCACCGCTTCAATGAAGGGCTACTTACATGGTTATTCAATTCTTCAAAAGACATCAAAGAACTGATGCAGGACATACAAACATATGAGTTATCGAAAAAATTACTTGAGTTATCATTTGTACGCCGCTCAGGGAGTGGCGATAACGTGGCATTGCACGATGAAATGAGGCGTCTGGTCAATCAATACAACTGGACGGCACAGGAACAGCAGACTAAGCGCTATCGCCGTGAGCTCAGCCTGGGAACCATCAGTTACTACGAAGATCAGATCGCCAATAAACCGAGCGAGCAGCTACTCCGGATATACCGCGTTGAGATGCTCTATCATAAGTTATTTGTAGATTTAAACGAAGGAATTGAGTTTTTCGGGGAGCATATTCGAAAAGCAAATGATTTGTGGCAAAGTGCATTTGCGCGTTCTTTATTACAAGAAGCGAAACAGTTTACTGACGCTCTCTCCATTGAGCAAAAGTATAACATGACTCTGGCAGAGGCGGGATTATTGCTGAGAGAAGAAGATAGTAGAGAGGCACTGACGCTCTATGAGCGATTAGAACAGGAAGCCGATCCAAGCTGGCTTACTTCTCATCACGGAGATATTTTGTTTCAGAAAGGCAATTGCTATCAAAAAATGAATCAGCTTTCTGAGGCCATTGCTAATTTTAGCAGAAGCCGGGACATCGAAACAAAACGGGGCAATGAGCCACGGGTTGCAGCCATCCTGAGCAGGCTTGGTGTGATTGGACGACGCACAGGCGATTTAGCCGGAGCAAAAAGCTACTATGAACAAAGCATTGCTATCAGCAAAAGATTAGGTGATCTAAGAGGATATGCAGATGCGCTCAATAGTCTGGGTAATCTCCACCGATTACAGGGCAAAACAGAGGAAGCATTACAACACTGTAAGGTAGCATGGCGCATCCGCAAAGATTTATATGATAAGGGTCAGGCCAGCGACATAGCTGTTGGATTGAGTCTTAGCACCATTGGTATCATCTATCTCAAGGTTGATGATCTGGTGAATGCAGAGAAGTTTTTTCGGGATGCGTTTAAGATTTTCGAGCGTAACAACTATAAAGCGGGCATTGCCGCCATGTACAACCGTTTCGGCCAGATTGCGATGGCAAGGAACGAGTTAGAACGCGCCATGGAGTGGTTCCTTCAAGGCTACAATGCCTCTCAGGGGATTGAAGTAGAAGCAGAAATTAATAGCTTGAATAAACAAGCATGGGTGCTAGTGCTACAAGGTCAGTTGCATAAATCTATTCCCCTGCTTGAAAAGGCGATAGAACGAGCCAGCGAAGTGAATGACTACTATCAGAAAGCAGAATCGCTCGTCGATCTGGCGGACGTTCTTGAACGCCTAGAGCAACATGATCAATCGCTGCATGCCTTGCGCGAAGCGGAGACGATTGCCGCACGCTACAACTACTACTACCTGTTAGGTGTTGCCGAAGACTTCCAGGGTGATAATAGGTACAAAGTCGGTAGCTACCAATTGGCCTTCAAACACTTTGGGGAGTACTGTTACTATATGGCGCAGTACAACCCGGTACAGCGTGACAAAGCTGTGCGTAAAACAACTGACTTACTACTGAATGTGCCAAGTGAGGAAATTCCTATTATCCTCGATGAGTTGGTTACGCGCTGGTCGTCTCTCGGTTTAAGTGAAGGAGTTACGGTACTGCTCAATGCGCTTGAAAAAGTTCGCATGCTGATGAACATATAACTATCTAGTTGCATGGGGTACTTAAAGCAATGGCGCCGCTATAGAGTATTGAGTACATGAACAGAACTGAACTAAGTAGTGCCATTGCTCCTCATTTCTATTTGGTGGGAACAATCGGGATCTTCATCATTGACAGTGGTGATCATCAAGTCTTCCACATCTATAACGCGGAACGTGTAGAGCTGCTACGTACAAGTGAGTAGAGTATTTGCAGGATTGGATAGATGAAAATTTGGCTCGACACAACACCAGCAGGTCAATCTGGTGATAACCAGTATCGTGGCGGTAAGGAGTGTGATAACGAGTGTGATAACGAATGTTTTCGTAACAGTGATCATTTCCAAAATATTGAGCTTCCGTTAAGTGAAGATGATTTTCAGTGCATCCACAAATCTGCTCTGAAGCAGGCCACACCACTACATATACAAGAGTGTGTGCAGGACAGATGGCTTGTTTGCAATCCTACCGGATTAGGGTACGTAACTGTTTTAGATGCAGAGGCCCATATTCTTCTTGAACAGTTTAGAACGTCGAGGTCGCTTGCATCTGTAATGCCTGCGATGGTAGGGGCATCGCCTGAGCGCATTGAAGGGACAGTCGCTCTATTGTACAAAGCTGGATTGCTGCAACATAACGGCCAAACTCCTGTGAGACATGAGGAGGGGAAAGCACAGAGCTTATCAGCGTGGCTGCATGTGACAAATGCCTGCAACCTACGTTGTCACTATTGCTATCTGGAAAAGACTACCGAGAGAATGGCTGAAGACACCGCTCACCGCTCTGTCGATGCTATTTTCAGGTCCGCAGTGAAACATCATTTCAAGCATATAAGACTCCGGTATGCAGGCGGTGAAGCCAGTTTACATATGGCCAGTGTGATAGCCCTGCACGATTACGCCGCTCAGTTGGCACGACAGCATGCTATAACACTGCACGCCTCTCTATTAAGCAATGGCGTTGTCCTGTCACAGAGTGCCATTGAGCAGTTGCAAGCACGTCACATAGGCGTAATGATCTCTTTAGATGGGATCGGCAGATATCATGATAGTCAGCGCCCTTTTATACATGGACAGGAGTCCTTTCAGTATGTGGATCGCACTATCACAAGGCTGCTAGCGAATGAACTGGTGCCACATATATCGGTGACCGTCTCACAGCGCAACCTTAGCGGACTGAAAGACCTGTTGGCGTATATTCTAGAACACAACATGGCATTTACACTCAACTACTATCGAGATAATAACTGTGCGACTGACGACGACTTACAATTCGGCGAACAGCAGATGATTGACGCTATGCATTCTCTATTTGAATGGCTTGAACACAAGCTACCTGCACGTCGCCTGCTGGATTCGTTCATCGATAAATCCAACTTATCAAGCCCACATCAACGCACTTGTGGCGTGGGACAGAATTATCTCGTGATTGATCAGCGAGGGGGAATAGCAAAGTGCCATGCTGATATCAAGCGTACGGTGACAACTATTGAGGCAGATGATCCATTGCAGTTGATTCGAGATGACCGAAGCGGTGTGCAGGGGCTGGCTGTAGAGGAAAAGGAAGGGTGTCGTACATGTGATTGGCGCTATTGGTGTACAGGAGGATGCCCACTGCTCACATATAGGGTGACAGGAAGATTTGATGTGAAGTCCCCCAACTGCACTATTTATACGGCTCTGTTCCCAGAAGTACTCCGCCTTGAAGCCTTGCGCTTGCTCAAATATGCAAACCCAATCATCCTATAACACAACAGTAGGCAAAAAGCGTGTCATACTGCAGTAATGGTGAAGTATATATCGATGGAAGGCACAAAAATAGATTTCGCAGGCGTAATAGAGTTTCTGCAAGCAAACATACATAAAGAGGGGACCGTGCTCATCCTGGGAGCCAGGGCAGGCGGCTTTTTTCGTGGTCAGCATCTGTATAATACGATGACTGCCTATGGTGACCCTAGCTTCAGTCAACTTCCACGTGGAGAGCAGTTTGGCAAATGTTACAGCCTTCTAACAAGTTCAGCACTATTCACCATGGATGAGATCGACACTATCCTTATTGCATCTCTTAACGATGCGGACCTTACAGATGCTGACGAATGCCTAGCGACACTTGTGAAACAGGGAGTCTTTGATGTGATTGTCTCGACGAACGTAGATAACTTGCTGGAGCAGGCGTTGGAGAAGGAGGGTATGAAGGAGCTGCACGATTTTGATGTGTTTAGCCCAAATTTTGACACGACTATCCGTTCTGAAAGAAAATTTCCTCGCAGGATTATTAAGGCTTTTGGCGAGTTAAGAACCAGAGACTATATTTACACCATGACACCTCAGGCGCGTTTACACAGTGCCAGGAATCTGGAAACGACACTCAAGAAGGAGCTAGAGCGGAATATTCTTGCAGTTGGGCTCGATCCGGTGTGGGACGCAGAAATCCTGAGTGCGATTCCTTGCAAGGGGAAAGCATTCTGGCACATCAGTGAAGAAGAGCTAGACAAATATGGTACATTAGGCAAGGTTGGCGAAACAAGACAGTTTGAACATGTGATGGGAATAAATGGCAGCTATAGCAGTACTATGAAAGAGCTACGCGAGCTTTTGACAGGGAGAGCACACTGTCCGGTACAGCTCAGACAGAGAGTATGCAGGCCGATCAGACGTTGAGAGAAAACCGTGAGGTAATCGACAGTATACTTGCTTTAGACGAGATTCCGAATTCGCCACCCACAGAAACACCACGCCTAGCCGTTGACAATCCGCTGGAAATCTTTATTTCTTATGTTCCCGAAGACGAACTATTGTGTCAAGAGCTTATCACTCACTTATCGACACTGAAAGACCAGAAGGATCAAAGGACCATCAACATACGACATCATCGCAGAATAGTTGCAGGCCTATCTCGACGAACCGAGATTGATCGATTTTTGAATACCGCTTCTCTCATTTTGCTGCTAGTCTCTGCAAATTTCATTGCATCCGAGGATGACATCCATAGCCTTGAAATAGAACGTGCGATGGAACTGCATGAAAAGAAGAAGGCGCTTATTATTCCCATCATTCTCCGCCCTGTTGATTTCAATGGAATGCCGTTCAAGGATCTTATGTCACTCCCAGCAAATGGGAAGCCCGTGACAGCATGGGATGATCGTGATAGTGCCTTCGTTGATATCATCAAGGGTATTAAAAATGTTATTGAATATCTCAAGAAAAATCACTAGAAAATGCGCATTACTTGAAGATCAATTTAGCTCATCTGATCTTGCCCCGATCCTGTAGAGCCAGAGGATAGTGGGTCATCCTAGAAGGATGGTCCACTATCCAGGATGGGTGCTCGGTTGGCACACCTGGGTGGAGGCACGAGCAGCAAGAGCTTCCATTGGTCCCAAGGGAACCTGCCTCCACCCACGATGGCCCGTCTCGCAAAGCACTCATCCCTCCTCACCCAGCAAGCCAAGCTCTCGTGCTTGCCGTACCGCTTGGACTCGGTTCTGAACGCCCAATTTGGAGAAGATGTGGCTGACATGGCGTTTGACGGTATCGATGACAATCACCAGTTCTTGGGCAATCTTCTGGTTGGATGCACCCTGTGCCAGTAGCTGCAGGACCTGCAGTTCTCGTTGACTTAGAGGCTCAGGTAGTGCCTGGGCTTTTGTATACTCTTTCTTCTGTAGATGTGTCACGGTCTGCTGTTGGAAAGCGGCAAGCAGCATGTCCAAATAGGAATTTGGCCCTTGCTTGCGACGTAGCCGATAGAGCAGAATCTCCATCGGAGTTCCCTCATCTATGAAGCTGCGAACATAGCCCCCTGGCTCGGCCAGACGTACAGCCTCTGAAAGAGTGTCAAGGGCCTCTCTCTCCTGTAGAAGCATCTGGTGGGCCAGGGCTTGTAAGATTCGCATCTCGATCACATGGCCCCACCGTCGGCCTGTGGTCGCTCTGACCACGATAGGCTCCAGATGCTGTAGGGCCAGAGCAGGTTGAGCCTTCGCTAGGAAGATACGGGCATGTGCCACTTCTTGCCGTTCACGAGCAAACGCAAACGAAGTGCTATCTTGCCCTCCCTGATCCAGCTTTTGAGCCCAGAGCGTAGCTCGATCGAGTTCTCCACAAGCAAGCCAGAGCCTGACCTGATCGATCGTCATAAAGAAGGAACTGTGGTGAATATAGGAGGTCTGGCTCAGGTGTGCAGCGATCTGTTCAAATTGGTGAAAGGCTGAGCGTGCTGTATCCAAATCCCCACATGAGAGAGACACGCGCACCAGCATCGTGTATCCATCGAATAAATACATAAGTGATGCGATCGATTCAGTCTGTTTGCATAGCGAGATGGCATCTAATACTAGGGTTAGAGCCTCATCAAGGTGATTCCACTCGCGCAGAACATCTGCTTGAAAGAAAGTGGGCCAGCCCACGTCAGGCATCACCTGCCTATCATCTGGTTTCGTTCCCCAAAAAAATGCTTGCTGGGTTATTTGGAGTGCCTCGTACAATAGCCCTGCTCCTAGCAGGTATCGAACGGCAGTGGCTACAAAAGTGATAGCGATGGCGAGAGCATGCGGACCTGCTGCCTTGGCCAGCTTACCTGCTTGGAGCACACGTTCGGGTGTGAGCACTGCATTGTTCACAGAAGAAGCGTAAGCGGCCTCAAGCTGTACAGCAGAGACGTAGGAACGCATGAGGAAATTCTCTGGTGAAAGCAGAGAGAGGGCTCGCTCACAAAGCGCCAGTGAGACTGGCCCATCCTCCTGATAGCTTCGTAGAAGAGCATGCCAGGCGATGATCTCTCCCAAGAGGTTTACCTGGTCTTGCTGTACTTCTGAGGCAAGAGACGTGAGCAATGCATTCTGAGGCACTTGCGCTGTGAGCGAAGCAGTCAGTGTGGTTTCAGCTGCGTCGAGCCAGCCTTCCATTATAGAATGCGGGGCAGTCATCCACAGGAGCTGAGTGCTGGCCAGGCAGAGGTGAGGCCGAACTTGCATGACTTCTATAGGCAGTTGTTCTAGCCAACGCTGCACCATGGCTAGTTTACGTTCACCTGCTCCCCAAGTCAGTGACAACAGCTGGAGACTCTTCTGCGAGATCAGGTCCGCTGCCAACGACCACTGGTGAGCAGAGAAGGCATGCAATATGGCTTGGGTGGTCTGGTCATGCGAGGCGTACCAGATGCTAGCACGATGGTGCAAGAGGAGTATAAGATCAGCATGCCTCTGCTCCAGGCAGTAGTGCAAGGCTTGGGCAAAGAGAGCATGATAGCGATACCACACTCTCTTACTATCAAGGGACACCACAAAGAGATTGGCTTGTTCGAGTCGTTGGAGCATCTGCTGACTGTCATGCAGCTCCATGACCGCGTCACAAAGCGAGGCATTGAGCTGTTCGAGGATAGAGGTATAGAGTAGAAACGTTTGCACCTCCGGCGGCTGTCGTCGCAAGACATCCTCAGTCAGATAGTCCAGGATGTAGTGTTGATCCCCGCTTACCTCCTCCAGCAGAGTAGTCGGATCTGCATGCCCTTGCAGGGAAAGAGCAAGCAATTGCAAGCCTACAAGCCAGCCTTCCGTCCGAGTGGTCACTTCCTGGATCATCTCATCAAGAAGGTGGATGTGCATCACCTCATGGAAGAAGGTCCTGGTCTCCTCTACCGTACAACGCAACTCGTCAGTGCGCACTTCCAAGATCTGGCGACGTGTCTGCAGCAGAGGAAGCGGCAAAGGAGGATCAGCACGTGTTGCCAGAATAATATGTAATTGGGGAGGAAGATGCTCTACTAAATACAAGAGGGTCGTGTGTACCTCCTGCTCGGTGATGAGGTGATAGTCGTCTAGGATCAGCACAAAGTGCTCTGTGCTCTCCACTAATAGATTGATCAGTGCCACCAGGACGTACTTGATAGGGTGGGGATTGCGGTGATCGCAGTTGCATTAACAGTGAGGTAAAACGGTCTGGCTGTTGCTGATCTAATGCGGAGAGGACATAGGTCCAGAACAACCGTGGTTCATTGTCCTCTTCGTCGAGGGATACCCAGGCTACCTGGATGTTACTTGGTGGCAGTGATTGTGCCCAGGCAGAAAGTAACATGGTCTTGCCAAAGCCAGCGGGAGCCGAGACCAGCGTGAAGGGCTGTTTCAGACTCTCAGCGAGCAAGGCCGTCAGACGAGGACGCGAGATCAGCGTACCTGATGCAATGGGTAGAAAGAATTTGGTGGCCAGAAGCTGGTTCTGCAAGGGCATTGGTGCGTTCATTGTAGCCTCACCCAAGCAGGCCGAGCGTTTTTGCTCGCTTTACTGCTTGTTCTCTATTTTGTACTCCCAATTTGGAGAAGATGCGACTGATATGGCGTTTGACTGTATCAACGACAATCAGCAGTTCTTGCGCTATTTCCTCGTTAGATGTGCCGTGTGCAAGTAACTGGAGAACCTCTTGTTCTCGTTTACTCAAGGGCTTCACAAGCCCTTTGCTCTGCCGAGGAAAGGCGGCGAGTAACGTGTCCACATAGGAGGTCGGCCTGTGTTGGTATTGTTGTTCCCGTAGCCTGCCCAGAAGAGCCTCCATGGAAACGCCTTCGTCTACGAAGCGACGGATGTAGCCCTCCGGCTCAGCCAAGCGGATTGCCTCTGAGAGAGCTGAGAGTGCCTGTGTCTCCTCGTGGCACATCTGGTAGGCCAGAGCTTGCAACAATCGGATCTCAATCACATGGTCCCAGCGCTGTCCTGCGGTCGTTCTAGCAAGCAGAGGCTCCAGTCGCTGCAGGGCAACAGTAGACTGTTCCTCGGCCAGAAAGATGCGGACGTGTGCCACCTCTTCTCGTTCATGCGCAAATGGAGTGCGACAGAGCACTCCCACATCCAGCCCTTCGGCCCAGCGTATGGCACGGTCCAGTTCCCCACAGGCCAGCCAGAACCTGACTTGGTCGATCGTGGTGAAGAGGGAATGATGATAGCTTGAGGTAAACTGGTTCATGGTCATTTCAATATGTTCAAGCAGCTGAAAAGCAGAGCGGGCTGTGTCTAACTCACCACGCGACAGACAGATACGCAGCAGCACTGCATACCCATAAAGTAAAAAAGGGAGTGATGCGATCGAGGAGGTCTGTTGGCATAGTGAGATGCCCTCTTCTGCCAGAGAAAGCGCTGCATCCAACTGGTTCCACTCACGCAGGATGTCCGCTTGAAAGATAGCGGGCCAGCCTACCTCAGGCAACACGCGTTCTCCTGGTTTTGTCCCCAAGAGAATTGCTTGATTGGTCAGCCTCAATATCTCGCGCAACTGCCCTGCTCCTATCATATGCTGGGCAGTCGCGGCCATAAAACCAATAGCGAGAGCAGTCTCCCCAGCCGCTTGGGCAAGAGAGACTGCTTGGATTGCACTCTCGATAGCGGCCACTGCATCATTCGCAGAAGAAGAATAAAAAGCCTGGACCTGGGCATAGGCAAGGTATGCACGAGCTACGAAATTCTGTGCTGAGAGCAAGGCAAGGGCCTGCTGGCAGAGCGCGAGTGCGGCTTGTCCATGCTCTTGATGACTTTGCACGATAGCATGCCAAGCCATCACCTCTCCAAGCAGGTTCTCCTGTTCCTGCCGTGCCTGTGGGGTGAGCATTGGGGGTGAAATATCCTGATGTGTCAGTGTTGTCAGGGAGACTGTCAGCGTGGTTTCAGCTGTCTCAAACCAGACATCAAGGGTCTTCTGTGGGGCAATTGCCCACAAGATCTGAGTACAGGCAAGACAGAGACGAGGCTGGGAATGTATAATGTTAGTTGGCAGCTGCTCTAGATAGTGTCGGAGCCTGACCAGCTCATGTTCACTAGCTCCCCAGGTAAGTGACATCACTGGGAGACGCTCGATCAGATCAGCAGCCCATTGCCACTCTTTAGCGCTCAAGGCATGTAGGATGGCCTCAGTAGGAAAGTTGTGCTCGGCATACCAGAGACTAGCGCGGTAGTGCAAGATGGGTACAAGATCACTATGTATGTGCTCAAGCCGATAGCGCAAAGCCTCGGCAAAGAGGACATGGTAGTGATACCACTGACGCTTGCTATCCAGGGAGACCACAAATAAATTGCTTTCCTCCAGCCGTTCTAACATCTGCCCACTGCCTCTTTGCTGCACGACAGCGTCACACAGTGGGGCAGTGAGCCGCTCGAGAATGCAGGTGGAGAGCAAAAACGTTTGCACCTCCTGCGGCTGTCGTTGGAGTACCTCCTGGGTCAAATAGTCCAGGATGTAGCGCTGATCCCCACTGGCCTCTTCTAGCAACTTGCTAGGATGATCGGCGTACTTTTGCAGCGAAAGACCAAATAATTGCAAGCCCACCAGCCAGCCCTCCGTGCGAGCCATTACTTGCTGGATCATGTCATCAAGGAGTTTGGTATCCATGACCTCGTGGAAGAAGGTCTTGGTCTCCTTTGCTGTACAGCGCAACTGGTCCGTGCGCACTTCCATCAATTGCTGGCGTGTTCGTAGCAGTGCAAGAGGCAAAGGGGGATCAGCACGTGTTGCCAGGATAATATGCAATTGGGGTGGTGAATGTTCCACCAGATACGAGAGCGTGGTATGCACTTCCTGCTGGGTGATCATGTGATAGTCATCTAAGATTAGCAGAAAGTTCTCAGCACTGTCCAGCATAAGATTGCTAAGCATCGTCAGGACGTATATCAGTGGTGGGGTTTGCGGAGATTGCAGATACTTCAGTAGAGGTGTAAAGGGTTCCGGTTGTTGTTGATCCAATGCGGAGAGGACGTAGGTCCAGAACAATCGCGGTTCATTGTCCTCCTCGTCCAGGGACACCCAAGCCACATGGGTGTTGCTTGCTGGCAGGGATTGTGCCCAGGCAGAAAGTAACATGGTCTTGCCAAATCCGGCAGGAGCAGATATTAGTGTAAGGGAATGTTTCAGACTCTTATGGAGCAAAGCAAACAGACGAGGACGCAAGATCAGAGGATGTGATGCAACTGGCACAAAGAATTTAGTAGCCAAAAGCTGGTTCTGGATAATCAGCGGCGGATTCATAGTAATCTCTTCTTTCTCCATCACCCTGGTTGGATGCACCCTGAGCACAGGCTACCTGTAGCAAACTTTGCTCTTGTCGTTCCAAGTGACCGATCCTCCCTCCGAATATCTGTGTCCTTGGTATTTTAACATAGGAAGCAACATTCGATACCATCTGATATCCATAGTTTCAAAGCACTTGGTGGTGAAGTAGGTAGGAGGCTGGCGAGATATCGATGACTCGACCCTTCTCCATTCGCCCTTTCCCAAACTGCACGTGCGCCTTTCAACGCATGCAGCTTTCCAGCATCATCGTCGCAGTGGCGTCCGTGAGCGTGAGGCTCTGGCCCACTCTTGGTGAGGCTCACGGAGAGCAATAGACGCATAAAAAATTTTTACCATTAATGTAAAAAAAATTGTGAAAAGTTTAAATAACTTGATATGAGAGAAACTGGATTGATAGAGGTAATAGACTAGAGAATCTGATTGTCGAAGAGCTATCTCATCTTGGTGGACAGCTTCGCGTATTTCGCCCCTGTTAGCTACATAGGATGCCCACCTGACGCATCAAAAGTGACAGAGCTTCAGTTTTCTGGATCTATTATAGACCAGGGAGTTTGTTTATTCACCGACGCCTCATTGTAATGGCGCGTCCGGCCTGCTTAGGCGTCGGCAGGGCAGCATGAGCAGCTCGTAGCTCTTCCAGGCGTGACAGGACCTCTGGGGCGAAAGGGACAGAACGGGGTCCCGTTCTGTCGACATGCACTAGTAGCAGTTCCTCAGTGGCCAGTGGAGATTCCGCATCTGCACGGTGCATGGTGTGGAAGACGCGCAGCCGCTTCGGATCTACATCGAGCAACTGCGTCGTCACGCGCAGGCGTTCCCCCTCAGCCACTTCGTGCAGATAGGTGATATGAGCCTCGGCCGTATAAAGCGACGTGCCTGTCCGCTCGCGGTACGCCGCCGTCAGGCCAATC
>WNFJ01533723.1_pt2 | contig 20697 bp, 17 predicted proteins | sample 5400461 | NCBI WGS metagenome assembly WNFJ01 (sample SAMN13153349, study PRJNA577476) | soil metagenome | isolation source: 115 cm saprolite on Douglas fir-dominated hillslope | place: USA:California | collected 2013-09-17
TGTCCCCGTAGCCCGCATCGGTCACCACGACCGGCCGGGCGCCGCCGGCGGCGGTGATCTCCTCCAGCACGCCCCATCCGCCCGGCCCGGTCATCTCCTGGATCATCTCCAGCGCCAGCCGCCACTTCTCCGCGTGCCGCACCTGATCGGGGATGCCGGCCCGGTCGCGGCGGCGCCGGGCGCGGGCCGCCGCCACCGGGTCATTCAGCGCGGCGTCATCCCAGCTTTCCGGGCAGAACAGCCGCCAGTCCGCCGCGCAGGAGGCGTGCTCGTTCACCAGGTGCACGCTGACGGTGACCTGGCAGTTCGCGACCTTGCCCAGCGTGCCGGAATACTGCCGGGCCACGCACGGCGACGCGTCCCCGTCCTTGGCGAAGCCGGTGTCATCGACCACCAGCGCCTCCACCGTCTGGCTGCCGGCGAACCACCGCGCGATGTTCCGCCGCACCGCCACGTAGTCCCAGGCCGGGGACGTGATGAACTGCTGCAGCCGCTGATGGTCCACCCCCAGCCGCGCCGCCATCGGCTGCACCGGCCTTACGCTGCCCATCGGTCAGCAGCCCGCGCACATACAGCTCGCCCGCCGCCCGCTGGTCCTTGCGCGGCAGCCCGCCGAGCATCTCCGCGGCGAAGTCCAGCAGCCGGGGCCGGACCTCCGCGATCTCCTGAGGGGTCATGCCGGGATAACACCGCAGAACCCGGCAACCATACCAGACCTAACAAAGTACTACTAGGGCGCTGTGCAGGCCATCGTCGACGCGATGCAGCTGCACAGCATCGAGGATGATCAGCGCAGGGGTCGTCGTGCAGGGCGGGTCTAAAGCCAGCCCGACGTGCCCGGCGAGGGTGATCGCGAACGGCTCTCCGGGAGCGGTGGCGGGCATCGCCCGCAAGGCGCCGTGCCAGTCCTCAGCGAGCAACCACTCCTCCAAGTGCGCGGCGAGGATGACCGGATCCGGGTTGTCGCCCAATTGACGGACTTTCGGGATGGTCAGCTCCCAGTACTCTTCCTCGGCATCCACGGCGGCTGTGCGCAGCGTTTGCAGCAGCGCCTGAAACAGCGGGCCCGGGTACAACGGCCCGGCGCCGCAAGGCTGGTCTCAAGCGCGGGAGAGTGGCTCACCGATCCGCATGAGGCTGATGTCGCCCCTGACAAGGTTGTTTCTGCGCCCGCCGCTCCAGCTATCACAAGACCACTCGTGACGGCACACGATGGCACCGGCGCCTGCGGTGCGGCACACTGCGTCACGTTTTGCGGCCGACGCCGCAAAAGCCGGCTACCTCGGGTGGGTCGCCCCACGGGTTTGGTTCGGGTCGCCACCGTGACATTGACACCAGGCCAGGTTCGATCACCTGCAGGCCGTCGAAGAAACGCAGGATCTGCTGCCTGGTACGGGGGGTGATGGGGACTGCGGCGTTCTCGTTCCAGAACTTCTGGGCCTCGGCGTTCGCCTCGGCGGTTGCCTCGCCCCCCAGGGAGGGGTCGAGGGTGGCGTGGGTGAGCGCCAGGTAACTACCGGGGGGGACGGCGTCGACCAGCCGGGTCACGATCTGGTACGCCTCGTCATGGTCGCTGATGAAGTGCAAGATGCCCAGCAGTGTGATCGCGACCGGCTGAGCGAGGTCCAGGGTCGCGGCGGCGGCCTTAAGGATCTTGTCCGGTTCGCGCAGGTCAGCCTCGATGTAGTTGCAGGCTCCTTCCGGGGTGCTGGTGAGCAGGGCGCGGGCGTGCACCAGCACGAGGGGGTCGTTGTCGACATAGACGATCCGCGACTGCGGGGCCACCCGCTGGGCCACTTCGTGGGTGTTGTCCAGGGTCGGCAGGCCGGTGCCGATGTCTAAGAATTGGCGAATTCCTGCCTCACCGGCGAGGTAGCGGACCGCGCGGCCCAAGAACGTCCGGTCGGCGCGGGCGATATCTACTATCTGCGGGAAGATCTGCCGGTACTGGTCGCCGGCGTCGCGGTCGACCGGGTAATGGTCCTTGCCGCCCAGCCAGTAGTTCCAGACCCGAGCCGAATGCGGCACGGTTGTGTCGATCTTCGCCGGCCTTTGGCCGGACGCGGGTGAATTATCAGTCACCGGCCGTTTCTCCACTTCTCTGCCGGAATTGGGTACGTGGCGAGCATAGCCGCGGCCGTGGGACGGCGACCACGCGGTCTCGGCGGTTACCGCCTTGTTCCGCGCCGCGCAGTTGCCGGCGCTGGCCTGGGCGCGGCTGGCACGGGTCTTTCACGCCACCCCCGGGGGTGGTGGCACCTGCCAGCGCCGCGGCAAGCAGGGCCCATGTGTCACCTTGCCCGTCCGGCCGGGTGGCCGGCGAACGACCGCCAGCTAAGCTCGGCGGCGCAGTCCCGGTGATGCAGATCTTGTTGCTGTTGCTGTTGCTGCTGCGGCGCCCGAGCAGGTCTGTGAGGAAATCTGGCAGCCTTCTTCGCCGTCTATCCGATGATCAGAAGTGCCCGCCGTTTGCGGCACGGGGGATCTGGCCCCAGTGGCTGGTTCATGGGCTTATGTCCGGTGTCTGCACTTCGCTGCACCTATCGTCACGGGTTAGAGGTCTTTGAGAACGGTGCGGAGGATCGAGGGAGTGGCGTCGACCGGCCTGGCCGCGACGCAGATCTGATCCATCACGGGCATGTAGTTGTCTACCTCTGCGGGTCTTTCCATGTAGAGCACGCTGGCTGCCTGTTCGGCGCAGACGATGTCGGGCAGGACGAACTCGCGGAAGCGCAGGATGCTGAATCCGGCCGCCGCGGCCGGGTGGCTGCTCACGTGCACAGGCCGTACCTGGATCCGCACGCTGGGCCAGCTGGCGGCCTCGATGAGGTGCCTGAGCTGGGCCCGGATGACGTCCGCGCCGCCGACTGGGTGCCACAACGCCGCCTCGTCGGTGACCACCCACAACAGGGGGCGCCGCGGCTGGGTGAGCACTTTTTGCCGGATCATCCGCATTCGGACACAGCGCCCGATGTCGTCATCGCTGTAGCCAGGGTGCTGCAGCCGGATGGCCGCGTGGGCATAGGCCTCGGTTTGCAACAGCGCGGGCACGAACTGGGCCTGGTAGGCCCGGATCAGCGTGGCAGCTTGCTCGAGCCCGGCCCAGGGCTCGAGGAAGCCGGGCAAGGTGCAGGGGTGGCCGTCTGGCCGGTCCGGCGTGTTCGCCTGCTCGGCGAGGCCCCGCAACGCCTCGCACACGGGTGCGTCCCTTACTTCGTACAGTGCCAGCAGCACGGTGATGTCGCGGTCCTTGAACTCGGCCAGTCCGAGTTCAAGGCACTTCATCCTGGCATGCGAGGTGCCAGCGAGGCGGCCGGCTTCCCCTTGGGTCATCCCTTGTGCCTCACGCAGCCGCCGGAACTGAGCACCCAGCAGGATCCGCAACGCCGTCGGCCCACCCCTCGCCTGAGGCGGGCGCCTCGGCTCCTGCCCGGCCACAGGCGGCCGGGCCGCAGCGCCCGGACCGGTTTCCCGTACTGCTGGCGGCGATGGCGCGGGTGATCCTGGATCGTGGCCTGCGAAAGGGCGTGAGGGCGGGGCTGCCGGGCGGCCGTCCCCGGTACCCGGTGAGCCGGCTGGCGGGCGGCGGGGCCCGCGTAACTGGTGGGCATCAGCCCCGCAGATGTCCGGCCGGGTGTGGCTGGGCAGACCTGCGGGAAGGTCGAGCCAGGCGGTGGTGCGGGTTTCCTTCAGCGCGACCTCGATCGGATGGTAGCCCGCCGGGTCGGCGAGCCCATGGCCGGGCCGGATGACGGTGTCGTAGATCTGACCGGACACGATGACACCGAGGGCGGCGGATGAGACGGCAAACTCCTCCTTGAAAGCCGGCGCTTCCAGAAGGCGGAAGGCCAGAGTGAGGGCTTGCCCCGCCACCCCGTTGCCATCGCGGTGAACCGGGCCGGCGTGCAGCGCCATGCGCAGCCGGATCTGCGCGGTGTCGCTGGCGTGTTTGTTGTGACGGCGCAGGCCGGCGCGCAGGTGCGCGACCAAAGGGTCGGCGAGCGCGCCAGTGGCGATGGCGGGCGGTGCCACGACGAGCACGCCATCGCCCCGGTCCTCACGGTAACAACCGTGCCAGGCGATCGGGCAAGCGCGGAAACTCTCCTCCAGGATGGCGTACAGGGACTCGCGCAGGTGGAGCTGAACGTCATCGTCACGCTGAGGGTCGCCGAACGCGGCGATGTCCACGCACACGATCGTGCAGTGCAGCGCATGGCCGGGAACGAGCCATGACGGACCGTGCCGCGGTTCCGGCACCGGGTCACGGGGCGGCAGGCCAGGTACGCCAAGCTTGCCGGCATATCCGTGCCAGACCAGCGCTTGCGCCCGCTTCGCCCGCGCCGTGTGTTCCCCACCCTCGGCTGTCTGCAACAGATCGGCTTGCGCGTCGAGGATCAAGGCGAGCCGCTGGGCGGCGTCGTCGTGATCGTAACCGGCGGCGCGGCGGAAATGACGTTCTGCCCCGTCGAGGTCGCCGTGGCGTTCGGCTGCCTCACCGAGGTGATACGCATCGCTGGCGGCGTCGGTCAGATCGGCGATGTCGTCGATCCGCTCCGCCTCCCGCGCATCGTCATGCAGGCGCCGCAGCCCGCCCCGCAGCCGCCTGAGGCCTTGCTCGCCGGCGCCGGCGAGCGCGGCAAGGCCGTCCAGCGGCCCGCCATCTGTGATCACTGAACGTTGTTCTCGGCTGGCGTCGAAGTCGACCGTGAGGAGGAGTTCAGCGAGCCTTTGCCTGCCCAGGCTCAGGTAGTGCTTGACGGTGCCCACGTGGACCTGGAGGATGACGGCGATTTCACTGATCTTAAATCCGTAGATCAAGTTGAGCAGCATGACTTCGCGCTGCCGCCGGGGCAGCTTGCTCAGCGTGGCCTCAAATTCCGGCGCCAGCTGGACACCGCCGTCGGCGGCAACCGGGTGCCCGCAGCCGCCGGAATGGCCAGCAGCCTGCCGTGTCCTCAGGACGCGGCGCAGCCGGTACGTGGCGATCCGGTACGGGTAGACCACCGGGCCCGCAAAGCCGCGTACCTCTGGCCAGCGGCGCCGCGTGGCCAGGAAGCTGTCCTGGACGATGTCGTCCGCGGTGGCCCGGTCAGCCCCCAGACTGATCAGATAGCCGGTCAGCCGCCGCCAGTGCCCCCGGAACAAGGCGATGATCTCCGGATCCCCTAAATCCCCCGGCACCGCGCTTTCGGCGCGGGGTGGCGCGGGAAAGCCGCTGCGATCACTGCCCTGGGTGTTCACCGGTCCCCACAATCCGGTCGCCGGGCGGTCCAGCGGAACTGTGCCCGGCCGCGGGCGTCCTGGCAGCGGCCCGCCAAAGCGGCGACGGCGACGGCATCCGGGCCGGGAAGGGGCGCACGATGCCCGGCGGGCGTGGTGATGAGGGATTGCGCGAAGGTTGCGCCACGGTAGGTCTGCGCGGTGCTGTCATGCCCAGGTGATGCCTTTCACCAGATGGGAGCTGAGCTGTGACGGCTGCCCGTGGGCGTCGCCAGACCTGCGTCCGTCGCGACAAGTGTGGCCTCAGTGGCGGCAGGGCCGCATCCAATGTGCTCAAACTGGTAGATACTATGCGTAGTATTACCTATCCGTTACGGAGATGTACCACGCGATGAGGCCGGTCGAGCTGCATGGTTATGCCCGTCGCCTTGACACCTGTGACACCTGATCGCAGCGTTAGCGCTGTGCCACGGGGACGTGCAAGCGACGGCGAACCGCTGGACTTCGCCGGCGCGCTTCAAGCCGCCTTCGCACGCTCGCGGCAGGCGATCAAATGGTGGTGGGACGTCAAGATCACCCCTCTGCCCGGTCGTGCACGGCACGCCGCCGTGCGCCTCGACCTCACGGCCGACGACGCCGCCATGCTCGCGCGTGTACTGGACGAGGCGCAGCTCGCCCCCGGCCTCGATGGCCCCTGGCTCAGCACTGCCGAGGCCGCGCAGCAGTTACACGTCACGCAAAGCACCATCCGTGGCTGGCTGGCCAGCGGAAAACCGAAAGGCCACCCCTTCCCCGCCCCGGACGAGCGCCGCAACCGGCTCGCCGCCGCCCTCACCCCAACCTAACAAAGTACTACTAGGACCCGGCGTGCAGAGAACTGCGCAGCCGGTTGACGTCCCGCTTCGCCCGGCTGAGACGCGCCGCTGCCCGGTCGGCGCGGCGCCGCGCTCGTTTGAGCGCCGCGGATCGCCGGCCAAGCCGCGATCGCCTCGCTTCCGCGAGTAACGACTCAACTCGGTCTTTGCCGAGTTGTTCTTGCAGCAACATTTGCTTCCGCCTATCAGGTCAAGAAATTCTGGAATTGTCATCGCGCCAGGAGGCCGCGGGCCGGACGGCGGGCTCGCACAGCGGGCCGGACCGCGGTCCGGGCTGCGGGCCGGGACTGCGGGCCGCCGCGAGGCGGCCGAGCAGGAGCGCGGCCCTTACCATTCGCCATGCGTTGTCGGTCGCTCGCCGTCCGTGCACGGCCTCCACGTTAGGCAGCCACCTTCTCAGGCGGCCACCTCGGTCTTGCGCGGCCGGCCGCGGGGGCGCTTGCGTGGCAGGATCTCGCCGCGCAGGAAGAGTTCACCGCCCCAGACGCCCCACGGCTCCCGCCGCTCGGTGGCCCCGGTCAGGCAGGAGAGCCGTGCGGGGCAATCACGGCACAGCGCCTTCGCAGATTCCACGTCCTCCGGCGACTCGGCAAAAAACAGGTCCGGCTCATCGCTGCATGGCAGATCGAGCCCGCTGAACGCGCTAACCGCGGCCACGATGCCCGCGGTGAGTCTCCCGCCTTCGCCTCGCAACGCGTCCCTCGCGGCGCCCACCTCGTACCCCGCCGCTGCTCCCGCCGGAACAGCGATGGTGTCGGGCCACTGCATCGGTGTCAACCCCTCTCCTCGTTCGTCCTGCTCTCGTTGTCGTACTGCTCTGCTCGTCGCTGAGTCGCTGGTCTGACAAACGGTGGCCCGGCATAACAAAGGCCGCGGACCCTTTTCGGGTCCGCGGCCTGGAGGAGCTTGAGGCCGGTCAGCCTAAACCGGCACCCTCCGTCGATGCGGACCCGGGGCGTCATCGCCGTTGGCGATCACACGGGTCGTGTAGTTGTAGTGCGTGCGGACGGTCATGCGGTCTAGGACCGCCGACCCAGAAAGCGGCTGCCCAGACAGCGCCTGGCCGGCGCGCCACACCGCGGGAGCAACCCGCTTGCGCATGACGAAGACCGGCCCGGCCGCCGGCCCCACGGCGCCGAGCGTCACGGCATGAACCACGGGCACACCGGTGTCCGTGCCTGTGCCGACGATGCCTTCCAGGCACACTCCACCCTTGGCGCGCGGGAAGGCGCCCGCCGTGCGCATGCCAAAGGCGCCGCGCGGGGCAGCTATGGTCACGTTCATCACACTGGACACCTCCCTCCGTGGAGATCTGCGGTCAGGGCCCAAAAGGGCGTGTCAGCAAGCCTATGAACCATCCGTGGGTTCGGCAAGCTTTTTTTGACCTGCGGTTTCGCGCGTGAGACCGCTCTCGCACACGGCCTTGCCGAGGCGGGTGGGACGACGGAGAACGGGCGAACAAAACGATCAGAAGAAACCCGAATCGAGCAGAGAAACTGCGAGAAATGCGGCACAGGTAGCAACCGGCGCAAGAGCACACGACGTGACCGCCGCGGCGAAGCGGCGACACCGCCGCGACCATCCTGGCCAATGACATCTCGGGCCGCGGCATCCTGGGCCGATACACCCGGGCCGCTACCGCTGGGCCGCTACTCCTCGGCCGCGTCGCTGCGCGTCCGGATCAAGCCCTCCTGGACGACCGACACCACGAGTTCACCGCTTTCCGTGAACACCTCGCCGCGGGCCAGGCCAAGGCCCCCGAAGGCCACGGGCGTCTGCTGCGCGTAGAGCAGCCACCTGTCCGCGCGGAACGGCCGGTGGAACCACATCGCGTGATCCAGGCTGGCCCCGGTCGTCCGGCCATCCGCCCAGGACAGGCCGTGCGCGAGCAGCACCGAGTCGAGCAACGTCATGTCCGAGGCGTACGTCATGAGGCAGACATGGAGCATGGGGTCGTCAGGCAGTTCGCCGTCCACCCGTAGCCAGACGAGGCTTTCCGTACTGCGGAGCGTGGGATCGCGTTGTGCCTCCAGGGTGAGCGGGCCGACGAACCTGAGGTCGATCGGCCGGCTGCGGTAGAAACCGTCCGACAGCGGGCCGAATACCCTCTCCAGCCGCTCGACCAGCGACGGGACCTGGTCCGGGCGAGGTACCTCGGGCATGCGCAGGGCGTGCTGCGGGCCGGGTTCTGGATGATGGAACGACGCGGAGAGCGTAAAGATCACCTTGCCGTGCTGCACCGCAGAAACCCGGCGGGTGGTGAACGAACGGCCGTCCCGCACCCGGTCGACCATGTACACGATCGGCACGGCGGGGTCACCCGGCCGGATGAAATACGCGTGCAGCGAGTGCACGGGACGATCGGCCGGAACCGTACGCCCCGCGGCGACCAACGCCTGACCGGCGACCTGGCCCCCGAATACCCGCTGGACCTGCTCGTCCGGGCTGCGCCCGCGGAAGATATTGACCTCGATCTGCTCGAGGTCGAGCAGATCGAGCAGATCCTCGAGGGCCTTGCTCATCCCGTTCGCCTCCGGCTCACGCCGGCCATCACCGGCAACACGTCCGCGCGTGACACTAGCCGAAGATCATTCAGGGCCGTTCATGGCCTTAGCACGTCACCCGGCAGCACGCCCGGCCACACCAGCCCACCCGGCACGCCCGGCAGCGCACCCGGCCATGCTCGGGCAGCGCACCTGACCACGCCCGGTTCCTACGTCCCGCGGTGACTCCGGCACAGGTCCAGAACATCCGCGCCGTATCTATCCAGCTTGACACGCCCGACGCCGGGCACCGCGACAAGCTCCGCCTCGCTGCGCGGCTGACGCTCGGCGATTACCTGCAGGGTCACGTCCGTGAACACCACGAACGCGGGGATACTGCGTTCGCGGGCCGCGGCGGTGCGCCACTCCTTCAACCGGGAGTAGAGGATCTCGTCACGGACGGCCGGGCAGGTGTCACAACGGCCGAGCTTTCGCTCGGCAGCGCCGCTGAGCGCTCGCCCGCACACCGAGCACCGGCGCAGGCTTGCGGCGGCGGCGCGACGCGCGGCGGCGCGCCCGGCCGTGGCGTTCGGCACCGACGGGTCCGCAGTTCCCGAGCGCGGCAGCCCGCGTGAGCCATAGTTATGGCTGTATTGTCCCGGGGGGCTCCACCCCACGGGATCCCTCGCACCAATGGATGCCGCATCCGCGGCAGCCGTAGGCGGAAAGAGCGAATCTAGGAACGGCGACGGCCGGCGCGATCGCTTGGCGCCTGGTGACCGGGCCATCGACCAGGAAAGCAGCACCCTGGATCGGGCGCGCGTCACCCCGACGTACAGCAGCCGCCGCTCTTCCTCGACCGCGGCAGGAGTGGTCGCGTAGACGATCGGTAGCACGCCGTCGACGAGTGCGGGCAGGAACACCGCGTCCCACTCCAGCCCCTTCGCGGCGTGTAGCGACGCGATCGTCACGCCGTCGAGCGCGGGGGCGTGCTGCAGCGACGCGCGCTGCGTGAGGTCGGACGCGAAATCCGCGAGCGTAGCGCCCGGCTGGGCGCGGAAGAACTCATCAGCGAGCTTCGCGAGGGCGGTGAGCGACTCCCAGCGATCGCGCATCGCGCCGCCGCCTGCCGGTGGCTCCGAGGAAAGGCCGAGGCCGGCGAACACGTGGCCGGCCGCGTCCGCCGCGCTGCCGGACGGCTCGGCCTTGGCCGCGGCGCGCAGCAGCACAAGCGCTTGCCGCACCTCCGGCCGGTCGAAGAACCGTTCGGCGCCGCGCACGGCGAAGGGGACGCCGGCGGCACGCAGCGCGCGCTCGAACAGCTCCGTCTGGGCGTTGGTGCGGACCAGTATCGCGATCTGCCGGGCGGCGAGCCCGCCTGCGACCAGGTCACGCGCCTGAGCCGCGACCGCCTCCGCCTCCGCCTCCTCGTCCGGATACTCCGCGAACGCGGGCTGCGGCCCGTCGCCGCGCTGGGCGACGAGCTCGGCCCCGGCTGGCACCGGCGGCCGCGAGACCGGTCGCCGGCCCGGCCGAGACCCCGGCTGCGGGCCCGGCCGCGCCGAGGTGATCAGCCGGTTGGCCAGCAGGACGATCTGCGGCGTCGACCGATAGTCGCGGATCAGCCTGATCACTGTCGCGGTGGGGAACTCCGCGGTGAACCCGGTCAGGAACGCTGGGGTCGCGCCGGTGAACGAGTAGATCGTCTGGTTCGGATCCCCGACCACGCACAGGTCGTCCCGGCCGCCGAGCCACGCGTCGAGCACCAGCTTCTGCAGCGGATTGACGTCCTGGTACTCGTCTACGACGAAGTAACGGTATTGATCATGGACCTGTGCGGCGGCCGGCCCGTGATCGGCGAGGATGCCCGCGGTCAGCTCGAGCACCGACTCGAAGTCAAGCACGTGCCGGTCGCGGCGCAGCCGCTCGTACGCGTCGAACAGCTTGGCCATCTCCTCGAAGGAAACCGGCGGCACCCGGCCGGACTGCCTGGCCTGGGCGGCGACGTCGGCCGGCCTGCATTGAACCGCCTTCGCCCACTCGATCTCGCTCGTCGCATCGCGCAGCGCTGCGCCGTCGAGCTTCAGCCGGAGCGCCCGCGCTGCCTCGGCGACCAGGCTGAGCTTGGAGTCGATGACCCGCGGCGCCGTGCCGCCCACCGTTCGCGGCCAGAAGTAGACGAGCTGGCGCAGCGCCGCCGCGTGGAACGTGCGCGCCTGCACCCGCTCCACGGCTGATCCTTCGCCCGCGAGCTGCCGAAGCCGGGCGCGCAACTCCCCTGCCGCACGAGTGGTGAACGTCACAGCGAGCACGTGCCGCGGATCGATCGCGCCGCTGTCGATCGCGTGCGCGATCCGGTACGTGATGGCGCGCGTCTTCCCCGTTCCCGCACCTGCAAGTACACAGACCGGCCCACGCACGGCTTCGGCCACGGCTCGCTGCTCGGGATCGAGCCCAGCGAGAATCGTGTCCGCCATGCCGCACATCATCCCAGCAGGGACCGACGAGAGTGCGCCGTCGCGGCGGGTGAGTCCGGCGGGAAGTCAGCGGCCACTGTGAGCGTTGCTATCCGAAGGGCCGTGGGAGTGCCGCGGCCGAGGAGGGAGAGGGTCAGTGCCCCTGACGCCCACGGGCCCGACGATGTACACGACGCCCTGGTGCGCGTTCTGCCGACGGCTGAAGAGCCAGCTCGCGCGCGAGGGAATCGAGCTCATCGAGGTTGACATCGAGGCAGACCCCGCAGGGGCCGAGTTCGTGATGGCGGTCAACGGCGGAAACCAGACCGTGCCGACGGTGGTATTCGACGACGGCAGCGCGCTCACCAACCCCTCCGCCGCGCAGGTGATCGAACGGCTGAAGACTCTGGCCAGCAGCTAATGGACCAAGATCTCTCCATAACGGCTGACGCTGGCGGCACGCCCGGGCCAGCGAACACGGGTCCTGATGCGGTCCCAGCGCCGGTCGCAGGCCCGGCCGCCGGTGCGGGCCCGGATGCACGGCCCGCGGCGGGCGTGGGCGTGGGCGTAGAAGGCGGTCGCGAGCAGGCGCCCGCCTTGGGCGGGCAGGAAACCGGGACCGCGGCCACGGTGGTGTACCGGACGCCGCACGGCTGGCGGGTCGGCGGCGAGGACCTGCCGGACCTGGTCAGCGCGATGGTCTTCGCCGATCTGCTGGTAAGCGAGCTGCCGTCGCCGGCCCGGCCGGACGTGGCAGAAACGACGTCCGGCCCGGGCGACGCGGAGACCGCCAGGTTGAAGGTGACGATCGCGCAACTTGAGCACGCTCTCGCACGCCGGGTGCGAGTGGAGCAGGCGATCGGCGTTCTCGCCGAACGGCACCGGCTGCAACCGCGCCAGGCTTTCGAAATGCTGCGCGGTGCGGCGCGGTCCCGGGGGCGCCGGGTGCAGGAACTCGCCGACGAGGTCGTCACGAACGTCACGAACCCGCTGCTGCCGGTCGCCGAGGAGCTCGCCCGGCCGGCCGCCGCGCCGCGTGCACGGGGCCGCTCCCGGTCGGCCTAGGGTGTGTCCCGTAGATCTCGGGTGTGTCCCGTAGATCTCGGTGGCTGCGGGCGCCATCCCAAGCCAGCAGGGCCAGGCGGCGATCCGCGCCGCCAGAGATCTGCGGGACATGCCCTAAGGCTGCTGCACAGGGGGTTGCGCGGGGGCCGACGTCCGCGTGAACAGCGGCGCGCCCAGACCGAGCACGAGCGTCCCGACCAGGAGCACTGCGGTGCCAAGACCCGGCCGGTACCAGCCGAAGTCCGCGAAGGGTGTGTTCGGCAAGGTGAATGCCCACAGGACGTAGGCGACGATCGCGACAATGAGCTCCGGCCAGGGCCAGCGCGTTGGGTCAACCGGTAGCGAAGCGCCCGCCGCGCGCAGGCGGGCGGCAAAAAGGGCCCAGAGGGTCACCGGTGTGAGCACCAGAAACACCCAGAAGGCGACCCACTGACCGGTGCGGGACGGCGTGCCAGGGTCGGAAAGTGCCGCGCCGACCGCGACATAGACGGTGACGATCTCGATCGGGATGTAGTCGACGATCGATTTCAGTGCGGCAAGCACCCCGGAGCCCGCAAGCGGGGCCTGGAATGGCGGCGCGGGCTGCGTCCCGGGCCAACTCCGGGAGGCCGCAAGTTCAGACATGCGCACGATGCTCACGATGACCTCTCAGTCTGGTCTGGCGCTGAGTGGCCGGCCCGTACGCTGGCCACTCTGCGATGCCGGTACCGGGCAAGTTGGTCAGCGTCTCAGATGCCGACACACACGGGAGTGATCTCCCGATCTTGGCGCAAGGTCAAATTATGGCAAGGATGTCGATCTTCCGCAGGCGCTACGCGCGATCCGCGTTCGCCGGCCCCTGTCCGGTCCGGCGGGCCGGCCCGGGCAGCTGCCGGCCCGGACAGGTGACGACATGGCCGGCCCGCCGGGCCGCAGCGTGGCCGCGGATCAGTCGTCGTGCTTTCGGCCCGCCGGCGGCCGGCCCGCGGCGCGGCCGAAGATCAGTCGCCGTGCTTTTCGAGGTAGGTGATGTAGAGGGGGCGCAGGCCCTCCGCGAGGTCACCCTTACCTGACGCGAGCGCGTCGGCTATCAGCGCGCTCAGCTTGATCTCGTCCCCGGTCGCGACGTCCGCGTGACCTTCGGCCGCCTCGGCCGCGGGGAGTTCGCGGAGCAGTTCCCAGAGGAAGGCGACGTCCATGTGCCGCACCGCCCGGTGCACCGCGCGGTCGTGCAGCTCACGCGAGGAGAGGGCCTCGAGATCGTCACGCTTCCCCATGAGGCCAACGATATAGGCCGCGCGCCAGCGCCCGGACTTGTCCATCGTGGGCGGCGACGCGTGGGCGGCGACGCGTGACTCGTGCCTGGACGTGCACCCGAGCCACGCGTCCCCGCGCATGTTTCGGGTGGGAAGATGGCTGTGGCCGTCCGGGTCACGGCCGGAACGCGCGTCGGTGCGGCGGCGCATCGCGATGTGATGGAGGCGGCGCATGGCAGCGACCGGGCGGATGAAGCGCTGGGGAATGACCCTTCCGCTGCTGCAGATACCGCTCACGGAGCAGCGTGACATCGTGGCCGGGCTCGGCGACCTCGGCTACACCGACGCGTGGTCGTCCGAGGTCAACGCCACCGACGCGTTCGCGCCACTGGTTCTGGCCAGCCAGTGGGCGCCTGACGTCCGGCTCGGCACCGCGATCGCGCCGGTCTATACCCGCGGCCCCGCGCTCCTCGCGATGACCGCGGCGACAATGGAGAGCCTCGCACCCGGGCGTTTCGTGCTGGGAATCGGGACCTCGTCGCCCGCGGTGGTCGAGCAGTGGAACGGGATCCCGCTCGACCAGCCCTACCAGCGCGCACGTGACACGCTCCGGTTCCTGCGGGCCGCGCTCGCGGGGGAAAAGGTGACCGAGGAATACGAGACCTTCACCGTGCGCGGGTTCCGGCTCGAGCTTGCGCTGCCGTCGCCTCCTTCGCTCGCGCTGGCCGCGCTTCGCCCGGGAATGATCAAACTGGCCGCCGCAGCGGCCGACGGTGTCATCACCAACTGGCTGTCGCCTGCCGACGCCCGGCAGGTACGCGCCGCGGCCGGCCCCGGCCCCGAGCTGATCGCGCGCGTGTTCGTCTGTCCCACCCCCGACCCCGAGATCGCCCGCGGCATCGGGCGGCGCCTGATCGCGAGCTATCTGACCGTCCCGGTCTACGCGGCGTTCCACACCTGGCTCGGCCGGGGGGATGCGCTGGCACCGATGCAGGCAGCATGGGCGGCGGGAGACCGCAAGCGGGCACTGGCCGAGGTCAGTGACAAGATCGTCGATGAACTGATCGTGCACGGCACACCGCAGGCGTGCCGTGAGCGCATCGCCGAGTACCACGCGCACGGCCTCGACACCCCGGTCATCATGATCATTCCCGCGCCTGGAGTCGACGTCGCGCGCGCCGTCAGTGACCTCGGGCCGCCCGGTTAAGCCTCAATCCGCCGATGGGTTGTGCCTGATCGTTTCTGGCGGCGGTCTGGCCGTTGGGTGACCTTCGGTGGTGGTGTGGGCGGGCTGCCGCTGACGGTTGTGCGGCGTGTCCACCAGGCCGGTGGGATCACCAGCGACCCGGAAGCGGGGCCCCGTACCATGCCTCGATGATCCGGTGAGCGATCGAGACGGGCGGCGGCAGCAGGATCTCACCGGCCTCGACCGCCGCCCGCAGGTCCTCGCGGCCGTACCAGCGCGCCTCGGCGATCTCGTCGTCATCGACGCGGATGGGCTCGAGGCCGCGGCCGTCGTCGACGGCCCGCGCGGAAAATCCGAGCATGAGGCTCTGCGGCATCGGCCACGGCTGGCTGCCGAGGTAGCGGAACTCACCGACCGAGATGCCCACCTCCTCCCGCGCCTCGCGCGCCACGGCCTGCTCGACCGACTCCCCCGGCTCCACGAAACCGGCCAGAATCGACACCCGCTTCCGCGGCCACTTCTGGTTCCTGGCCAGCAGGCAGCGGCCGGCCGGATCGAGCACCAGCATGATCACCGCTGGATCGACCCGGGGAAAGTGCTCGCTGCCATCTCGCGGACAGACCCTGATATGACCGGCCGCAGCCAGCCGGGTGAGGGCGCCGCACCGTGGGCAGTGGTGGTGTGTGGCGTGCCAGTTGGCGAGGGCCACCGCGTGGGTGAGCAGCGCGGAGTCCGTGTCCCCCAGCAGGGCCCCGACCTGCCGCAGCCCGGCCCGCGCCACGCGGGCGGAAGGCGTGCCTGACGGCGGCCCGTCGCCGGGAAGCGGCCCGAGAACGGCGAAATACGCCACTCCCGCGGCGTCCACGCCGAGCAGGATCCGATCGCCGTCCGGCGCTTCCGCGGGCGGCACCAGGACCAACTCGGCCACGGCGGCGTCCGCGGGCCCGCCGCTGCCTGCCGAACCCGGGACGGCGCCGCCAGCGCTCCCGTAGCCGTCACCCCGGTCCCGATCGCTACTCCCGGCCGCGCCACCGCCACTTCCGCCGCTCCGGCTACTCCCGTCACTATCGACGCCATCGTCACGCCGGGTGCCCGGGTCGCCGGCGGCCGGGAACCGCACCAGGGCCTGTCCATCGTCGACGACGAGCACGCGCGTCCGGGGATCCGCCCACGCCTGTGCGAGCCACTGCGTGTCGTGGCGGCGATGCGCGACCCGATCCAGTTGGCCACGGGCAAGCGCAAGCCGCCCCAGTTTCATGGCGCCAGTCTCATGGCGCCGTCATTCTCGCTCACCAAGCCACCCACAACCGCACGCTTAACCGCTCATTGACGGCCGTACCGGCCGCCGGCCCGATCTCCGGTCCGGCCGCCGCCCTGATCTCCGCCCCGGCCGCCGGCCAGGCCGGCCTTGCCGATAACGGCGAGTTCGTCCCACAGGTAGGCGGCGGACTCGGCGCCCTTCAGCAGGAGCGGCATCTCGACCTTCTCGTTCGGGGCGTGAATGCGATCGGTGTTCAGCCCAACTGCCAAGAACACCAGCGGAGCGCCGAGAATGCCCGCCAGGCCGGCCTCCGGGCCGCTGCCGCCTTCCCTGGTGAAGACCACCTCCTGCCCGAATGCGCGCTGCATGGCGTCGCGCGCGGCGCGCACCGCGGGCGAGCGGATGTCGGAGCGGCACGGCCACACCCCGGGCCCGCTGAATGTGATCTGGGCCTCGATACCCGGCGGCGTGTTCGCGTCGACGTACTCGCGCAGCGCGGCCCCGACGGCCGCGGGTTCCTGGTGGGCCACCAACCGCAACGACACCTTGGCGTGCGCCGCGCGCGGGATGATCGTCTTTGGCCCGGGGCCGGTGTGACCGCCCCACATGCCGTTGATCTCAGCCGTCGGGCGCGCCCAGATGCGCTCCAGCGTGGAGTAACCGGCCTCGCCCGCGGCGGCGCCGCTGTGGCCGGCCGCGGCGAGCCAGTCCTTGTCCTCGAACGGCAGCCGGGCGAACAGGTCACGTTCCTCGGCGGACAACGGGACCACGTTGTCGTAGAAACGAGGCAGCGTGACCCGCCCATGCTCGTCGTGCAGGCCGGCCAGCAGTGCCGCCATCGCGTGCAGCGGGTTCGGGACCGCACCACCGAACGAACCGGAGTGCAGGTCGCTGTCCGGGCCGCAGAAGTCGATCTGGGCATCGATCATGCCGCGCATGCCCGTGCACATGGAGGGGACATCCTCCGCCCACATGGTCGTGTCGGTCACCACGATCACATCGCAGGCGAGACGGTCGCGGTGGTGGCGGAGGAGCCCGGCGAAGTTCGCCGAGCCCGACTCTTCCTCACCCTCGATGAGCAGCTTGAGCGTGACCGGCGGCGCCTGCCTGGGGCCGCCGGTCGACGCGGCGAGGCAGGCCCGCACGCCAAGCACGTGGAACAGGACCTGCCCCTTGTCATCCGAGGCGCCGCGGCCGATCAGCTGCCGCCCGTGCTCGACCGGGGTGAATGGATCGGTGTCCCACTGGTCCAGCGGCTCCACGGGCTGGACGTCGTGATGCCCATAGACCAGAACGGCTGGCGCTGGCGCACTCGCTGGCCACTCCGCGTACACGGCGGGCAATCCTGGCGCGCCCGGCTCGCCTGCCGGCCAGATCTCCACGATCGGGAAGCCGGCCTGCCGCAGGTACCCGGCCAGCCAGTCCGCGGACCGCGCGACGTCGGCGTGGTGGGCCGGGTCCGCGGAGATGGACGGGATGGCCAGCCAGTCCTTGAGCGCGGTGAAGAACTCGGCCGCGTTGGCGTCGACGTATCCCCTGACATCCATGATCGCGCTCGCTCCTCGTCTCGTGCCGGTCGTCAGGCGGTGGCTCACGAATGACGTCGCCGTCACGCCGGCGTGAGGTGGAAGCTGTCCGGCGGGCGTTCGTCCCAGTCACCGTCGGGGTCAAGGTCGGGCAGCGATCCGAAGACGGCCGGCATGGCCGACTCGAACGCCCCCTTCGACTCCCACAGCGAGAGCCCGATGACCCTGCCGCTGCGTGCGTCGAGCCATGGCCCGATCGCGATGAGCCCGGGCGCGCCCTGGGCGGCGTCGGCCACACGCCGCATCGACGCGACGTTGTCTGCTACGTGTTCCGGCTTGGAATACTTGATGGCCAGGTGCACGAACACGCCCGGCGGCCACCGGCCCGGGTCGCCGCCGAAGCCCGCAGGTGTCATAACCGCGTCCCCTCCCTCAGATCGCGGCAAGTATCCGGCGAATGGTGGCCGCCGCACAACTCGTGATCTTGAACAGCCAGGCGCGCTACGCGCTGGCCGGCGGAACGGTCATGATCAGGGCTTCGAGACCGGCTGCGTCAAGGAGGTCGGCTGGCCGGACCGTCGCGTCCGCGCGGACGTAGTAGAACGCGGCCCGCACGCGCGTGAGCGGCACGCCGGCCAGGCCCGCCCAGGCGAGCCGGTAGGCAGCCAACTGCACGGCGACCGCGTGGCCTTCCGCGTCTGTCCGCGGTGGCCGGCCCGTCTTCCAGTCCACCACGTCGAAGAAACCGTCGCGGGAGTCCGCGAAGACCGCGTCGATCCGGCCGCGCACCAGCCGGTCACCGATCAACGTCTCGAACGGCACCTCGACCTCGGCGGGCACACGGGACGCCCACTCGCCGGCCTCGAAGCTCGCGCGCAGCGGGGCAAGCTCGGCGTCGGCGGCCTCCGGCCCGTCGTCGGCCGCACCGGGTAGATCGTCGGGATCGATCAGGTGCTGCTGGCCGAACCTGGCCTCGAGCCAGCGGTGGAAGGCCGTGCCGCGCCGGGCCTGCGGGGCCGGCGGCCGAGGCATCGGCCGCCGCACCCAGCGGGCGAACTCGCCTGGATCGGCAGCCAGCGAGACCAGCGAGGAAACCGACAGACGTGCGGGCAGGTCGACGGGAATCGCCAGGTGCCCGCGGCGCGCCGCCCGTTCGGCGAGCAGCAGCGCCGCGTCTCGCGTCCAGGCCGCGGCCAGCGCCTCATCCGCAGCGCTGAGGCCGGCCGGCGGGGCGCTGAGCCCGGGCGGCGCGGCGGGTGAACCTGGTGACCCCGCGGCCGGCGCAGCGGACGAACCGGGCGACCTCCCGGGCGAACCGGGCGACCCCCCGGGCGAACCGGGCGACCCCCCGGCCGGCGCGGCGGGTGAACCTGGTGACCCCGCGGCCGGCGCAGCGGGCGAACCTGGTGACACCCCGGCGGGCACCGGCGACGCGGCTGAGCTTGGCCGCTGGCCGGATGACAGCCGCGCGAGCTCGCGCTCCACCATCGCCGCAGCGGCCACGGTGGCGTGGTACCGCGAACCGGACGGTGTGGACGGCCACGGAGCCGCGGGCGTATCGGCGAGCACCGGGTTTTCCGCGTCCTCGGCGGGCGCCGGGGCCCACGACCACACCCGGCCCGCCCCGGCCGCGCACGCCGCGCGCACCTCGGAAAGGAACACCGACGGCCCGAGCGGCGCGAGACCGTCGCCCCACCAGTAGCCCGAGCAACCGAGCCAGAACGCCGCCCTGGTCGCGGCCACGTACGCGAGGCGCCGCTCCTCGCGCAGATCCCGCGCTTTGGCGGCGCTGGTGAACTCGTCGATGGCGGCAGCGTCCAGGCCGGCCAGACCCGGCAGGTCGGCCGCGTCACCACGCAGCACGAACGGCAGCTTTCTCGGGTTGTCCGTCCACCGGGTCGACACCCGGGGCTTGGCCGGGAACAGCTGGGCCTTGTCACCCGCGCAAAGCCCCGGCACGAACACCACCGGCCACTGCAGTCCCTTGGCCGCGTGCACCGTCATCAGCTTGACGCTGTCGGTCTCCCCGACCCGGCCCGCCTCGAGGCCGAACTCCTCGGCCTCCGCCGCGGTCAGGTAGCTGAGGAACGCGCCGAGCGTCGGCTGCTCCTCGTCGCCCGCGAACGCCGCCGCCGCGTCGGCGAACGCGTCGAGGTCGGCGCGGGCGGCGGCGGGGTCGGCACCTGGCCGCGCCGCCACCTCGATGTCCAGGCCCAGCGCTCGCTCGGCTTCGAGGACAAGATCCGGCAACGGCTGCCCGACCTGGCCGCGCAGCATCCGCAGCTCGCCCGCGAGCGCGGCCAGCCGCACGTGGCCGGCCCGCGAATACGCGGACGGGTCGCCCAGGTCATCGAGCGCTTCGACGAGACTGGCCGGCTCAGCGGTCATGTCCGCGATCGCTTCGCTCACCGGATCAGCCCCCCCATCGGCGGGGTCGCCGCGCCGCCCGGATCCTGCCTGGCGGGCCAGCTCACGGGCACGCCTGCCGAGCACGACAAGATCGGCCGGGCCGATCCGCCAGCGCGGCCCCGTGAGCAGGCGCGCGACCGCGTCCGACGCCCCGGGATCGTGCAGCACCCGCAGCGTCGCCACGACATCCTGCACTTCTGGCACGGTCAGCAGGCCGCCGAGGCCGACCACCTCGACGGGGATGCCGCGGTCCTCCATCGCGCGCCGCAGGACGGGAAACTGCGTCCGCTTGCGGCAAAGGACCGCGACATCGCGGGGGCGCACGCGGTCGTCGCGCCCGTCCGGCCAGCGACTCCCGTCGGGCGCGACACCGGGCGGGAGCGCGAGCAACTGCATCAGCCGTTCGGTAACCCACGCCGCCTCGTCGGCCGCGGTGGGCAGCAGGGCGCACGAGGTCATGCCCCGGCCGGCCCGGTCGGGCGCGGGGACGAGCCGCGGCACCTCCGCGGCTTCGGCCCGCAACTCAGCCTGCAGCGCGGCGGCCACGTCGAGAATCCGCTCGCTGTTGCGGAAGCTGGTGGAAAGCAGCGCGAGCCGGGGCGTCTTCGCGTGGCCTGATCCCGTCGCGAAATCGCTGCGGAACCGGCGCAGGTTGCCGGCGCTCGCGCCCCGCCAACCATAGATCGACTGGCACGGGTCGCCGACCGCCGTGACGGCGTGACCGCCCGAGAACAGCGCCCGGAGCAGGACAAGCTGCGCGTGGCTGGTGTCCTGGTACTCGTCGAGGAGCACGACCTGGTAGCGAGCACGCTCGGCCGCACCGACGGCCGGATGGCGCGCCGCGATCGTGGCGGCCAGCCGGATCTGATCGCCGTAGTCCATGACCTCCCTGGCGGACTTGGCCGCGTCGAAGGCCGTGACCATCGGCAGCAGTTGCTCACGGGTCTGCTGGGTGGCGAGGATCTTCTGCACCGCGGCGGC
>WNFJ01153794.1_pt1 | contig 20678 bp, 18 predicted proteins | sample 5400461 | NCBI WGS metagenome assembly WNFJ01 (sample SAMN13153349, study PRJNA577476) | soil metagenome | isolation source: 115 cm saprolite on Douglas fir-dominated hillslope | place: USA:California | collected 2013-09-17
TAGCGAAGCAAATATGTTTATATTTTTTTATTGTTAAAGGTATAACTAATCTTATAGCGAAGGTAATATTTTATTCTCATTATTACTTATAATATGTAAACTTAATATTATAAATAAAATTAAAATAGAATATAAACCTAAATTACTTAAAGTTATGTTTATATAACCAAACATAGGCGCTATAAAACTTATTAAACTACTTACTTCAAATTGTTCTAATGGTGAATTTACGATTAAAGTTAAACTTTGTGACATTATTATTATTAAAAAAAATTTTATGTAAAATTAGTATTATTTTTATTTTTGCGCATTGACATTATATAACGGTTAACTATATTTATAATCAATGTAAATATATTCTTTTTTACATTTACATCTTTTGTAGTTTTAAGTTATAGATTTGTGTTTTTGTTCCCTTTGGGAGGGATCTGGCTTAGATCCCTTTGGGAGGGATGTTGATTAGATCCTTTTTAGATCCTTTTGGGAGGGAAGTGGGTTAGATCCTTTTAATGTTTATAATATATTTATTATTATTATTATTATAAACATTAAAAGTTTCTTATTATTATTATTATTATTATTAACATTAAAAGTTTATTATTATTATTATTAACATTATTATTATTATTATTATGATTATTTAAATTAATATATTTATTATTATAAATATAATTTAACAAAAGTATTGAAATTTAAGTTAACTTTTTATATTTTTGTAAGTTTACTTTTATATAAATTATGTAAATTAAAACTTACATTAAAAATAAAAGAAAAATAGCTTTTATCAGAATCGAACTGACACCTGCAACTTGAAGGGTAGCTGTACTACCATTATACTAAAAAACCTTATTGTTATTAATTAAATTATAAATCTTACATTATTAATTATAAATTAATTAATCTATTAAATAATTGAATATTAATAATACTAAATTTATATTTCATAAACATATAAAATTAATTGCGCATGCGTAAAAGTTTAAGGGTTTAAATAATCTAATATTTATCGGAAAGTAATACTTGCTACTATAAGATGTTTTATTAATTTTATTTTTTATTTATACTCAATTATAATACCGGTACTTTCACTCTATCTTCAAAGAGATAATTTATTCTCTTAATAAACTATTAAATAAATTATAAAAAACAAAAAAACAAAAAACAAAAATGAACTTTTAAATTTTATCCAGTTAAATTAATGAAATTTTAAGTTTAATTTAACTTAAGTTAAATTTTAAATATTTAAACAAGTAATTAAACAGAAAGACAGAGTGGGAATCGAACCTTTCTACTAACTAATGAGATTAGTGTGCAAACCGTTACACTAAACTGTCTAAATATTACTTATTATTTAAATAATATTGTACACTATTGTTATAAATACTTACGAACAAAGAGACTTGAACTCTTAAGGAATTACTTCCACTCCTGCTTAAGAAGAGATTGTTTACCAATTTCAACACGTTCGCTTTTTTATTACTCTTTTATATACTTTTTTTTTTGTGTGTTAGTAAATTATAATATTTAAAATTTTATTTGTTATTTAGTTTTTGTTTTTTTGTTTTTTAAATTAAATAATGAATTAAGTTATAATATCTAATTATAATATGATGTAAAGTATTATTATTAAAATAATGAGACTAAAGGTGTTAATAGGAATTGAACCTATGAAAAAAGTATTAACAGTACTCCGCAATAACCTCTCTGCCATAACACCTAAATATGGTAGGCACGATTCGAACATGCTTTATGTCTCCTACCCAAAAGGAGCGACTGACCAATTTGTCATCTACCATTTTATTATTGAGCAGTAAAGGAATCGAACCTTTTACGGCGCTAACCAATTCTTTTACAGAGAATCACCATTACCAATCGGATCACCTGCCCTTAATATTTAAAATTTTATTTGTTATTTAGTTTTTTTATATTTTAATTTTATTTAAGTATGATGTATAGGAGAGCACGTTTTCAATTTTAGCGCTCAAACACTCAGGGTTAATCCAAATTTATCTAAACTTCATTAAAAACCCCATTTTTTCTATTTTTATAAAACTGACTACACAATTTGGCTACTTTGAAACTTCGAAATCCTGTTTCAATAAAATAAAAATTTAAAACTATCGAAATTTTGTTAAATTTAGCTTAAATTTAGAATTAGCTCTTCTACTAGAAATTTAGCAGAATCGAAGTTCATTATAAAATACCGCTAATTTTATAGTTAATACCAATTAACATTAAATCCTTTATATTCTTTTACTAATAAGGGGGTAAATATAATAACAAGGTACGAACTAATTCATTAAGTAGAAAATATATACTTTATAACTATAATACATTATAAACAGAATAATATATAAAGATAGGCAAATTTCGAATACAAGAAATGCAATTCTAGTTTTGTTTATAAATATCTATTACGTGAAATATCAGAAGAATCATCTCTAGGTTTAAAATATCTTATTTTTTCTATTAAAGTAGATACATAAGGAGTTAATTCTTCTGAGTAATATCAACATAGGCCAGCTGCTAATAGAAGAGCTAATAAAATATAATATTTCTTATTACTGCTTTCTTCTTTAACTTCAGGTTCTGGATTTAATCATTCAGAGATTTTAGAGTGTCCTTTACTTTGGCCATTACTTTTTTCGCTTCTGCTTGCTTCTCAGCTATTCTCTTCAGTCATGGGTCTGTCTCTAAGTGAGATTTTCGTTTGATTGGTAACCTCTTCTTTTGCTTTAAATAATGAAGCTACAAAAGAAAAAATTGAGTATTAGAAAAATAGATAGCAATAGCAGCTAGCACACTTCTGATTTATTTAAAGATATCTAAATTAAATTTATCTATTAACGATATACCGAATATTGTAACTATTATTGTATTTAAATTTGATCAAATTTTTCGAAATAAAGAATATATTTTAAATATCTTAATTAAGAAAGCAATTACAGTTATTTTAAGAATAATATTTTTAATTGTAATAATACTTTCTATTAATCTAGAAAATAAAGATTGATTATTAGAAGTAACTTTAGATTCTAATTTTTTTTTTTATTTGCTGATTAGTTCAGCTTTTGTATATTTATTTAAGTTCATTTTATTTTATTTTTATATTTTCTAATGTACGTTTTGGCACTAATCTGTGAAAGCACCTGGACTTGAACCAAGACTTTCTCCTTAAAAGGGAGACACTCCTCCACTCGAGTTCTGCTTCCTTATTGCGAGAAACATTTAATATAAATAATTAACTGAGATGACCAGATTCGAACTGATATTATTCATTACCAAAAAATGATGTTTTTCCAAATTAAACTACAACTCATATTATTTTTGTTTTAACTATTTAGATATTATTTAATTAAATTTGATTTTAATATAGCCAAAAACTGGAATCGAACCAATATCAAAGTCTTACAAGGAATTCGTTTTACCAATTAAACTATTCCGGCTTAAAACTTAATAAATTATTTAATTAATATTTAATATTAACAGTTTGCCTCGAGAGAGAATTGAACTCACATTTCTATATCTTCAGAATAGCGCTTTGACCACTAAGCAATCGAGGCTAATAATAATTATGTTGTAATTGATTAATAAATTTTAATTAGGTATGGAGAAAGATAGACTCGAACTATCATATTTGTAATGCAAATACAACTGATTACCAATTATCAGATTCCCCCCTTAAGTTATATATTCTTTTATATGTATATTTAAGTGTTCAACGATTATATTTATATTAAATTAAAACTTTAATTGATTAATAAACTAATTTTAAATTGGCAAAAGATAAATCAACTTCATATGAATATGGTTTTAAATATGAATATAATAAATTTTGTTTTGTTTTGTTTTTAATTATATAAATAAGGGGGTAAATTAATTAATTGTGCGATAGATAGATAGATTAATTAATATTTCTATTAGTTAATAGCGCAAAATTTTATTTATTAACTTTAGTTTGTGTAGTTTTAGCTATAGAAATAGCTCCAAAACCAATTTCTAATATAAACCCTATTGTTAATACTACAAAGAAGATTAAAGCTATACTAAAACCAAAAGTACTTACTTTATATAAAGTTACAGCTATAGGGAATAATAATAATATTTCTAAATCAAAAATTAAAAATAACATAGCAACTACATAAAATTGAATTTGGAAATCAGTTCTATTTTGTTTTCTAATGGCTGAATATCCACATTCATAAGCTGATATTTTAGATTCATCAGGTCTATGAGCTGAAAATAGAAAATTTAAAAATAATAAAACTAAAGCTAAGATAGGAACCAAAATAAATAACATTAATAAATTATTCATTAAAAATTAAATAAAGATAAAGAAAGTATTGTTGTACTATTTAATAAAATTGATGGTTTAAGAACAAATAATAAAATAGATAATGTTAAAGTAGATATTATAAAACTGTTAGTACTACTTATTTCTATTTCTGAATTAGAATTTAAATTATTTATTAATTTTAATTCTTTATCACTATATTCATATGTATTTTCTTCTTTTGTAAATAATATTTTTATTATTTTTAAATAATAAGAAGCACTTATTATACTTACAATAATAGCTATAATAGACATAAAGTAATATCCATTTTGAATAGCTGAATATAATACAAATTGTTTAGAGAAAAATCCTATTAAAGGAGGTATTCCAGCCATACTAAACAAACAAATTGTTAAAGTTATCGATAATACAGGATTTAAGAAAAATTGACCTTTTAATTCTGAAATATAATTAATATCATTCTCTGTTCCTGTTTCATCTTCTACCATTATACTTTTTATTAAATCTCTAAATGAATTTTTTATTATATATCCAAATAATATTATTATTAAAAAAGTATTTAAATTTGTAATAGTATATTGTATTATATAAAATATTAAAGCTTCTATAGATTGTTCCGAATTAATAGCTAAAGCTAATAAAATAAATCCTACATGTGATATAGTACTGTAAGCTAGTAATCTTTTTATTTTAATTTGAGCTAAACCTAATATTGTTCCTATTAATAATGATAATAAAGAACTTATTAATAATAAATTTTTACTTCAAAAATAACTATTATTAAAACTTAAAGTATTATTATTTATTATATTATTTAAAGGATTTAATTCTAATATTATATTAATATTTTCTATTATATTAATATGAGTTTGTATTTCAAATAATACTAAAAAAATAGATATTTTAGGCATAATAGTTAGTCATGTTGTTATAATCGTAGCACTATCTGCATAAACATCTGGTGCTCAATTATGTAAAGGTGCTGCTGCTATTTTAAATAATAATCCTATAAAAATTAATATTAAACCTAAACTAAAACCTAATAATATATTGTTATTATCAATTACTGATATCATACTATATATAGAATCTAAATTAGTTAATCCTGTGAAAGAATATATTAATCCACAACCTAATAATATTATACAAGAAGCTAAACTACCTAATAAAAAATATTTTAATCCTGCAGATATTGCTAATTCTGAATGTCTATATAAGGAAGCTAATATATATACTCCAAATGATTGTAATTCTAAACTTAAATATAAAGTTACTAAATTTGAAGAAGATATTAATAATAATGAACCTAATGTTGATATTAAAACTATTATTGAATATTTTATTCTATAATTATTAATAGGCAATATATTTTTACCTTCTTCATTTAAATTTAGATTATTATCTATAAATTTATGATTTATTAAAGGTCAAGCTATTAGTATTACAGAACCTGTTAATACTATAACTATATCAAATAATTGTGTGAATAAAGTAATTTGAAATAAACCACTATATATTCCTATACCTGATCCAATTGACTGAATATAAAAAGCATTCAAAGTTAATGCTCCAGTATAAAGTAATAATAGAGAAGATATTCTTAAATATAAATTTGATGAAATATTTCTATTTATTGAAGGTAGGGCTATTGCCACTATAAGAATCATGATACTAATAAACATCATTACTTTTTAACTTTATTATTATTATTATGTTATTCACAATTAATTAAATTTAAATATTTTAATTAATTTTGTTTAGTTATTTTAGTACATCCTATTGGATTTGAACCAATATATAATTGCTTCGAACGCAAACGCTTTTCCAATTCAGCTAAAGATGTTACAGATTTTTTAAATTTGTATCAAACTTTAGATTATAATTTAACTAAAATAAATTATATAAAAAGATATAATATTCAACTACAAACAAAACAAACAATTATCTTAAATAACTAAATTAAGATATTTTATTTTTATTCAATTAAACTCTTCTTAACTAATTTTATTTTATTTAGATAAATATTAATATATAATTTATTTTAGTTAAATTATAATTTGGTTGCAAAGATATTTAAACTAATAAACAAAAAAACAAAACCAAATTATAAATTATAAAATTACATATTTTTTTGTATACGAGTAAAGAGACTTGAACTCTTACGATTATCAAACCATAAATTCCTAAGATTTACCCGGCTACCAAATTTCGGCACACTCGTAATTAATAAGTGCGTATATAAAAATTTATAAATAAATAAAACACAAAAAAATATATGTTAAATCTATAAATAAAAATATAAATTTATATTTAAATTAAGAATATTTTATTAAACAAAATTTTATTAATTATAAAGACATTATTATAAAATTAATTTAGTAATTATAAATAAGAGATAGAGTAATCGAAACTCTGTCTGCACAGTGTAAATATGCTGTTAAACCACTCAACTAATCTCTTACTAATTATTATAAAAAAGGGGGTAATATTTATTTATTTTCCAGCAGCACTTTCCAGTACGGCTACCTTGCTATGACTTTTGAGATGTTACTCAATTGAATTAATAAAAACTAATTAGTTTTACATAGCCGTTATATTATTTTCAAAAAATAAATAACTATTTAAATTTAAATTTAAATTAAAAAAATAAATTTAATATTAACTATGGAAAGTTATAATAACATTTTTATTTCCATCAATATAAGCTTCTTCCCAGCGACAGACAGTTAGTTCATCACGGATGCTAGTTTCACCATTGCGCTTATTATCAACGATTACTCGAAATTCCTTCTTCATGTTCCCGAATTGCAGAGAACAATTCGTCTAAATTTATATTTAACTTTTTTTAATGATTAGCTCTTCTTACTTTCCCAAAAAATTTAATTTTATAAAATTAAAAATAAATGCATTATTTAATCTTTCGATTATTTATTTTATATTAAACATAAAATAATCTCCAATAATAAAATAAATATATAATTCATTTTAAGGAAAAACTTTTGCATCACTTTGTAAAAGTTTTTGTGGCACGTCTATAGCCCAGTTCATAAGGGCCATAAAGACTTGTCTTAGCCCCAAATGATACTCTATAAGAATCATTAATTGTTAAGTATGTAATAAAATATAATATTTTAAATTAACAACAGGGATTACGTCTGTTAGCGGAGTTAACCTCAGTTCTCACGATACGGACTGAAGACAGCCATGCAACACCTGTATTAAATGTTTTAATTTACTATCTAAAATATTATTATATTTTAAATTTTAAACATTCCTTTATATATATATATAAGTTTTTATTCAAGAACTGGTAAGGTTTTACGCGGATTATCGTATTAAATAACATGCTTCACTTCGTTTGCTCCGAAACCGACTAATTTTTTTGTTTTCAACTTTGCAGTTGTACTCACAAGGCGGAATGGTTATCGTGTTAACATTGAAATTAATAATTTTTATTAATAACTACCATTCATCGTTGACAGAGAGGGGTATTCTGGGTATCTAATCCTATTTCCTATCCTCACCTTCGTTTCTGAGCGTCAATCATTAATGGAAAAAAGCTTTCGCCTTTAATATTCTACTTAGTATCTAAGGATATCAGACCTACTCTAAGCATTATTTCATATATCCTCTATTTGATTCTAGCTTTTATTCTTTACTTATTAATATTTTTTAAGTAAATTTTAAAGCCACCTACAAACCCTTTACGCCTGATTAAGACGATTAACGTTTGTGTCTTTGGCCTTACCGAGTCTTCTGGCACCAATTTTGGACGACACTAATAATAAGGTAATATCATTATTTTCCCTTATGTTATCAATTATTATTATTGATTTCAGTTAGCTAGTTCACTCTTGCGAGCATTGACTAATATTCTTGACTGCTGGTAGTATAAAACTACTTGGGAGATTTCATTCCCAATGTGGCCATCTGTTCTCTCAAACATAGCTATTGATCGTCGGCTTGGTAGGCATTTACCCTACCAACTACCTAATCAAAGTAAATAGTATTTTATAACAGAATAATTCCTTTAATATAATTTTTTTTTATATTTATTTCCTATTTATGGAAATTATAAAGTAACTTATTTACTATCCTCACCTTTACACCTTATTACCTAAAAATTTTTTTCGGTAACAATAATTCGCATGTCTTAAACTACTGAACAACGTTCAATCGGAACCAAAATTAAATTCTTACGATATTTAAACAATACATCAATAATTTGTGTTATTGTTATATTTTATATGCTTTAATTGCAATTTTTTGTATCTCTTTTAGTTATTTTTTTATTTTTAAAACTATCCTGTGTTGTTTTTTAGAGTTAAATAGAATCTTTTTAAATTTAAAAGTTTTCCCTTTATTTGTTTAAGGAGGTAAGATAATAAAATTAATATAATAAAATTTGTAGTCTTTATTTAATTAAACATACACTTACAAAATATTAAATATTTTATTGAATAAATAAACAATTATTTATAATTTATTCTAAATTATATCAATAAATAATTTATATTTAATTATTTAATAAGGTGATATATCAAATGCTATTAAAATACTAGGTATTAAAATAATAAAAGCTACACAAACAGGTAATAAATTTAATCAACATAATTCAATTAAAGCATCATATCTCATTCTAGGTAAAGTAGCTCTAAATCATACAAACATAAAACAGAATAAACATGTTTTTAATCCAAGTATTATAGATTGTAAATTAATTAAAGAATCGTTAATAAATAATTCAGGCATATGATATCCTCCTAAAAATAAAATAGAAGTAATACAACTAAATAAAACTATTGAAGCATATTCAGCTAAGAAAAAGAAAACAAAAGGTACACTAGAATGTTCAGTAAAGAAACCAGCTACTAATTCAGATTCAGCCTCTTGTAAATCAAAAGGTGTTCGAGATGTTTCAGCTAAAATAGAAATAAAATAAAATATAAACACTGGAAATAATGGTATTATATATCAAATAGCTTGTTGATTTTCTATTATAGTTGTAAAGTTAAATGAACCTGTTAATATTATTATAATTAATATAGCTGAACTTAAAATTAATTCATAACTAATCATAGCAGCTGTACTTCTTAAAGATCCTAAAAAGGCATAAGTGGAATTTGCTGATCAACCTGCAAATAATATTCCATATACTCCTAATGAAGATAAAGCTAAAGTATATAATATCCCTAATGTAAAATCAAATAAAGTTAATCCTTGTCCAAAAGGAATTATTCCTCAACCTAATAAACTAAATATTAAAGAAAACACAGGTGCTAAATAAAATAATATTTTATTAGATTGAGAAGGTATTACAGTTTCTTTAACTATTAATTTAAGAGCATCACTAAAAGGTTGTAATAAACCATAATATCCTGTTGTATTAGGACCTACTCTTCTTTGATGAGCAGCTAATTGTTTTCTTTCTATTATTGTCATAAAGGCTACAGATAATAATATAGGTAATATCACTAATAATACATCTAATAAATTTATTATTATATTTAATAAAGTTAAAATTAAATTATTTATATTCATAGATATACATATTTTTCATCTTTATTTATATCTATATTTTATTTTATAATTGACTATTCATTTTGTAATTTTATATTTTAGTCTTTAAATCCTCTTATTTAAATTTATAATTTAAATATATAATTTAATCTTACATTACATTTTATAAAATTGAAATAAATATAAATATTGATTTATAGTTAATTAAAATTAACAACATAACTTTATAAATTAATTAAAATTATTTTAATTAATAATTTTAATATTTATAAGTAAAATAAAAAAGGTATATTTAATTTAATTAGAGATAATTTTATCTAAATAAATTGTAAAAACACAAATTATAAAGTAACTGATATTGTAACAATAATTTATTCTTATATTAACAACCTAATTAATAGGTTTTAAATGATTTGTACAAACATTATTTGTAAATTAATTATCTAAATAGTTATTATGAAAAATATTTAACTATCTTATTTAACTTTGAAACATTATTTGTTTGTTTTAATTTAAATAATTTAATTTAATTTTATTCTCTTTTGGATTCGAACCAAAATTAACATTTTAGAAGAATGCAGTTCTACCATTGAACTAAGAGAATCTATTAATATTATTTATAATATTATAACACAAAAAAAAATGTTAAAGATTTCTTTAAATAATAATAATTAAATGTTATAAAATTAAACATTAATGAATTTAGAGTTAAGAGGGAATTGAACCCTAATATTTATAGATTTTGCAGATCTATTACAAAACCATTTGTAAACTTAACTCTAATTTATCTACAAAGAAACAAATTAAGAATAATGTAAAATTAGATTTTAAAAGGGGGTAAATAAATAATAATAGAATAAATTAAATAAACAATTATTTTTTATTTAATGAAATAAAGATAGGTGCTATCATAGATAATAATAAAATTATACTACATATAATTAATAATACAGCAGCATAAGTGTAAATTAACTGTCCTATAGCTTCTATTTGACTAAATGAAATAAATAGTGTATCTGCTATATTAGATTGATAAGTAGTATGAATAATATTAACTAAATTTAATTTATTATTATTTCAAATAAATAAATTAAAATTAGTAATAGTATCAAAAATTAAATTTAAACTAGATACATTATTAAAACTAAATGGTAAAATGTTAAACATTTCAAATAAAAATAATGAACCTACTGCAAAAGCTAAAGGTAAATTTTTTGTATATTGTTTTCCTGTATCTATTATATCTGTTAATGAAATATTAATCATCATAATTACAAATAAAAATAATACAGTTATAGCACCTACATATACAATAATATATGATAAACCAAGAAAACCTATTCCAGATAATATTAAATAACCTGCTGCATTTACAAAAACAGAAATTAGATATACTACTGATATCACTGGATTTTGAGAGGTTATAACTAATACACTTGATATTATTGTTGTAAAACTTAATATATTTATTAATAAAATTTTCATTTTTACTTTAATTTAAGCCTATTAATAATAATTATATATTATTAATGTTCGATCTAAAATTTTTATATTAAAAATTTTTAACGTTAAAGGCTGTAAACATTAAATTTTTATAAATTATTTAATGAATAAATTATTTTAATGAATAAATTATTTTAATGTAGGTTTAACCTAAAAATATAATATTCTAATTAAAGAATAATTTTGAAATATTATTATTATAATATTTTATAATAATTCTTTTTAAGTCGCAAATTCATCTTATTAATTAACGAAAACTGAATATCCAATATTCTCTTTTATTAACCCCCAAAAACTCAATTTTTCCCCCAATTTTTAAAATTTTACTAAAATTTTTGCGTTTTATAAATCAATCATTAATTATTTTCAATAGAAATTAGGTGAAGTGGATAATTTATTTAAATTAAAATAAACACTTGAGATATTTATTTATTTATTTATTTATTTATTAAATGTTAAAATTTAAGGTAATTATCGGTCTGATTTTGTCAAAAAATTTTCTGACTTAAGTTTTATGGAAATGCATTGATTTGATCCTTGAGATGATGTGTAGAGAGTAAATATTTATGATAGAAATTAGAAGAATCGAACTTCAATCATAGATTTTGCCCTAAAAACTATAGATAATACCAATTATCAATAAATCCTTTAATATGAAATGGGGTAAATTTAAAAATTCAATTATATCATAATATTTATTAATATTCATATGGTATAATATTAACTTTCTTAAATTTAAAATATAGATAAATTCTTTTCTCATCAGGAAGATAAAATTCAGAATCAAATCATTGCGAATCTAAAAAAATTTTAATTAATAGTACATTACTATTATTATTTATTAAAAACTGTCTAGATAATCTTAGGTAAGGAAGATCAGGACTTTTTGAGGTTGAAATAAATGGGAATATCAAAACACTACAGTTATCAGGTATTTGTTTTATAAAAAACTCTACTAAATCTCTATCTCAACCTCCTCACCCTAGATTAATATAATGATATTTCGCTGATTTTATAACTCTATATGAATTATCTATATCTGAAAGGAAAGTAATACTATTTTGAGATAAATTATTCATTATTTTATTGTTTATATATTTGTGTTTAAGGTTGCACCTCCGATTTAAAGTTAAAGATGGTCATGAAGACAGATATTAATCTTTTATAAATATTTCTTATAAAGATATGAATTTTACCCACCCACCTCTCTTCCAAACACATTATTGTCATTTATTGGCTATTACATTGATATTTTACATACATTTCTTTTCCTGCTTAAACCTATACCTTTTCTATTTAAAATTCCTTCTATTCTTTTAAGGGTATTCTTTTAAGGGGTTTAGGTAATATAGATGATGAGAATGGGGGAGAGGAAAAAACAAAAAACAAAAAAAGAGCGTGAGTAAGTAATAGGAAAAAAAAAACAAAAAACAAAAAACAAAAAATTGTAATAAATAAATATTTGAATAATAAAGTGGAAGGGGGGTGGAGAGCAAAGTAATTGTGTTATATGAGAAATTCATTATTATGTTATATCTCAAGTATTATTTTAATTTAAATATTTGATATTTATTAATTAAAGATACAATCCTATATTTAATAATTTTTAAATAATAATTGAAAGTTATTAAAATTTTAATATTAATTTTCACAGGTTCATAAAAATTATTAAAAAGATGAATTAGAATTTAGCAGAATTGAACTGCAATATAAACCTCGGATAGATTTATAGTTAAAACCATTTAACTTTAAATCCTTTTTTATATTTAATTAAATTCCTTTTAAATTAGTAAGTTGGAGGTGGTAAGGTGAGGAGGGGGTAAACTTCATTAAAATTTTTGTGTTTTTAAAAAGAGGAATTAAATTTTTCATGTTAATTCAATAAATCAGGTAAATTTAACCATCTTAATATTAGTGAAAATTGGTATACTTCATAATTTCTTAGAAAATAATCTATTTTATTCATTTATTAATAATTTTATCTCTAGTTTCTTCAATTCAATTTTTAATTTGAGTATTAACTTCTTTTTGATGTAATTGACTTAAATCAGATTTAGTTTCTTGTGTAATTACAGTTTCATAAGCGTGATTATCTTTATTCAATTCAACTAATTGTTTCAATAATTCATCTGCTGTGTTACTATCCATTCTTGATGATTCATTAACTTTATTTTCAATAGAATTCATTATATTTTTCAAATTATCTGGCAAAAAAGATTTTCATTTATCTCTAATACTAGATATAATAAAATTATCCATTTTTTCTTTAAATAAAGGTTTAGTAGAGGAATGTATTGGTTTTACAGTTTCTGTTGAACTTGATGAGGATGATGAAGTTGAGCTAGATCCATTATAAAAATCTAAAGTATCTCCTCATTCTTCTTTAGCTTTTTCACTTAAATTTTCTACACTAGATGAAGTTAATAATTTACCTTTTCCTTTATCTAAGGAGTCGATTACAGGAGAAGAAACTTCTGAAGCTATCATCAATTTTGTATCATTTGGGTTAGATAACCTGATACTAGATTTATTACTACTGTTTGAGCTATTCGAGCTAGCATTTCTCTCCCCTGTTCGAAAGGAGTTCATTCAATCTATTAATCCTGATCCAGCTGTTTTAGCTTCATCTGCATAATATCAAACTAAAATTCCAGCAATTACAATTCCACTAATTATTAAATATTTTTTATAATTTGAATTAGACTCAGGTTGAATTTCAGTTTGAATTTCATTTGTATCATTTGTTCAATTTATTCAATCGGCTAATCTAGATTTATAACTTTTTCTAAGACTATCATCTTTTTGAGAGTAATATCTTTTATCAGATGGAGTTCATTCACCTCTAGAGGAAGTTCTCCCATGAAGATTATCGATTGTTTTATCAGTTTTTACAGAATCTCGAATATGAGTAACTTCGTCAACTTTAATTTCATCTTTATTATAAAATAATTTAGATAAATATTGAAATAAATTAGTATTAATAAAATAATCTAGTATATTTACTGTAATAAATCTTATTTCGGTGAAGATACCTTGAATAAATTCCATTAAAGAATTTTCTAATAGAGATAAACCAAATATTGATAATACAATAGTGTTTAATACAGTTCATATTTTTCTAAGTATTTTATATTTTTTAAAAATTTGAATTAACAAACTAACTAAAGTTAATTTAACTAAAATATTTTTTATTTTTAAAAGCTAATATTAATTCTCAAATTTGAGAGAAATAAGACTTAATTTGAGATAAAATAGAGTTTTTTTTTAAATTAGAATTAATATTTTCATTTTTAACATCTAATTTTTTAAATTTGCTGATTAATTCAGCTTTTGTATATTTGTTTAAATTCATTTTGTTTTATTTTAATTCTATCGAACCGATAATCTAATTATAATCATATGTATAAAAATTATAGTCTTCCCTTTTAGATTTGAACTAAAATCTCTTTGCATTATTTTACCAATTAAACTAAAGGAAGTTATGAACTATTTCAAGGATTTATAGATAAAAATAGGATAGTTTTATTAACATTAAATTTAATAAATTCATTGATATATTTTATTTGATTGCAATATGTTTCTCTCTATACATTATAAAAATCTGTTTGTAAAATATATTTTAATCAAAGACAGGACCTCTCCTTTATAAATAATAAAGTAAAGTTCGAAGTTGTTTAACACTCGTCTTTTATTTGATAGGACGTTAAATACTAATCAATTATTGCAATCAAAATGATAAATAAAAATGACAACTCAACATCAAGTTATAGCATTATGTGTTATAGGTTTTATTGCTGTTCCTGTAGGATGTTTCACAATAGTAAAATGCATTAATAAATTAATAAGACTTCCTGAAAATACATTACACAGAAGAAATGATATTGAATTAACAGATTATATAGAACCTACTCAATCATATATTCCAGATTTATTAAATCCTCAATATCCAACTTTTGAAAGAATTACAACTTTAGCTCCAACTTATCAAACTGGTGTAGTTCCTCCTTCTTATAGAACTGGAATTCTTCTTCCTTATCAAAGTGTTGAGTATATTAATTCTCCTTTAGAATTAAATACATGAAATTTTAGTCTTTTATTAACAATTTTATCAATTATTATTACTGGATTTATTTTCTTTAAATATTTAAACACAAAATCATTATATAATATGTCTATATTGATTCCCTTTTCTTTATTTGAAATTGATTTCAGGGATTCTTTTGAATGAGAATTAAAGTCACATCAACTTAATACTAAACCTACAATTTCTTATCTTAAGATTGAATCTTTAACTGAAGATATAATAAAATTATTGAATTCATTAAATGATGATGAAAACTATTCAATGAGTTTCTCTTATATTTCAAGTTATAAAGAATGAGTAGATAATAAAAAGAAAACAATTCCTCTTTTTATAGATGACCCTATTATTATTAATAAAGAAAGTGATCCAATTATAATAACTCAATTTATTATGAATAGGCTTAATGATAAAGGTTATTTTGTTACTAATTGATTATTTAAGGATGATTTAATTAACTCATTGGATCCATTAATATTAATAGTTAGTATTCCTATTATAATAAAAATCTAACAAAAGATTTAATTATAATTTACCCCTTTCCTCTGCTAAACAAAATATTAATTTATTCTGTAATTAACAAGTAATATTTATTTTCATAAATATTAGACATTTAATACAAGTCCTAAAGGATTATTGCAATCACATATATATATATATATAAATGAATTTAACTACTAATAATATAACTTTCTTAAAAGATATTCATTCTACTATAAAAGTTGATATGAGTTCTGGTTGAAGACATCATTATTTTGATGGAAGTATAAGTGAATTATCATCTTTTATAAAATTAATTGGAGATGATAAAATCTATTTATTAATTCCATTATTTGCTAGTTCTCAATCTCTTTCTAAACCTACATTAAATTTATCTGAACCTTTTTTAATAAATAACAAAAGCAATTCAGCTTTAATCATTAACTTTATAGTAGAACAATGAAAATCATCTGGATTTGAAATAAGACAAGGTACAACAATTGTTTTTTCTTTCAAATTCAAAAGAGTTTGATTTTATGATATTTAATACGTTCTTTAGTATATATAATTAAGATAAAGTTTTAAAGAATTAAATAAATCTATTGAAGATATCTTTAATAATTTTAGTTAATTCAAAATAATTCTTTAAATTAACCCCCCTTTTTATGATTAAAATTTATATTAATTATTCAAATAAAAAAAATTTTAACTAATGATGACCTCTTTTATGAGGTTTTCATAAAAATTTAAAAATGAATTTAAACAAATTAACAAAAGCTGACTTAATCAGCAAAATTAAAAATCAAAAATCAACAGAAGCTGAATTAATAAGTAAATTAAAAGATAAAAAATCAACTACTACAAATTCTCCAACTACTACTAGTTCACCAACTCTAATTGATTTTATTTTATCTATGAAAAATTGAATCTTATCATTTACAATTATTGCTTTATTAATGAATATTTTTAAAAAATATAAAACTATAAGACTAGTATTAAGAGCGGTTAACTTTGCAATTGTAACAGTATTTGGAATTTCAATGATGGAAGCATTCGGATTCGGTTTCTTAGTAAAATTTTTTTATGAACTAAGATATATATTTGGGTCTGTTGTAGCTTATTTAACTGATAATACATTTTATCATTATTTAATTAAAATTTTTACAGTTAGTGAAGATAAAGAATCAGTTAGAGCTACTTATAATAAACCTACTGATTATAATTGAAAAGAAGAATTTGAAAATCAAGAAAGAAAAAAAGCTATACAAAAATGAGTAGATAGACAAGAAGCTTTAGAAAAGCGAAACGATGATAGTAATAAAAAAATGTTAGTAATAATGTTATTAATATTACTAGCTGCCGGAGGAACTTGATATTTTGGAGAAGACATAATCAGATGGGGTGCTCCATTCTATGAAGCATATAAATATTTAAAGGATTTCAGAAAACCTAAAAATAATGCAGATTCCGATGATGAATCAGATATAGAATTAGAAAAATCAATTGATATTTCAAAATATATAAACAATAAAGCCAACTTAGGATTTAATGAACAATCTGCTCAATTAAAAACTGATTTATTAAAATGACAAATTGAAGTAAAGCAAGGTGCAACTCCTACAAGTGCACATCACTCAGGTGAATTATTAGAAAATAGATTAGTAGAACTAGCAAATAAATTCCCTCAAAACTATTCAATTTGAGAAAAGGAAAAAGATATGTCTAAAATAGGTCATGGTTTCTTCACAAAACTACAGGATGTGGATAAAAAATATAAAAATTTCTTAGATGAACTTGATTCAGAATCTACAGCTAGACCCGTATCTCCTGATATGTTAGTTTATGCTTCAGATACATCGAAAGCAGGGCCATCTACTCTATTTGTACTAATGCACCACCCGTACCAGCAGCACCTGTGGCACCTCCTGCACCACCTGCTCCACCTTTACCATCAGCTCCTCCTATTACAGATAATCCTCCTATTTCTCAGCAAGGGCAACCAACAGAATTATTAGATCAAATTAAATTATCTAAAAAATTAAAACATGTGGAAACTAAAGAATCTAATCTAAGGGATAATTTATTTGGTAAATCTCAACCAGATAAAAATAGTATAGCTGGTAGTTTAAATGAAAAAATTGGTAAATTAAGAGCAGCAGTAACTGGATCAAAGCAAGACGAAGAAACAGATGATACCCCCACTCATAATTATTGAGATGAATCTGCTACTCCTAAATGAAAAGGTAAAGAAAAAGCTACTATTTTAGAGGATAATATATTATCTAATGATAGTAGTCCTAGTTCTACTAGTGCAGTATTAGGAATTAGTTCTACTTATAATCCTAATGAAGTAACTCATCATAGTGATCTTTGAGCTATCGGACAACGAGAAGTAGGTACTAGTTCAAATCAAACAGCTCATTTATTACCAGAAATTCTAGAACATGCTAAAATTTTAAAAGCTGTAGAAACTCCCGATAATTTAGATAAACTTAATAAATTAGATATCATTAAAGATTTTTAAAAAACAGGCCTGAATATTGGCTTAGGAGCTAAGTCTAGTTATGATAAATATGAAAATTTATCTAAAGAAGATAAAGATAAATTTTATGAATTGGGTAAAAAATATGGTGATCTAGAAGGAGATAAAATTTTAACAGAGATACAAAAAATCTTTCCAAATCTGAGTGCTAAAGAATATTCAGATATTATTCTTGTAAATACTTCAATAGAACTAAATAATATGACTGATATTAAAGATAAAGAACAAGCAATTAAAGATATTCTAGCAACAGATTTATTAGAACTACAATTAACTGCTGCAAACCGAACAAAAGGAAAAATTGATGCTACTTTATTAGAAAACTATACTCACCAAATGAATATGAGAAGTATAAAAAATATTAAAAATGTTAAACTTAGATCAAGTGAAGAGATTGATAAATCAATTAGAGAGAGAAAAAGTATGTATAAAAATAGTCTATAGTTTAATAGTAGAACGATTTCTTTATGAGAAAATTAATAGAAGTGCAAATCTTCTTAGAGTTGGCCTTAAAAATTAAGCGGATTTACTTTGTCAGAATATTATATAAAATTAGGCTTTCCCGCAAATATAAATTAAAAGCTGTTTCAACTTATAAGTTGATTTATCGAAATATACTGATATTATTTGAAACAATAGTTAATTACATAAGATTAACTAGTCGATTTCTTTATAGTTCATAAAATTTCCTATAAAATAAATAATGATTTTTATCTTATTAACTGTATTACTGTTAATCTACATCCATTTTGGATTGTTTACATTAATACAAATACTGGTTTTATTACTAGTATTTTTTTGCTCTCATTTTCTATTAGGAATTAATCCTAATGCAAAACAATTTTTATTTATAAAAATTTGAGCATTAGTTACAATTATTTCTATCTTATATCTTGAATCTGGGGTAACTGAAGTAGGACATATGTTTATGTTTCCGACTTCTATTTTAAGAATGCCAGTTTTATCAGTTTCTAGATTGAAAATTTCATTTTTTGATGAATTGAAATCTTATACGAAAATTGATTCAACTTCAGAAAAATATGTACAATTAGTTAATTTTATGACTAGTACAGAAATATCTGATTTTTTAAAAACTTTAGATAGCAACGATAATTATGTTGCTAATATTGTGTTTACTCCAGAATTCGCAGAAAATCCCATGGATCTACCTATAATGTTACTTTCAAAACCTATCATGATAAATAGATATAGTAATCCTACAACGATTGCTATGTTTATTAATGAAAGATTGAATTTAATGGTAGATTATTATTACTTAGATGATGAAATAATTCATTTAAGCGAGTATGGACCATATGTAACAATAAGAGCTCATAAATTTTATGATTAAAAATATATTCCAATAAAACTATTTTCACTGATGATTACCCTTTTATGATAAATAGATTTAGTAATGCTACTATTATCGCTATGTTTATTCACGAAAGATTGAATTTGATGGTAGATTGCTATTACTTTAGAAGATATAGTTGAAGAGGCTTAGAATTTTGCTTCTTTAGAAGGCCAAAAAGCTGTGTAGTCAAATTAAAAAATAAATTGGCGTAGAATTTTAACGGAAATTACGTTAGATGTGGTTCTAAGAGCCCAAAAGGGTGTTGATATTAAAACTTAACACAATAACTTTTATAATATCCCTTTTTATGAGATTTAATTTTAACAATAACTTTGTATTCTTTATTACAGATTAAATTTTAACTTTTAATTCCTTATTACAGATTTATTTTTAACAATTTTAACTCAATAACTTTAATAACATCCCTTTTTATGAGATTTAATTTTAACAATTTTAAACATCAAGTCTAATTTATAAATTAGTAATGCTAAACTAAATAATTCACAGTTACTTACATTTGCATCCTATTAAGAAATGTTCTTTTTCTTATAAAATTAAATATTATTTCAATTTCTTAGAATATATTATGGATTAATATAATACAAAGATATATTATTTAATAAATAAATAATAGAAATAAACTTAAGATAGTATCTAGGGGTTAGTTTCTTGCTTTATATACATTCAGCGCTTATCTAATATGTTTGTGGCTACCCAACTATGCTTATTTAAAAAATTAAATTCAACAATTGGTGCACTAGAGAAACACAGCCTATTGATCCTTTCGTACTAGAAGGTCTTCCCCTTTTTACTATTTATCTCTTCAGAAGATAGGGACCATACTGACTCACGTCGTATTAAACCCAACTCGCGTACCCTTTTAATCGGCGAACAGCCGAAC
>WNFJ01584519.1_pt1 | contig 20673 bp, 22 predicted proteins | sample 5400461 | NCBI WGS metagenome assembly WNFJ01 (sample SAMN13153349, study PRJNA577476) | soil metagenome | isolation source: 115 cm saprolite on Douglas fir-dominated hillslope | place: USA:California | collected 2013-09-17
CTCCGCAGGTCGTCGGGCCACGAGATGACGAGCGGCGGCCCTGCGGCCCCGACCGAGCGTGCCGGCCGGAGGGTAATCGCCACGGCGGCGAGGGTGAGCATAGCGTGCGCGGCGAGCGCCACCGCCCCGCTCGACCAGGCGTGCCAACGTGCCTGGTGGCTGCCGGACTCGATGAGATAGCCGAACATGGAGGTCTCCGCGGGCAGAGAGTCACTCCACATTGGTAGGCAGGCCTTGCGGGCGGATGGGCCTCGCGTGACGGGATGATGACGGTCGGGTTACGAGTGACCCGCCGGGGTGTCGGACGGCAGCGTGACCGTAAACGTGGTTCCGCGCCCCGGTCGGCTGACCACTTCGATCCGGCCGCCGTGCGCCTCGGCGATCCACTTGCAGATCGCGAGGCCGAGGCCGGCGCCGGGGCGCTCGCCGGTGCGGGTCCGCGCCGAGTCGGCTCGCCAGAAGCGGTCGAAGATATGCGGCAGATCACCGGGCGCGATACCGATCCCCGTGTCCGCGACACTGAGCGTCACGGTGCCGTTCCCAGATCCGAGCTGCATGCGCACACTGCCGCCGACTGGCGTGTACTTCACGGCGTTCGTGAGCAGGTTGAGGATCAGCTCGCGGATGCGCGTCGCATCGACCGACACCACGAGTGGCTCAGGCGGCGTCGCTATCTCCATCGTCACGCCGGCCTGTTCGGCGAGTAGCTCCCCCGTCTCGCGCGCCTCCTCGACCATGCCGCGCAGGTCCACGGCCTCGCGGTGCAGCGGTGCCAAGCCCTCGTCCGCGCGCGCCAGCGTGAGCAGCGCGTCCACGAGCTCCGTCATGTGCTTGATCTCCTGCAGCGTTTCTTCCAGCGTCACAAGCGTCTCTTGGGGCAGGTGTGGCGTCGTGATCGCGCGCTCCACCCCGGCGCGCAGCACCGTGAGCGGCGTCTTGAGCTCGTGGCTCGCGTCGGCGGTGAAGCGCCGCAGGGCCACGAAGCTCCGCTCGAGCCGCATCATCATTTGGTTCAGCGTCTCGGCCAGGCGGCCCAGCTCGTCCTTCACCCGTGGCTCCACGAGCCGACGGTGCAGGCTCCGCCCGTCGCTGATCTCGCGCACCTCAGTGATGATCTGATCTACGGCGCCGAGCGCGCGGCGCGAGATCCAGGACCCGGTCAGCACCCCGACGACGAGCCCGAGCGGCAGCACCAATGCGAACGTGGCGAGCAGCTGCTCGGCACCGAGCGCGGCCAAGCGGGAGTTCACCCCGCTGAGGATCGCCCCAAACTGGGGGCCTGCCTCCGTGACGTAGCGGACCACGTAGTGGATGTTGGGCCCATCGGGATCGAGGCGGAGCGTCCCGGTGGTGCGCCCCGAGAGCGGGGCGCTCGCCACGCGGCGCAGCTGCTCCACCTGCTGAAACGTGAGGGCCCGCGCGTCCGATGAGGCGAACAAGAGGCTGCCGTCGCGCGCCGTGATGACGAGATAGTCGGGCACGACTTCGAGCAGCGTGGCGAGGTCGGGGATGAGCACGGGGCGCTTCGCCGTGTCCGCCCGGACCAGCGCGCCGCGCGCCCGGTAGCTCTCCGCCAGGGTCGCCGCGGTCAGCGCCGCCTCCGAGCGCAGCCGCTGGTCCAACTCTTGGTAGGAGGCACTGCGCCGGTCGACGTACAGCACGGCGGCGAACGCGGCCAGGGTGAGGGCCAAGGCGACCGAATACCATGCCGTCAGCCGCCCGCGCAGCGTCCGCATCTTACGCCTTCACGACGTAGCCCACGCCCCGCACCGTGTGGATCAGCTTCGGCTCACGCGCGTGGTCGATCTTGCGGCGCAATCGGGTGATCACCACATCCACGATATTCGTGCCGGGATCGAAGTGATAGTCCCAGGCGTATTCCGTGATCAGCGTCCGCGGCATCACGCGCCCCTGGTGGCGCATCAAGTACTCGAGCACCGCGTACTCCTTGGGCGTGAGCTCGATCGGCTTGCCGCCGCGCCGCACCTCGCGGCTCGCCGTGTCGAGCGTCAAGTCGGCGACCTTGAGCACGGGCGAGGCGATCGCCTTGGGGCGGCGCCCGAGCGCCTCCACGCGCGCGAGTAGCTCTTCCAAGGAGAACGGCTTCGTGACGTAGTCATCGGCGCCCATCTTGAGCGCCTGCACCTTGAAGTCGACCGCGTCCTGCGCCGTGAGGACCAGCACCGCGATTCCGCTGCCGCGGTCGCGCAGCGTGCGCAGCACGTCGAGCCCCGAGAGAGCCGGCAGGCGCAGGTCCAGCACCATGAGATCATAGTGCCCGCCCGTCGAGAGCCGCAGCCCCTCGGCGCCGTCGCCCACCAGGTCCGCATGGAAGCCGGCCTCGGTGAGCCCCCGCTGCACGTACTGTCCGACCGTCTTGTCGTCTTCGACGACGAGGATCTTCATCCCGTGGGGAGATAGACCTTGAAGTTCGATCCGACGCCGATCTGCGACTCGACATCGATGCGCCCCCGGTGCTCGGCGATAATGCCGTAGCAAATCGACAGCCCGAGGCCGGTGCCGCGGCCCTGCGGTTTTGTGGTGAAGAACGGCTCGAAGATCTTGGGCAGGTCCTCACGCTTGATCCCGACCCCCGTGTCGATGAACTCGAGCAAGATCTCATCCTGGCGATCGGGGTTGATGCAGCTCCGCACGGTGAGCCGGCCGCGCGAGTCCATGGCATCCATCCCGTTCAGCATCAGCGCCATGAAGCTCTGGATCAGCCGCTCCTGGTCGGCCAGCACGGGCGGCAGGCCGGTCGCCAACTCGCGGACGACGGTGAGCCGCTTGAAGCGGGCGTGATGTTTGAGCAGGAACAGCGTCCGCTCCACCACCCCGTTCACGTCCACCGGCTTCTTTTCGCCCGTCTTGGGGCGCGAGAAGTCGAGCAAGCTCTCTACGATGCGGCGGCAGCGCTGCACCTCGGTGTCGATGATCTTGAGGTATTCGTCGTGTCCCTGGCGGTCGGGCGGCGGGAAATCCTCGTTGCGGAGCGCGAGCGCCTCGCAGCAGGCCAGGATCGTCGCGAGCGGGTTGTTGATCTCGTGCATGACACCAGCCGCGAGCTGCCCGATGGCGGCGAGTTTCTCGGTCTCCGCCAGGCGTTGCTGCGCCTCGTGCCACTCGGTGATATCCTCGCCGATCGTGATCACGTGCGAGATATCGCTCGCGCCCTGTCGCATCGGAATCTTGGTGATGCGGTAATGCCGCGTCTCGCCGCTCGCCCCGGATTCCATCTCCATCTGTTGGATCTCGCCGGTGTCGAACACGCACGCGATCGAACTCACGCTTCAACAGATCGCGCGGCTGGCGATCGAGCACGTCGAAGATCTCGCGCCCCATCGCCTCGTCCCGCGCGATACCCTGGGTCCCGGTCTCGCGCTTGCGGTTCCACGCCCGGATACAGTAGCTGCGGTCGATTACGTACAGCCCGACGGGGAGGGAGTCGATGATCTGGGCGGCGAACGTCCGCTGCACCTCCATCTCGTGCGTGCGCAGCGCCACCTCGGAGGCGAGATCCTGGGACAGCTCGGTCGCGGCGAGAACGGGGGCGAGGATGCGACCCACGACGATCACCACGTCGTGGGCGATTGCTTCGTAGCGGCCGGTGGGGATGACGACCTCGAGGGCGCCGAGCGCCTCGTCGTCATGGACCAAGGGCAGCCGCAGCACCGACCCGCCGGGCACCTCCTCGCGCTGCGGCCCTTGGCGCGCCCACTCGGCGACCGGCCGCGAGTAGCCTGGCAGCTCCGCCTCGTCCCCGGACGTGGTGACAGCGGTGAAGCGCGTGCCATCGGGCGTACGCAGCCACAGTCGGCAGCGGCGCAGCGCGAGACCGCGGGACAGCGCGTTGACCACCCCCTGCAAGGCCTCTCCCGACACTAGGCCCGCCTGCAGCACCGACGCCACTTCGGCGATGACCCGGATACCAGGATGTTCGGTGTCGAGGGACGGAGCGACCATCGGTCGCAAGCTAGGGATGCCGGTCCCGACGCGCCAGCGGCAGCTCGAAGCGCAGCCCCAGGAACGGCCGCACCTGCGTGATGGTGCCGAAGAACACCGTGGGACCGATCAAGAGTCCGCCGCGCGTGCCCTCGGGGTCGCCGAACCGCAGCGCGGGCAGCAGCGACACCGCGCCCCACGGCGACCCCACCGGAAGCGGCGAGTTGGCGCCGACATAGCCCGTCGCCTCGACGGTCAGGTCGAGCCCGAGTCGGCTGGTACTCGAGTCCGAGCCGAGGTCGGCGACAACCGTCATCGGCGTGCGGGCGGCGAGCGTGGTCCCGAACAGGAAGCCGCGCGCGCCGCCGATGATCGCGCCTTGGTCGATGAACTCGCCCACGCGCCCGCTGAGCGAGAGCATGGCGATCGGGCCCGCGTGCACGGCGCGGCCGTAGCCCACATCCAGTGCTTGGATCTGCCAGCCGCCGCCGGCCGTAAACGCGAGCCCGACCGTCAACGCACTGCCCTGACCCGCGAGTGGCGTAGACAAAGCCGCCAGGGCTGTCAACATTGTGAGCATGGACCGACGCACGTTTGTTCTCCTCGCTGGTGCCGCCGCCACCTCGTTGCGCCCCGCGGGCGCCAGCGCGCGCGGCGGCGCGCGGGCCCTCGGCCGGCTGCGCTTCGAACTGGACGAGCGCCGCCGCTGGTCGTTGTGGTACTACGGCGAGGGCGCTCCCGTTCCGCTGGTGCGCGACGCGGAGATCGTCGCCTGGGTGGGGGAGCGAGCGCTCACCCTCGTCGAGCTGGAAGATAGCAGCGTCGGCAGCCGCCGGCCCCCGGGCGGCGACGCGGTCGTGGTGCGAGGCCGAGCGAACGGCGTGTGGGTCGAGGCCGAGTTTCTCGCGGCGGGCGGGCTCGACGCCCCGCAGGCGGCCGTCACGGTGACGGTGTTTCCGGACCGCTACCTCCCGAGCGTGCGCGGCGTGCGCTTCTTCCAACTGCCCGAGAGTGGAACGCTCGCCGGCACCGGCCCGCTCGTGGCGCTCGTGAACGGGTACGCTTCCCTCGACCCCTGTCGCGTGGTCACGATCGGGGCGGCGGAGGGGGTGGGTGTGGCGAGTTACGGCACGTTGGGGCTCACCCGGGGGGCGCGAGGGCTGGGGCTCGCCTTCGACGGTGGCGAGCCAGGCGAGGCCTGCGTCAAGCTCACTAAGGACGGGCTCGAGGCCGTGAGCGACTGGCTGCCGACGCGGCCGCTCCGGCCCGAGGGTGACGCCTCACGCTTGCGGCTCGCCTTCATGCCGCAGGGCGACGGCCTCGCCGCGCTGCGGGCCCTGTTCGTGCCCTCCTCGCCCGTCGACCAGGACCGCCTCGCGCGGGCGGTGGCACCCGCCGGTTGGTGCTCGCGCCACGAGCTGGGCGACGCCGTGACCGAGGCCGACGTCGTCGCGAACACCGAGCTGTGCGCCGCGAGCTTCGACCGGCGTTTCTTCCGTTACATCGAGCTCGACGACGGCTACCAGCGAGCCGCCGGCGTCTGGGACACGAACGCTAAGTTCCCTCACGGCCACGCCTGGCTGACCGACCAGATCCACGCCAAGGGGTTCAAGGCAGGACTGTGGCTCGCCCCCTTCGCCGTCTCTGACGCTTCGGCGATTCCCACCGCGCACCCCGAGTGGCTGCTCACGGACGCGACTGGGCCCGTCGCGTGTGCCACGCGCGCGGCGTGGGGCGGCACGATCTACGCACTCGACGGCGCCCATCCCAAAGTGCAGCAGTGGCTGTTCGACCTGGCCCGCCGTGTGGTGCGCGACTGGGGTTACGACCACGTGAGGATCGACGCCCTGCGCTGGGCCACCCTCGGGACGGGTCATTACGGCGGCCTGACGCACGCCGAAGCGTACCGCGCGGGGATCGGCGCCCTCCGCGACGGGCTCGGCACCGAGGCGTTCCTCACCGCGAGCGCCGCTCCGCTACAGCACACCGTGGGACTCGTGAACGGGATGCGGATCGGGCCCGATGTCGAGGCGAGCTGGGGCGGCCTCCAGCCGGCGGCGCGCACGGCCGGGCTGCGGAGCTTCTACCAGCGCTCGGCCTGGCTCTCAGACCCCGACTGCCTGGTCGTGCGCCCACCCTTGAGCCTGGGCGAAGCGCAGGCTTGGGCCTCCCTGGTCGCGCTCTCGGGGGGACTCACATTGTTTTCGGACCACCTCCCGAAACTCGCGCCCGACCGCCTGGCGATCCTGCCTCGCACCCTGCCCGCGGCCCCCGTCGCGGGGCGCCCGATCGACGCCGCCCGGGTTGATCGCGCCGTCGCGCCGGCACTCGTCTCCGGCAGCGCTGCCATCCCGATCAGCCGCCCCTGGCGCTTCCGCACGGGCGACGACCCCGCCTACGGGACGCGCGAGTACGACGAAGCCGCCTGGGAGCCGATCGCGGTGCCGAAATTGTGGGGCGAAGCGGGGCATCCCGACTATGCCGGTGTGGCGTGGTACCGAACGCGGTTCGTGCTCCCGAACCAAGGGCCGAACGGCCCAGGCGGCGTGTACATCGAGCTCGGCAAGATCGCCGACGCCGACGAGACGTTTGTGAACGGCGTGAAGATCGGTCAGACGGGCGACGTTTCCCCGAGCCCGCGGGGCGAGCGTCAGGCCTACCGCCGCTACCCGCTCGCGTCCGGATCGTTGAACTGGGGCGGCGAGAATGTCCTCGCCGTGCGGGTGTGGGGCAGTGCTCCGGGGGCGGGCGGTGTCTGGAACGTTGAGCGCGACGGGCCGCCGCGCACCTGGGTCGTCGAGGGAGCGCCTCGCTGGTGGACCGTCGTCGTGGTGAATTGGGAGGACGAGCCGCAGGCGGTATCGCTCCCGCTGGCCGCGCTCGGCATCAGCGGCACCAAGTTCACCGCCTACGACGTGTGGCGCGACACGGCGCTGGCCGATTTCGAGGACACGCTGACCGCGATGCTCGAGCCGCGCAGCGCGCGCACCCTCGGGCTACGCGCCGTCGCCGCACGGCCGCAGGTGATCGGCACGACGCGGCACGTGGTCCAGGGTGCGATCGATGTCACCGACGAGGCCTGGGACGCGGCCACGCACACATTGAGCGCGAAGTCCATCAACCTCGACAGCCGAGCCTATGCCGTCACGCTCGCCGTGCCGAAAGGCCTGCGGCCGGCGCGCTGCCAGGCGAACGTTCCCTGCAGCATGCGCCGCCTCGAGGCCGGGCAGGTGGTGCTGGCGTGGCCGGCGGGAGGCGATGGCCGGGACAACGCCTGGGAGCTCACGTTCAGGCCCGCCGCCCGGCCGGCCCGGCGCTGAGCGGGCGCTCAGGCCGGGGCGCGCTCGGTGGCCACGCGGTTCCCGCCGCGGCGCCGAGCTCAAGCGCGCGCGTGACGTGGCGCTGCGCCACGAAGTACAGCACCACCAGTGGGACGACGGCTGCCGTCGCAACCGCCATCTGATACGGCCAATTCAGGTCGTAGGCCCCGTGTAAGCTTGCGATCCCGACCTCCAGCACGCGCATGTCCGACGAGCGCGTGGCGACCAGGGGCCAGAGGAAGCTGCGCCACTGGGCCGCGAGGGCCAGCACGGCGAAGGTCACGAGGGCGGGCCGCGATTGGGGCAGGACGATCCGCCGGAAGATCGTCCACTCACCCGCGCCCTCCAGTCGAGCCGCGTCCTCCAAGTCGCGCGGGAGCGTCAGGAAGAACTGGCGCAGCAAGAAAATCCCTGCGACCGACACGAGCTCGCTCGAGACCAACCCCGGATACGTATCCACCCAGCCGAGCGCATTGATCAGCAGAAATCGCGGGACGAGTAGCACCCCCGCCGGCAGCATGAGGACCGAGAGGTAGCCGAGAAACAGGCGATCGCGCCCCGCGAACCGCAGCCGGGCGAACGCGTAGGCGGCCGTCGTGCTGGTGAACACCTGCCCCGCGACGACCGCGCCTGAGAAGATCAGGCTGTTGAGGACCAAGCGGCCGAACGGCAACGCCGCGAGCGCTGCGGCGAAGGTCTCTGGGTGCAGGTGGGACGGCCCGACAAACGGCGTGTGGTCGAGCGAATCCTCCGCCCCCGTGAGCGCAGTGGTCAGCATATAGAGGAAGGGCGCGACCATGATGAGCCCGAGCAGCCAGCCGAGGCCTCCGCCGACCAGACCGCCCCAGCGCCCTGGCACACTCGCCCGGCTACGCATACTCGGCCCCCCGCGCCAGCAGCCGAAACTGCGCCCAAGTCGCCCCGAAGAGCAGCGCAAACAGCACCAGCCCGAGCACGCTCGCGTCGCCGAACTCAAGCTGCTCCCAGCCGCGGTGGACCAGCCGGGACACCACCACGTCCGTCGCGCCGAGCGGCCCGCCACCCGTGAGCACCATCACCAGGGCGAACATCTGGCAGGCGCCGATAATCCCGGTCACGAGCACGAAGACCGTCACCGGGCGGAGGAGCGGGAGTGTCACGCGCCAGAACCCCTGCCACGGGTTTGCGCCATCCACCCGGGCCGCGTCCAGGTACGCGCGCGGGATAGCCGCCAGCCCCGCGAGAAACACCGTCATCTGGGCGCCGAACGTGGCCCAGGCGGACACGATCATCAGGGCGACGAGCGCGATACGCGGGTCGCCGAGCCAGTCCACCGGTCCGAGTCCGGCGCGCGCCAGCGCATGGTTGATCACGCCCAGCGTGGGATGGTACATCCACCGCCATACCAGCGCGATCGCGACCACCGACACGACGCACGGCAAGAAGAACAGCGTGCGGACCAGCGCGACACCGCGCGAGCGCCGTGCGAGTAACAGCGCGACGCCGAGGGCGCCGGCCGTCGAGATCGGCACGTACAGGGCGTACACCAGCGTGTGACCGAGCGCCGTCCACACCGCCGGGTCGCGGAGGGCGCGCTCGTAGTTCGCGAGCCCGACGAACGGCTGGGCCGACTCGACGGGGCTCGCACGGTGCAGCGAGAGATACAGCGCGAAGATGAGCGGCCCGAGCGAGAACGCGATGAGGTGCAGCGCCGATGGCGCGAGGAAACCCCACGCGGCGAGCGTCTCGCGCCGCTGGCGTGGCGCCGCGGCGACGCTCCACGCAGCGAGCCACATACCGAGCACGCCGAGCGCCGCCGACCCGAGGGTGACCGCGAGCCACGGTTCGGTCCCCGCCTCAATCGGGCGGGCTCGCACCTCGACCCAACGCCCCGGCCCGAGTCGTACGGCTGCGATCGCCTGGCGGAGACCGCCGACGTCGGTTCGCGAGACCGTATCGTCGCTCGAGTCCCCGGGCACCAGCTCAGCGCCGCGCGCGATCGGTGCGAGGATCCCAGGAGCGCTGCGGGCATCCGGGATGCGCGCCGTGGCCTCCAGCATCAAGCGCCGGGTATCGGACAGCCAGCGGTCGGTCGCTCCGCGGGCGGCGACCTGCACGTCCGCGAACGCTCCCACGCCGAACAGCGCGGCGGCCGCGCTCGCGCGTGCGAGCGCCGGGCGCCAGGCGTCCCGCGACCCGCCGATCGCGCGCACCCCCTGGGTGCCCGCGACGAGGAAGAGGAGCAGGGCCGCGAGCGACCAGGGGCCGAGCGGCCAGCCGCGCGGGTAGGGCCGGGCCGCGACACCGCCCACCACCTCCCAGCCCGCGCGATCGGTGAGCGGTGCAAGCGTCGCGTCCCCCGTCCAGCGCACCGCTCGGTCGCGGCGCAGCCGCTCGAGCACAGCGGGCGGCAGCGGCGGCGCGGTTGCATGCACGAGCGGTGCCGTGCGATTGTAGATCTCGAAGCTCGATCCCATCTCGGGCAGCCCTTCCAGTGCCCGTGCCCGGATGAGCAGCTGCAGCAGGTCGTATCCGCTCCCGCCTCCGCCCCTGGGGCCGCTGCGCGCGGCCGGCGTGACGAGCGCCAAGTACGCGGCGGCCGCCGTCGCATCCCGCTCGGCCAGCACTCGTTGATAGCGAGCGCGGGCGCCCCGCACGGCGATGGGCGGAAGCACGGCGCCCACCGCCAGGGCCACGAACGCCACCGCGCGCCAGCGTGCCAATCGGGTCATTTCGTCGCTCCCAGCAGACCGTCGAGCTCGCGCGCCACGTCGCCCGCCGCGCGGGCGGGGTCGGCGTCAGCGACGACGATGCGCTGCAACAGCCCGGCCAGTCGCGCCTCCACCTCCGGCCACTGCGCGATCCGCGCCTCCCACGGTGCCCGGCCGTGCGCCGCCGCGCGCAAGAACGCGGCATCCCAGCCGAGCGTGTCGGTGGCCGCGAGCGCCTGCGCCGCCGCCAGCACGGCCGGCAGCTCGAGCCCCGCTTCCGCTCGCGTCGCCTCGCTCGTCGAGTCGCTCAGATCGGCGGCAAGCTCGACGGCCAGCTTGCGCCGCCCGAGCGTAGCCGGCACTGCGTACCCCGAGGCGTAGAGCACCGTCGCCGCCGGCACGCCCGCGCGGTGGGGGATCGTCACGAACCCGACTCGCAGCGCGCCGCGCGCGACCGCGGCCCGGAGCTCGGGTACCGCCCAATGATCGGTGACGAGCAGTGCGATGCGGCCGCGCGCGAACAACCGCGCGGTGCCGCCCGGCGCATCCCGCGGGTCGGCGATCGGGGGCGCGATGCGGGCAACGGTGAGCCAGTCTCGATACCAGCGTAGCGCGGCCACCGTGGCCGGCGAATCGAGGCACCCAGACGCCCGTCGGCCGTCGGCGCACAGGACGTCGCCGCCCCCTGCCCAGATCCACGCGAGCCACACCGACGGTCGCCAATCGAACCCGCTCCCCCACTGGTCGATGGCACCATCCCCGCGGGTATCGCGGGTGAGCGCTCGAGCGACGCGGAGAAAATCGTCCCATGTCCAATCGTCCGTGGGATACGGAATCCCGGCGCGGTCGAACAGGGTCTTGTTGTAGGCGAGCGCCAGGGGCGTGTAGCCCTTGGGGAGCGCGTGGAGTGCGTCGCCCCGGCGGAACATCGCGAGCACCGTTGGGTCGTAGCGCGCGACGTCGACGCCGACGCGCTCGACATAGGGCGCGAGGTCCAAGGCGGCACGCCGATCGAGCAGCGCCGGCACATCCCCATCCTCGAGCAGAAACACGTCGGGGGGTTCGCCGCTCGCGAGCGACGTACGCAGGGAGCGACGGTACTCGGCCCGGGAGGGGGCGACGTCGCGCACGACCTCCAGCCCCGGATGGCGAGCGACGTAGGGTGCGACCAAGCGCTGCTCGACTGCGGCGGCGGCGCGGTCGGCCTCGGCCCCAGAGGCGGCACCGTCCGCGAGCGTCATCGGCACGCCGCGTGCCGTCGTGCCGTGACCGCAGCTCGAAACGGCGACGCACCAGAGCAAGACGCGCTTCACGTCAGTCAGCTTCACGCCGATGCGGTCGCCGGACCGCAGGTCCGCGAACCCCGCTACGCGCGCCACGAGCGGCTGACCGCCAGCATCCAGGTACACGAGCGTCTCCGCTCCGAGCGGCTCGACCACGCGTACGTCGGCGACGCCCGTCCCTTGGTCGGGCGCGCACAGCCCGACGTGTTCCGGCCGCACGCCGAGATGGATCTCTCCCTCGTAGTCCTCGAGCGGCACCGCGAGCGACCAGGCGCCGCAGTCGACCACCGCGCCCCCGCCCCGCGCGCCCCGCCCGCGGCCCTTGAGGATGTTCATGCCCGGGTTGCCCAGGAACCGGGCGACGAACACGTCGGCGGGCCGCCCGTACACCTCGGCCGGGGTGCCGAGCTGGCGCAGACGCCCTCCCTCGAGCACGGCAATGCGGTGACCGAGGGCCATGGCGTCCGTCTGGTCGTGGGTGACGTAGACGACCGTGGTCTGGAGGGCGCGGTGCAGCGATAGCAGCTCAGCGCGCAACTCGTTCTGGAGCGTGGGGTCCAGGTTCGAGAGCGGCTCGTCCAACAAGAAGACGCGCGGCTCGCGCACAATGGCGCGGCCGAGCGCCACGCGTTGCCGCTCGCCGCCCGACAGCTCGCCCGGCAGGCGATCCAGGGCCGCCGCGAGGCCGAGTCGCGTCGCGGCTGCTCCCACCCGACGCGCGATCTCCGGCGCCGCGACGCCGCGGACCGCGAGGCCGAACCCGATGTTGCCGCGCACCGTGAGATGCGGGTATAGCGCGTGGGTTTGGAACACCATCGCGACGTCGCGCGCGCCGGGCGGGACGTGCGTGACGTCGCGCTCCCCGATCAGGATCTCGCCTGCGCTTGGCTCCTCGAGTCCCGCGATGCAGCGCAACAGCGTCGTCTTCCCACACGCCGACGGCCCGAGCAGGACGAAGAACTCGCCGTCGCCGATCTCGAGGGACAGCTCCTCGAGCACCGGCCGCGCACCGGACTGGTACGTTTTGGTGAGGCGGCGCAGCGTGACGGACGCCATGCCCCTCCCCTCAGCAGTCCTTCGGGAGCGAGGCCCCGGGCAGCTCCTGGGTGAGCGCGCGGCTCACGATGCCGGCCAGCCGCGCCCGCTCGCCGCGACACGCGAGGGTGACGTGAACGAGCCCCAGGAGCCCGGACGCGCGCATGCGAGCCAGGTTCAATGCCGGGTCGGCAGCTTGAACTCAACCGGGACCTGGAAGCGCACGCGCACGGTCCGTCCGGCGATCCGGCCCGGCGTGAAGTGCGTCTTCTCTACATAGGCCTTCGCCGCGTCGTTGAAGCGGGGGTCGCTGCTCGCGATCACGCGCATCGACGCCGCCTCGACACTCCCCGCTCCGTCGATGACCGCCTCCACGACGACCCGTCCCGTGACCCGCGACAGGAGCAGCGGCGCGGGGTAGGCGAGCGTGGGGCTCGAGATCAGGCGGGGTCGCTCCTGGACATCTTCCACGCCGTACACGTCGCCCGCCACGTGGATCGTCACCGGCGGCCGGGCCGCGCTGGAAAACTCGACCGGCAGGTCGACCAACACCTGCACGACGCGCCCGCGCACCCGCGCCGGGCGAAACAGGGTCTTCAGCGCCAGCGCCTCGCCGGCCCGACCCAGCGCCGAATCATCGGTCTGGACGACTTGCGCCGTCGCCGGCTCCGGGTTCCCCGCGGTGTCGATCACGAGCCGGACCACGACCACGCCGTCGACGCCCGCCAGGTGCGGGTCGTCGGGGTAGCGCAGCGGCGGGGCGAGCACGATCTCGGGCCGCTCGTCCACTTCACTCAGGGCATACACGCGCTCGGGCGAAGGCGGCGGCGGCACGAACGGTGGCGACCCGCACGCCGCCGCCCCCAGCACCACGGCGGCCAGCGCCGCGCGGCGCGGGGGCGTCACAGCGCGCCAATCTGCCGTAACAGCTCGGCGTCGTCCCGGCGCGCTCCGAGTTCCGCTTCCACGTGGCGCCAACGCAGGATGCCCTGCTTGTCGATCAGGAAATAGGCGCGCTTCGAAAAGAAGCGTTCTGGCAAGAGGGTGCCGTAGGCGCGGCTCACGTCCCGCTTGAAATCGCTTAGCAGGTCCTGCCGCATGGCGTACTTCGTCTTGTATTCGTTGAGCGTCGGGACCGAGTCCACGCTGATCGGGAGCACCACCGTCTCCGCGCTTTCGAAGTGCGCGTAGTCCTCGCTGAAGGCGCAGTTCTCGGCGGTGCAGGTGCTCGTGAAGGCGAGCGGGAAGAACGCGAGCAGGACGTGCCGCTTGCCCCGGAAGGAGGCGAGCGCGACCTCGACCCCGGCCGTGGACGGCAGGGTGAACTCGGGGGCGGGCGCGCCGACCGTGGGGTCGGCGATCGCTGCAGACAGGGTCACGGCAGCAGGCTCCTCGGGGGACGTCGGGACGCGGGAACGGCGCGGCGCCCCAGGCTGTTATCGCAGTACAATGTCATCGGGTGCGACCGAGCGGGCAACCCGCAAGCGCCGCGGTTTGAAATCGGCGCGAGGGCCGTGCATCTTACCGGCCGCCCGCCACGCTGCGGTGAGCGGCGTGGTTACGCAAGCCACGCGTTTGCACCCACGAACCACCGGTCAGACCGCGAAGGAGCGGATCATGGCGCATACCCTGCCGTCGCTGCCGTACGACTTCGGGGCGCTCGAACCCTACATCGACGCCCAGACAATGCAGCTCCATCATGGGAAGCATCATCAGGCCTACATCAACAACCTGAACGCCGCGCTCGACAAACACCCCGAGCTCCATCAGAAGACCGTGGAAGAGCTGCTGCGGGGCATCAACGGCGTGCCCGAGGACATCCGGACGACCGTCCGCAACAACGGGGGCGGCCACCACAACCACTCGCTGTTCTGGACCATCATGGCTCCCGCCAAGGCGGGCGGGGGTGGCGAGCCGAGCGGCGCCTTGGCCGACGCGATCAAGAAGACGTTCGGCGACTTCGCGAAGCTCAAAGAGCAGGTGTCGAGCGCCGGCGCGACACGGTTTGGAAGTGGCTGGGCTTGGCTCGCCGCGGCCGGGGGCAAGCTCGAGGTGTTCAACACGGCCAATCAGGACAGCCCCCTCATGGACGGCAAGGTCCCGGTGCTCGGGCTCGACGTCTGGGAGCACGCCTACTACTTGAAGTACCAGAACCGTCGGCCCGACTACATCGCGGCGTGGTGGAATGTCGTGAATTGGCCCGAGGTGGCGAAGCGCTACGAAGCCGCCCGCAAGTAAGCGCGGCAGGCGAAGGACCCCTCGCGGTGCGGGCGACGAGGGTCGGGCCGTGCGCGGCGCGACCCTCGTCGCCTAGAGATGGACGTTTAGGATGGGGAGGATCTTGAACGGGGCGCGGTTGTTCTTCGCGCGGTTCAGAATGCCGATCTGCACGCCGTTCAGCTGGTCAGCCGAGTTGTACAGACCGATCGCGAGCCCGCGCTGCAGGCCCCAGACCCGGTTGTAGGCACTCAAAGACAATCCGTCCATATCACGCGTTGTCACGGTCAGCCCCGCGAGGCTCAGTCCCGCGAGGCGCGTGGCCGCGACCCGGTAGCCGGCGACCGAGACGCCGGCGATCGTGCGCCCGCTCACCACCGCGAGACCCCCGAACGCGACGCCGTGGATGTTCCCCGCTGCGACCGTGGCGAGCCCGCTCAGTCCGAGCCCGTCGATCCCCTGCTCCGCCACCACGGCCAGGGCGCTGATTCCCACCCCGGTGAGCCGGCCTTGCGACACCGCGCCCAGTCCACCGACGACGAGGCCGCGCAGGTCCCCTTCGGCCACCGCGCCCAACCCAGCCACCGTGAGACCCGAGAGGTCCCGCTGCGTCACCGCACCGAGCCCAGCGATCACCAGACCGCGCACCTCGCCTTGGGCCACGACGCCGAGCCCGGCCAGCGCGATGCCACGGATGCCGCCCTCGGCCACCACGCCCAAGCCACCGACACTGACGCCCTCGATCGCTCCTTGCGACACGACCCCGAGGCCGCCCACGCTCAGCCAGCGCACGTGACGCTCCGCCACCACGCCGGCGAGGCCGACTTGCGCCCCGTTCAGCTCGGCCGCGCCAGGGCCGACGATCCCGAGGGCGAGCCCGTTCACGCTGCCCGTCAGCGGCTCGCGCGGCTTCCAGACCGTGATGTTCACCCCGTTCACGCGCTCCAACCCCGCGTCCTCGACGTTCACGCGTATGCCGTTTACGCGCGGCGCGTTGCCGAGGCTGACGCCCCAATCGTTGATGGTGAGCCCGACATGGAAGTGGCCGGGAGGCGGGGGAGGCGTCGTGTCGCGGGTGGCGCTCGTGTCTTGCCCGAGCAGCGGGCGGAGGGGTGCGAGGGGGCCGAGGGGACAGGTGGCGAGCGCGATACTGGCGCGGAGCCAACGGAGCCCGACGGTCATGGCGGTCCTGTCCGATGGGGGAGCAAGCGTTCCCTACGGGCGCCCGCGCGCGCGCGTTTCACTCGTCGGGCGGTTCGGCGTTCACGTCGGCCGTGCCGTCGGCGCCATAGCGCACTGTCACCCGCCACGGCCGGCAGCAGACTTGGCAGTCTTCGACATACTGCTGCTCTGGCCCGCTTCCGGGGTCGAGGCTGAGCTCGTTGGTCTCGCCACAGTGGGGACAGACGACGAGCACCTCGCTCTCGGCGGTGCCGTCCTCGAGCGGCACCTCCTCCTCGTCGAGCGGATCCCAGTCTGCAGGCGCGCCAATCACCGCGAGCCGTACACGGCCGTCGCGCCGCTCTTCTCGAAGGTGAAGATCCGGTAGTGCGTCGGCGTCTCCGACTCCATCCCTGGCGACCCCGCGGGCATGCCCGGCACGGCCACGCCCGCCAAGTTGGGCCGCTCTTTGAGGAGGCGCTGGATCACGTCGGCGGGCACGTGTCCTTCTACCACGTAGCCGTCCGCCACCGCCGTGTGGCACGACGTGAGTTTTTGGGGGACCCCGTAGTGTGCCCTCACGCCCGCGAGATCGGACGTGTCGTGCGCGGTCACGTGGAATCCGGCAGCCCGCAGGTGCTCGATCCATTTCTTGCAGCAGTCACAGCTTGGCCGCTTGTAGACGACGATGTCGGGCGCAGCGGCCGGTGTGGCCCGGGCAAGGCTTCCGATAGCTGCGATCGCGCCGGCGAACGCAAGCGCTATCACGCTCCTGGGACTGATCATTCCGCTCCCTCCGTAGGGTCAGACAACATCTCCAATATCACCTGATGGTTCGCTCCGTTCGAGGTCACGAGGCTCGCAGCATAGATCGAGCGTTCCCCCTCCAGGCTCGTGGCGCGGCCTCCCGCCTCCTCCACGATCACCTGCAGCGCGGCGATGTCCCAGGGATGCATGGCGGGATCGATGGCGATCTCGCCTGCCCCTTCCGCCACGAGCATGTGTTGGTAGAAGTCCCCGAAGCCGCGCGTATGTGCAACCCGGGCAATCAGCCGCGCGAGGCCGCGCGGGGGACCGCCCTCTTTGACGCCGAGATTGCCGTGCAGCAGGAGCGCCTCGTCGAGTTCGCGCACGCCCGATACCTGCAGTCGCTGGCCATCGCGGAACGCCCCGCCGCCGCGCGCCGCGTGCCAGCGTGTGCCGAGCGCCGGCGCGCTCACCATTCCGGTCACGACCGTGCCGTCCGCCTCGATCGCGAGCAAGGTCGCAAAGACGGGAATCCCGCGTACGAAGTTCCGCGTGCCGTCGATCGGATCGATGATGAGCCGTGTCGCGGTCGAGCCCGCCGTCGCGCCCTGTTCTTCGCCCAAGAGCCCGAGTGTGGGGTGGCGCTCGCGCACGAGCGCGCGCGCCATCGCCTCGATCGCCTGGTCCGCCTCGGTGACCGGGCTGCCGTCGGGCTTGGCGTCGACCTGCAACCGCGTCGCGCGGAAGAACTTCCGGGCGAGCTCGTCGGCGCGATCGGCGATCTCGGCGAGGAACGGGAGCCAGTCGGTCGGACCGGGCGCCGAGCGTGCGGTCACTGGCACGCCGCCACGCCTCCGGGCGCACCGGCGATCCCCGGTGCGGTCGGGTTCACGACGACGACGAACACCGCGTCGGTCCCAATCACGCGCCCCGCCTTAGGCAGGACCCTGATGGGGCAGGTCCGTGGTGATCGCGTGTCCACGCGACTCGGCGCTATGCGGGCTTCGATGCTCGGTACCGCCTCGCGGCCGCCCGATGCGGCGCCCGCGATCTGCTCAGTCCTCGTCCTGCCGTTGGGCCGCTTTCAGCTCCTGCGCCAGCGGGTGTGTCCGAAACAGGAGGACGAACGCCACCACCGCGCCGATGAGGTTCCCACCGAGGATGCGCACCCAGGCGAGCTCGCCGAGGCCCAAGTGCGACAGCAGCACGGTCAGCATGGCGAAGCCGAATTCCACGATGAAGAACCCGAAGGCCACGGCCACCGTGAGGCTCGGCTCCCGCGTGGCTCCATGAATGGCCCACACGATAACCACGGCATACACCACGTTGAACACGTAGTGCAGGACGGTGAACAGCGCGACGCCGCCAAGGACGGTGAACGTCCGGAACGGCTCACCCACGATCGCATCGACCGCCGCCAACCAAATCCAGATCGTCGTCGCGACGATCAGCCCGAGTCGCACCCCTTCGCGCAGCGCCTCATGACTCCGTGCCACCGCTCGCTCCCTTTCGCAGCCCCACGCCAGAGCCAGGGGTCGCATGCATGATCGCCCTCTACCACCTCAGCTAACCTAGCCCGGCTGCCGGAGGTTCCGCTCAAGCAAGCCTCGTCCGAATGTTGATCTCCGACGTGAGCGTCCGATGGACCGGACACTTGTCGGCGATCTCGAGGAGTTTGCTGCGCTGCTCCTCCGTCAACTCGTCGGCGACCGCGATCTCCCGCTCGATCCGATCGAGCAGGCCCTGCTTGGTCTCACACTCGGCGCAGTCGTCGGCGTGGATCCTCGAGTACCGGAGGCGAACCGTTATGCCGGTCAGCGACCACCCTTTCCTTCGCGCGTACAGCGCGATCGTCATCGACGTTCAGGCGCCGAGCGCCGCTAACAGCAACGCGTACGGGTCGGGCCCCCGGTCCGTCCCCCCGGCCGACACGGGCTCGTCGGCGATCAGCCGGTGACGCCCGACCGTGATCTCCTGCGCGAACCCCTGCGCGCTCCCGCGCACCGTGACTACGCCTTGTTCGGTTCGGTCAACCACGGGGCCACCTCCTGTCGTGAATGAGCGGTCGTCCTACCGGGCAGGACACCGACCGCGCGGGCGTCGCTGCGCGCTCGAAAACGATGACGGGCTGCGGCCGCTGCCATCGACTCTCTCCCCGACCAAGGAAGGGCTGTGGCCTGGACGAAAGATCATCCCGATACCGCAGTGATCTCGGCGTGAGATACCGTCGAGCTCGGCCGCCGGGGTGCCACGCAAGTTTTCAACCCTGCTAGTCGCCCCCGTCTACACGCGAAGTCGGCGACGGATCTAGGCCCCTCGACCACGGGAAACGCAGGTTGCCGCAGCCGTGTTCAGGGGAAACTCCGTGTCGTTGATGCCGGCGCGGGGCGGAATCCCTTGACCGCGGCTACCCCGAGCCAGATGAAGAGCGCCGCCACGAGGCTTTGCGTGAGAGCAAAGGGCGGCTCAGTAGTCTGCGTCGGCGCCGCGACGAACAGAACCGGAATCCGTCTGAACAGCTGCACGACCAGGACGAAAACATTGAAGTACGTGGCGAGGACGACGCCGACCGCGTAGGTCGTACGCCACCTTCCGGCGAAGTGTTTGCCGTAGTGCGCGGCGATCACGACCGCCAGGACCACGAGCGATATGATCCCCACCGCGTGGGACGGCAGGAAGTGATCGAACGGAAAGCCGAATCCGGAGACGTTCGCCGCGACGGTGGTGACCAGAAAGACGGCAGCCCAGCGCTCGGGCCGGGTGCCAGCGACGAGGCCCCCTGCCACGACGAGGCCGGCGACGATGCCAACCAGACTCAACACCACGTGGACCAGGGTGTACGTCGTGATGCTGAGGCCGAAGATCATAGGGCTTCCTTCCGCGATGCAGCCGGGCGGACAGGGTTCCTGCCTGACGCACCCTGTCGGAGGGCGGCGTGGAGTGAAGGGGCCTAATGTACGGGTCGAGTTCAATGGGAGCCAGGACGGCCATGACGCAGGTCGGATCGAGGCGAAGACGATGAGTTGTGTTGAAAGGCGTGAACTCTTCTTGAACCGCCCGCTTCGGCGGCTCCAGGCGTACGGCCCTATGGCCTTGGAGCCCACCCCAGGTCGGGCGCCGTAGACGATTCACCCCTCCGGCAGGCGGTCAGTACGGATGAAGCAGTTTCACTCGCGCCTCTAGATCGGCCGGCTCGGTTTCCACCACCCGCCCGAACGGCGTGACATAGATTCGCACCGTGGGCGCGCCTGGGATCCGGGTTGGTCCGAACGCGAAGCGCCACACGCGCGGGTTTCCCGGTACCTGGGGCATGCCTTCCCAGAGAAACGTGGTGGATTGGGTCCCCATCTCTGGCGGGGGTGAGCCGAGCAGCGAGCCCACGGCCGAGTAGGCGCCGGCCCACGAGGCGCCTGCAAGCAGGGCGGCGCCGAAGGCGGCCATGACGGTCAGCCAGAAGAGACGAGCCATTTGTGGATTCCGGGTTTGGGAACGTTCGCGTAAGGAGTGGCGCCGCAGCCCCAGTTCTGCCGCCCGCGCAGTTCAGACGATGGAGCTGGTCGGGATCGAACCGACGACCTCTCGCTTGCAAAGCGAGCGCTCTCCCAACTGAGCTACAGCCCCTCAACCTGTATCTGCGCCAACCACACTCCGAAATGCTCACGGTTCAAACTCAGGGCACTTTTCTGTAACGGCATGGAGAGTGCGGGGATCGCTCCTCTGGCCGTCCCGTTGCAAACCGGGTGCTCTCATTAGCTGAGCTACCGCCCGTCGCTTACAAGCTAGCAGGGAAACAACGTGACGTAGGAAATGGCTGCCGTGTCGCCGTCTAGTCAGTTAATCTACGGCGTGCAATGGAACTGCAGCGTCCTGGTCGGCGGCTTGCTCGCGGCGTGTCACGCCGGGCCTGCACCCCCAGCTCACGGGACGACCCGGTTCCTCGCGCCGCCCGCCACCGTGCTGCTCGGCCGCTGGGAGTACGCACCGCCAGCGCGCCTCGCTGCCCCCTTGCCACCGACGCTCGGCATGGGGCTTCAGGTGATGCTGGAGCTCGACTCCGCCGCGGGCGGGACGGCGTACGGGCGGGTCGGTCGCTGGTTCTCGGGCGACGTGGGTATACGTGGGTCGGCGTTCGGGCCGGTCACGGCCGAGTTGGGCGACGGCGGTCGGGTCACGATCACCATTCCGCCTGCGCGTACGGACGTCGCGCCGATCACGGTCGTGGCGAGTCGACGGGGCGGCGACACGCTTGTCATCGACCACGCCCGACAGGGAAACGAC
>WNFJ01322133.1_pt1 | contig 20670 bp, 19 predicted proteins | sample 5400461 | NCBI WGS metagenome assembly WNFJ01 (sample SAMN13153349, study PRJNA577476) | soil metagenome | isolation source: 115 cm saprolite on Douglas fir-dominated hillslope | place: USA:California | collected 2013-09-17
TAGGCCGCGGCATTGCCCAGGTCGATGCCGCCGGTCGGGCAGAACTTGAGCTCCGGACAGGGCGCCGCGACCGATTTCAGCCAGGCGATTCCGCCTGACGGCTCGGCCGGAAAAAACTTGAGCACGCGAAAGCCGAGCGCCGAAAGCGTGAGCGCTTCCGATACGCTGGCGCAGCCCGGCAGCGCCGGCACCGGTGCCGCCGCGAGCGCCCCGGCGAGCGCCGCCGTGGTGCCGGGGCTCACAAGATATTGGGCGCCGACCGCAAGCGCCGCTGCGACGTCCGCCTCGCCGAGCACCGTCCCGGCCCCGACCACGCATTCGGGCACTTGCGCGGCAATCGCCCGGATGACGTCGAGCGCGGCGCGCGTGCGCAGCGTCACTTCGATGACCTCGAGTCCGCCCGCGACGAGCGCGCGCGCGAGCGGCACGGCATGCTCGACGCGCTCGATGGTGAGCACGGGAACGACCGGCGTGCCGGAAAGAAGCGGGATGGGAGCGGGTGGGGTCATGTTGGTTATTTATCAGGCGTGTCCCGGACGAGCGAGCGCAGCGAGCGAAGATCCGGGACCCAGGAGTCACTTCGCGCAGCGTCAATATCGATTTTCTATGGTTTCGCTCCACCGCTCACAAGTGCGCGCACTTTTTCACACCAGCCAATCTGCCGAAAGGTCGCGCCACGTCGGATTATTTTTCTCTATCAGGTCCAGCTTCCAACTGCGCTTCCATCGCTTCAGGGCGCGCTCGTAGGAACGCGCCTCAAGAAGCGACGAAAACGCGTCCACATGGACCGGCCTGTCAACTCCGTATTTGCGGGTAAAGCCCGGCACGAGCTTCGCCTTGTGCTCCGCGATCCGGCGCGTCAGGTCGTTGGTGACGCCGACATAGAGCGTGCCGTTTCGCCGGCTGGCCAGGATGTACACGAAAAACCCTTCAGTCATGTCGATGCGATTCATCCCGGTATTGCCGCTTCGCGAAGTTACTCCTGGGTCCCGGATCTTCGTTCGCTGGGCTCACTCGTCCGGGACACGAGGATTTTGCCTGGGTCCCGGGTCTCTTCAATCGCCGCGCTCGCTCGTCCGGGACACGATCTTGCGGCGGCTGGCTGCGAGCACTTGCGAGGGTTTTTGGCCCGCGACGACGCACAGGCACGCCCAAAAATACACGACGTCGCCCAGTTCCTCCGCAAGCCCATCCGCGTCCCATTCGCCGTCCCGCAGGAATTTCTTGAGCCGATCCGCCACCTCGCCGGCCTCTCCGGCCAAACCCAGCCCGAGATACGCGAGCATTTCCTTATTGGCGCTCAACGGCTCTCTGCCGAGCGTCGCGGCCCAGGCGGCATATTCGTCGATGGTCATCCGGTTTGCTCCAGTGTGTCCCGGACGAGCGAGCGCGAAGCGCGAGTGACGATCCGGGACCCAGGAGTAACTTCGCGAAGCGACAATATCAAACCCTACAAATTTTTGCCGCTTCGCGAGATGACTCCTGGGTCCCGGATCTTCGCTCGCTGCGCTCGCTGGTCCGGGACACGAGGCTGTCACTCCAGCGTTTCGAGGAGCCGCTGCATGAGACGGGTGCGCGGCTCGATCGAGGAGACCAACGCGTGCTCCCAGCCGGTGTGCGCCCCGTCGCCGTCGATGCCGAGCCCGTCGAGGGTGGGCACGCCGAGCGCCGCGGTGAAATTGCCGTCGCTGCCGCCGCCGGCGGTGGCGGCTTCGGCAAGCTCGAACCCGATCTCGCGCGCGAGCTTGTGCGCATGAAGAAATAGCGCCGCGCCCCCGGGCGTCTTCTTGAACGGCGGTCGGTTCATGCCGCCCGTCACCTCGAGCTTCACCCCGGGATCGACCGGCGCGAGGCCTAGGATCTTCGCCTGCATTTCCTCGCCCGCGCGCTCGTCCGGAACGCGCAGGTCGATGCTGATCCAGCACCGCTCGGGCACGACGTTGGGAGCGGTGCCGCCGGAAACTTTTCCGACATTGGTGGTGATGCCGCGCGCATAATCGGTCATGGCCGCGATCGCCAAAATCTGCCGCGCCATTTCGTCGATGGCGTTATGGCCGTCGCGGTGCCGGCTGCCGGAATGCGACGGCACCCCGGTCGCGGCCGCTTCGAAGCGGCCGACTCCCTTGCGCGAGGTCACCACCTTGCCGCCGTCGCGCGCCGGCTCGGTGACCAGCACGTAGCGGGCGCGGCGCGCTTCGATCTCGATCCGCTCGCGCGAGCACGGGCTGCCGACCTCCTCGTCAGGCGTGAACAGATAGGTGATCGGCAGCCGCGCGGTGTTTCCGCGCGCCACCCGGCGGAACGCGTCGAGCGCCAGATAGGCTCCCCCCTTCATGTCGTAGACGCCGGGCCCATAGAGCCGATCGCCGTCGCGGCGGCACGGCGAGGTTTCGAGCGTGCCGATCGGATGCACGGTGTCGATGTGCGAGAGGATGAGGATACCGGCGCCGTCGCCATCGGTTCGCGCCACAAGGGTGTCGCCGAATCCGGGTCGGCCGGGCAGGCGCTCGATCCGGACCGGGACCCCGGCGAGGTCCGCCGCGACGCGATCGACCATGCGATTGACCGCCGCGATGTCGCCGGTCGGGCTCTCGATCTCGACCCAGCGCTGGATACCTTCGATCATCGTGCCGAGGTCGATCGAATCGTGGCGTGAATGTGGCATGTGGATTTCCGCAGGTGTCCACGCGAGTTCCGGCCCGCGCGCCGACGGACATCTAACAGAATTGCTGATGATCGATAAATAGCGTCGACCGCGCGCGGAGGGCAGAAAAGAAATCGCGGCACGAACGAATATTTCGGAACTCCCCCGCGGGGTTTCCGGTTGGCCCGGAACAAGTCCGGAGCGAACCGGACCTTCTCGCTATCTCCAGCAGCTCGCGATTTCGGCCGGATTCTCGCGATCCGGACAGCGAACGCGATCAACCCACGAGAGGAGGTTTTTCATGGCCAGAAGCTCGAACCTGTCGGAAGGAATGCGCGATTTGGCAGAGGAAGGCGCCGAACAGGCACGCCGCATGGCGGATTTCGGCGTGTTCGGAATGCGCGACTTCGCCGAGCACAGCGTGGGGCAGGCGCGACAGGCCTTCGACGGGTTTCTCTCCGCCACCCAGCGGACGATGGCGACCTTCGACCAGCAGGCGTCGGACATTCGCCAGAAGACGCTGTCGCTGGCGGCCAGAACCATCGCGAATTCGTTCGAATTCACGCAGCGGCTGCTGCGCGCCCGCAGCGCCGAGGAGCTCGTTCAGCTCCAAGCCGAGTTTGCCGAGGCGCAGATGCACGCTTGGGCCGACCAGACCCGGGAACTGGGCCAGACCGTTGCCAGGACCGCGACCGATGCCATGAAGACCACGGTCGGCGGCATGCAATCGGCGGCCGATTGGAACCGGATCCAGGGGAACTGGAAACAGCTCAAGGGCAGGGTCAAGGAGAAATGGGGGAAATTGACCGACGACGATCTCGACACGATCGAAGGCCGGCGCGACCAGCTCGAGGGCAAGATCCAGGATCGCTACGGTTACACCGCCGACCAGGTGCGCAGGGAAGTGGACAGCTGGTACCGCTCGATGCGGCACTGAGCCGGCTGCGCGATACAAACAAGAACAAACCCCGGCCGAGAAGCCGGGGTTTGCCGCTCCAAACCAACGCACAGCTCCGCCCCGACAGCCGGGCGGAGCTGCTGTCTCGACCTGGCCATCCGGCCAGTAGAATTGCGATTCTCTCGGTGACACTTTTGGGCCCGCAAGCATGGAGGCCCCGATGTCCAACCGCTCCACCGAGAATCCCTTCGCGGCTCTCTCCCGCCATTTGGCCGAAATCGTCGCGCAATGCGCGCCAAGCGTGGTCGCCGTCTCCGGACGCGGCCGGCCCACGGCGAGCGGGTTCGTCTGGCGGTCCGGCACCGTCGTGACCGCGAGCGATGCGCTCGAGCGGGACGAAGATATTTCCGTGCTCACGTCCGGGGGCGAGCGGGTCGGCGCTACCCTGGCGGGGCGCGACCCCAGCACCGATATTGCGGTCCTCAAGGTGCCGGGGGCGGAAACTCCGCTGGCCTTGGGGCGCGTCGACGACGTCGCGACCGGAGAGCTCACGCTTGCGATTGGACGTCACTCCGACGGACCGATGGCAAGCCTCGGCATGATCGCGATCGCCGCGGGCCCCTGGCAGAGTTTGCGCGGCGGACGCATCGATCGATTGATCCGCCTCGATCGGCGCATCGATCCGCGGCAGGAGGGCGGCGTGCTGGTGAATGCCGAGGGCAGATGCATCGGGATGGCCGTGCCCGGCCCGCGCCGGGCCGGTCTTGCGATTCCGGGGCCGACCATCGAGCGCGTGGCCGAGCAGCTGTTGGCGCGCGGCCGCATCGCCCGCGGCTATCTCGGCCTCGGACTGCAGTCGGTGCGCCTCGACGACGAGCTGGCGAAAGTCGCGTCGCTTGCGAGCCCCCGCGGGCTGCTGGTCGTCAGCGTCGACCCGAACGGTCCGGGCCGGCGCGCCGGAATGCTGATCGGTGATATCATCACCGCCTGGAACGGCGAGGCTTTACGCAGCGTGCGCGATGTGTTCGGTCGGCTCGGATCCGAAACCGTCGGCCGGCAAGTAAAATTCGCCCTCGTCCGCGCCGGTAAAGTCACGTCGGCGAACCTCGAGATCGCCGAGCGGCCGATGTCTTGAGCATGGCGAGCGGCCTTACCGTCGAGCTTGGTATCGAGGATCGGCTACTGGCGGATCGCGTCGCGGCCATGCTGCAGGAACTCGGCGTCGATCTTGTCGAATCGGATTCCGATGCGGCTTTGATCGCGATCACGGATGTTCTTCCGCAAGCGGAAACGGATCAGGCCGTCATTCTGGTCGCCGACGATGTCGACCCGCTCGCCGCGCTGCGCGCCGGTGTGGCCGGTGTGCTGCCGAAATCTGCAGAGCTTGCGGACTTGCGCATCGCGCTCGATGCAGCCGTGCGCGGACTCGCGGTGGCGCCGCTGCGCCTGATCGGGCGAACGCATTGGGATGCGGCGGAGCGCTTCGATCACTTGGACACGGCGGCAGACTCGATCGGCCTGACCGCAAGGGAGCTCGAGGTCCTCTCGCTGTTGGGCGAAGGTGCATCGAACAAGGAGATCGCCCGAAGGCTCGCCATCTCGGTGCACACCGCGAAATTTCATGTCGCCTCGATTTTGGACAAGCTCGATGCCACCGGACGCACCGACGCGGTCGCGCATGCGGCCCGGCTCGGCCTGTTGATGCTTTGACTTGATCAATCTCCCTGCGCGTGTTCTGTCCTGCCGGGTCGACGATGGGTTCGGCGAACGCGTGGGGGCATCATGGCGAAGCCGGCATCCGAGGGTTCACGCGCAACGCGGCGCGGCCGGCTCGCGGGCAAGCGCACCATCGTGACCGGCGCCGGCAGCGGCATCGGCCGTGCCAGCGCCAAGAAATTCGCGGCCGAGGGCGCCATGGTCCTAGCCGTCGATCGCGCCAAGGCGGCGGTCGAGGCGACCGTGGGCGAAATCGCGAGCGCCGGCGGCCAGGCGATCGCGGTTGCGGCCGACGTCGGCGCCGAAGCCGACGTTGCGAGCTTCATCGCCCGCGCGGTCGAAGCCTTCGGCGGGCTCGACGCCATCTATGCCAATGCCGGCATCAGCGGCGGGCTGGTGCCGCTGGCCGAGCAAACGGTCGAGCATTGGCAGGAGGTCTTGCGCGTCAATCTGATCGGCGCGTTCTTGGCCATCAAGCACGCGGCACCCCTCATGGTGAAGCAGCGCGCCGGCTCGATTCTGTGCACCGCCTCGGTCGCAGGCCTTCGCGCCAATGCCGGCGGCAATCCCTATAGCGCCAGCAAGGCCGGCGTGATCAGCCTGGTGCAGACCGCGGCGAATTCGCTCTACGGCACCGGCGTGCGGGTCAACGCCATCTGCCCGGGCCTGATCGAGACCGGCATGACGCAGCCGATCTTCGAGCGCGCCCGCGAGCGCGGCACTCATGAGAAGATCGGGCAGCTCAATCCGCTCGCGCGCTACGGCAATCCCGAGGAGATTGCCGCGGTGGCCGCGTTCCTGGCGAGCGATGAGGCCTCCTACGTCAACGGCCAGGCGATCCCGGTCGACGGCGGGCTCTCGAGCACGCTCCCGTTCACCGTGCCGCGGCGCTAACCTGTCCCCACGCGCGCTTTCCTTCTCCCGTCCAAGTCGGATGTTTCCGACTTGGACCGATCATAAATTGGCCAAACCCGGGAACACCGGGGTTGGCTGGGAGAGGGTGGCGAGCATCGAGCGTTGCGAGATGCGAGCCTGGTGAGGGGTAAAATCGAAAATCTGAACCCCTCACCCGGCGCCTCACTCCGTTCGGCGCCACCCTCTCCCGCAAGGGGAGAGGGTTTCCGAGCAAGCGGCTCAGCCGAGCAACTACCCCTGCACCGAATAGCCGCCGTCGACCGGGATGGCCGCGCCGGTGATGAAGTCGGAAGCCGGGCTGGCGAGGAACACGGCGATTCCCGCCATGTCGTCGATCGCGCCCCAGCGTCCCGCCGGCGTGCGCCGCAGCACGTTCTCGTTCAGGCCGGGCACCTCGGCGCGCGCGCGCCGGGTCAGCTCGGTGTCGATCCACCCCGGCAGCACCGCGTTCGCCTGAATGTTGTCGCGCGCCCACGCGCAGGCGATCGACTTGGTAAACTGCACGATGCCGGCCTTGCTCGCCGCATAGGCGGGCGCAAACGAGGCGCCGAAGATCGACATCATCGACCCGATGTTGATGATTTTTCCCGCGCGGTTGCGCTTCATCGCCGGATGGACGGCTTTCGAGCACAGGAACGCGCTCGTCAGATTGGTGTCGAGCACCTTGTGCCAATCCGCGGTGCCGAGCTCGTGCGCCGGGCGGCGGATGTTGGTGCCGGCGTTGTTGACGAGTTGTTGACGAGGATGTCGAGCCGGCCGCAGCGCGCAAGCGTCGTCTCGACCATGGCGGCGACCGATTTCTCATCGGTGACGTCGGTCTCGATTGCCAGAGCGGAAGCCCCGCGCGCGGTAAGCTCGTCCACCGCCGCGCGCGACTTCTGCGCGTTCCGCGCGGCGATGACGACGGCGGCGCCGGCCCCGGCCAGCCCCCGCGCCATGCCGAGCCCGATCCCCCCGTTGCCGCCGGTGACGACGGCGATCTTCCCGCTCAAATCGAACATAGCTTGCTCCTGATCTTCCTCACCGAAGCGGCTGGGTTCCCCTCCCCCCGCGCCTCGGCGCGGTGAGGAGGGGTTAGGGGTGGGGGGCAGCTTTGCGATCCGGATCTGCTCGACCCCCCTCGCGGTCTGCAGCTCAATCTTGACAAGGGTGCGCCGGCGTCGCGCACGGCGGGGAGGTATCAGCGGCTCATCAGCAATTTGAGCATCAGCGCGGTGATGCGGCCGAACGGCGGCCGCAGGAATTTCGCGCCGTTGAACCGGCTCTGCAGAAACACGCCCTTGCGGTGCGAAAAAGTCTGGAACCCGATCTCGCCGTGATAGGCCCCGATCCCGGAGGCGCCGATGCCGCCGAACGGCAGCGCCTCGATCAGCACGTGGAGCAGCGTGTCGTTGACCGAGACGCCGCCGGAAAGCGTCTTGTTCAAAACTTCGTCGCGCTGCTTCGCGTCGGCTCCGAAATAATATAGCGCCAGCGGCCGCGGCCGGCGGTTGACGTATTCGATCGCCTCCTCGATGCGGCCGTAGGATTTCACCGGCAACACCGGGCCGAAGATTTCCTCGCGCATGATCCCGAGCTCCTCGCTCGGCTCGATGACGAGGGTGGGCGCGAGCTTGCGCGTGTCGGCGGCAAGCTTCTCCTGCGCCGGATTGAACTCGACCACCCGCGCGCCTCGCTCTTTCGCCTCGGCGACGTAACGTACGACGCGCCGATAATGCCGCTCGTTGATGATCGAGTCGTAGTCGGGGTTGGCCGCGAGCGTCGGATAGAATTTCTTCACCGCCTCGCCGGCGAGCTTGATGAATTCCTCGCGGCGTTCCCGCGGCAGCAGCACGTAGTCGGGCGCGATACAGGTCTGCCCGGCGTTCAACAGCTTGCCGGACACGATGCTGTCGACCGCCTCCGGAAGCGCCGCGTCCTCGGCCAGGATGCACGGCGACTTGCCGCCGAGCTCCAGCGTCACCGGCGTGAGATTCTCGGCCGCCGCCCGCATCACCTGCCGGCCGACCGCGGTCGAGCCGGTGTAGAACAGATGGTCGAACGGCAGCTTGGCGAATGCCGCGCCGGCATCGGGGCCGCCGAGGACGGTCGCGACCTTTTCGGCGGGAAACAGGCTGCCCAGGAACTCGGCCAGAAATTGCGCGGTGCGCGGCGTGAGCTCGGAGGGTTTCAGCATTACCCGGTTGCCGGCCGCGAGCGCGGCGATCAGCGGCATGATCGCCAGCTGGAACGGGTAATTCCACGGACTGATGATGCCGACGACGCCGACCGGCTGATAGAGAATGCGGGCGCGGGCGGGCATGAATTCGAGGCCCACCGAGACGCGCTTGGGCGCCATCCAATGCGGCAGATGCCGGATCGCGTGCCGGATCGCCGCGAGCGTCGGCCACACGTCGGCGAGCAGCGTCTCGTAGCGCGAGCGGTTGCCGAAATCGCCGGAGATCTCCAATGCGATCCGCTCGGCATTGTTCTTGATCGCCCGGCGCAAGTTGCGCAGGTCGTCGCGGCGCTGCTCGAGCGAGGGCGGCCCTGCCTTGAGGAACGCCTCGCGCTGCCGCGCCAGAATCTCCTGCATCGGCTCGGAGCCGACGGCCGGCGGAGCCTCTGCCATGCTGACCGCACTCATGATCTCGCTCCTCGTTCGATCGCGTCCCGAAATCGGGACCTATCCGAGAATGCGCCGGCCTACCGCCCGGCCGAGAATTCGCGCCTTCTGCGCCAGCGGCAGCCGCAGGAACGTCGTCTTGCCCGCGCCTGCGGTGAACGCGGTGCGTTTGGAATAGTCGATGCCCACGTCGACGATCACCGGCCGACCCGCGGCGGCGAGCGCGCTCGCCTGGGAGATCGCGCCCGCAAGCGCCGCGTCCTCGGGCAGATCGACGAAAGCGGCGCCGGTCGCGGCCGCGACGCCTTCCAGATCGAACTCGCCGAGCTCGGTGCAGGTCTTGCGATTGTACGGCAATTGCTGGAACTGGGCGATCTGCGACAGCTCGCCGTCGTGGAACACGTAATACACGATGCCGAGCTCGTTGCGCACCGCGGTAAGGATTTCCATGCAGCTCATCGCGAACGCGCCGTCACCGACGATGACGTTGACCGGCACGTCCGGATTGGCGAGCTTGGCGCCGATCGCGGCCGGCACCGCATAGCCCATGGAGTTGAAATCGGTCGGCATGATCACGCTTCTGATGCCGTGGACCGGGAACAACTCGGCGGCCAGAAAGGTGTGATTGCCGTCGTCGAGCACGGTGATGGCCGTGTCGGAGGTCTGCCGGCGCAGTTCGTCGAAGAACCGTGCCGGGTTGACCTTGCCGTCGGAACGATGCGCGTACCAGGCTTCCCGGTACGCGGCCTTTTCGCCCCGGATCAGCTCGATCAGCGTTTGGTTCGGCTCGCGCGGCGGCGCGGCGGCATCGAGCGCGACAAGCAGCGCCTCGAGCGCCGGCTTGGCATCGCCCGCAATCGCCACCTTGGCTGGATAATTGGCGTTGAAGACTTGCGGGTTGATGTCGATGTGGATCAGGTTCTCGGGAACTTTTGCGCCGTAGCTGCCGGTCGCGATCTCGGCAAACCGCGTTCCCACCGCGAGCAGGCAATCGCAATGCTTGAACGCGGCTTGCGCGGCCGGGACCGCGGCGGGCCCGAACCCGAACCCGGCGTGCAGCGGATGATTGGCCGGGAAGGAGCTGAGGCCCTGCAGCGTGGTGGCGACGGGCGCCTGCAGCCGCTCGGCGATGGCGCGGACCTGCGGGTAGGCATCGCGCGCGCCCCAGCCGACGAAGAGGCCCGGCTGCGTGGCCGCCGCAAGCAGCGCCGCGGCGTCGGCGATCTCCGTTTCATGCTCCAGGCGGGTTTCGGCGGAACGCACATAGGCCGGCAGCTCCGCAATCTCTCCCGGGAATGCCTGCAGGTTGAGCGGGAGCTCGACGAACACCGGGCCCGGCTCGCCGCCCGTCGCGATGTCATAGGCGCGAAAGATGGTCGGCACGATGTCTTCGTGCCGGGTGACGTGAAACGTCGCCTTGGTCAGCCCCTTCATGAACTGATGCAGATCCATCTGATGGACCTGATAGCGTCGTCCGCTGTCGGTGCGCACACCGCCGGTGAGGATCAGCATCGGGATGCCGTCGAGGAAGGCTTCGCCGATGCCGCTCGCCGCATGGGTCAGGCCGGCAGCCGGGACGATGACGAGGGTGCCGATGCTCGAGGAGAGCCGGCTCACGGCGTCGGCCATGAACGCGGCGCCGCCTTCGTGCGTCACCAGGATCGGCGTGATGCGATTGGAGCTGTCGAGCTCGTCGTAGAGCTCGGTGTTCTGCACGCCGGGAATGCCGAAGGTGAACCGCACCCCGATCTGCTCGAGCGCGTAGATGGCAAGCGCGGCGCCGGTGCGTTTCATGGTTCGCCCAATGCGCCGTCACCGGGCACGGATTGCCGTAACTCGCTCACGACGCCCGCCCGATGCTGCGCCCGGCCATGCGCCCGGTGAAAATCGAGCCGCCCAGGAAGGTGCCTTCCAGTCCGCGCAGGCCGTGCATGCCGCCGCCGCCGAAGCCCGCCGCCTCGCCGACCGCATAGAGGCCGGGGATGGGCTGATCTTCGCCGGCCAAGACGCGGCACTTGAGATCCGTGGCGATGCCGCCGAGACTCTTGCGGCTCACGATGAACTCGCGAATGGCGATGAGCGGCATGGCGCGCTCGTCCAGGATCGTTTGCGATTTGCTGATGCGCATGCGGTCGCCGCGATATTGGCGCAGCTGGGCGATGCGTCGCAACTGCGCGTCTGCCTGCAACTGCGGTCCGCGCGCGACCTCGGCATCGTAGCGCCTCACCGCGTCGGTGAGCGCGTCGAGTTCGACGCCGCGATCGCCCTGCAGCGCGTTCATCTTGTCGACGAGCTCCGGCAGGGAACGTGCCACGACGAAGTCGCGGCAGTTCGCCGTCATCTCCTCGACCAGCCAGCGATTGCCCAACAACATGTCGCGGGCGAATCGGAGCCAGCTCTTGTCGCGGATCGACGGGTTGAACTCGGCCCCGGATATCGCCAGCTCTTTGAGCGCGATCCTCCGGTTCATCAGCTGCCAGCTGTATTGCCGTTGCTGCGCGCAGATCGCGGTGACGAGCGCGCGCGTGTCGAAGCCGCTGACGAGCGGCGGAAGGATGCGCTCGCCGCGCCAGTTGAGCCACAGCGCGGATTTCGCCGGCACCAGCGAGAGCCCGTGCAGCGGCTTGCGCGGCCGGTAATGATGCACGCCGGAAGCGTAGTTCCACATGTTGTCGAGGTGCGTGAGCCGGCCGCCGATCGTGGCAACCGCGTCGTGCAGCTTGCCGTCGGCATATTTGTGGGAGCCGTTGAGAATCACGTCGGGCGGCTGGCGCCAATCCCGGTGCCAGTTCGCCTTGACCCGAGGAATGTCGCCGTTGATGCCGCCGCTCGCGATGATCACGTGCTCGGCGCGCGCCTCGAACGGCGTGCCGTCGCGCTCGTGCGCGCCCGCGCAGCCGACGACCCGCCCGGCCTGCGTGACCAACGTTTCGACCCGATGCTGGAACTTGACCCCGAACCGGCTGCGGTTGGGATGCGAGCCGAGCGCCGCGATCGAGCGTGTGGCGAGCTCGCGTCCGGTGCCCCACACGATATGGAACCGCGGCACCGAGTTTCCGGGCTGCGTCTCGCCGCGCTCGACCCAGGCCGGCAGCGGCAGGAAGCGGATTCCGCCGGCGCGCAGCCACTCGTAGACGTCGGGGATGCAGCGCTCGACGTAGGTTTCGGCCCAAAGCTTCGGGAACCGGTCCTCGGGCCCGAATTCCGCGAACGAATGCCAGTCGCGCAATGCCTGCGCCGGGCTGTCCTTGATCCCGTTGCGCTGCTGTTCGCGGCTGTTCACGAAGAACAGGCCGCCGAAGCTCTCCTTGGCGAGCCCGCCGAAACCATTTTCCTCGTCGCGGTCCAGGATCAGCACGTCGCGGCCATGGTCGAGCAGCTCGAGCGCCGCCGCGATCCCGGCGATTCCGCCGCCGATCACCAGGACGTCGGCCGTGTAATTCGCCATGGCGCCCCTGCCCCGCTCACCGGGCAATTTCGAAGCCCAATGTGACGACCGCGCGCAGCGTGTTCTCGCCCGGCACGACCGGCATTTGCGTGCCCGGCGCCGGCTGGGCCAGCGCGCGCATCGGCACGGAGGAGCCGGCTTCCTCCTCGATCGAGACCACCCGGCCGAGCGTGACGCCGGCGGCCCGCGCGTACACTTCCGCCTTGCGACGCGCATCCGCGATCGCCGCCTCGCGAGCCTGGTCGAGGGCCTTATCCGGATCGGATACCAGGAATTCCACGTTCCACACGTCGGTGGCGCCCGCGGCGATCAGGCGATCGAGCACGTCTCCGAGCTTGTCGATGTGCTTGATCTTGGCGCTGACGTGATTGACGACGTTATAGCCGACGAGCTTCTGTTCCTTGCCGGAGTCCTGGGAGGCATACACCGGCTGGATCGACAATTGGGCGGTCCGCACATCCTTCTGCGGGATGCCGGATTCGGTCAGCGCGGTGAGAATGGCCGCCATGGTCTTGGAATTCGTCTCGGTCGCCTCGCGCACGGTCTTGCCTCGCGTGGTGACGCCGCTGCGAATCTTTACGACGTCGGGCGCGACGCTGACGCTGCCCTCCCCGGTCACGACCACCCGCGGGCCGGTCGCCCGCTGCTGGGCGCCCGCGCCATCGATGGCGCCGCCCGCGCACAGGCCGACCGCCAACGCCAGTCGCCACCAGCCGAACCGGAAACGCCATCCTGCGGCGGGCATGCTCGCTCCCTGCTTTGCCGGACCGAGAACCGAATAGATCGAAAATGCGGCCGATCAAAGCCTAGCACTTCGCCCGTCGTTCTGCAGGGGGGAGCGAGTCGCTCGATCGCAAAGCAAAAGCCCGTGCGACCGGCACGGGCTTCGCGGCGTCCGGTCGTTTCGGGTATCACGCGGCGTTCTGGAACGCCTTGGTGACGCCGGTCTGGATCGGCTCGGCGGTCTCGACCGCCAGCTTCTGCGCCAGCGCTCCGAGCGCCTTGGCCTGCTCGGTGAGCGCCTGGAACTGCTCGCGCGCATGCGCGGTCGATACTTCCATGACGTCCGTCGGCGACTTCACCGCCAGTAGCGCCATGGCGTAATCGAATCCGGCATTGACGTTGGCGCGAGCGGCGTCGATGACCTGCCGATTGTACTCTGCGGCACCTTCGCTGGCCGCCGCATAGGAGTGTTCGAAGACGCCGGTCGCCTGCTCGGCGGCTTCTTTGGCCCGCTCGTACGCGGCCTTGGCTTGGGCAACGCCTTGCTCGGCGATCGCACGCAGCTCGGCGGGCAGTTCGACGTTGGGCAGCTCGAATTTGGGCAACTCGAACTTGGGCAGCTCGAACTTGGGCAGGTCGAACTGCGGGAACTCGAACAGCGGGATGACGGGAGCGGCAGCTTTCGCTGTCTTGCGGGGTTCGGTCATGACACTCGTCCTTTCGGGGCGGCCATGTTGCGGAATTCGGACCTGCCGCCGGTCGGTCTCTCTCTGCTCTGTCGGGCAGCGCGGGAAAGCCCTTTGCCGCCATTCGGTAGAACAGATATAGCATCGAGTATGGTGCACCGCAACATAAATATTGCATCGCACCAATCGGGCTGTCCGCGCCTCTCTGGTTTCGACATACTATATTGAAAACACAAGATTAAATGTGGGCCATTACAGGCGCCAAATGCGCCCTGCCCGGAACGCAATGCTGCTATGCACAATTGGATTGTCGTTCCGGGCTAGCCTCGCTGGCGCCATTCTGGAGCGAAATGGGGGAAAGCGATCTCGTTCGTTGGTAGCTTCGTCAAACTTCGGGCACCGTTTCGAGCGCATAAAATTCCACCTTTTCCACCCTGCCCTTGACCGCCACCGCGTGGAGCTGTTGGCCCGAGAGGTCGAGCCGGGCCGCTTCCGCGGCGCGGCGCGAGAGCACCAGCGCGCAATCATATTCCTTGGTCAGCCCTTCGAGCCGTGCCGCGGTGTTCACCGCGTCGCCGATGGCGGTGATGATCTGCGAACGCGGCGGTCCCATCGTGCCGACGATGGCTTCGGCGAAATGCATGCCGATGCCGATCCGCAGCGGCTGCGTCAGTTCGCCGGCGAGCCGGCGATTGAGCTGATCGAGGCGCGCCAGCATCTCGCGGGCGCCGCGCAAAGCCTCGGCCGGAGCCGTGGTCGGATCCCTGGCGTTGAGGCCATAGAGCGCCAACAGTCCGTCGCCGGTGAATTGCGAATAATGGCCATTGGTCGCATCGAGCGCCTTGGTCATTTCCTGGAAGAACTGATTGAGGATGAAGAGCACGTCGTAGGGCAGCTTCGCCTCGCCGAGCGTGGTGGACCCGCGCAGATCGACGAACACGATCGTAATCAGCCGCTCGCTGCCCTCGAGCCCGCCGCGCACGCTGCATTGCGCCGGCGTGGCGTCGGCGGGCAACAGCGGCATCACGGTCAGGTCCGCGGTCGGCCGGATCTGGCAGGCGAGCCTGAGCCCGGGCGGCGCCTCGATGCGCGCCAGGGCCTTCGATTCCAGCACGGCCGGCGCCGGCAGCGCGGCGAGCCCGCGGGTGACCATGACCCGGCAGGTGGTGCAGCGCGCCCTGCCGCCGCACACCGAGGCATGGGGGATGCCGTTCTCGCGCAAGGTTTCGAGCACGGTCGCGCCGGGCAGGATCGGCATCGTGCGTCCGCTCGAATGGGTGAGGGTCGGCGGGCGGCGCAACCGATAGGCCAGCCGGCGTCCCCACACCGCCGCGAACGTCAGCCCCACCAGGGCGAAATGCGTCGCGAAGCCGATATAGGCCCAACGATAAATGACGGGACCATCCGCCGCGGTGAAATTGGCCTCGTCGAGAACCGATCGCGCGTACCCCGGCTGCTCCGCGGCCTCCCGCACGATCTGGTTCCCGGCCGACACATAGCCGGCGAGCGCCAGGGTCGGGATCAGCATCGCGACGGCCGCGAGCGGGGCACGTGCGCTCGGATACCAAGGTTTGGTGCGCAGCCAGAAATGCATCCCGATCGAGGCGTGCACCCATACGGTCAGCAATGCGGCAGTCTGGGTCCATACATATCTCGGCTCGGAGCCCAGCCAGTGCAGAACCAGGATCTCGACGTAGTCGCTGTTGACGTTCAGCATTTCCTCGGCGACGCGCGTTCCCAACACGTGAATCATCAGCAGCGGCGGGATGCACAGGCCGAGGCCGAGCTGCCACCATTCCCATGCGGACAGGCGCAAATAGCGCCGCTCGTAGATCGACCACAGCGCGTTGACGTAATGCACCAGCGCCGCCGTGACCAGGATCGCGGTGCCGATGTCGGTGCGCCACGGCGCCATCAGGATCGTGAGCGCGCGGTTGGCAAGGTGGAACGAGACGAGCAGGGTGATATGGCTGACGAGGTGGCAGACCACGAAGGAGAGCATGACGAGCGCGCTGACGAGGCGCAGCCGCGCCCGCACCGCCCGCACGTTCCAGCGCATCCCGCCCGGCGTGCCTTCGAGCCGCGGCGGAGCGTCGGCGGTTCCGGAGACTGTAGTCATGACGTTGTCGAGAATCCCAGCTCGGCCGAATGACCACTCCCGCAGACCAGTATAGTCGAGCCAAAATTCCCCGCAGCAGGCGAAAACCCGGTCAAGTGCGGTATTCGTCGCGGTAGCGCACCCAGGCCATGGGGCCAGGGCAGTTCCACCTCGTCACGCCCTTTCGGCACCGGGTCGAGGTGGTGATAGGCCGTATTCCTCATATCGAGCCCGCGCGCGTAGCAGGAATAGGTGTGGACGAAGCGATCAGGAGAGCTTCGCGTTCGGGCTTCACGCCGCCTGTTTGACGAGCCCGAGCATTTCCCGCGCCTCGACGGGGCTTGCGACTGCGCGGCCGGCCTCCCGCGCGTGGCTCGCCAGCATTTCGACCAGCGGGCCGTTCGACGATGCCTTCGACCCGTCCGGGAGGTAGAACGTATCCTCGAGCCCGGTGCGCAGATCGCCGCCGAGCCCGGCGGCGCTCCGGTGCAGCCGCCAGATCTCGGCGCGCCCGATCGCGGTGACCTGCCAGCGCGCGTCTCTCAGCGCGAGCTTTCGCAGGATCGGCAGCAGATCCGGATCGGCCGGCATTCCGGATTCCACGCCCATGACGAAATTGTAGCGCGGACGCTCGCGGAACATGCCGTTGCGTGCGTACATCTCGACGCAGCGCACGATGCCGGTGTCGAAGCATTCGAACTCCGGCTGCGTCCGCGTCTGCGCCATCACCTCGAGATAGGCCTGCACCTTCTCGACCGGGTTGTCGAACAGCCGTGGCGGCCAGGCCCAGCTGCCGTCGGATCTGACCTTGAGGTAATTGAGCGAACCGGCATTGCAGGCGGCGATCTCCGGCCTGACTGCGCGCAGGCACTCAAGCGGTCCCTGGATGTCCGGCCCTCGCGTCCCGGTCGATTGGTTGAGGATCACGCCCGGGCAGGCGTCGCGGATCGCCTGCATGATCGCGACCGCGACGCTCGGCTCCCACGAGGGCAAATGTCCCTTGCCCGGTTCCTGCTGGCGGAAATGCACGTGCATCACGCAAGCGCCGGCATCGAATGCCCGCCGCGCCTCGCGCGCCATCTCTTCGGGCGTGACCGGAACCGGGTGCTGCCGGGGATCGGTCAGCACGCCGGTCAGCGCGCAGGTGATGATCGCTTTATCGTGCATGGAGTGGCCTTGCTCGATTTCGGGACTGGGGCATCACGATGTCCGATCGCTTGACGCTTGCCGTTCCGGATCCTGACTCCCGACCTGTAATTCCTGGAGCTCGCCCAGGAGCTGGCGCGTCGCGACCTGATCGCCCGCCTTGACGAGAATTCGCGCGAGCACGCCGTCGCGCTCGGCGGCGATCTCGTGCTGCATCTTCATGGCCTCGACGATCACGATGCGCTGCCCCTTCTTCACGCTCTCGCCGACCCTCGCCAGCACCGCGACCACCGCGCCGTTCATCGGTGCCAGCAGCTGCGATCCGGCGCGCCGGTCGCCGGCGTTGGCCGCCTCCAGCGTGGTCTCCCGAAACGCCGCGGTCCTCCCCGCCACATCGAGGTGCAGCACGTCGTCGGCGAAGGCAAAATGCGCGCGCTGCTGCAAACCGTCCACCGCAAATCGCAGCTCCCCCGAACCGCGATCGAAAATGTCGACCGCAGCGCGCCGTTCGCCCAGCGCGACCGAAAACCGGCCGCGACCCGCGGGGATGATTTCCACGGCGAACTGCGCGCCGCCGGCGGTGACGCGCAGCGGCCAAGCCAAGGCCCCGGTCGAGGACCAATTGGCGAGCATCGAGCCCTGTTGCGTCGCAGTTTTCTCGAACAGCAGCGCGGCGGCGAGCGCGACCGTGCCGTCGCCCGGCGCCGGACGCCCGGCAAGCCGCGCGCTGCAATGTCGGTCGATGAACGCGGTGGTCGCCTCGCCCGCCGTGAAGACCGGATGTGCGAGCACGCTCGTGAGGAACGCGCGATTGCTGTCGATCCCGAGCACGACCGTGTCCTCGAGCGCGGCGAGCAGCCGCCGCCTCGCTTCCTCGCGCGTTCTCCCCCAGCCGATCAGCTTGGCGAGCAAGGGATCGTAGAACGCGCTCACCGGCTGGCCCGAGCGCAGCCCATGATCGACGCGCACGCCCGCGCCCGTCGCCGGCCGCCAGGCCAGGATGGTGCCGCTGCGCGGCAGGAAGCCATCGTAGGGGTCTTCCGCGTAGAGCCGCGCTTCGATCGCGTGGCCCTCGAATCGAACCTCGTGCTGCCGCGGCAGCGGCTCGCCCGCGGCCACCCGCAACTGCCAGGCGACGAGGTCGAGCCCGGTGATCGCCTCGGTGACCGGGTGCTCGACCTGCAGCCGCGTGTTCATTTCGAGAAAATAGAAGTTTCCGGAGGCGTCGAGCAGGAATTCAACTGTTCCGGCACCGCGGTAGCGGATCGCCCGCGCGGCGGCGACCGCGGCTGCGGCGATCTTGCCCCGCAGCTCGGGGGAGACGGCAGGCGACGGCGCCTCCTCGATCACCTTCTGGTGCCGTCGCTGGATCGAGCAATCGCGTTCGCCCAGATGGATGACGTTGCCCTGCGCGTCGGCGAAGATTTGGATCTCGATATGGCGGGCGTCGGCGACCGCCTGCTCGAGAATGAGCTCCTCCGATCCGAATGCATTGCGCGCCTCGGAGCGGGCGGCGGCGAGCGCCGGCGTCAGCGCGCCGGGCGCGCCGACGAGGCGCATGCCGCGGCCGCCGCCGCCGGCAGCCGCCTTGATCATCAGCGGAAACCCGATGCGGCGCGCCTCGACCGCAAGCGCTGCGTCCGACTGATCGCCTTCGTAGCCCGGCACGCAGGGGATGCCCGCCGCGATCATCAGCCGTTTGGACTGGGCCTTGTTGCCCATCGCCTGGATCGCCGCCGGCTGCGGGCCGATGAAGACGAGGCCCGCGTCCTCGCACGCTTGGGCGAACTCGGCGTTCTCGGCGAGAAAGCCGTAGCCCGGATGCACCGCGTCGGCGCCCGAATACTTCGCCGCGGCGAGGATCGCCGGGATATTGAGATAGCTCTCCCGGGCCGAAGCCGGTCCGATGTGGATCGCCTCATCCGCGGCATGGACATGGGGTGCGTCCGCGTCGGCATCGCTGAAGACCGCGACGGTGCGAAGCCCAAGCTCCCGGGCCGTGCGCGCGATGCGGCAGGCGATCTCGCCGCGGTTCGCGATCAGGATTTTGCCGAAGGTCATATCACGCCAGCCCTGTCATGGCCCGCGGATGCGGGCCATCCAGTATTCCGTCCCCACCGAGGATACTGGGTCGCCCGGACAAGCCGGGCGATGACAGACAGAGTGGTCATCATTCTCGTCATAATCACTCGATCCGTGTCGCCCATGCGGGCTTGCGTTTTTCCACGAACGCCTTGGTGCCCTCGCGCCCTTCCGGGCTGCGCACGGCGCGCGCAAAGCTCTCCGCCGCCTGATCGAGCAGCTCGGAAAGTGGCGTCGGACCGGCGGCGCGCAGCATCAGGCGCTTGGTCTCCGCCACCGCTTCCGGCGCACATTGCAGAATCTGGTTGATCGCGTTCGTGACCGCAGACTCGAGCGCCGCCGCATCTGTGACGGCCAGATGCGCGATGCCGACCTCGCGGGCTTCCGCGCCGCTGAGCCGGGCGCCGGAGACCCCGAACCGCCGGGCGGCCGTGAGTCCGATGCGCCGCACCACGAACGGCGAGATCGCCGCGGGCACGACGCCGAGCGTCACCTCCGTCATGGCGAAACGCGCGTCCTCGGTCGCGATGGTCACGTCGGCGACGCACGCAAGCCCGAAGCCGCCGCCCATGGCGTAGCCTTCGACCGCGGCGATCAATGCCTGCGGCGCCGAATTCACCGTTTCCAGCATCAGGCCGAACCTGCGGTTCGCTTGCGTGAGCTCGTCGGCCGCAGCAGCCGCGCCCAGCGGCGGCGCATCCGTCGCGCTCGCCAGGTTCTTGAGGTCGGCGCCCGCGCAGAACGTGCCGCCGGCGCCGCGCAGCACCACCACTCGCACGCTGCGGTCTTCCCGGATGGCAGCGAAGGTCGCGAGAATCTCGCGCACCATCTGGGCACTCATGGCATTGCGCAGCTCGGGCCGGTTCAGCCAGAGCCGCAGCACCGGGCCCTGCGCCTCGAGCCGGATGTGCGCGGTGTCGGGGAGCTCAGTCATCCTTGCGCTTGCGCTCCGCGACGTTGGAAGTGCCCGGCAGCGTGCCCATCAGCTTGCAGATGATGGTAAGCATGATCTCGTCCGAGCCGCCGCCGATCGAGCCCAGGCGCGAATCGCGATAGGAGCGGCTCACCGGCGTTTCGTTCATGAATCCCATGCCGCCCCAATATTGCAGGCAGGCGTCGCTGACCTCGCGGCCGAGCCGCCCCGCCTTGAGCTTCGCCATCGAGGCAAGCCGCGTCACGTCCTGCCCGGCGACGTAGAGTTCGCAGGCGCGGTAGGTCAGCGAGCGCAGCAGCTCGATCTCGGTCGCAAGCTCGGCGAGCCGGAAGTGCACGACCTGATTGTCGAGAATCGACTTGCCGAATGCCTGGCGGTGGCGCGCGTATTCGACCGTCTGCTCGATCAGCCGTTCCCCGCTTTTCAGCGCCTTGGCGGCCGCCCACAATCGCTCCTCCTGGAACTGCAGCATCTGATAGGTGAAACCCTTGCCTTCCTCGCCGATGCGATAGCGCTGCGGCACGCGCACGTCGTCGAAGAAGATCTGCGCCGTATCGGACGAGCGCATGCCGAGCTTGTCGAGCTTGCGGGCGATCTCGACGCCCTTGGTCTTCATCGGCACGCAGATCAGGCTCTTGTTCTGGTGCACGGGCCCGTCGGACGTGTTGGCGAGCAAACAGATCCAGTCGGCCTGGGTGCCGTTCGTGGTCCACATCTTGCCGCCGTTGATGACGTAATCCGCGCCGTCCTTGCGCGCGAAAGTCTTGATCGAAGC
>WNFJ01157570.1_pt1 | contig 20666 bp, 29 predicted proteins | sample 5400461 | NCBI WGS metagenome assembly WNFJ01 (sample SAMN13153349, study PRJNA577476) | soil metagenome | isolation source: 115 cm saprolite on Douglas fir-dominated hillslope | place: USA:California | collected 2013-09-17
CACGAACGACATCCTGCGCACCGTGATCGCCCGTGCTCTCGCCAGCGGCCGCGGCAAGATCGGCTAACCCGGGGAGTCCGGGGAGTCCGGGGAGTCCGGAGAGTCCGCGTCCGCCCCCCGGCGCCCAGCATTATCCCGAACGGCTGCCGCGGATGCGCCGCGTGCGGCGCAGCGGGGGGTTCCGGGGGTCGTCCCCCCGGGATCGGCACTGCCCGAACGGCTGCCGCGGATGCGCCGCGTGCGGCGCAGCGGGGGTTCCGGGGGGTCGTCCCCCCGGATCGGCACTGCCCGAACGGCTGCCGCGGATGCGCCGCGTGCGGCGCAGCGCGGTCCGTGCGCGCGTCACGGCTGTGAACGCGTCAGGCCGCGCCGCCGTTCGGGATCCTTGGAGTGCCGCGCCCGGCCGGGAGGCTGCGCCTGGCCCGGAGGCTGGGCCGTCCGGGAGGCCGGGCTGTTGCCCGCGGCCGCACTGGTCATTCCGCTGCGGCGGTTCGCGCCGCCTGGGGCGCGGCACCCATCCCGGCGAGCAGCGCGCGAACCGGGCCGAGTTTCTCGTACAGCAGCAGGACCGGGTTCTCCGGAGCGGCCAGCGCGAGCGCCGCGCCGAGCGCGCCGGCAAGGCCGTCCGCGGCCCGGGCCCGGATGCCTGGCCGCGCGCTCCGCAGCGCAGCCGTGATCAGCGCGGTCATCTCGCCCGGGTCACGGCCGCGCTTGTCGTGGTCCTCGTAGACGACGACGCGGCCGAACGCCTCGGCGATGGCGGCGGCGGTCGCGGCCACGAGATCGTCGGTGCGGTCGCCGGGCAGGGTGATCGCGGCCACGGCGCCAGCCGCGCGCGCGGCTCCCCAGACGTCGCGGACCAGGCGTCCCATGGCCGCGGCCGCCGCCGGGTTGTGTGCGTAGTCCACGATGAGCGGGTTGCGCCCGAGCGTGTACACGTTGCCCCGGCCGGGGTTGTGCTCGGTGGGCAGGAACGTGGCCAGGCCGCGCCGCACGTCCTTGACGGTTACGCCGAGGGCGCGGCACGCTGCCGCGGCGGCCAGCGCGTTGGCCACCACGTGCGCCGCGAGCCCGCCGAACGTGCAGGGGATCTCGGCCGCCGTGAGCAGCGCCGTCTGGCTGCGGCCGGTGGCCTCGACCAGGGTGCCGCCGCGCAGTTCGTAGCTGATGCCGCCCGCGGCGCGGTGCTGCCCCGACACCGGGTTGCCTGGTTGGAGCGTGAAGTAACGGACGGTGCGGCATGTGGGGCCGCGGTCGCGCACGGCGGCGCGGTTCGCCAGGCCGGCCACGAGCGCGTCGTCGGCGTTGAGCACGAGGCTGCCGCCCGGGCGGATCTCCTCGGCGACGAACGCCTTGATGTCGGCGAGGTCGTCAAGCGTGTCGATCCCGTCGGCGCCGAAGTGGTCGGCGGTGATGTTGGTGAGCACGGCGACGTCGGCGTGGTCGTAGCCAAGGCCGTAACGCACGATGCCGCCCCTGGCCGTTTCGAGCACGGCCGCTTCCGCGGCTTGGTCGGCGAGCACCATCGCGGCCGATCGCGGTCCGGACGCGTCGGCCTCGTAGACGAGCCGCCCGTCGTGGTAGACGCCGTCGGTGGTGGACATGCCGACGTGCAGGCCCGCCTGCCGCAGGATGTGGCCGATCATGCGCACCGTGGTGGTCTTGCCGTTGGTGCCGGTCACGCTCACGATCGGGATTCTGCGCGGCGCGCCCGGTGGGTACATCCGGTCGATGACCGCACCCGCGACGTCTCGCGGCGCTCCCCTCGGCCGGCGCCAGGTGCATGCGCAGTCCTGGCGACGCGTTGATCTCGATCACGGCGCCGGTACCCACCGGTGCCGCGATGTCGCCGAGCCTGATGTCGACGCCGCACACGTCGAGACCGACCGCGGCCGCGGCGCGCCGGCACATCTCGGCGACCTCGGGATGCACCTGGCCGGTCACGTCGCGGCTCGTGCCCCCGGTCGAGAGGTTGGCGTTGCGCCGAAGCCAGACGATCTCGCCGGGGCCAGGCACCGAGCCCGCCGTGTGGCCCTGCTCGGTGAGGTAGCTGACCGCCATGTCGTCGATCGCGAGCCGGGTGAGCGGCCTGGCGTGCCCCTCCCCGCGCCTCGGGTCGGCGTTGAGGCGGTCGGCGAGTGCGCGGATGTCGTGTCCGCCGTCGCCGGTCACGTACGCGGGCCACAGCTGCGCGGCGGCCACCGCCTGGCCGTCCACGATGAGCACACGGAAATCGCCGCCGGGGACGTAGGACTCCACGATCACCTCGGGCTGCTCGGTGGCCGCCTGGCGGTAGGCCAGCCGCGCTCCGGCGCAGGTGGTCACCTGCACCGACACATGCTCACCGTGGTTGCCGTAACGCGGCTTGACGACCACGGGCGAGCCGATCGCCGCCAGCGCCTGCGCGGCCTCGGCGGCGGAGGTGACCACGGTACCGTCGGGCACGGGCACGCCCACCTCGGCGAGCAGCCGTTTGGTCAGCGCCTTGTCCGACGCGATGTCCACACCCACCGCCGAGGTCTGTTCGGTCATCGCCGCCCAGACGAGGCGCCGGTGACAGCCGTGGCCGAGTCGCAGCAGGCTCTGCCCGCCGATCCTGGTGACCGGGATCCCGCGCCGCCGCGCGGCGTCGGCCAGCGCGGCGGTACTGACGCCGAGCCGCTCGTCCTCCGCCGCCGCACGGATCGACTGGAGCGCCGTGATCGTGCCTGCCGGGCACCGGGTCAGGGTCTGCATGACCACGTGCATGGCGAGCCGGAGCGGGTCGGCGGGCACCCGTGACCCGGCCGGCTCGTCGCGCGGGCACTCGACGATCACGTCGTAGTGGCCGTCGGTGCCCGCCCACACGGTGCGGCCGAAGTTGACCGTCCGCGCGGCGAGGTGCGAAAGCTCCAGCGTGACGTGTTCTGTCACGTGGCCGAAGTACGTGCCGCGGCGCAGCGCGGCCAGGAAGCCGCCGGGTCGCCGGGCCGCGCAGTGGTGGCCGGCGAGCCCGGGCAGCAGCCCGGTGAGCCGGGTAACGAAACCGGGATACCTGGTCGTCTCGTGGCCGGTAAGTTCGTCGAGCTCGAGCCGGGCGACGACGACGGGCCTGGATAGGTAGAGGTTCGGGCCGTTGAGGCGCCGCAAGCTGGTCAGCCGCACGTCTGGTGCCCTTCACGCGCGGCCGGTGTGCCCGGCGGCCGCATCTTTGCTCACCTTGCGTGAGTTACCCCGTACATGTAGCTCCAAATCCGTTACGTTCTGTCACTACCGGGGCGGGCGCGCCGGCCCGGCCGGCTCATCAGCGCCGCGGATCACAGGTGCCCTGGCACCTGCGACCCGCGGCGCTGTCCAGCATCGGCGAATTGCGTGAGCGACAGGGTGTTGCCGTCCGGGTCGGTGAACCAGGCGACCAGGTCACCGCCCGGCGTAGCCCAGACGCCGTCCGCGTCCTGGCCCATGCCGTCGTAACGGGTGAATTGCACGCCCCTGGCGGCCAGGTCCCTGACGAGAGGCCTGATCTCGGGAACGGCCCAGCCCGCGATGGTGAACGGCTGGGGCCGCAGTTCGCCGACCTTCGTGATCCGCAACATCGTGTCGCCGGCCCGCAGGAGGCAGGCGAACGGCGTGACCTCGTCCACCGTCAGGCCCAGGGTTTCCTCGTAGAACCGCCGCGAGCGGGCCAGGTCGGCAGCGGGAACGAAAACAATGATGGATGCCGAGCCGAGCATCTCGCCCCCACAGATCGGTTATGCCAGGACCAGGAACCGGAGCCGATGGTACTCCTGGCCATTTTCGTGCGTGTGTGTCACCGAAAGTCGAGAGCCTTGTGGATAACTCAATTCGCACGAAACATGCTTGTGGATATCAGTGCACCGTTCCGTGGGGTCGCTAGAATGTTCGTATTGCCACCATCTAGCTGCCACGGGAGGTGAAATCGGTGCCCGCCACTGCTCGCGTTCCCATGGCCCCGCCAGCGCCTGTTCCCGTTCCTGCGAACGTGCCTGCGCGTGTGCCGGGGCTGGGGCCGGCGGCCCGGGCCGATCCGCCCGGCTGCGGCGGCACTGGTGTGGCGTGGCCGCGTGGCGGGCGGGACGAGGAAGCCTGGCAGCGGGCGGTGCTGGCCGAAGAGGATGCGGCGCTCGGTATCGGTGAGCCGCCATCCCTTGCGGAGTTGTGGGGCTGTGCACCTGATCCGTGGGCCGATCCGCCCGGTGACGCGGAAGCCGGTGTTCCTGCGCACATTTGGGTCAGCGCGGCTGAGGCGTAGAAGGCGGTGGCGGCGCCGGAGGTGTTCGCGGCCGGGATGCTGCGGGGGATGGGCGCCGGGGTGGGTGGGGGGTTTTGTGATGGCGGTGTGCTTGATGGGCTTGAGCCGGGTGCGGTGCTGGCTGGGTTTGCCGCGGATGCCTGGGCCGGTGGGCTGGGCAACCTGTCCGACGATCAGCTGATCGGGGTGCTCCGGGCGTGGCGGCGGCTGTCGTCGTGGACCGCCGCGGCTGAGCTGGCCACGGTGGCCGAGCTGGTGACCCGCCGTGAACGCGGCGCCACCGGCGCCACCGGCGCCACCGGCGCCACCGGTGCGGCCGGCCCGGGCCGCGCGGGCGGCGGCGCCTGGCAGCCCGTGGATTGTGTGCCGGATGAGCTTGCGTGTGCGCTGACGCTGACCCGGCGCAGCGCCGAGAACCTGGCTGACCGGGCGGCGCAACTGACGGCGCTGCCGGCGACCGCGGCGGCGCTGCGGCAGGGCCGGATCGACATGCCCAGGGCGCTGACGGTCATCGACGGCGTGGCCGGGCTGGCGCCAGGCCTGGCCCGCGCGGTGGAGGACACGGTTCTGCCCGCGGCGCCGGGGCAGACCACCGGGGAACTGCGCGCCGCGGTCCGCCGCGCGGTGCTGGCGGCCGATCCGGCCGCGACCCGGGCGCGGCGCGAAGAGGCGGAGAAGGACGCCCGGGTCGAACTGTGGGACGAACCGCGCGGCACCAAGGCGCTGGCTGGGCGGGACCTGCCACCCGCCGACGTGCTCGCCGCTGACAAACGGATCTCCGCGATTGCCCGCGAACTGAAAGCCCGTGGCGCCGACGCCGGCCTCGATCTGCTGCGCGCTCGGGTGTACCTGGCCCTGCTGGCCGGCCAGCCGCTCGACCAACTGCTGCCTGCCACCGCGGCCCCCGCTGCCGCCGGCCAGGCACAAGTATCCCCCACTGCCAGCGCCACAGACACCGGCCCAGCCAGTGGCACCCGCCGCGATGACGGCGCCGGTGACAGCGGCTCGGAGGGGGCGGGGCCGCCGCTGCCGGCCGGTCTGCGCCGGGTCCCGGCGCCGGTACCCGAGATCGTCCCGCTGGGGACGGCCGGGCCCGGCTGGAGTGATTATCTGGGGCGGCTGACCGGCTCGGTCAACCTGACCGTGCCGCTGGCCACCCTGCTGAACCTGGCGGGCGAACCTGGCGAGGTCGCCGGGTTCGGTCCGGTCGACGCCGGCACCACCCGGCTGCTCGCCCGCGCCGCCGCCAGCCATCCCACTACCCGATGGTGCCTGACCGTGACCGACGAAACCGGGCGGGTGATCGGGCACGGCTGCGGCCGCCGGGACCGCGCGAGTCCCGGCCCGCCAGAGCCCGCGCCCCACGATCGGGAACGCGGCCCCGCCTCCGGCGGCCGCAACCTCGTGATCAAGCTCGACCGGCTGGCGTTCCCCGAGTGCGAGCACAAGCGGCAGACCAGTAGCTATCAACTCACGCCGCGGCTGCGGCACCTGATCGAAATCCGCGACCGGACCTGCTCCTTCCCTGGCTGCCGGCGCCCCGCCGTGCGATGCGACAAAGACCACACCGTGCCCTACCATCGTGGCGGCAAAACTTGTGAGTGCAATGAGTGATGTCGTTATTGGGTGCCTGCTCAGCGGCCATATGCGTGCCTCCTTGCGTGGGTGGTGACGGGCTGATTGCCCGATCGGATGCGCGGACAGGGCGAGCTGGCCGCGCATCCTCGGGGCAATCAGGACTCCCGCTCACCGGCCTCGCTGGCCAGGAACGCGACGACGATGCGCTCCGCGTCTTGGACCGGGTCGAGATGCTGCGGCACGATCGGCACCGTCGCGATGGGCACCTGCCCATCGGGTGAGCCGCCGTAGATGGCCACGTGATCGGTGCCGTCGTCGTAGCGGGCATGCCGCCAGCCCTGCGGCCCCTGCCAGAAGAACGACGTGCCGAAATCGTCGCTGACGGTCTCGTGTTCGCTCATGGTGAGCCGTCCGTGTCAGGCCAAATGCCGTGCAGCAGCCGGACCGCGGCGTCGTAATTCGCCTTCGCCGTTTCGATCAACATCGCCGCGTTCTCGGGCCTGATCCGCCCGGACGCCTCACCGTCGCGGATATACCTGATGACGCGATCACGGATCCGGGCCTGCTGCTGCTCCAGCCGGGTGAACCGGTGCGAAGCCGAATCCCGCTCGCCGCTCCACTGCACGTTCACCGCTGCTGCCCTTCATCCACGCGCCACGCGAGCGGCGCCGGAAGCGGAATCAGCGAGATATCGGCACGGCCGACGACTTGGCGCACCCACGTGCACACCTGCGGCCAGTTGCCGTAGTGGCCGATCTGGTCGAGCACCGCGGCTTGTACGTCGTCTGCCAGCTCAACGGTTGCGAGCAGCCAACGGGCGTCGTCGGGGTCGGATCGGTCGAGGATTAACAGGCGCCAGGGCGCGCGGGGGATGGGACGATCGTGCATGGGTTCGCCTCCAGTTAGGCGGATCAAGGGCCGGGTAGCGGGTGTCTTCAGCACCCGTCCGGCCCGCTTCTACGGGGTTTCGGTGGTCGTGATGATCAGTTCGCGCGCCTCCTCTCCGGTGCTCTGGAGCCACCAGGCCGCGAACAGGCCGCGATGGCACCGATTGACGTCGGCTTCATGGCACAGGAGGACGAGCTTCTCTGCGTCGTGCTCGTGGGCGATCCGCCCTAGCGTGCGTGCGATCTTGGCGGCGCCGAACCGTTCCAGCCTCTCCACGTACAGGCGGCCGAACACGTCGGCGTCTGGCTCGCGGAACAGGCTCGGCGACGGCGTGAGCAGCCAGCACCGCGGCCACTGCTCGGCGTCGGGATGCCAGCGGGGCAGGCCGAGGCTGGTGACCACGGCCTGCCCCATTTCGGGCCGGTAGGCCCGATAACTGCTCGTGTAGAGCTGCGTCATCGCACTGGCGGATTACTTCGCCGCCTGCGCCAGCAACGCACGCGCGCACTGCTGCGCGGCCTTTTCGGACTGGTGCCCCCAGGCGGTGTGCTCGCATTTCGTGACCTTGCCATTGGGCATTTTCACCCACGGGTAATACATCGTCACCTGCTTCGCGCCGAGGCTGACGGTCGGCTCCTTCGGCTTCGGGGCCGCCTTCGCCTTTGGCTGGGCCTTTGGCGTCCCGTTTGCCTGCGGCTGCGCCTTTGCGCCTGCGCTTTTCGCTGCACCAATCGGCGTCGGTGGGGTGGTGGTTTCGCTCACAGTGAGCGCCTCCTTTGGGTGGGTGGTGGTGAATTGGTACAAGATCATCATATTGGAAATTGCGCCGCCAGAAAAGGGTATTCGTCACCATTCTGAATGCGCGGCAGACAATTAGCGTGGCATTCCTGCGCCATTCCATGTACGTACGTACATGAGAACGCCCCGCCGGTCACGAGGACTGGCGGGGCGTTCGATGTCTCGCGGAGGTCGCGGCTGGTCGAGTGGCCTGCGCACGAACAAGGCCCCGCGCCTATCCTGGAGTTGCTGAGACTGCAGGATGAGGTGGGGCCTGTGCCCGAGATTAACACGGTCGGCGACCGGGTGAGAGACGTCCGCAAGCGCCGCGGGCTGAGCCAGAAGGAACTCGCGGCGAGAAGCGGGGTGTCCGCGTCCCTGGTCAAGAAGCTTGAGCAAGGCGACTACGGCGACGTGCGGCTGGAGACGCTGCACAAGCTCGCCATCGTGCTCCGGGTGCCCACGTCGGCGCTCGCCGCCGGCCCGGACGCGGCCAGGCCGGAACAGGCGGACGTCGAGGAATGGGCGCCCGTGCGCCGCGCACTCGAAGGTTTCACGGGCGGCGAACCGGCCGAAGAACCCACCCTCGAAGGGCTGAAGCAGGCTGTTGCCCTCGCCGTCGCGGCGGTGCTGGACAGCCGCTACGGCGAGCTGCAGGTGATACTTCCAGCGCTTCTGCGGGACGCGGACACCCTTGTTGCGGTCTCGGTCAACGGCACCGAAGCCGAGGCGCGGCGGTTGCGGTCACAGATCCGGCAGCTCACGGCCTACATGATGGGCCAGACGTGGCAGTTCACCGCAGCCAGCGACGCGATCGAGCTGGCCATCGACGACGCCAGCGACGAACTCACCGCGATGGCTGCGGTGGACTGGAAATGTTGGGCGATGATCCGGCAGGGGCGGCTCGCCGAGACCAGGGCTCTGGCGGCGCAGTGGGCCGATGACGCCGAGCCGCGTGTGTCCAAGGCCGCACCGGAAGAACTGGTCGCGTGGGGCCGGTTCCTGATCCTGGTATCGACGGCTGCGGTGCGGGACAACCGGCCTGGTGAGGCGAGGGACGCGCTGAAGCTGGCGCGGATGGCGGCCGTCGGCGTCAATAGGGAGATCGTGCCCGCGTTCAACCCCTGGCAGGTCTTCGGCCCGGTGACGGTCGCGATGGTCCAGGCGGAGAACGCCATGGTCCAGGACAGGCCAGACGTCACCCTCCGGGTTGGCGCCCAGGTCGAGGGCAGGGGCTTCCCTGTGCCGCGCAACTGGAACCGGCACCGGCTCGACGTCGCCCGCGCCCATGTGTCGCTGCGCGAGTACGGGGAGGCTGTCGACGTGCTCCAGGAGATCCGCGCAGCGGCGCCGGAGTGGCTTGTGCAGCAGCGGTATGCCCGCGACATCCTGGCCTCGGTTATCGAGCACAGGCGCACCCTGACGCCCGAGATGCGAGAACTGGCCGACTTCGTTCGCCTGCCCATGTGACGCTGGCTGACCCTTCGGGCGGCAGAGCCGGCAGAATGCCATTGTCCCCCGCCGAATCGGGCGCGCAAAGTGGTTGCCGTTGGCGTACGGGCGCCGCGCTGGCACACGCGGCCATGATCAGGGGTGGCAGCCAGGCATGGCGGATGCACGGGACCTCGCGGCAGGAGCGGCCGAGCTGGAGAAGCTCGCCGCCGAACTCGACGGCCAGACGTACGCGGTCGCGCTTCTTACCGGTGACGGGAAACGGCCGCGGCTGCACATCAGCAACCGGCGGGCCGAGCAGCTCGCCGAGTACGTCTACAGCGACGGCGAAAGCTTCTGGTGGGGCTGGGCGCAACCCATCGCCCCGGTCGCCGACCTGGACGCCGCAGCGGCGGCGATTGACCGCGTGCTCCGTACCCTGACCTGCAACCGGTGACCGATCCGCGGTCGGTAACCGCGCTCACCGGGGTATCTGCGGGCGGGCTGCGTGAGTTCGCCGAGATCGTGCTCGACGCACGTGACGGGTTCCGCGACGACGTCAAGCTGTTCACCGAACGAGCGGACGAGCTGGCCGCCGACCCCATCCGGGCCGCACTGTGCCGCGGGCAGGCCATCGCCTACCAGGAAGCCGCGGAGCACATCGACGAAGCGGTGGCCATCGCGTCCGGCCAGTGGCGGCCCTCAGATCGCCTGTGACAGTGCAAGGGTCCTGAGACACATGGGATATGCCCGTAGCTCGTGCTGGGCGGGCCAGTGCTCCGGGCAGCAGGCATCCAGCAGGGGCCAGAGATGCGCCAGCGGCCAGGCTCAGACAGGCGTGAGCCGGTAGGCGCCGGGCTGCCCGGTGACCGGAACCCACTGGAAGCCCGGCGGGGTGACCAGCCCCAGCCAGCTCGCCCAGTTATCGGGTCCAGGCGGCGCACCAGCCTCGGCGTGCGGCACCGACATCGCGCCCGCAGTCGCATATGCCCCGTTCGCCACGGTCAGGCCTTCCGGTCAGCGGTCAAGGAGAGAGACGCGCGGAGAGAGATGACCATCAGACCATCAGTTCCCGCTCGGCCGGGCCGCGGCGGCGTTTCAGACCGCACGTTTTCCAGCCGTGAACCGCGCCATTCTCGCCCACCACCACCACCTGCAAATTGGACGGGGGCAGGTCAGGCTCGTTCTCGACCACGACCACCAGGGGCACGAAAAAGGCGCCGTGCCGTTTCACGATCGGATTGCTCGCCCGCAAAATAGCGCCCTCGTTCACCATCTGCTGTTCGGGCCCTTCGCCGAACATGAACGGCTGAACGCTGACCACTAGATCGCCCGCGGGTTCGGTCGCCATTATCGCTCCCTGGTGCCGAAGGTACCGGAGACGTCAGTGCCAGCGCCCAGGCCCGAGCTGCGCGTCATCGCGCGCTGCGCCGGGTCCAGCCCGTCCGGCTGGGTGCGGTCCGGCGGGTCCAAGGCGAATTCCACGGCGACCTCCTCGAGGGCGGAAATCAGCGCATCGCGGCGGGACCTGGCCTGCGCTGCCACCCGTTCGGCGGCATCCAAAGCGGCCCGTGCGTTCGCATCCGCCAGCCACGCCCGGCGTTCCCGGCCGGACAGCCTGCCGGACCGCGCCGCCGTTTCTGGCGGCGGCGGAGGCAGCCGGGCCATCCACTCACGGACTTGCGCAACCTCGGCGTCGGCGGCTTCGACCGCGCGGTCCGCCGCGTCAACGCCCATCCAATTGCCAGCGGGTTCGGCTGGCTCCCGCGCTGCGGCGTCGAACGATTCCAAAAGCGCGCGACGGCGAACCGGCGATGTGGGGTCATAGGGGTCCATTGGCCTGCCACTACTGCTCGTCGGGATAACGGCTGGGCCGCTCGACGGCTTGACCGCATTCGGGCTGTGCTTCGGGGCGACGTCTTCCACGTTCGTCAACTGCGCGGCGGTCAAGAAGTCGTCCGAACGGCCCCACAGCCCACAATGCGGGCATCGCATATGCGACGGGTCCCCCGGCTCATGCGGTAGCCCCGTGTCATCATCGACGGGCGCCGAATAGGGCATCATCGGCTTACTGACGTATCCGGCCTGCGGTCGCTTCCCGCGTCGTTTGCGTCCCACCGGGCCACCTCCATTGCTGTCCCGGCGGTGCCCGATCCGCCGCCGAAGACGTGGATGGAGGCTTCAGCGCCTGCCCGCCACCGCCGGGACATCCCGGTCAGGCTGACACCGGCGGCAGCCGTTCGTCCAATTCGTCACGCTTTCGCTGCCGGTATCGGCGTGACCGGGCGGCGGACAACTTTCTGACGTGCGCTTTTCTGCCCGCCTCGGCATCGGCGGCGGGCGTGACGCGCGGCCACAAAAGCTGCGCGAATTCCGCCAGACCGGGCGGCGGCTGACGGCCGTTTCTGACCATTTCCCGGCAACGTTCCTCGATCGCGCTGGCCGCGGTGACCCGCGCCGCCCACGACAGCCTCATACAGCCGCCAGGGTCGCCCGCTGCTTCAGCAAAGCCTGCACCTGGTCACCGGAAAGCACCTGCCGTTCGTGCAGATGCGCGGCCAGGCGCCGGATTTGGCCCGAATGGCGTATCACGAGCTGCTCACATTGGCGCTCGAGGTAGAGAAGCCAGGCAGCGCATCCGGCTGGATCGCCCACGAACGCACATCTGGCCGCCTCTGCGATCCGCTCCGCATCCGACGGCATGGCGGCGTCCTCGACAGCCGCAGCGGCCCACCGCTGCTCGGCCTCGTCCGGCGGCGCCCCAGCCAGTTCCAGCGCCCCGGCCAGTTCCGCGGCTACGGCGATGACAGGTTCAGGCCCACGGCCGAGGGGCGGTGCCCACAGCAGCCGCTCGGCTACGTCACCCGCGGCCCTCATGATCACGTCTGTCTCGATCCGGTGCTGCAGGGTCGGCGGCCAGGTGCAGAACGGCTGATCGGCGTCGAACGCGCCGCAGACCACCAGCGGCGGCGCCGCCAGGCTGCAACCCGCCCACTTGCTGCCACCGGCCACGGTGACCGGCCCGCACGCCCAGCCGAACACGTTCGCGACAACGCTGTGAGCCGCCTCGTGGTAGTCGATCAGGTCAAGATCCACGGCAAGCCTTCAATTCGCGCGGCGAGTGTTGCTCATGGTGCCATTGTGGCTTCCCGTGGTGTCAGTGTGCATTCCGCGCGCAGACAGGCCGGATTCTGAGCGGATCCGGTGCAGTTTGGGTGGTATGGGCGAAGTGGCGGCGTCACCAGTGCCGTGTCGGCGACCAGCGCGGCGGCTCCGGATCAACCCCCCGATCGGCCGCCCGCGCCCGCGCCGCACCATCCGACCGAGAACACGCAACATGCTCGGGACCGTGCCACGACTGCCGGTCGGTCGAATGACCTAGGTCAAACGGCTCGCCCGGCTCGATTCGGCGGGAATCACGCAGACACACGATGGCGCAGCAGTAACCCCCATCAGCCTCCATCTCCGCTTTCACCCGCGCCCGCTCCTGCCCGTGATAATGCGAATACCCGTCCAAATGCCCGGCACGGCAGTTAGAGCACACCTTCGCCGGACGTCCCGTCAGCTGCACGAACGGCGCCTCACACGTCTCGCACCTGCGCACCGCCATGCCGCCATAGTGTCAACTTCGCCAGCAAAACACTCGCCACGCTCCGCTTAGGAGAGAGATGCGTTTCCGGGGAGATCTGGGTCGGGGCCAGGTGCCCGATGGTGACGCACCCCCCCGGGTCGCTCGCACCGCGGCGTCTTGCATGGCGGACGTGGGGGTCGCATGGCGGCGGTGGGTGTCTCGCATGGCGGCCGGGCTGCTCGCATGGTGGCGCTGCTGGAGTGGCCGGGATGGCGGGCGCGGCTGACGGGTAGGGCGCTGCTGGCGCGCTGGGGGTGGCTGGCATGGCTGAACGGCCAGGGGTGGCTGAGCGGCCGGATGGTGTCTCTGCTGCGTGCGCTCTTGGCGCTGTTTGCGCTGCTGGCGCTCCCTGGCGCGCTGGCGCGTCGTGCGCTGCATGCGCGGCCCCACGGTCGTGCGCTGCAGACGATGCCGATCGCGCGGATGTGGTTAGCGCGGCAAAAGGAAACCCGGTGACCGAAGTCACCGGGTTCCTTGGTGAGTCAGGGGCTCACTTGTGGGTGTGCTGGTAGAGGAGGCTCTGAAGGCACTTACGCGCCTGGCGCTCCGTTTGGTGGCCCCAGCCCTTGTGGGTGCACTCCAGGGTCACCGTCGCGCTCACCCTGACCGTGGGGAAGTAATAGGTGACTTTCTGCGCGCCCAAGTCAGTGACGGGATAGGTGACCTTGGGGGTGCTGGGCTTCCGTGCGCGCTTGGGGGTGGCCTTGGTGGTGGTGGTGGTGGTGGTCGCCGGGGCTGGGGTCTGGGTCTGGCTGGGGCTGGACATTGCTGGCGCTCCTTCGGTGGTGGTGAAATTCGATCTAATCCAATTCTATGTGAATTCACGCACGAATAACATAGCCACGCATTCCACCACTCTCCGGGAATTGTGATTTCCGCCACATAGACAATACGCCATTATCGGCAACAATTTGCTTTCGCATAGGCAAAAACGAAACCCCGGTGACTCCGGTCACCGGGGCTCGCTCTGGGCTTCCTACCAGCCGTTCGCACCCAGCTGAAGCGCTGCCGACAGCTGGACTAGGTCCGCTGCCGCCTGCTTCTTCTCCCGAACCGTCAGCTTGGGATCCTCTATCCGGTCCAGGCACTTCCGCGCCAGTCCGGTCCACTTGGCTGATTCCATCCAAGCCTGCTGCTCGCTCATTTCACTCACTCCTTTTTGGTGGTGGGTGGGTGGTGGTGGAAGGGATTCCGCTCTGGAGTTGTCAAGTAGCGATACCCTCATTCTATTGGAATTCACGCACCAATAACATCGCCACGCTTTCCACCACTCATGCAGAATTGTGATTTCCGCCACATAGACAATACGCCATTGTTGGCAGCAATTAGCGATTAGCAATTTCAATTCAGCTTCGCGGTGTCATTCGTCCTCGGCTGCGGGGCGGCAGCCTGCGCCGAAGGATGGCTGCCACCGCGCGTCCAGGCAGCCGGGGCGGTGCCGGGCGTACCACCAGCCGGTGGTGGTCTCGAAAGTTCCATCACAGCAGCGCAAGTAGGCGACGACCTGGCCCGGGTCACGCTTTTGACGGGACCTGGACAGCACCTTGCGGCAACGCGGCGAACAGACCTGGGCGTGCGGGCGCATGTGACCCATCGGGCGGCCGTCGACGGGGCAGGCTTTCGGCGGCCCGGCGGCTTGCCGTTCGGCCCACAGCTTTGCGTGCCTGGAGGCGGCGCGGCGGGCGCGGAGAATTTCACGCTCGGCCGGGGTCAGTTTGGCCAGAGCGCGGCGTTTCCGCGCATCGGCCGCATAGCACTTCAGGCACCAGCCTCGGACCTTCCCGCTGGGCAGGAGTGGCCCGAACCGGGCCAGTCGCTTGACCCGTTTGCAGCGCGGGCAGCGCTTACGGCCGGTGGCGATTCGGTCGAGCATCGCCTGATGCTTTGCCGCGGCAGATGCGGCGATGGCGGCGGCCATTCTGCCGTCGCCTTTCGTCGCACCCCGCGGCATGACCTCATTGTGGCCGCTGGTGCAAATTCGGCGTGAACATGTGCGTCAAGGCTGGCTGAACGGGGGCTCAGGCGCGGCGGCGGATGTCCCGCTCGAAACCGCCTGCCGCTGCCGGGTCGGTGATCGCGCGCCAGGTGTAGACGATCGCCGCCACCTGCGCCCGGGTCGCCCCCGGCGTCCGCGCCAGGTGCGCCTCAGCCGGTTCGCTCATGTTGACGAAGCTGGCAGGGTCATCGCGGCCGGTACCAGCGCCCGGCTCAGCGGGTGATTCCGCAGGCGGAATAGCGGACCGCAAGAATTCCGCCGCTGCTGCCGCCTCGGAGTCCGGCTGCTCCTGCGTCTCAGGGCTCAGTTCCACGGCCTCGGCGGTGATGCGGATATCGAAACTGATGCCCAGCTCCCTGACAAGCCTGGCGAGGGTGGATAGCGACGGCTCGTGGTCACCGGCCTCAAGGCGCGCAATAGCCTGCTGGTGCATTCCGAGCTTCCGGGCGAGCTGTGTCTGTGACAGCCCGTGGTCGGCCCGGTAGCGGATGACCCGAATAGCGACGTCGTTAGCCAGCGCCGTCCGATCAAGCTCGCGCCTGACCTCAGGGTCAGTCCGCGCCTCTTCCTCGATCTGGTCAGCGGTCTTGAGGTCCGAAACCTTAACCATCGACCTGTCCTTGATCTTGTCCTTGATCTTGTCCTTTTTCATCATTCGCGTTCCCATTCCGCTCTCGCCGAGCGTCGCTAGCCTCCTTCCACCTTCTCCAGCCGATCCAGCGCCGCCTGCACCGCCCGGTCGAACCCCCTGCCGTCAGCTTCCGCGTCGGGCCCGATCGCCGCGATAACGAACTCCTGGCCGACCTGGCGGTAAAAGCCCCGCCAAGGGCTCCTCCCGGCACGGGGGCGGAGCTCCCGTAGCGTGGCCTCGATTCCCCGCACGGCACTTGTGTGCGGGTCCCCGAGCTGCGGCCCGAGCGCCCTGAGCTTCTTGTCGGCATTGATCATCGCGGCGCGCTCCGACTCGGGCAGCGCGGCCAGCTCGACCTCCGCCGCGGGCATATAGCGAACGATCCACACCCTTGCCACAGTACAACACGCTTGTTGTAACCGGCGATACGGGCGATTCATGCCCGGCGCGGGCTACTCGGTGGGCGAAGAGATCCATCCGTCAGGCACTTCTGCCCCCGCCTTGCAGAAGCGATCAAGTACCTGCTCACCGAGTTCGGTGGGCGACCAGGTTGCCGCCGGCGTGACGGTCGCGCCCGAGATCCTGGGCGTGGCCTGCGGGATGCGTCGTCCCTGCCTGCTATCAAATGCCTGAGAGTAGTTCTCAAGAGCCTGGGCGATGTTGTCGTTCTGCGTGGCCAGGCCATGTCGCTGCAGCGTTCCGAGGAGGCTTGACATGACGGGACGCAGCCGAGGCCGGGCCACGCCGATGTCTTCGGCTGTCCAGCGGCGACCGCCCAGGTGCCACTCTTCGAGAGATGGGTCCGCCTCGTACGGCTCCGCGACCACGCGACCCTGGCCAGGCGGTACCCAGCAGGCTAGAAGCTCCAGCAAGGAAAGCTGCGGAGCTTCGATGTCGGCAATCGCCGCGATGATGAGCTGTTCGGTATCGATCTGCGCGTCGTCGGCAGCGAGAAGGCCAGATGCCAAAGACCGGCCGAGCGTGCGCACCTTATCCTGCCAAGCGGTGCGCGTGGCGGCCGACAGCGCGATGCCCGCCAACAGCCGCGTCCGGTCCGACGCGCCGATCAAGCCCTCTAGCTCTTCGGGCTCGTAATCTAGTGCCTCGCAGGCAAGGGCCAGTGCCTCGGCGGCGCGCCGCTTCCCGTCCGCGGTGACCTCGGCCCACACCTTCTCGGCGAGGGGCACTAGAAGGGGACCGAGCGCGGCACCGACCATGGCCCCGACAGGGCCACTACCCATGATCGCACCTACCCCGGCGCCAGCCCCAGCAGCAGCTGCCTGCTGGTACCGAGCCCGGCGCTTGTCGGGCTCCTCGCCTTCCTCGCCGCTGCTCATGCGGCGAGCCTAGCGACACCAGACGCGACTAGCTCCCGCTCGGCATCGGTGAACGGCGTCCCGTCACGGTGATGCCAGTCACCTGCCCCGCATTGCTCGATCGTTGAATCGAGATCAGCCCGCAGACGGGCGACTCCGGCCGGATGGTGCTCATCGCTGCTGACTGCCTCGCAGACGGTCAGCCAGTCTCCGCGGCATGCAGCTTCCGGAGCTGTTCGCGGATTTCTTCGCGCGCGTCGACTGCCGCGCCCATTACGCTGCCCGCCTGACTTGAGCCGGCGAGCGTGTGACACTTCGGCAACTCGAGGCCGACACCCACGAGCGCGACAGCGATGTACTGCTGCTCGACGCAACGCCAGCCAGCCATCGGCCGGGCATCGCTTTCTGCCGCGGCCTTCGTAAATGCGCTCTCGGCCAGCTCGCCGATGTCGCGTAGCTGCCGCTCCAGCCGGGTGCGCTCGTCCGCCTGCCGGGCGGCCTTCGCGACGTCGATCGTCTCGCGAGCATGCGTGATCAGTTCACGCGCCGTCTCAACCGTCTGCCGGGATGCCTCTGCCGCCACCTCCGACGATGCCGCCGTGTCCCGCGTAGCCGTAAGCAGGTCACGGACGGCGCCGACAATCTCGGCGGACTTCGTGACGGTCTCTTCCGCGGCCGTCGTGGCTTTACGGCTCTCCCTGACCGCCGCCCGCGCGTACCAGATGACGAGCAGAGTCGCTACCACTAACGCGATGTTCACCACCATGCCGAAAACATCCATGCCGCCACTATGGCGGCTGGCGGGCGCGCGATCGGGTGCAGCACGAATCGTTGCTGCACCCGTAGTTGCTGCTGCCACTCGCGCGCCAAGTCGTCGTCGTTGAGGATCTCCACCTCACCGAATGCGTCACCGAGCACGCGAACGCTTCGGAGGTCAGCCGCACGGCCCTGATCGTTCGTGCTGCCCTCCACTAGTTCCCCCTCCTTGTCGCCCTCCAGTGAAACTGGGCTCTGACCTGCGGTTTCTTGAAATGCTCCGGACAGTTTTCGTCGACTTATCCGGACAGTTTTCGCCTGGGAACTGTCCGGATCCCGGCCTGTTTGGCTCGCTGGAACTGTCCGAGAGCCGGACTGTTTCTTGGTGCAGGGGCAGCCGCGTCCAGGACAGTCGTTGCCTACCTGCACGGCATAGAAGGTCGGACGGTTGCGCCCACCCGAGGTGGTGGCCGCTGGCCCAGTTACCCGCTGCGGCTCGAACCCCGGCACGATCTGCCAGCGCCACCTGACGATCCAGCCGTGGAACTCCGCGCAACGCAGCGCGTCCGTCAGCGTGGACTTCGGCATGACGCACCAGGCACCCAGCTCGTCGAGGCCGCGCTTGAACTGGAACTGGTCGGGGATCACCGCGGTCCCATGGTCGGCGCGGTCAATCAACCTGACCACGACCCAGCGTGCAGCGAAGGGAAGGCGCGCCCGGCCGACCGCGTTCCTCAACTCCTGTTCCCGCGTCTTCGGGCTCGCCATTGGGCGCCCCTTCCTCTCGACGAGGACCGGGTGCCCGGTGTGGCGGCGCGGTCGTTTTCTACACAGAGCGACCGACACGGCCGATAAACTGGCCACGTTGCTTGGCCGCAACAGTCTTCTGCGTGGCCACTCCTGCCGGGGTGGCCACGCACTTTAGGTGGCCCCACGGCGCCTCATCTCGTCGAGGTAGGCGCCGTGGGCCAGCATCATCTCGTGGTAGACGGCATCGGCCCGCTGCTGCGCGTCCCTCGACTGCGCCCGCAGCGTGTTGTGGGTGTCGACTGCGTTGGCGTAGGCACGCATCACAGCAGGCCCGCACATCCGGCCGCACAAGCCCGCGGCCTGCTTCACGTAGCCGCGTGCGCGTGCCTCAGCGTCGGCGGCGTCCATAGCGATCCGGGTGAAGATCTGCCAGGCGTTGGCGAGCCGGTTCCACCGCTGCTGTGTGGTTTCGCCGCCGATGGAGGTAGCGATCGAGGTCACGACGGCCGCCATTCGGCGATCATCGCGTCCACCCTGGCCGCGGTGGCGTCGTCGAAGCACCGGATCTGGGACACCAGTTGTGATCGGAGCGCGGTCAGCTGGTCGAGCAGGCCGTCGACGGCGTCCATGGCGTCGTTAGCGGCCATCCTGACCGCGGGCTGTGGCTTGGTGTTGTCGCGGCGGTCCCAGGTGGCCAGGGCCGCGGACAAGGCGCTGAGCTGGTCGTAGAGCGCGGCAAGCGGGTCGATCATGACGCGGCCTCGGACTCGCCGACGTCAGCCGGTGCGGGCAGCAAGGCGCGCAGTTGTGACAGTTGCTCGTCGGTCAGTCGGCCTGCGGACTCGACGACTTGGCGGACGCGAGCATCAAGGAGCGCCCCGCCCTTGCGGCTGCGCTCGTAATCGGCGTTCGCGTCGCGGCATGACTGACATCGGCAGCCCTTGGTGTAGCGGCTCCGCGTGCCGTGCTTGCTGGTTGTGTGGGTGCTGGTTCTCTGCTTCACGCAGCGCGGCCCGGCACCTTACGGGACGCGAAGGTCGATGGCAGGCGCCTCCCTTGCGCACCACTTGTGCGCTCATGTCACTCCAGTCTACCTGGCACCAGTGGCAATGTCGCGGGCCCAGGTAACCCGGTCGGCCGGGTCTCCTCGGTGCCCCGGACTGGGCGAACGCCCCACCCGCAGCGCGCCCAAGACCGGCGGCGAACACAGCAGCCTGGCCACCTGGCGGCGTGCGGACATCGGCGCTGCCTTCCAGCGGAGCGCCACGTCCTCACCTGGCGGGATGACCATCAGCGCGGAAGGTGTGGACAGCTCGGCCTCGCGGGCCACCAATGCGCCAATGGTCTCCACGATGCCTGGCTCGATCGCCACGAATGAGCTCAGCGTGACCTTGCGGGCCTTGGCAGCGGCCCGCCAATCCGCCAGCTCAGCGCGGGCCTGCGCCACCTCCCCGCGGACCTTGGCCAGCTCCCCGCCGTCGTCCGGGGTGGCGCGCAACTTCTCGATCACGTCCGGCTGCGCCAGGTAGGTGAGCATGACCTGCTCGGCGTGGCCGTCCAGGCCGTCAGCGTCGATGTAGACACACGACCGCTCGCGGCACATGTACTCGCGGCTGCCCCGGCGGTAGGTCACCGACATCGGCCCCCCGCACACATCACACACCGCGATCAGCGACAGGAGATGCTTGCCGCGCCCAGGCCGGGAGGTACGCCGGGACGGGTCTTGCAACAGGGTCCGAACGGCGTAGAAGATCTCAGCGTTCACCAGCGCTGGCCAGGTCGCCTCAACGGCACCGGTTAGCGCCCCCCGGTAGCGTCCGGAGCGGTTCCCAGGAGTATGCATCCGCAGCCCGCCGTACAGGGGCCGAAGCGCGAGGTCCCTCAAATGTTCGGGGGTCCACGCCCTGCCGGTGCGGGTGCGGATGTCGCGGGCGTCGAAGTCGCGGGCAATCGCCTTCAGGCTGTGACCCTGCCGCAGCCGGTCGTACAGCTCAGCGACCACGGGAGCTTCGTCCGGGTGCGGGTCCTGGCTGACAAGTTTCCGCGTCTTGGGGTCGTAGGTCCGGGTGTAGCCGTAGGGGGTACGGCCGTGCGGCTCGCCCCGTGCAGCCGTCGCCGCAGCAGCCCGGCGGATCGCATCGGAGGCTTTATCGCTCGCATATTCGGCGTCCACGGCATCCTCCAGCAGGGTCCGGCGGTCGCGGGCATTGGCGCAGTCGTAGGTACGGCCGTGTGTGGTCACGTGAACCTTGACGCCAGCGTCGTGCAGCCGATCCACGAGCGTGGCCCACTCGCCGACACGGCGGCTACCTCTGCTCGATTCCCACAGCACGAGGACGTCAGCGCCGAACTGGGCCGCCTCGAGATCGGCGAGGAGCCGGGCGAAGTCGCCGCGGACCTTTGTGGCATACCGGGACGCCGACAGCGACACGTCGGAGTACGCCTCGCCGTTGATCAAGAACCCGTGCACCTGCCCCGCGCGAAGGTTGTCGCCGTGCTGTTCCTCAACCGACCGGGCACGGCCGGACCTGTCCTGGCTGACCCTCAGATACTCCCTGCCGGTCAGCGTCGTCATGCTCCCTACCGTACCCCCCGTAGGAAGGTGTGTGTAATATCTCCCCTTTATGTCGCGCCCACCACGAGGTCAAACAAGCCGAAGG
>WNFJ01131278.1_pt1 | contig 20665 bp, 8 predicted proteins | sample 5400461 | NCBI WGS metagenome assembly WNFJ01 (sample SAMN13153349, study PRJNA577476) | soil metagenome | isolation source: 115 cm saprolite on Douglas fir-dominated hillslope | place: USA:California | collected 2013-09-17
ATCTTGGCTGTCACGACTGCCGAATTTGGCGGGGATGGATGAGAATCGAACTCACCCGGGACGCCTCACAGCGCCCCGCAAACGCTTTTGAAGACCGCGTTTCCGTCGTTCGCCTACGTCCGTAGGCGTGTGCCCTCGATTGAATTTCGACCGAACGAGTCCACTGTCGTTCGCTCCTGTGCGGGCACGTCCGGGATGTTGGCTGTCAGCTTGGCTGTCAGAAAGCACCAAACCCGTGTCGAGGCTGTACATGAAACTGCGGCCCGGATGGACAGCGGGCGTGTTACCCGCAGTCGGCTCGGAACGATTCGCAATACAAGTGCCTCACGATCACCGTTGCGTCATCCAGTGTCCCTCTATGTCCGCGGAGGTCGTCCCGCTTGCGCGATTTCGTGACCCGGCCGTGACCCGGCCCGACTGCTTATTGCTAGCCGTGACCGACCGCGACCGGCTCTTGTGGTCGCTGGTGATCCGAACGCCCCACCGGAGAGTCTCTCCGAGGATTGGACGACAGACGAGCTGAGTCGCCCATTTCAGCCGGTCTCCCACCGCCTTTTCCGCGGCTTCGGCTTCGGCGAGCGCTTGGTCGGCGCGGATCACCGTGATTGCGTTGAGCTTCGGATTGACGGCTTCGCTCCGCTGCAGGTGCGACTGCCCCACCTCTCGGCTCGACAGCTGTTTGACCGGATGGCGTTCGCCAGCTCCTGGGCCCCATACGAACGTGGAGCCGTGATCGCCTTGACCTTGGCCCGCACGCTCAGCATCGCCTTGCGCGATGGACTCGGTTGGCAGTACCGCCTGCCGTACTTTGGCGACATCACCATCCGGTGGTGAAACCCCAGAAAGTCGAAACCGTCAGCCCGTCACCGACGTGCATGACCCGACTCTTGTCGGGTGCACCTTTAGATGAAGGGGCTTCGGCTGTTCTCTGGAGCCATGCCGAGGCTTGCTTTGCGTCGGACTCGGTCCAGGGGAGATCATCCGCATACGCCCTGGATTCGGCGGTACCCCCAACTCGGGTTCTCGCGGCCCAGCCTCGGTATCAAATCGACGACCTCAGGGTCCGTCGCCGGCCGCAATCGGTGCGGGCGCTTACCCAAGGCAGCCCACTTTCGGCGCACGAGCTCGCGATGCCACCTCAGGATCGTTTCTGGACTCGGCACAAGAGCCGACCAGCGTCTCTTGGGAAGCCGTTCGATAATCGTCGCCGGGACCAGACGATTGCCTGCACGCCACCGCGGTCGGCGTACCTGCTGTTGCAGCACCCGCATCTGATGCCGCAGGGCCAGAACTTCAGCTTGGAGCTCTGCCTGCTCCCGATCGCGAACGCTCAGCAGGTCGACCAGAAGCCGGACGATCGAGTACAGCACCTGACCTCGCTTCAAGGGCTCTAAGCGGAAAGGGCTTGCGCGAAGCCCTTTTTTCTACCGATAGCGCTCGCTTACCCGAGTTGCTCCGGGATCACGATGCGTTTGGTCCGACATCCGTCGCACAGGGTATAGGCCGCCTTCCCGACCGCGACTCGACTTGCTTGCCCGATCTGAGATCAAGTTTGAGACTCGACTGAGACTGTTCCCGATACCAGACCCGGCACATGATTCGGGCCATGCAAACCCAGTCCGGCGACGCGAGCAGCGCCGATGCGAACCAGTCGGTCGATCCGGGGCCCACGGCACCAAACCAGTCCATCGACTCTGGGACCGCCGAACCGAACCAGTCCGTTGGCCCGTCGACTGCGGCACCGAACCAGTCCATCGACTCTGGGACTGAGTACTCGAATCCGTTCGGCGATGACGCAGCCGGCAGCATGGAAGACCCTGTTGGAAACCTTTTGATTGGAGCGCTAGGCGGGCTTGCGCTAGGAGTAGTCGAGATCCTGACAGGCGCCGCCACTGGTGCGGAAGTGGCCATTCGGGAAGCAGGTGCCGCTGCCGTAGAAATAGTCGCAGAGTCAGCGGCTCCGGGTTCGACTACCGCTGAATCGGTTGACGCTGGTGTGCCTGGTGGCACGTCCGATCGGGCAGAAGGCCAAGCTGACGAATCCGGAGCCAATTCAGGCACCGACTCTGGCTATGGCACCGGACCTGGCGGTACGGGATCTGGCAATGCCGCCCCAGACGGTGGTGTCGTCCCAGATACTGGCGGCGTTGGCAGCGCTGACGCCAAGGACATTGGGGTTGGACCCGATGATGGTGGATCTGACCTGGGCGCCGGTCCGGACGGCGGCGGCACCGACGCGGCGGGCGGGAGTGACGATCCCGGCGCTGACACCGGGGCCGGTCCGGACGACGGCGGCACCGACGCGGCGGGCGGGAGTGACGANNNGGCGGCACCGACGCGGCGGGCGGGAGTGACGATCCCGGCGCTGACACCGGGGCCGGTCCGGACGACGGCGGCACCGACGCGGCGGGCGGGAGTGACGATTCCGGCGCTGACACCGGGGCCGGTCCGGACGACGGCGGCACTGACGCGGCCGTAGGGCCGGACGACGGTGGTTCTGACGCCGGTGTGGCGGTCGACGACACCGGAGCGGACGACGGCGGTTCTGATGCTGGTGGCGCGTGCTGACATGCGGTTTGGCATCGAAGGAGTAGGTGAGGAAGCCAGATGACTACTGCGAACACGCCCCCCAAACCCCATCCGGTCGGCCGGGGAATCGTCCGCGACCTGCAATGGCAGGTCGAAGGCAGCACGCACATGAACGTTTGCAGGTTCCAGATCGAGAGGAAGAATGCTCAGGGCAAGCGACTGCCATCAGTCCCAGTCGAAATGCGCTCAATGTCCTTCTCAGGGAGTCTGGCTAATGGTCAGTGGGTGGAGGTGCTGAATGAGTGGACTTCCGGTGAGCTCCTACATCCAAAGGAGGTCTACAACCTCACGACCAAGGTGGCATTCAAGAGCACGCTGGGCGTCGCGAACGTCTTCAAGGCTTATCCAGGTCTGGCCAAGCTGAACATCGCGATTGTCGGGATTGGGCTCGTGATCTTCGTCGCCATTGCCGTCGGCATCGGCGGCATCGCAATGAACCGGGGGCATCTGGTAGATCTCGGCAATATTGGGAGACCGCCAGCAGAAAACGCCGCTTTCAGCCTTTCGAGCAGTTCGGGTGCTCCTGGAGCTGCGATTCGGGTCTCAGGAAGCGGGTGGGAACCGTCCGAAGTCGTCGTTTTTCGCTACGGACCGGAGGAGATTGGACAGGTCGCGGCCGAGCAAAACGGTTCATTTGCAAACGGGTCGATTACCATACCGCGCACTGCCAACGGCTTCTTCAAGACGATCGATGCGACTGGCACGTCAAGCGATAAAACTGTCTCCCAGCCGTTCACCGTAATCACCACTGCTGCGGCAAATTCTTGCCCGGCGTCCGTGGCTCCAGCACCAAACGCACCCTCGATTCGCGTTACCCCAACCGTCGCGGCGAGGGGCCAAACGGTTCAAGTCGTCGGCTCCGGTTACACCCCCGGCGTGAGCGTTTACATCGAAGTGGAGTGGGGCACGGGAAGCGGTGGCGCCGTCGTGGTCACGGTGGACGATACAGGTGCGGTGGTTGGGCAACTCACCAAACAACGCGCCGTGAGGCGGCCTACACAGTACTGGCCGTCACCGCCTAATGACCTGGTTGGTTAGTTCGTCCGACAATGGCGTAGCGAAGTTCTCTCAGGCGTTGGCTTTGCAGGCACGCCTCCACATGGCTCATCACAACCTCATGCCGGCACATCGCGACTGTGGACCACGACGACCTTGAAGCTGCCTGCCTGCACAAGGTACTGCGCATCAGACGGAGGTTCAGAGCGCAAAGCCGAGTCCCGATCATCCTCGAGGCACTCGAGTTGGTGCGTTTTGACAGCTTATTCGGACGGCTTAACCGTGAAACACCAAGAGAACTCCCTGAGACGAGCTGAGACGATTGCGTCATAGCTTCGAATCAGATGAAACGTCCTGATCTTCCGTGAGACCTCCTGAGACGATCTGTCGTGAGTCTCTTAATCCCAAGGTTCAGGGTTCGACTCCCTGCGCGAGCACCACAAAGCATGTACAAGTTCGGCTGCTAGGCGACAAGACGCCTTCGGCTGCGGTGCTGCACTGGGCGGGGAGTATCGCGTAGGTACCGAAGTAGCTCTAACGAATCAGCCGAAGGTTAGGGCGCCATCGTCAGTAGCGATGCGATAACCGCGTAGTTGTTCGCGTCGCGAGCCTGAATGGACGCGCATCCGACCGCGTAGTTGGATGGGATTGAGATTGATGTCTCGAAATTGCCGCTAGCGAGCGCCACCCTATGGAGGCTGCAAGCTGTAAATGGCGACGGGGTCTGGGAAGACCGTCGTCATGGCAATGTGCGAGGCTCAGCACGTGTATCGGAACCGGGAGTTCAGCGACAAGATCTGCGCCCCGACGCGCTCCGTGTTTCCCCGGAATAAGTCGTGATCCATGGGAATGAGGACACCCGCACCGAATCGCAGCGGCAAGCTCCACTGCTTCGCGTGGATTGAGATTGCCAGCGATGCCAGCCAGCTCCCTGAAGTAGTCCCGCCCATTCACAGGCAGTATCGCGACATCGATTCGCCTGTGCTGACAGCCCTCGTATTAGTTGCTGTGACGCCAGCGTGTCTCCCGCGTGGTAAACAGTCAGTCCGCGATAAAGCAACACGTCACCTAAGAATGGTGTCGGATCGTCACGTTCCTGCCTACGCGCCTTGAAAGATGGTCGGCCGCCAGCGCGCGAGGCGCGCTTTGGTCCCGGGACAGACTCTCGCCCAAGAGGCGAAATGGGCAGGCGTTGGAAACCGGCTCATGGCAACGCTCTCCTTGTGGCGCTGGTCCCAGTGTTCGGGTCCGGGGTCGACGAAGTGGGTCCCATCGCGGAGCATGTGATAGATCGCGATCAAGATCGAGTGCGCAATCGCCATTTGTGCCCGCTTCGGCCCCCGCCGGCCGGCCAGTCGGCGGTACCGAGCAGCGAAGGAGTTCGGATGGGCGCGACCAGCTCGCACTGCGCCAAGCGCCGCTTCGATCAGCGCCGAGCGAAGCCACGGGTTCCCGTCGCCAGTGCCCGTCTTGCTGCGTCTGCCGGCGCTCTCGTTGGTCCCGGGACAGACTCTCGCCCAAGAGGCGAAATGGGCAGGCGTTGGAAACCGGCTCATGTCGATCCCGATCTCGGCAATGATCTGCTCAGCGCCGTGTTGGGCGATCCCGGGAATCTGGTCGATTAGGTCGAGCGCCGCCTGGAAAGGGCGCATTCGTTGTTCGACCTCAGCGTTGACGGCTTCGATTTGCTTCTCCATCACCTCGATCAGCTCGATCTGACTGCGTAGCAGAAATCGCTGGTGGGCCGCCACTGTGCCTTCGAGCGCCTGCGCCAGTCGCTGGCGTTTGGGGCGAAGATTCGACATAGCGAGCTCAGCCATTTCGGTGAATCGGGTCGTAGGCAGCCGCCGCCCCGTCACGAGCAGACGGCGAATGCGTGGGGTGTTGCAAGGTCCAGTGGCCGTTCCACGTCCAGGTTTCTGAAACGTCGCCGCCGTCGGCTACTAAGCCTCCGAAAAGCACGATCTGATTGGCAGCGGGGTCGTAAACAAATACAGCGCCGTATCGAGCTGTCGGACTCTTGTCGGAAATTGATTGCTGCCAGTCATGAGAGTCAAATGTCCACGTGTCGCTAAGGTCAATGTAATCAGGTGGCAGATCCGCGGTCCCACACGCGACCAACGTTGTTGCCAAAGCACCGGCGGCCACCCAGTTCGATCTCTTCACGAACTGACCGTAAGCTTCGAGCCAGTCGTTGTCAGTCTCAGACCAGTGTCATTCTCGGTCTCACGGGGACGTCCACTCCTTCGCTGTTACGCCCTCGAGAAATGGTTGGAGATCAAAAAGGCGAGGGATTAATGTCAACCGGCGAGTCACCCTAGTCAACGACAGTTGGTATCGCTAGCTTCGGACTATTAGGAGCATTTCGCGCTTCAGGACGACAGCGCTGGCCATGATCGGCACGGTCAGTAGAAAGCTGAGGCGAGCCTGCTCCTCGACGTATCTGCGAGTGGATGATCAAGGCCGAGTTCATCGAGGATGCCCACGACCACGCGCCGGATCGCGTCGCGGCTGCTCCCGGCACGGCCAATCGCCTCGATTAGCATGTCCAGTGCCTTTTCGTTGTCGCCTGCATCGAGCGCCGCGAAAGCCTCTCTTAGGTCGGGCGCGCCGCTCTGTTCGAGCCTGATTCGGGCAGCAAGGCCATCGGCCGCGAAGCTGCGATGAACTTTTTCCAGGATATCGAGGGCCTCGTGGTCTTGCCCGCGGGCGTGGAGTATCGAGGCAAGCTGGACGGCAGCATCGGCATGCCCCGGCTCGAGCTTCAGGGCGGCCCGGAGCGACACCTCATCCCCCTTGCGAGCAAGTAGCTCTGCCTCGGACGGGAGAAGCGAGTCGAGAAAGCGCTCAACGGCAGCTGCCGGCTGAGCACCGACGAACTCGGCGACGACTCTGCCTTTGTGAAAAGCCTTGACCGCGGGGATGCCTTGAAACCCATACGTCTGCGAAATGGTCAGATTTGCGTCGACATCGAGCTTCACAAGTTCCAGGCTGCCAGAGCGCTTTGCAGCCTCCCGCTCGAGGACGGGCCCGAGTTGCCGGCAAGGCGCGCACCATTCAGCCCAGAAATCGACCACCACGGGTAGTGAGTGGGAGCGATCGAGAACTTCCGTCTGAAACGTGCGCTCGGTTACGTCCACGAAATGAGATTACCGGGCGCGCAAATGACGCAGGCCCAGTCGCCCCTAGAGCTCACCCAGGGTCGATAGTCCATCGGCCATCGCGGACCAAGGTGTGCTGGGCAATCCCCACTGACCGGTGCACGATTCAGAGCGGCAGCTCCCAGCACAAGTACTGGACGCGCACGCGAAAGCGTTGGTCGCAGACGGTCTAGAAAACCGTCTGTAGCACGTCCATGGGGCTAACCGATCGAAAGTAGCTCCTTTCTGTCTTTCCGGTCGACTTGGCTGTCGTTGGCTGTCAACGGCCGACGCGGTGGACGCCGGCGGACGAAAACGAACTTGAACGGACGTCTACGGACGACCGCAAACGCTTTTGAAGACCGCGTGCCGGAGATCCATCCCCGTACGTCAGCGTCCGGTGGAGTTCAATCGCAAAGGTCGCCGGTCCGCAGTAGTCCGTTCGCGTCCGCAGGCGTCCCCCGCCTTGGCTGTCAACTTGGCTGTCATGGGCCTGGCCTATTCGTCGTTGCGGTTAACGGATCGCAGAGCCTCATTCAGAAGCAGAGCGCTGAATTGGCCGCTTAACGCTGAGCGTCACCGATTACGATCGTTTCTCGGGCGTTGCTGCACTAACCACGATCTGACAAAGGCCGTCTTGGACCTCCCGCACGCGGTAACCACTGGATTTGGGTCCTTGATACCGGGATTTCCACCATCCGACCCGGCGGCTCGTCCCAATCCCGATTAGGATCCCGCCGAAGCTCAGAACTCCAATCGTCTGATCAAATTGGTGATCATTTCGATGGCTGTAAGGCGATCAAGGCTGCCCGACGTTACGGAGAGGGAATCACGTACAAGACTTTTACCGCCGCGAAGACCACCAAGAGTACCCCCAGGACGATTCCCCACTGCCACAACGTGCGCGGCCTCGGTGCACTGCGCCACCGCAATTCGGGTTTCAGGCTACTCGCCCCGCGATTCCACAGAACTGTAGTCGGGAACGCCACCAATCCAATCAACACCGCACCGAACAGGCCAAACCCAACCGCTCCAAGCAACACCGTCTCGAAACAATCGAGTGGGCCCGCACAGACGGGCGAACTGTGTGCTGCGGCCCTGGCGAGGAGGTCGCCAAGAAATAGCGCCTCAGCCGAGATGAGCAGGCGAATCACCAACACGTCGACCCCTTGCCGAGCCAGACCGACAACCAAGCCGCATGCGAGGATCTGCAACAGGGCCAACAGCGGGGGTATCTGGGTCGGGCCTGATATCGCGACTGGAACCAGGAGTATGACCGCTGAAACTGCCACGCCACCGACAAGCCACAGGCTTCGGTATCGAGCCTCCATTTTCCTAAGGGAGTTAGTCAGCATAGTCTTCATGGCCGTGATGCCTGCCAATGCCTGGGCCTGACTTAAAGCCGAGCGCATGGGCTAGATCTGTCGATGTCGGACCATACGTGAACTTATTCATGTGCCAGCAACCCGATCCCCAGTCCGGCGTCGGGTAGATGATCGACGGAAAGATGTTGACATTAGTGAGGCCCTCGTCGTCAACGCTCGCACCTGGATAACCGGTCTGTTGCTGGATCCAGTCCAAAGCCTCGTCTTCCTTCAGGAAGACTCGCTGCGCGATCGACATCGTACCGTTGAAGCCTGGAACCCAAGAGTGAGGGAACTTCTTGTTGAGTTGATACGAAAACCAGTACGCGGCGTATGGGCCGGTGGACACGACGGACTCGACGTTAAGCAGTACGGTCTGAGCGACCGCCGCTGGTGCCGAGGCGATGACGCTGATCACGTTCCCCACTTTCTTGGCGGCGTTCCAAGCGTCGGACCAGCCAAATAGCCCAGATGGATCCGAGGAATTGACTGGCGAGTCGCCGACGTACCCGTAAGGCTCCCTCGTCGACGCCACCGCCGGGTCACGCGAGATGAATACCCCGGTAGACGGGTCGTAATACCTTGCTCGGAGATAGTAGAGGCCGGACTCGAAATCTTCGAACTGACCGGCAAAGCGAAGCGGATTGCTAATTGATCCCGTAGTCGCCACCAAGTTGCCATAGGGATCATAGGTATACGTGCTGACCAGCGCTCCGCTGGCGTCCGTGAGACCTCGGACCGAACCCAGCTGGTCGTTCATGTAGAAGCTCACGGCGGCCCCATTTACTTGCTCCAGCGGAAGGCCGCCGGGTCCATTGACGTAGTACGTGCTGCCATCCTGGATTAGTGAGGGGAGGCCCTCGGCCGCGTTCCAGACAAAGGCCTCCGCGAGCCCTGCGACTGTCTTACTCGCCCGAAGGCCACTTCCGTCGTAGGTGTATGAGGAGGTGCCGTACGTAAGGAGTTGGTTGGCCTGATCCCAGCCAAGTACCGTTTGCGGCCCATTCTGAGCCGTTTGACTGATGCGGTTGCCGTTAGCGTCGAAACCATACGTCACCTGGCCCACCTGGGAGCCTCCTACAGTGGTGGTCGCGGTCGTTAGCTGATCTGCATTGTCGTAGGCCTGGGCCGTGGGGTTGCCGCCCACTGGAGTCCTCTGCGTCAAACGACCCGCGGCATCATATTGGTAGCTGGCAAGACTTCCGCCAGTCAGCTGGTTGATCGCGTTGTACGAGTAGGTTTGGCTGCCGTCTCCGGTTAGATTGCCAGTCAGATCGCGGTTGTACGTCAAGGCTAGTACCTGGCTTGAGCCGTGGCTGTAAATCATCGAACTGATTCGCTCCGCGGCGTCTACGGTGACCGCCAAACCAGTTCCATTCGGGTAGCTCACGCCAGCCGGGTTGGAATCGGCATCGTATGAGTAAGTAGTCGTGTTTCCCAGCCAGTCCGAGATCGTGTGAAGGGACCCATTGTCGTAATACGTCCGGGTGACCGACCCTACGCCGTTGGGATAGTTAATGGTGGTGATCCGGCCGTTGAGGTCATACCCATAGCCGACCAGGGCGCCGGCTCCATTCATCGACCCCGTGAGGCGGCCGAAGGAGTCGTACTGGTAGGTCGTAGTGCCCGTGCCATCTGTCATTGAAATTCTGCGGCCGTCCTGGTCGTAGACGAACTGGATGTCGGCCGGCTGGGCCAATTGATACGAGACTCTGACAAGCTCATTGCCGGCGTCGTACGCGTACGTGGTCTTATGCCCATTGGCATCCGTCGTGCCGGTCATGTTGCCGCCGGCATCGTATGAGTACGTTGTCACTCGATTGAGCGGGTCGATGACCGAAATCTTGCGATTTTGTTGGTCGTAGGCATACATCGTGGCCTGGCTGCGCCCGTCGATCTGCTTGAGGATGTTGCCGTCGGCGTCATAGACGGTCTGCTGGGTGGAGCCATCGAACTTGGTCAGCTGCGTTGGTTCGCCGTCGAGGTCGAAGGAGCTTTGGGTCCAATGACCATTCGGGTCGGTGACCTTGATCAGGTTGCCGTCGCTATCGTACTGGTTGATCGTGGACTGATGGGTCAGCGGATCAGTCGCGGTGAGCTGATGTCCGGCTGGGTCGTAGGTGTAGGTCCAGTCGTACGTCACAGGAGACCCGCCACTGACGTTTCCGCGCGGCATTACCTGGGAGGTCATCCGCCCCGTAGGGTCGTATCCGCACGTGGTTTCCGTACTGGTCGTAGGTGTAGTGCCAGACTTTGCCATTGGCGTCGGTCATGCTGGTTAGGTCGCCGGGATGCAACGCGTCCTGATGGCCATACCCCGTGGTCCGGCTCAGGCCCGTACCCGTGGTCGAAGACTGAGTGAGATTGCCGGCCGGGTCGTATAGATTCGTGGTGAGAGTCCCCAGGTCGTTCGTCGTGAGCACCTCGCCAAACGAGTTGTAGGTGTACTGAGTGCTTGCGCCGCGCACGTCCGTGCTGGTGAGGACACGTGCCTGTCCGTCGCGAACAGTGGTGGTTGCGTGGCCGTTGGGGTCCAGGACTTGGAGCAGGGACATCGTGGCGGGGTCGTACTCATACGTCCAAGTCGCTTGAGCGGGGGTGCCGTAGGCCTTTGTCTCGGACATCAGCATGTTGTTCTGGTACTCGTCGACGGTGACATTACCCAATGGGTCTGTGATGGAAGTCGTCCCGCCCTGGTAGCTGAATGTGGTGATCCGACCCATAGCGTCGGTCTGGCTCGTGATGCGGCCGTTCGTATAGACGTTGCGGACCCCAAGGCAGCCCGGCGTGCCTGTGCACATTGGAGACTTCATCGCCGTCAGCTCGTGCTGCCCGTCATATCCAAAGTTCCACGTACTGCCGTTGACATCGGTCACGGAGGTGAGGTCGTTGGTTAGAGTGCCCTGGGAGTCTTTGTAGCCATATAGCACTGAACGTCCAGAACCGTCGGTGATGCTGGTGATGAAGCCGCGTGCGTCGTACAGGAAGGCCAGTTGTCTGGCTGAAGTTCCGGGCACGGGTTCGGTAACAGTCGTGATCTGGGTGCTAGTAGCGGCGTACGCGATGTTGGTCGAATAGCCGTTGCGATCGACCTGAGCGTAAAGCCGTCCCAGGGAGTCAAAGTCAAGCCGAGTACCGTCTGGCTGCGTCAGGGTGTAGGCGCTTCCGTTGAGGGCGAGACCGGCTAATACACCGGCCTGCGCTGAGAAGACAGTGCCTGATTGCGTGAACGTCACGGCGGATCCGTTGCCCGCATAAACGGTCACGACAGACCCGTTGATTGTCAGGTGGGCGTTGTAGGAACCGCTCCAGCCGTATCCGAGTGGAGCTCCTTGACCTGCCGGCGTAGCGAGGGCGATCGCCGATGAGTAGCTTCGGGTGAAGTCGAGCCCAAAGCCGCGACCTGGGATCGAGATGTCGTTGAAGGTGTGCCAGAACTCACCCGTCGCTCCGTTTACCGGCCAGTTGGTGTGGTTCAGTGTGCACGGGCAAACCCACGGGCTCCCTCCGGCTTCGAGCGCGGCAGGGGTCTGCCCGGCCCCAAGGGCATAGATCTTGTAAGTAGATGGGGTGGCTAATCTGAAGCCTGTCCCAATCGAATAGAACTGCACGCCGTGACCATTGCCGCTGGCGTCGGGAAACTCACCGTTGAAAGTCTTTGGAAACTGTTGCGATGACGGGATGGTGGGGTCCCACATCTTTCGAATGCCCTGCTCGTCGAAATGCCACAGCAGGGTGGTGTTCGCAGCGTTCCCATTGAAGGGGGACCCCGGCACGCCGAAGCTCGTACCGCTGTAGCGCGCGACGCTCGAGATCCGGAACTCGTCTAGCCCGATCGTGCTCCGCTCGTCTGCGTCAGAGTATCCCGCGTATTGGCTTGCCGGCACTTGGGCGCCTGCCGCCGCTTGTTGGGCCACCTGAACGCCATTCACGTAGCCAGTGACGTTCGTGCCGTCGTACTCGAGGACGATGTGTTCCCAGGTGCACGGCGCTCCGCATGTGTTGAACACAACCGATCCGCCGCCTGGCCAGACGAACCTAGGGGTGTTGTTCTGATCCCAGTAGACCCCGGCAATTGCCCCGCCGCCCTGGCTCGAGAGGATGCCCCAATTCGAGCTGCTGCCATAGGTGCTCATTCCACCGCCGAGGTTGAGCCAGCCTTCGATCGTCCACGTAGCCAGCGCCGGCAGCGTGTTTTCACTCTGGATCGCGAGGATCCCCGGCGAAAACGCCGGATTATTCACGTTTGTGTTCCAGATGTAGAGGTTCTGGCCGAATCCGGGCGCGATCGGGCTCGGACCGTTTCCAGACGCTGTGATCGCAATGGCGGCGGAGGGAAGTGATGCCGCACCACTCCCCACCGCGTTCTGCGCGGCAACAGTGAACGTGTAGATGTTGCCCCCGATCAATTGCGGCACGTTCGCGCTCACGGCTGTCCCGTCGGTGGTGGTCGTCGCAGCGGCAAGGCCATCGGTGGTCGGTGTGACCGTGTAGCCGGTGATGGCGCCGTTGATCGGCGCGGGCGGAGTCCAGCTCACGACGGCTGAGTTCTGCCCTGCGGTTGCGGTCACGGCGGTGGTGGTTGAAGACCTGGGTCGCGGTCAACGCGCTCGGGTAGATGGAAACCTCGTCCAGCGTTCCTACGTAACGGTGGCCGGTGTACAGGTTCCCCACCATCAGCCCGTTGGAGTCAGCCGAACCCTGGTTCGTGCTGTACGGCTGAGGCGTTCCGATCGGCTGGCCGTCGAGGTACATGGTGACCGTGGCGCCGTCCCAGGTCGCCGCGACCTGGTGCCAGGCGCCGTTGGTGATCGAATATGGAGGCGTGAACCCGATCGAGCTGATCACCCCGCTGTTGCAGTCCCAACTGGTGATGAAGCCGATCTGGCCGGCCTGCGTCAGAACCAGGCCGTTGGCCTTGTAGCCGCAACCGTTGTAGCTCGCGTAGGTGAGGAGCACCTCGTCGCCGACCGAGGTGGTATTGATCCAAGACTCGTACGTCCGTGCCGACGTCCCGCTGGGCAGGCCGGTGCCCTGGGCGTATTGCGCCGCCCCGGTGGCCGTGAGCGTCATGGCCCCGTCCGGGTCGTTGGCCAGCGCGCCTGTGGTCCCCTGGGTGTAGGCCCCGGTCGCCGCGGCGACCCTGGCATTCCCGCTCGAGTCCGCGACCATTGCCGAGGCGTCGTCGAGCCGGTAGTAGTAGGCCGGCGAATCCGCTAGAACCGTCGAGGCGTAGGTCGTCGCCGACCCGGTTGGGGTCACGGCCGCCGACGAACCCGCCAGGCCGAGGCCAAAGTTGTTGGCGGCCTGGACACTGAGCGTGTACGCCGTACCACCCTGGAGACCGGTCATGGTCACTGAGGTGGAGGCGGCGGCCGTGGAAACCGCATTCTTCGCCACACCGCCTAGCCGGGCGGTGACGAGATAGCCCGTGAGCGACGATGGGTTGCTGACCGCTGTCCAGCTGACGGTCACTTTATTCGGGCCGGCAAGGGTTGTGATCCCTGTCGGCGCCGCGGGCTGGCTGTTGCCGCTGGCCTGGAAGTGGTTGAGGACCTGGGTCGCGCTCAGCGCGCTCGGGTAGATCGCGACCTCATCGAGGCCTCCCACCACGAAGCGACCGGTGTACAGGTTTCCAAGCACCAAGCCGTTGCCGTCTGCCGCGCCGAGGGCGGTGCTGTATGGCTTGCTGCCGATCGGTTGGCCATCCAAATACATGACGACGGTGGTGCCATCCCACGTGGCGGCGAGCTGGTGCCAATTACCGTTCGCGACCGTGTACGGGGCTGTGAAGGCGAGGTAGTTCCACCCGCCGTTGCAGTCGTATGAAGTGATGAAATCGACCTGGTTGCCCGAGGTCAGCGCGAGACCGTTGGCGGTATAGCCGCAGTTGACCGGCTGGGCGTAGCTCAGCAGCACCTGGTCCTGGGTTGACGTGGTGTTGATCCAGCCTTCGTAGGTTCGAGCGGAGGTTCCGGTGGGCAGACCGGTGCCTGGGGCAAACTGCACCCCGCCTCGGGAGAACGTCATCGCCGCATCTGCGTCGTTTCCAAGCGCACCCGTCGACCCCTGCGTGTAGCTACCGGTGGCGTACGCGACGCGTCCGTGGCCACTCGAGTCGGCCACCAATGGCGAGGCGTCGCCGAGCCGGTAGTAGTAGACCGGCGAGTCGCCCTGCACCGTCGATGCGTACGTCGATGCAGGTCCTGTCGGCGTAACCGCCGCCGACGTGCCGGCCAGCCCGAGGCCGAAGTTGTTCGCGGCCTGGACCTGGAACGTGTATGGCGTTGTGCCTTGAAGGCCGGTCATAGTCACCGAAGTCGCAGTGGGGCCGGTCGACAGCGCGTTTCGCGCCGCCGTCCCCTGCATGGCGGTCACGATGTATCCGGTCACCGGCGACGCGTTGGTGACCGCGGTCCAACTGACCGTGGCGCTGTTCGTTCCGCCAACCGCGGTGACCCCGGTCGGGGCCGCCGGCTGGCTGTTGCCGCTGGCCTGGAAGTGGCCGAGGACCTGTGTCGCGGTCAACACGCTCGGATAGATGGACACCTCGTCCAGGCTGCCCATGAGGAAGCGGTTGTTGTAGAGGTTTCCGATCATCAAACCGTTGCCGTCGGCCGCGCCCAGGCTGGTCGTGTACGGCTTGGTTCCGATCGGCTGGCCGTCGAGGTACATGCTGACCGTGGCTCCGTCCCAGGTTGCGGCGATCTGGTGCCAGGCTCCGTTGGCAACCCAGTAAGGCGCTGTGAAGGGAAGGTAGTTCCAGCCCCCGTTGCAGTCGTAGGCGATTATGAAGTCGACCTGGTTGCCCGAAGTCAGCGCTAGACCGTTGGCGGAGTAGCCGCAATTGATCGGCTGGGCGTAGCTGAACAGCACCTCCTCTCCGGTCGAGGTGGTGTTGATCCAGGCCTCATAGGTTCGAGGAGAGGTGCCGCTGGGCAGGGTCGTGAAGGTCTGCTCCTGCACGTTGCCCCGGTTGAAAGCAAATGCGGAGTCGGCGTCGCCCGGCAAGGCTCCGCCTGCGCCTTCGGTCACGCCGCTCTTGACCAGTGCCGAGTTGCCGAAGCCCGACGAGTCCATCGCGATGGCGCCGGTGTCGCCGAGCCGGTAGTAGGCGATCGGGCCGTTGCCGATCACCGTCGAGGAGTAAGTCGTCGAGGCCGTGCCGCCGATCGTGATGAATCCGCTCGACGTCGCGGCTGAGGACGACCCAAAGCCGCTGCGTGCTGTGATCTGGAAGTTGTACAGGCCGCCCGACGGAAGGCCCGTGATGACGGCCGATGTTGCGCTGCCGCCGACAGACATTGCATTCTGCGGCGTGACGCCGCTGACGTATGCGGTGACCAGGTACGACGTGATCGGAGCGCCGTTTGGTTGTGACGCCGTCCACGAAACAGTGGCCTGGTTGGCACCGGCGACAGCCGCCGGGTTGCCCGGAGCTCCGGGGGCACCATCGCCCGCGAGCGCGAAGTGATTGGTGACCTGCGCGGCCGAGAGAGCCGTCGGATAGATGGCCACTTCGTCGAGGATTCCGGCGAAGTTGCCGCCGCCCCCGCACGAGATCTGGACGCGGCCGTTTCCGATCCAGATCGGATTGCCGGTGGTGTTGGGTATAACCGGCAGCGAGAACGGTTGGGCGGTCAGCAACGACCATGACCCGTTGTACACATAGCCCGAGGTGAGCACTCCGTCGGCATACACCGACAAGGACGAGCCGGAGAGCGTGACGAGCAGCTGGTGGGTCACGCCATCGTTGAGGTGGAGTCCGGGGATGTACACATCGTCATTCCACAGCGCGATGTAGACGCCCGCCGAGCTCGCCGGCGCGCCACAGACGCCGCCATCTCTGGTTATCACGACGGTGAACGACTGCCCGTTGGTGCCCGTGCCGCCGCTGTCGAAGAGGAATTGCTGCGCACTGGAGGTGGAGTTGAACCAGAGCTCGATGGTCCGTGCGTGGTCTCCCAGCAGGGCGGGCTGCGCCGGCGCCGTCGCGTAGCCCGAGCTGCCGTCGAAGCTCGTGGAAGTGTCCGCGGGGTCGGTGCCGATCAGGCCTGTCGTGCTGTGCGTGTAGGTGACGAGGTAGCTTCCAGGGTTTGCATTGCCGGAGGAGTCGGCCGCGGCCGTACCGGTGTCTGACATGCGGTAGTAGACCGCCGCTCCGTCGGCGAGAACCGTGGATGCGTATGTGGTCGCGGCTCCGGTTGGCGTGACCGATGACGAGATCGCCGCCGGGCTCGTGCCGTAGCTGTTGACGGCGACTACCGTGACTGTGTAGGCCGTCCCACCCTTGAGACCGCTCAGCGTCGCGGCCAGCGCGGTCGGACCGAGTGCCACCGATATGCCTGCCGTCGTTCCGATGTGCGCAGTCGCGGTGTAGCCCGTGATCGCGGACGCGTTGGGCGAAGAGGCCGTCCACGTCATGGTGACTCTGTTCGCGCCGGCGGTCGCCGCGAGGCTGCCCGGCGCGGTGGGCGCGCCCACGGTGATGGCCAGCGTGTAAGCGGCCGCCCCCGAGCCGGTGCTGTTGGTGGCGTTCACCTGGAACACGTAGGTGCTGCCGTTGGCGAGTGCTGTAGTGGTGTTGTACTGAGTGATGGTCGCGCTGGTCGCGGTGGCGCCGGCGCTGACGGGTGTGCCGGGGTTGCCGTTGAGAAGGGGAGTGATCGTGTAGCCGGTGATGGCAGACCCGCCGTTGTCCGTCGGGGCCCCCCAGCTTACAGTCACCTGTGCGCTCCCAGGCGACGCGGAGACGTTGGTCGGGGCTGAAGGCGGCCCGGTGGGAGTGCTCAACACGGTGGAGGTGAACCCGTTCCCGGATGAGTTGGTGGCGTAGACCTTGAAGGTGTAGGCGGTGCCGTTGGCCAGCGCCACGCCGGTGGTGAACTGGGTCACGGCGATGCCCGCGGCGCCGGCGGCGGCGTTGACGGGTGTGCCGTCGGTCCCGCCGGTGTTGGGCGTGATCACATAGCCCGTGATCGCGGACCCGCCTTGATCAGGCGCCGTCCAGGTCAGCGCGACCTGGTGGTTGCCGGGAACAGCGGCGAGATTGACCGGAGCCTGCGGTGTGATCGAGGGGGTTACCGCATTTGAGACGCCGGCCGCCCCAGTGCCACCCGTGTTGGTCGCCGTCACCTGGAATGTGTAAGTGGTTCCGTTGGTGATCGGGGTAGTGCTACTGAACTGGGTGATCGTGGCGGTGGTGACGCTGCCGCCGACCGTTACCCCAGTGCCCTGGTTGGTGCCCTGGTAAGGCGTGACCGTGTAGGCGCTGATCGCCGAACCGCCGTTTTGGGCAGGTGCTGTCCAGTTGACGGTCGCCTTCTGGTTGCTCGCCGACGCGATGACGTTGGTGGGCGCTCCGGGCAAGACCGAGGGCGTAACCGCGTTGGACGCCGCCGAGGCCGTGCCGTCGCCGTTTGAGTTGTGGGCGACCACTGTGAACGTGTAGGTCGTGAGGTTGGTCAGACCTGTGACGGTGACGTTGGTGGCCGCGGGGTTGCCATCGACTTCGCCGCTCGCGCCTCCGGAAGATGCAGTAGCGACATATCTCGTGATCGTCGCCCCGTTGTTAGGGGCCGCTGTCCAGGTCAGGCTCACCTGCTTGTCGCCGGCCGTGGCGACGACGTTGGTCGGCGCTCCTGGAGTCGTCGAAGGCGTAACCGAGTTGGAGGGGCTCGAAGACGGGCCATTGCTGCCGGGCGCATTGGTCGCGTAGACCGTGAAGGTGTAGGCGGTGCCATTGACCAAGAGATTCCCGGTCGTGAACTGGGTGACGGTGAAGCTGGTGGCTGTGCTGCCCGTGTTGAATGCAGTGCCGTTGGCTCCGTTGTTCGGCGTGACCGTATAGCTGGTAATTGCCAGGCCGCCATTGCTGGCAGGTGCTGTCCAGCTGACATCGGCAAGCGCGTTGCCCGCTGTGGCGATTACGCCTGTCGGTGAACCTGGCGTCGTGTACGGCGTTACCGCGGCCGAGGCGGCCGAAGGCGCACCTATCCCCAGCGCATTGGTGGCCACAACGGTGAACGTGTAAGCGGTGCCGGCGGTCAGCCCGGTCACTACGGCGGGGCTGACCGCCGGGTGAGGCGGTCACCACGTACTGGGTGACGGCCGAGCCGCCGCTCAGCGCCGCAGTCCAACTGACCGTGACCTGAGTGTTGCCGGCAACCCCCGCAACGCCGGTCGCGACGCCGGGAGGCGTGTTTCGGTTCCAGGTGTCAGTCAGCGGCGCGGTCGAGTTGCGCCCATCGAAGAGAACGATGTTGGCCGTGGTCGCGTCCCAAGCCATGACAGCGGTTGAGCGCGCTCCTGGATTGCTGGTCGAGCTCTCGAGGCCCCAGTTGGTGCCATCCCAGCTCCAGCTGTCGGCGTAGTAGGAAGTGCCGTTGAGGCCTCCGAACAGCATCGTGGTCGAGGTGATCGGGTTGTATGCCATCGCGGCGGAGGTGCGCGCCGATGGCGCGGTTCCGGGCGTCTGGCCGGCCCACGCGGTCCCGCTCCAGAGCCAGGTGTCGGCGAGGTACGCGCTTCCGCTGTAGCCGCCGAACAGGACGATCCTGCTGTGGGCTGCGTCGTAGGTCATGCCCGCGTTGGCGCGCAGCGTTGGCGACGGCGAGGGCGCGAGGTTCGACCAGGTGGTGCCGTTCCAGCTCCACGTCTCGGCGTAGTAGGTGGTGCCCTTGCTTCCGCCGAAGAGAACCACCGTGCTCGTCGCAGCGTCGTACGCCATCGCCATGTCGAGCCTGATGGTCGGTGAGGTCGCGGGCGTCAGGTTCGTCCACGTGGTGCCATCCCATTTCCACGTGTCGTTGAGGTAGCCCTGCCCCGAACCGGTATAGCCACCGAACAAGTAGATGAGACCGGTGGCTGTGTCGTACACCATTCGCGCGCCCCAACGGGCAGACGGAGAGGTGGCCGGAGTGAGCTTGGTCCAGTTCGTACCGTCCCAGGTCCAGGTTTCCTGAACCGCGGCCGACGCAGAGTTCTCTCCGCCGAAAACGACCAGCTTGCCGTGGGTGCCGTCGCCGGCCGAGGCGTCGAATGCCGACGCGGCGTCATAGCGACCGGCGGGCACCGTCGCCGGCGAGATCCACTGACCGATGCCCGAGAGCGCAGCCGCGCCGTCCTGGAAATGAGCGGCAATGCGGCCGGCGCTCAGCTGGACTGTGTAGACCGCAGCCTCGTCGATGCCGCCGGCATATGGCCTCACGACCTGGCTCGTACTGTTGATGCCCGCACCGAGAGAGAAGCGGGCGCCAATCGCGGCGGGCGCGGTCGCGCTGGTTCTGCTCGTCGCCGTCCCGTTGACGTAGAACCTGATGGTCGAGGTGTCACGCGTCATCACGACGTGGTACCAGGTGTTTGGTGACGGGAATCCGTATCCAGAGTCCGCGATGGTGCCATTGACGATGCCCGTCAACTCAGATCCCGCGGTGGTGAGTGAGGTTGGCGAGGACATTCCAAAGCCGTAGCCGTTCGTACCGGAGACGCCGTTGTAGACCATCGTCCCCGCCTGGTTGAGGTTGCTGGGATTGACCCATGCCTCAACGCTCCAGTTGCTCGTCGCCGTCATTCCGGCGACAGCGGCCGTGGCAACGCCGGTCGACCCGTTGAACGTTGCGGCAGAGTTGGGGTCGCCGAGGATAGCCCCAGGTTGGTTCAGCGTGACCCCGCCTGCCGAGTAGGTCAGCGCGTTATGGCCCTTGACGTCCGCGGCGGTGGTCGCGCCGACCGCCTCCCCGAGGCGCCAATAGCTGTACGGCGTGTCGGACAGAATCGACGGCGAGTAGTTGGCCGACGCGTAAGCGGGCATGATGGCGCCCGCGATGACGCTCAGTGCTACGAGGGCGGCGAGGAGAAGGGCGACCTGGCGTCGGAGAAGTTCTTTTACCAAGACGTCGCCGCTGCTGCTCGAGGCGCGGCGACAACGTTAGACACGAATCGCGATTCGTAAATCGGCGTGGAGACAGGCAAACGGTTGGTGCTGAGCAAGCCCTTCCTCCCTGATCAGCGGAGCGTGACGGCTGAAGAGAACGTCGCTTCAGTCGCGCTCGGTGATCCCAGGAGCGACCTTACAGGTGGAATTAACATCCGTCAAGCGTTTGGATAAACAATGATCGATCTTCATCCACAGTCCACGCAGCGACGGCTGGACGCCCGGCTTCGACCTGAACCTGTAAGCCCATCGCCTAAAGAGCTGGTAGCAGATCGAGTCTGCGTGAGACGGTATTCAGGCAACTAAGTCCCCAAATACTCATGGCTTGTTGTCGCGGTTGCTCGAGCGGGAGCAAGGTGCTCGATTGGTTCCGTATCCTCTCGGCCGTCAGCCTCCCTCTAGGCCTTTCGGCGGTCATCGATGGGTTGATTGAGATGGCGTGGTTGCTCTCGAACTCACCGCGCAAGCGGCTGCCAACCTAGGCGTTTCAGTCAGAAGTGCGACGCCCAACAGCGTGGGGCGAGCTTGCTAAAACCTTCAGTTATCGATAACGAGCAACCTCATACCGCCGACGAGGTCTGAATAGGAGCCGAGGAGCCAAAGGCTCCTCGGCGGCCTTAACCTCCGAGTTGCTAAACGAG
>WNFJ01114900.1_pt1 | contig 20653 bp, 17 predicted proteins | sample 5400461 | NCBI WGS metagenome assembly WNFJ01 (sample SAMN13153349, study PRJNA577476) | soil metagenome | isolation source: 115 cm saprolite on Douglas fir-dominated hillslope | place: USA:California | collected 2013-09-17
GTGCACCAGGATTCGATCCCGCGGTTGAAGCAGGACGTTATCCACGGGATTACCTGCTAGGGCATCGCGCAGGTTTACGCTCAATATCTTCATCGTACCGTCTGGCATTGACCGAAAGAGTTGCCCCGAATCAAGAGACGCTCCCAGAGTCAGGCCACCAGCCAAATAAATAGCGTCCCGGAAATGGGCTTGCCCTGATGTCCGATAGCGGCCGGGAGCGCGCACTGCTCCTCCCACCCAAACCAAAGGCGCAGGCTCGAAGTCATAGCGGCTGAAAATGCGAACAGTGTCTCGGGGCTCAATCTTGGGAGCCGCCGCCGGATTCGCCAGCGCCGCAGAGAGGTCGAAACTTTCTACACTCGGGTGAAAGTCCGGCGGGTTGAGCCGCACAATTTCTGCATAGTGAGGCGCGGGCTCCGGCAGAAGGTCACTGTAGGCTGCAATCAAATCTGTAAGCTTCATGCCGGGCTTGTAGGAGTAGCGTCCGGGACGAAGGACGTGACCCTGCAAATAAACCGTGTCCTCGTTAGACGGCGCGATCGGGAAGATGTGAATTTCATCGCCGTCGCGAATCGCAACAGCGCTCAATTGCTTCGTGATGGCATCCGGATCGCTAGTCGGAGAAAGATCCAGACTCAGCATCGTGCGCTTTTCATGCACCTCCAAGCGTTGCACTTCGATGTGCTGCAGAGCAGCAGCAGGCAAGATCCCGCCGGCCAGATCGAGCACCTCTGCCAGAGACTTTTCGCCGTGAAGCTCATAAATGGCTGGCCGACGTACCATGCCATCCACAGTCACTTGGGGTCCAATCGAAGGCACGAGCAGAGTGTCACCGTTGTCCAGGCGCATCAGGTCGGAATGCACGCCATGTAGCAATAGATCGTAGGCGTCCACTTCCTGAACGAGCTGTTTGCCGCGGTAATGTTTGAGCGCTCGCAGTGAACCTCTTGCTGTGATCCCACCCGCCTGGAACAAGGCGTTCAGCGGTGTTGAGAGCGAACTGATGTCATACGCGCCGGGCTCGGCGACATCGCCCACGACGTACACGCGAATCGTCCTGAGGCGAGACAGCGACACGTCGGCAGAGATATCTCGGAACTGCGTGCGCAGCGTCCGCTGAACTGTCTGCTGCACTTCGCCCAGCGATCGCCCACTCACGAGCAGCGGGCCCGCCTCAGGCAAAGAGACCCGGCCCTCTCGGTCCACGATGCGGAACAGCCTCCGTGATACGGCGCCCCACAGATCGATTGCTAAGCCATCACCCGGTCCAACGACATAGTCCGGGCCGACGGGAAGATCCATGGGAATCGCATTCGTATCCGTCGTCCCGTTGCGAAAGACTTCTAAACCAAAGCGTTCCAGCGGTGTCTGGCGGGAAGAGGCTTGAATATACATGTCGTAGAGGGAAGGTATATCCGCGTATGGATTCGGCCGATGAACCATCGAAACCGGGCTCATTGATTCTTCTCCGAATTGCCCTTCGCGGCCGCCCGTCTTCGGCCGAGTTCTGGGTTTCATGTCAGTCTTGGGTTGAAATGCTGCGCTGGCACTTGCCCACTCGGAATAATCGCCGGAGGTCAGGGCAGCGTCAGGCCCCGGCATGGTGGCCGCCTCCGTTGAACCTTGCGGCGGACGTTTAAGGGAACTCGGAGTCAGTTCCGGTCCCTGTTGCATCGAGGCGCTCTGAGTTTGGTCTGATTCATCTTGCGAAATCCCGCCAGCTCGCAGCGTTCTCGGGGTCCCTCCAGCTGGCAGGTCTGGAATGGAAGGAGGAAGGGCGTCGGGATTTTCAGGTGCCTCGTTTGGCACCACTGGTCTGCGTCGCCGCGCGGAGCAATCCAGGTCGCGGCGGAGGTCACATGCATCGGTCCGCTGAATTTCACCTTCAACACCCTTTTGTTTCTGCAGTGAAGCCGTGTCTTCCTGCTCTTCAATCTGTACGAGGCGTCGCGCGCGCTCCTTCAAGATCAAACCCTGCTCTTTGCCGTACTCAGATTCCGGATTGACTGCCGGTATCAGGAAGCCGTATCGTTGCAAAAGCCTCGTGGCTACCGAGCGGAACGGAACATCGCGCGCAAGACGATCGAAGATAGCCTGATCGGTGGTATCCGAGTCCTCGACAACTTGTCCATTGTCGGTGGCTTCTTTCGCTACCCAGCGCTTCAGCTCCACCATTAGACCTGGATCCTTTCGAAGAACCTCTTCGATCTGTGCGGCCGATGCGGCAACGCGATCCAGGTTTTGGATTGCCAGTTCCGGTAGACCTGCCTGGCGGCGTAACGAATCCTGATCCTGCGTAGAGGAGCGCCTTTCATCCTGCTGTGCATATGCAGGTGCACCCAGAAAGAAAAAAAGAAACACCGCAAGACCTGTTTTTCCTACGCTTCGGGGACTAGGTACCGGGCTGCTCTTATGCATTTTCTTGAACATCACCGGATTGCCTCCTACGCAAAACTCTTGTTCCACACCGCACGGCACTGAGAATTCCTTCCTCGGAAGCCTCGATTTCATTCGAATGGATATCGAGCGAGGCCCAATAATGCACGGAGTAGTTCTGATTCGGCGCCACTGCAATAATTCGCATCTCCGGGTAGAGCTGCAGCACCGCGTCGCAGACCGCAGGGCGCTTTGATGGGTCGTCCAGCGCGATAACCAAGAAGTCTGGCTTGGTCTGTTCAACCGAGGCCGGAATATCCGAATCGTGAGTAACTTCTCCCACGATTTCGATGTCTGGCTGATCGGCGAATGTGGTGAGAACTAGTTCACGCATCAATCGCGGACGATTTGCCACAAGGACCCGGATCGTCTTCTCCATGGCTGCGCTCCTGTGGGTCCCAAGTATTTGTGAATCAAGGAGAAAGGGAAGGTATAAATCGGGTCCCAGATGGTTGTCCAATGTAGTCCCAACGGTAGTACCTAGACGCTTAGACCGGTGATGGTACTTTTTTGGTACCCTACGAGGAATAGTAGGCACCCTATTGACAAACTACCTCGGGTTATATAGAAAGGCAGCCCTAACTCGCCTTGGTACTTGAAACGGACATAAGTCTTAGGGGGTGTTACGAACAAAGTTTTTGGCCTGATGCGGCAATTGCATTATGGCGTGAACAATGTCAAGTTCGCGGGGCGCGTCACCTTCCAAGATTTGCACCACACGGGCTTTAACCGCGAAATTCCTTTTATGCCTTCCTCTCTAGCGGTTCACACCATTTGATTTGTCCTCCGGTGGGCCGGTTTTGGCAATTTCAGACAGGGAATCCCATCGGGGGGCTGGCCGTGACACAGGACAGCGTCGTGATTGGTGAGGGGGGAACATGGGCGGCTCTAGTAGTCTCAGGGCCAGGGAAAAGAGTACGGTTTTCCTTCTGGCAGAAAACCGCCTGCTTCGCGAGACGTTATCTCGCCTCTTGCAAAAGAAATCCGGAATCTGCGTAGTGGGTGAATGCCAGTTCAGCGATTCTGCAATCGAACGAATCGCCGACTCCGGCTGCGACATCTTGCTTTTGGATTACCCCGTGACAACCGTTTCGAATCCAGATCTGATCGGAGAAATCCTGAAAGCTGTTCCCGGTGTGAAAGTGCTTCTACTCGGTATGGAGGAGGACGAGGACAGCTTATTGAGGGCCGTGCGGTCTGGCGTCATGGGCTACCTTCTCAAAGAAGCGTCTGCGTTGAATGTCATGGCGGCCGTGCGAGCCGTGGCCCAAGGAGAGGCGGTGTGCCCTCGGAAGCTTTGTGCCTCGCTGTTTCAATACATCTCCAAGCAATCAGAGGTAATCCCTATTTACCAGGCAAGAGTAAAACTCGGACTGACACGCAGGCAGCAGCAACTCGTAGCCCTTGTCGCGAAAGGCCGGACAAACAAAGAGATCGCCGGCGAATTGAATCTTTCCGAACAAACCGTCAAGAACCACATGCATAGGATTCTCCGGCAGGTGCACGCCGAGAACCGCTACGAGGCCGTGGAAACTGTCCGGGCGTATGGTTTACTCCGGTAGGACCTTCCTTCTCACGCATGACGCGCTAGAGAATCTAATCACGCTATGTGCTGATTGTCACCGGCGTCAGCACGTAGGAAGTGGTCTTTGAATCTCGCAAGTGCTTCATCATCGACATGTGGAATCCCTTGAATCCGCAGCGCATTCAAGCGCCGGATGCCCGGGTCCGGACCTCCTGGGAGGTATCGCATTCCGCGGGGTGCTTCCAGCACAGGCCGAGATCTTTCTGGAAGCGGCCGCGCTTAAATCACAGATGCGACGAGGATGCGATCGAGGTGTCCGCCAACGGGGCAGGTTGCTGTTTAGGCGAGTGGCTTGTGCTATGGAGCCAGTCTTGAAAGACCAGGACATCCCACAACAAGTACTGCCAGTTTCGCGTCCCGGAGAGGTGTTCTGCCCATTTCGTTCGAATGGGGCGAACAGCGAAGAAGCCATGCCGGCTCAGACTGGATTCCGAAAGCAGTTCTTCGGCCCACTCGCGCAGAGGTCCTCTGAGCCAACTATCAATGGGAACGCCGAAACCCATCTTGGGGCGGTCCAGAAGCTGCGGCGGAACATACTTGTGGAGAATCTGACGGAGAATCCACTTGCTGGTTCCATTGCGAATCTTGAAGCGCAGAGGAAGCTGCCAGGCGAACTCGACAACGCGGTGGTCTAACAATGGAACGCGCGCCTCGAGGCTCACGGCCATGCTGGCACGGTCCACTTTGGTGAGAATGTCGTCCGGCAAATAATTGAGCAGATCGGTGAGCATCATGAACTCTTCGAAGGTGGGAATCCACGGTGGCGCGGAAATCGGTTGGAGAATGGTGTTGGGTTCGTGGGAGTTCAAAACCACGACTGAAGGATCTTCCCAATGCGAGAGAGCACGCAGATAAATCGCTTCCCGGCTCTCCACCGGCAAATAGGTTGCGAATTTATGAACCTTGTCTCCAGGAGTAGGCAGTCGCATCTTGTCGGGCATTACTGGACGGAGCACTTGAAATGCACGGTCAATGGCGCCCGGGGAGATCGCTTGCAGCAACTTCGCGGCGGCTTTTCGCGCAGTCCGTGGCAACCGTTTGACTCCATTCCAAATGGAACGTGTAAGAAGATAGCGGTTGTAGCCGCCGAACAGTTCGTCACCACCATCGCCGGAAAGGCTCACCGTCACGCTGGTTCGGGCGAGTTTGGAGACGAGGTGCGTGGGTATCTGGGACGAGTCGGAGAATGGCTCGTCGTACATCGAGGGCAGCAACGGGACTACGTCCAACGCATCTTTTGGCGTTAGATAAAGCTCGGTGTGGTCGGTTCCCAGGTGCGCGGCCACCTTCTTGGCGTACTTTGCTTCGTTATATCCGTCTTCATGGAAACCGATGGTGAAGGTCTTGACTGGCCGACTGCTTTGGGCCTGCATAAGAGCGACAACGGTGCTGGAGTCAATTCCACCGGAAAGAAACGCCCCGAGCGGGACATCGGCAATCATACGCAGGCGGACTGCTTCCAGGAGTTTGGCTTGAAGCTGATCGATCGCCTCCGCGTCAGAGCCGTCAAACCGCGAACACAGTCCGTTTCTCGCCACTTCCTCGCCCGACCAGAAGGGATGCGATTCGGCTTGGCCTGCTGCTGAGCCGAGCGTCAGGATATGACCTGGCCGCAATTTGTAAAGGCCTTTGTAAATGCAATGCAGAGAAGGAACGTAGTTGTGACGCACGTAGAGAGCGAGAACATCGCGATCAATTTCGACATTGAAGTCGGGATGCTGCCGGATGGCCTTTAATTCCGAGGCAAACACGAAGTCGCCACCGACGCGCCCGTAATAGAGCGGCTTAATTCCCAGCCGGTCGCGAATCAGATGCAGCTTTGTTTCGGTGCGATCCCACAGGGCAATGGCAAACATGCCCACAAAACGCTGCACCGCTGGTTCCACGCCCCAGCGTTCAAAGGCCTCGAGCATGACCTCCGTATCGGAATGCCCTCTCCAATGCCCGGGGCCAAGCTCGGCTCTGATCTTCTCGTAGTTGTAAACCTCGCCATTGAAAATGATGACGTAGCGACCGGAGGCGGAAAACATCGGCTGATGACCTTCGGGGGAAAGGTCAAGAATGGAAAGTCGCCGGAATGCGAGGCCGATTCCGGTCGCGGTATCGTGGAAAGTCCCGGAATCATCTGGGCCGCGATGGGCCAGGACCGCTCCCATCCGACTCAGGGTTTCGAGGGGATGTTCCGATCTTCGTTTTGTCTGCCAGAATCCGGCGATTCCACACATGGCGTAAAGCCTCGGTAAGTTCCAAGTGAACCATGATTGCGGACAACGGCTAAGCTCCGGTCACGCCCTGGTATAATCGAGCGACTGCGGTTTCTCTTCGATTCCCCTGATACCGTCGATGGCACCGGCGCAGAGCCACCGCAGCCGTTTCCACTTATTGTCTCGCGCGAGCAGAATCACTCCACACTCCAATATGAACCGGAAGACCGCTGTTGCATGATATAGAGGCCGGTTACGGGTGCGTCGTATGGCGAGGATGAGGTTGCGCATGAAGTAGTAGTTCCTCCAAGCCGGCTTTCGGATCACATGGCCTATGCAAGTAGACCTATATTCGTAATTATCATGAAAGACCGCCTCGCATACAATCACTTGCCGGTATCCATGATCGTACAATCTCCACCCATACTCAAGATCTTCCCATGCCATCCACATTCCGTCCCATGGAACGATACCGCATCTCGTCGGCGCCAGTGCATACAATGCGCCGTTGCTGCTGCTCCAAAATACATCGAGCAATGGTTCCTTGGGCGGCGATGCCACCAGCTTTGCTGGTAGGGGAAGTTCACGAGTTCCAGTGACATTGTATAAACCTGCGGCCGTCAAATAGCTCAGCGGATAAGCGGCACCGAGATTTTCAATCGATCCGGCGGCTTTGAGCAGCGAAGTGACGACCTTAGGATCAAAACATCCGTCATGATTCAGTGCGTAGGCGTAGTCAGCGCCTCCCTCGGCAGCGGTGCGCAGCCGCTCACAAAGATTTGCTCCCGAGCCGAGGTTTGCATCATAGGAGCGATAAATCAGCCGGTCCCATCCCCTATCCCGCACAACTCGGGGGATCGCGCCGGTTCCTTCGGAGTCAACAACCAGAATTCGATCAAATAGTTGCTTCGACGACCCGTGCACCTGGTCGAGAATTCGACCAACATCTTCGTCATTCCGATAGGAAGAGATAGCTAACCAGACCACCATTCAGTCCGCTCCTGTGGAGAATTCACTACGTACTGATATAACTCCTAAATTAAATCCGCCGACGGGCCCCCATAGGGGACTGGCGCAGAGCATTCATATACACCACAAAAAACGGGATCAGGTAAACAGTGCGCGTGACACTGAGCGAAGAAAAACCCGACTCAAAAGCCACAATCAGGCCGAATAACCAGTACAGATCGGACTTTGCTAGTAAGCTCCTCTTCAAAAAAAAGAACAATCCTCCATAGGCCCACACCAAGAAAATGACGGATCCTCTTATAAGATAGTCAATCCAGCCGCTGTCCACAAACATCAGTCCCTCCCGCTCGCTGGCGCCAACAGGGGCAAAAGTATATGCCTTAAGGTACTGAATTGCATAATACATCGTGCCATCAGGCCTGATTCGGCCCAGGAAGCCATTGACCTGCGACATCAAGATGGCTTTACCACTCCCGGCAATATCAATCCATGTCGCAGCAACAACATCATGGCGGTCGAAGGTCGCAATCATACAGATGCTCACCGCTATGCCCGAGATCCATAACCATCTGTGACGAATCGACGACCCGAGATAATAAAAGATCTGGACCATACCAACCAGACCCAGGATGATACCCGTGACCGAAAGGAGCGACAACGTAAGAAATAAGTAGCAAAGCGCAAAACTCAGGAACAATTTCCCGCCCTTCAATCGATAAGTTTGTAAATTCACATAAAAAAAGAGATAGAGAAAAAAGCCAGCGAGAGAATGCGTGCCGAAAGTGAGAACAGGTTTCCTGAACATGACCATAGTCGGCACCAACTCATCATGGAACACCGAGTAGTGCGCTGTCAGGAACTCGCCAACTGAACTGCTGCCAGTAAGAACGCCTACACAGAGGCCAATATTCAATATGTTTATGAAGATGTATAAATAATAGAACCAGTTAGGCAGTCGAATCTCCGCTAAATTTGTCATATAAAGGAAAGCCAGCAACGTACATACCGCGACTGTTCCGTATGTGTAGGTGTGAAGTCCAGAGGTGTATGTGAAGACCAGTAAGAGAGGGACAACTGACAGGAGACTTGCGCAGGCCGGGAAGCTGGCAGTGTGTTTACTGCGAGCAAGTAAAATAACGAAAAACGTAAGGCACAATAAATCAAAAATGCCAAGCAATACTTTAGAAATATGTGTGCCAATTGAACTTGGAAAATATAGGCCAAGTGAAAAAAGTAGAATAATGATGACTCCGTCTAGTCTTGTAGTCTTTTGAAGCCTGTCCGATTGGACAGCGATTGTTTGCATCTGCATGAACTTCCTACTTTATGGGTTTTAGTGCCTGGCTTTTACGCGGATAGTGCTGCCAAGAATGCCCGGTAACGTGCGCCAAAGCAAAGAATAACCTTCTATAATCTCCCGAACGCGGGTCATCGAGCCCTTCGTCATTGCCATTCCAAGGCGCGCGATCGGTTCGACGAAGAGCGTAGCCAGTAGCAATATAACCGCATTGGGTACTGCAAAGTTTTTGAACCCATAAATAATCCTGCTTCTGAGACCATAAAACATACGGCGCCCCATGATCTGACGGGAAGTCCCGCCACCGACATGGTAACATTGCGCCGTTGCCAGGTAATAGCTGGACCATCCGGCCCGCCAAGCTCTTAAGCTGAGATCGATGTCCTCAAGGTATACAAAAAACCTTTCGTCGAAACCATCTAGCTGCTTGAATAAACCATTGCGAATTTGGAAATATGCCCCCATTACATGATCGACCGCACGCGATTGCATGTGGTCCCATTCGAGGTACCAAAGGTTGTGAAAAATAGTAGGGAACAGGCGATCCAAACCTAACATCGCGTAGACAAAATATCGAGTCGCGGGGAATCGTGCGCAAGTTCGCGATACTGCACCATTCTCATCCAATAGTTGCACTCCCACAATGCCGGCGCGCTCATTTCCAGGATCCTCCATGTATCGGATGCTCCTGGCCAAAGTATCTGCAAGCACTCTTGTGTCCGGATTCAAGAAAAGCAAGTAGTCCGAAGTGGAACCTGCCGCGCCCTGATTGGAGGCGACCGCGAAGCCTCGATTAATATTATTCCGAATAACAAATAGCGGCAGAGATGGATAGTCCAGATCGTTCGCGGATCCGTCCGCTGACCCGTTGTCTACAATGACTACCCGGCCAAGGACATAACCGAGATGCCGGGCATTAGCGAGTGCAGATAGGCATTCCCGGAGTTGATCACCGCTGTTCCAATTCACGATAATGACATCCATTGTAGATTTTCGATGAATCTTTTCTGACCCTGAATGTTCAGTTGCTCGTATCGCTGGAACGCGCTGTTCTATCACTTTTTCGTCACATTCCTTGTGAAGTGGCCGGTGACCCCGTCAGACAGACCAAGTGTCATATACTTTAATTTAAGAATTCGAGCATCTTCAAACAGAAGTGCCAGCGTGGCAGCTGTAATGCTCGAAAACACTGCCTGAACGGCCCAGGCAGGATCTTTCCAGAAATATTCACGAAGAAGGATGATCTTATTTCTTACTCTATAATACCAACGCCATGGCCTGTGATTGGCGGTTCGTTTTTTTGAGCGCAACAGCCGAATGGGTTTTGGATTCCCGATGCAGTGATCCATAATCGGCTCCAGAATCTCCACGATCTTGAATCCCATGAACCGTGCCCTCAGACAGAATTCAAAATCTACCTCATCGATAAAAAACTCATCGCGGAAAAGCCCGATACTTCGAGTTGCGCTCAGGGAAAGCAGGGTGCCTGAAGTAATGATTGCCTTACTCGCGGTCCACCACTGGTATCTCGGCAAGGAGGAGTTTTGCGGACGAGGTTTAAGAAAGCGATTGCACCCCAGGGCAGCCAGGCGATGCTTTTGTGGGAACTCGTCGTAAGCTCTTCTCAATTTGCAGACCATATCCGCATAGGGGACCGTATCCTGGTCAAACAAAAGGCTCCAGGCATATCCTCGCTCCAACGCCCATTGCACGCCCTGATTGAGTGCGGTGGCCACTCCCAGGTTTACACAATTTCGTATGACGGCAGCGCCGGAATTGAAGACACTACTTTGCACGTGCCTGAATGCCCCGTCGTCAGAACCGTTATCCACAACAACCACCTGGTCCACCTGCATGCGGATCTGCCTTAGGCGTTCGGGAAAGCTCTCATCCGGAAAATACGTGACGATTACGGCGCAGATATTCTTTTGACTTGGAGCTTGCAAGTAATCCGAGTCACCGACCATAGGTGCCGATGCTTTCCGATCAGTCGACCTCAAACCGCATCGCCTTTGCCGGTTGCCGGGATTCCCGCACTTGCATCGACAACCAAGACGCCGGGACCAAGAAGCAACGCTGAGAGCTCTTCCGGTCCGAGGATCATGAACCAGCCAACAAGAACAAATGCGAACAGTTGCCTATCAACTTTCAAAACCCTCTGCAGCTGACCAGCAATCGGCTTCTTCATGGAAAGCATTTCTTACAGGTAGAGCAGGCCAATGCCGGCCCAACCCTGGCTCGGGTCTCCGACCACTTCCGAATACCGATGTGAATGCTTTATTTCGTTCCAGAACCGCACAACTTCGCATCCCATTGCGGGGGGATGTTGGACAATATCGTGGAACGCGACAATGCCGCCCGCTTGCACGAGGGGCGAGTAGAGGTTGTAATCAGCGCGCACGCCCTCGTAAGTGTGATCACCATCGACAAAGAGGAGATCCAGCCTTTGATTTCCTAGGATTGTCGCAACCTCTTCAAGGGTTTCGTTTCTGTGCGAATCTTTCCTGAGAAGATGAAGTCGCTGGCGGTTCGCCGCAAAGGACTTGAATAAGGGAACACGAAACCACTTGTATCCTCCCCCAAATGGTCCGCCGGGCAAATCTACACTGATGACAGTTGCACCCGGGTCGGAAAGCCTGCACAATACCATCAAAGTGCCGCCCTGCAACGTTCCTATTTCCAGGACCGCCTTTGGTTTTCGTTCCGCAACAATCCGCGCAAATTGGTGCAGTTCTGAGGGGACTTGAGCTGGTCGGATTAGAGAGTTGCTCAGCGCAAAATCGGCAATCTCGTTTGGACCGGCTGCGCGGCTCATCAGCCGCAACTTGGTCATCAGCGACAGAACCGAAAGCCCCGCGTACAGGCGGCGAGCACCTCGATAGTTTGACAACGGCAACGAAGATAAAGAAAAGCTCATATCTTCTTAAGATAATTCAGCAAATCAGCCGAAGGTAGGCTCCCAAGACTTCGTCAGGTGGGATTTTCTACCTGTGCTGTAGCTTTCTCTCTGATTCCAAACAGGAACATCCGTTCTTTCGGTACCAGCACCAGGAACCAGCTGGCTAAGCCAAACCCAAGCAGACCTAAACCCAGGCATGCCAGCTTCATCGTCAGACTTGAGGGGAGCGTGCCCAAGTAAAGGACAAACAGCCCGGCAACAATGGCACCTCCAATTCTTGTCAGGAATCGCGACCTGTGGTGAAGCACTCGTTGCGCGACAAAGCAAACCAAAAACGCGTCAATAGTGCTGCGCGCTGCCCAAGCTATCGCGGTTCCCTCGATCCCTAGCTTCTTGGTCAGTAACCAAACAGCGATCAGATATGGCGGAAGCTCTATCAAGTGCAGCTTAGCCGTGATGTCCGCTCTCCCTGTGCTCTGAATGAGAACGAAGGGCGCGTGCGCTAGCGAGTTGACAAACACACCTGCCGCCAGCCAGCGCAGGACCGAGCTGCCGTTCTGCGCAAATGTGGGTCCCAGCCACAGCCGCAAGCCCTCCGGCGCCAGAGTGACAATCACCAGAACAATGGGAAAGAGAGACAAAAAAACGTATTTGATCCCACGGCTGAGTAACACTCCCGTACGATCCGGGTCCTGCATCAGGCTTACGGCAAAGGCCGGGAAAAGCACGCCCACCATGGCTCCGGGAATGACCCAAATCCGGGTGACCATGTCGAAAGGAGCTGTATAGTAGGCGACTGCGCTGACCGAGAGCAGTGCGGCGATGAGAAACCGATCCAGGTAAACCATAAACGGGCCGATGACGTTGCTGACGGTCATCCAGCCGCCGAGTTTGACCACCGGACGTATGATCGAGCGCCTGAGAACAAAGTTGTGCCGTAGCGCGGGCATGGCATGGAAGCAAGCGAACAAGTGCGCCAGCAGCCCGATGACTCGTCCAACCACCAGAATACCGATCACGGGGACCAGGCTGGGGGAAAAGGGCAAAGCCAGGAGCGGGCCGGCGAACGAAAAGATGCTCATGGGGATGCGGATGAGGTTGAGGATGCGGAAGCGTTGCTGCGCCTCCAGGATGCCGCGCAGGCCGGAGGTGATGGTCACGATGGGAATGGACAGCGCCAGCAGATGAAAGCCGAGCAGGGTTTCGGCCTGCAACTCCAGTGGCACCTTGAGCGCCCTGTACACCAGCCAGGGCGACATCGCGAATGTAACCACTCCCCCCAGGACCCCCAGGAGAAGCATCAGCAGCAGCGCCGTCCACGCCAACGGAGGAATGGAGTGCTCATCATTGGCCCCAAGCTTGTCTGCCACCAGTTTGGTGAGCGCCCTGCCAATGCCCAGGTCGAAGAGGCTGAAATAGCCGACGACAATCCAGGCCAGCGAGAGCACTCCAAATCGGGCCACGCCCAGGCCTCGCACGAGGGGCGGAATGGCAACCACAGCCACCGCCATGGGCAATAACTGGCCGAGCAGGTTCCAGATGGTGTTGCGGGCCAGCAGCCGCCCACTGGTTAAATGCGAAGTTGGGTTAGCAACACTCATGCTTTATCGGTGTTCGGAACGGACTCTGGAGCCGGCGCTGTCAGATAGGGCAAAAGTTCCTCTCTACGCAGATAGTGCCGCTCAAAGTATTCTTGGTACTCGCCGTTCCGGGTCTCCTGGACCCAGGCAGTGTTCTCCTGATACCAACGGATGGTTTCAGCCAGACCGCGATCAAAGGCCCGATTCGGTTCCCAACCCAGCTCACTTTTCAATTTCGAACAGTCCAAGGCGTAGCGGCGATCATGGGCGGGCCGGTCGGCAACAAACTTCAGCAGGCTTTCCGGCCTGTCCAGCGCGCTCAAGATCCTTCGAGCAACTGTGATGTTCTCTAACTCGTACCCACCGCCGATGTTATAGATCTCGCCTTCCCTTCCCTTGTGCAAAATGAGATCAAGCGCCCGGCAGTGGTCGGCAACATGAATCCAGTCGCGGACATTTCGCCCGTCTCCATACACCGGCAGGAGCTGGTTGGCTAAAGCCTGGCAAATCATCAATGGAATGAACTTTTCGGGAAACTGGAAAGGACCGTAGTTGTTAGTGCAGCGAGTGATGATGGCCGGAAAGCCGTAGGTCTTCACGGCAGAAAGGACCAGAAGATCGGAGGCTGCTTTGCTCGCCGCATAGGGGCTGGTTGGCGCCAACCGAGAAGATTCGGTGGATTTTTCTTCGGGTTCTAGACTCCCGTAAACCTCGTCGGTGCTGACGTGCACAAACCGCGCAACGCGGGCAGCGCGGCACGCCTCCACCATCCGCCATGTACCTTCAACATTAGTTCGCATGAACGGGGATGCGTCTTCAATGCTCCGGTCGACATGGCTTTCGGCAGCGAAGTGGACCACAGCGTCGCAATCCTTCATGACTTCTGCGACTGCGGGGTCACATACGTCCAAGCGAACGAACTGGACCCGATGGTCCGAGAGCGCTCCTTCCAGGTTTCGCATGTTGCTGGCATAAGTCAGCGTATCCACAACGATAACTCTGTCCGACGGGTGGTTACGAAGGATGTGATGGACGAAGTTCGATCCAATGAATCCAGCACCCCCCGTGACTAGAATCTTCACGGCAGCCTCCCACCACGAGCCGAGAGAACTGTCTCCGGGCCGCTCGCGGCCTTTCCTCGCAACAGGTCGCTGGCCCGCCACAGGGATTCAAATGTGCCGGCATCAGTCCACCAGCCTTCAAGGATTTCATGGGTAAGCTGGCCTTCGATGAGATAGGAGTTGTTGACGTCGGTGATCTCGTACTCCTTCCGGTTGGAGGGTTTGAGCGTTCGAATGCGATTAAAGACCGACGCATCGTAGAAATAGATGCCAATCACCGCATAGGGCGACGCAGGAGCCTTCGGCTTCTCATCGATTCGGGCAATCCGCCCATCCTCGAACACGGGGACTCCAAAACGCTGCGGGTCGGGCACCTCTTTCAACAAAACCTTCGCTCCCCTTTCCTGTTTCTCAAAGTTCTGTTTGGCCGCGCGGATGCTTCCTTCGATGATGTTGTCTCCGAGGATCACACATACCTTATCTCCACGGGCAAAGGGTTCTGCCAAGCGCAGGGCATCAGCGATGCCCCCTTCTCCTTCCTGGTATGCAAAGTTGAGTTGGTGCAGTCCAAAGTCCTTTCCATTCCGCAGCAACCGCAAAAAGTCCCCGGCGCTATTTCCTCCGGTGACGATCAATATATCCTCTATCCCGGCATCTACCAACGTTTGCAGCGGGTAGTAGATCATCGGCTTGTCATAGACAGGCAATAAGTGCTTATTGGTTACGCGGGTCAGTGGATAGAGCCGCGATCCAGTCCCACCAGCCAGCACAATACCCTTCATTTGGATCTCCGTTCTTTGGCTTCCGACTAAACGACGTTTCCTCTAACTTTCATACGTCACCTTCCGAGGGTCTTCCATATTGGGCTCCTCTCCCCGACCTATGGAAGCGGACAGGTTTACTCACGGCGTATTCTGCATCGCTGTCGTTCGTTGCTCCGAAACCTCTTCGATAACCTTCGCGAGCGACGCTCTCCAGTCGGGCAATGTAATGCCGAAGGTATGACGCAGCTTCTCATTTGAAAGCCGGGAGTTCCTTGGGCGCCGGGCAGCAGCCGGATACCCCTCGGTTGAGATAGGGACAATGGTTGCCAGGCGACCTTCGTTCATGCCACCTCGCCGCATCTCTTCTAGAATAGCAGTTGCGAAGCCAAACCAGGAAGTGCTTCCCTCCGAAGTCATATTGTAAACCCCACGGCGATCCCTCAGCACTTCCGAGACCCGTGCGGTGCCAGAAGAAGGAAGCTCGGCTGCCAATTGTTCCAGGATTTGAAAGGTCGCATGAGCTATGTCTCTGCTCCAGGTCGGAGCACCGATCTGATCGGCCACCACTCTCAATTCATCCTGCTCCGCGGCGAGCCTCAGGATGGTGCACAGGAAATTCTTGCCGCGGGCCCCATATACCCAGGAGGTTCGGAAAACCAGATACGCACCGGCAAGGGCCTCGACCGCACGGTCACCCGCGAGTTTGCCGGCCCCGTATGTGCTCAGCGGATTCGGCACATCCGACTCGGTGTATGGAGACAGCTTAGCGCCATCGAATACATAATCGCTCGAAAAGTTGATGAACAAGCCGTCCAGTCGCTCTGCTTCTTCGGCCATTACTCGAGGGGCTTCGGCATTCACTTTCCAAGCGACCTCCGGTTCCGCTTCGGCCTGGTCCACCGCTGTATATGCGGCGGCATTCACAACCACCGTGGGCTCTAATTGCCGAATGATCTCGCGTAAAGAATCCGGATTCGCTAGATCAATTTCGGGCCGACCCATGACGATAACGGAACCAAGCTTGGGCAGAAAACGTTGCAGTTCCCAAGCCAATTGACCATGGCGGCCCACGAGGAGAATTTTCAAACTAGATCCAGTCATGGGCTAACAACCGCACCTCTGGTATAAACCTCGGCACCGCGAAAGCGCATCCCGGACATATCCTTCGCCGACAATTGGGGGTCGCCGGTAAGCGGCCACTCAATGGCAAGGTCAGGGTCGTTCCACTGGATTGTGCGTTCAAATTGCGGCACATAAAAGTCTGTTGCCTTATACAGAAGCTCGGCCCAGTCGGATAGCACAAGAAAGCCGTGCGCAAATCCCGGTGGCACCCAGAGCATTTCCTTGCCCTCAGCGGAGAGGACCACACCCACCCATTTGCCGAACGTCGTTGAATCACGGCGGAGGTCGACGGCAACATCGTAAACCTCGCCGAGAACCACGCGCACAATCTTTCCTTGCGGGTGACGCACCTGGTAATGCAGCCCGCGGAGGACGTTCTTATGAGACCGAGAATGGTTGTCCTGTACAAAACGGTAGCGAAGGGCCTCCAGTTCATTCTGGTTATAGCTTTCAAAGAAGAAGCCTCGAGAGTCACCGAATACCTTGGGTTTCAGCAACAGGACATCAGCAATCATCGTGTTTATTGCCTGCAAGGTTCAGTACCTTTACAGCGGTTTTACGAAACGGTCGTTCCTTTTCGTGTGACCGGCTAGGATTTCTGATCCAATCATACTGTAGCACTCCGGGGCCCCTGCAATCCGCAATCTGCCCTGATTGGCGTGAGGGATGAGACCGGCTGAGGCACACGTACCGGGCTCGCGCACTACAGAAAGCTTTGCTGGATTAGAAACTTCAAGACTTGTGTCCGCCACGGAGATAATACTGAAACAATTGGAGCCGGGCGGCAAACTGTGGATCCTCCTTGGCTCGTTCCAGCGACTCCCTGAGAGAAACAATCAAAATGGCGATCAGCAGCGCAAGGAATGTCACGCTCACGACAATCGCAGCACGGAGAGGCCAGGACTTCCGCTCTGGTATGACCGCCTTGTCCAACTGTTGCACGATCAAAGAATCTCGCGCTTCGTCTATTTTTGCTGCCTCATACTGCTTGACTAACAACTCGTACAGCGCTTCGCGGTACTTCACATCACGATATTTCCGCACATATTCCAATCCGGCAGTGGGCACATTTTCTATGGGCACATCCCCGAACGATCTCTTGCCTTGCCCCCCCTCGGCACGCTTGAGCTGATCACGCAGCGCGGAAAGCTCCTGCTCGGCGCGCACCAAATCGGGGTTCTCCCCCGTGGCGAAAGAACGTATGGCCTGCACCTGCACCTCTTGCGCCGCCACTTGTGCTCGCAAAGAGATCAACGAACCAATCATCGCCGCGGACTGGCTGTTGAGTTGGATGATCCCGGTTTTCTCTTGTGTCTGCTTCAGTGCCATCTCAGCGTTTGCTAGGTCATCGCTAGCCATTTTCACTTCACGTTCAAAAAAGATCCTTCGCTTGCCCGCCTCAGTCACAGCCAATGTTTTCGCAAGCTTTTCCAGTTCGTCTACGTAGCCATTGGCAAGATCCGCGGCCCGTCGTGGGTCGCGATCGTCCACGGAGATGGAGATTACTCCCTCCTTCGCTGAGCTTATCTCGGTGAGTGCTTCTAAACGGCGGCGGGCATCAACACGGAGTCTCTTGTTGTAAACACTCATTAAGGAGAAGCGATCGATCAGGTTGTCAGCCACCGTCCGACTGTGCAGCACTGCAACATAAAGATCACTCGGGTTGCGCAATCCAAGGTCTTTACCGGCGAAAGCGGCCAGAGGCCCGAGCTGCTGGCCGAGTTGGCTCAGTGCGGCCATTGAACCCATGGACTGATTTTGCTGCGGAGGCATGATCTTGGCGTTTGCAGTATAAGTTTTTGGAAGCAAGAAGACTGTGATTGTCGAGAGGACTACTGCAATACCAACAAACTTGAAGATAAAAGACTTCCCTTTGGCCAACAAAATCAATGGTTCTGGAAAGTGGGTTTTTTCTGCTTGCCCGCCAGATTCCGTTGCCGGAGCGACTTCAGTGAGCTTTAGGTTGAGTTCGGCTTTTTCACGTGGCGTCATGTATTTCCTAGCGTTCCTTAGCGGAGGATGGACGCGAGCCCGCCTGCCGCAATCCCTAACTGTCCGGCTATAGTTGCGTAATCCCGCAGCGCTCCGCGCAGAGCGGCCCCACGGGGAATTTTTTCAGGCACTACAATAGTATCGCCGGGCATAAGTCTGAGGGTATCAAAATTTCGGCTCAAGAGGGCATGATGTTGCTGCCGACTCACGGTGGAACCATCAGCGCGGAGCACAAATTCACGCCCCCTATCGCCGTCTCTCCTTGTGCCGCCCGCCACGCGAACGTAATCGGCCAAAGTCTTGCCTGGTTTGAAAACGAAGGCGCTGCTGTTGTAGACCGACCCAATTACGTTCACGGTGGCAGGACGAAACGGAACCAGCAAGCGGTCTCCATCTTCCAGCACCAAATCAGGTAAGGCATCCACACCGCTGGCGTTGGGCTTAAGCTCCAGCACAATGCGTCCTGTAGCTTTTTGTCCCCTCATTCTCTCGACAAAAGCGCGCTCCCGATCCGCCTGCGTTTTCGCTGCTGCTGCCGCTTCCGGGTCACCGATGAAGGCGGCGGCCGCCGTGGTATGTTGCACGGATTTTTCCAGATCGTTGACGTATTGATCCAAGCGCTGCTGCTGATCGGCGCGAGTCGATTCGCGGGTAAACTCCGTCCCGTAAAGGTAGGCATGCGGGGTAAAACCGCCGACTCGGGCCACAAGGTGACGCAATGTTTCTCCCGGCTGGATCTGATAGACACCGGCCTCCTTTACTTCGCCTTCCAGATGCATGAATTTGCTTTGCTGTCCAATCGGGACCTGGATATCGGCCTGGGAAAAGATAGTGACCACGTCACCTGATTGCAGGGCAAGATTTTGATCCGCATCACCTTCAATCGCCTTTCCGAGATTGAAAGGCAGAAGATGCGACGTCAGCGTTTGCGGATCAAAGCGCTGAACGACCGCGTATTCCCAGTTAATCTCGGCGGATAGACGCTTTACATCGTTTTTCAGTTCACTCTGGCTTATGCGAAAATCGCCGGCTCGTGCGTCCACTGCAAGCTGGTTTTGCCGCTTCCAGTATTCGTCCGTAACCAGGAAGTCGCGGTCCGGAATAAGATCATGCACTCGCATTCCCTGACGCCAGGGATAACGGCCCGGCACGGCGATGTTTCCGCGCAGAGTCACCACGTTTTCAAACTTGGAGGAAATCCGCAGGAAACGGATTACATCTCCATCGTGCAGTTCGCGCGCCAGTCCTTCTTGATTGAGAGGGAATTCCTCTGCCCGGCGGACATGATGGTCGTCGATCCGCTCCACTACGGCATGCTCACCGGCCGCCGTATTAGAAAGGCCTCCCGCGTATCCAATCACCTCACCCAGTGTGTTATGGTCCTTCAATTCGTATACCGCTGGTGTGTTTACACTGCCGGCCAACGCAACCAACGGCCCGACCGCCGGGACATAGATCACGTCGCCAGCCAAAAGCTTGGCATCCTTGGTCTTGTCGCCGTACGCGATTAGATCATAGAGATCAAAGGTTGTGACGATCTTGCCGTCGCGTTTTAGCTGAATCCGGCGCATAGATCCGCGCTTAGCAGGTCCGCCGGACGTGAAAAGCGCATCCACCAGCGAGCTCAAGGAACTGATCGTGTATGTTCCGGGTCTCTTTACCTGACCGACGACGAAAATCTGTACGGAGCGCAACCTGCCGAGGCTGACGCTCATTTGAAAGTTCTTGAAAACTCGCCCAATCTGGGCCTGCAAGTAATCGTGCAATTCGTCATACTTAAGTCCTGCAACGTGCGCGACTCCAACTTGGGGGATAAAAATTGCGCCTGCACGGTCCACAATTGCCTCGTAGTAGAGGTCGAGCTGACCCCAGGTTCTAATTAACAGATCATCTTCCGGACCGATAATGTAGTCTCCCGGGACCTCGACCCGATCTAGGGGTGCAAATGTAGAAGGCACATTCTCGAACAAGTTCTGGCCGAAAATGGCAAGCTTTGTTCCCAAGGAGTTAGCGACAAATTCCTGGAATTCAAGATCTGGTTCGGGAGGGAATGGTGACGTGGGTTGGGGCAGGTTTTTCTGCAAACTTTTCGCTTGCTCCGCCATCTCCTGAGCTGGAGTGACATTACTAATGCGCGGCCCAACGACGGGGAGTCTTTGAGGCGCCGGGATATTAATATCCGTTTTTGGTTGTTCTGTTTGCGCTTGCTGGCCTGAAGAGTCTGATGTCTGCGCCCATGCAACACCGTGAAAACAAAACAGACTTGTGATGATGATTGTGAGTTTTAGAATGATCCCTCTGCTCCTACAAGCGAGATAGCTAAGCACAAAAAGGGTGCCCCCCTACGAATCGCCAGCAGCAATTCTGACTTTATCTTATGGCATGCGACAACTGCAAGGACGCAGACGGCCCCATGGTTGCAAGACGCCTATCCGACAACGACAGTCTCATCCAATGCGATTAGATTTCCCTTGTGCGTGAATTCAGCAGCCCGCGCCCAGGTAAACGAATCTCATTGCGACATTACCTGGAAAGCAAATCCTGGTTTTCTGGTTTTCTTGTTTTCCATCTCTCCGAGTGACAAAGAACAGGAGCCCACTTCCAGTCGCCCTCACTGAATGAATGCGTTCGTTTGTAAGCGGGACGGGTCCAATAAGGAATTTGATCACAGTTTGTGGAAACCATTCGTACTGCTAGTCCGCTTCTTCCAGAACAGTCAGGCACTCTTTTTCCTCCATAGCTGT
>WNFJ01508796.1_pt1 | contig 20653 bp, 17 predicted proteins | sample 5400461 | NCBI WGS metagenome assembly WNFJ01 (sample SAMN13153349, study PRJNA577476) | soil metagenome | isolation source: 115 cm saprolite on Douglas fir-dominated hillslope | place: USA:California | collected 2013-09-17
CCGCGGTGACGCGTTTCTCAAAGCCGGCATCTTCGAGAGTGCTACCGGTCACGAGCCGCTGCGGCGCGGCCGAATCGCGCGGCACGATATAGCCTCGCTCGCAGCGGACAACGTGCCGAATTGGTTTCTCGTGCGACGAGAGTGCCACCATTTGTCCCCGAATGGGGCGCGTGGCCAATGGTGGCACGATTCCTTCGAGGAGGCCGGAAAATGCGCCTGCGGCAACAACTACGTTCTGCGCGCTGAAGATCTGTCCCTTTCCGGTACGTACGCCCATACACCGGCCGTGCTCGATCAGGATTTGGCTGACGTGGGTGTCGGGAAACAGCGTCACTCCGGAAGTCTCAGCGGCGGCAAGCAGTGCATCGATGAGAGCGCGGTTGTCGACACAGGCTTCATACGGAAAGTAGGCCGCGGCCTGTGCGCGTCGCGTCAACGCAGGCTCTAATTTGCTGGCCTCATCAAGAGGAAGCGGCTCGGTAGGAAGGCCCAGCGCGTGGTGCAGAGCAATGAGAGTGCTGAGCTCGCGTTCGGCGTCGGCCGAGAAAAGCAGCTCGATAGCGCCCTCGCTGCGATACCCCGCACGCTTTCCGGAGATCTCTTCGATCTCGGCAACAAATTGAGGATAGAGGCCCAGGCTGGCGCGGCCAAAGGGCACAAGGGGAATCGCCGCGGGACTATCCGGCGCAGGGGAGAGCATACCGGCGCCGGCCCAGGAGGCTTCGCGCCCCGGCGCATTTTTCTCCAGGAGAGCAACCCGAAGTCCCTCCTGCGCCAAGCGCAAGGCGATCGCGGAGCCGACCAAGCCTGCTCCAATAACGATGGCATCATGCGAGGGCATGGATCCATCTTAGCAAGACAAGAAGCTGCCAAGAATGGCTTAGCAAGACAAGAAGCTGCCAAGAATGTTTGATCGGAGCAGGCAAACTTCAGAGAGACTTAATGAGTTCGATAGACAGGACCTGGGCCTTCTGAGCCAGATTCCGCGCACGGACCCAGTCGCCGGTGCGTATTGCCTCATGAGCCTGGGCGAGGAATCCGGCGATCTTACCGACCAGATCATTTTGCGAGGCACTAAGCTGGCGGCCATAAGCGGTTTGCAAATTGCGCTCGGCCACGCGGATATCATCGGTGGTGGCGCGAACGGCGGCGGCCTGGTCTTTTGCCGAGAGCTGCGGCGCAATCTGCAGCGGCTCCGGCTCTGGTTCAGGTTTCGGCGCAGCCACTTCGGCTTCGACGGGCGGCCGGGGGCGTGGCTGCTCGGCGACGGCCGGCACGGGCTGCGCGGGCGTCTTAACATCAGGTGGCTCGGCGGGAGCCGCCGCAGGCTGTGGATTAACTACCGTAGGCTGCGGGAAGGGCTCTGAATCTGGCGGAGAAACCACGGAAGGGGGAGCGGCGCGCACAATATTCCGGCGGCAGCCACTAAGCCCGGCAGCGGTCAGGAATAAAAGAGCAAAGAGCAAGTTGCGGTGTAGCTTCATGATGCGTTCCGTGCCAGAGCGCCATTTGCCTCTCGCAGCCGCGATGCCGCGGATTCCGAAGGGCGCGCCAGCGGTAATTCGATGCGAAAAGTGGTTCCGCGTCCAACCTGAGAATCAAAATCGATCGAGCCGTCGTGCAATTGTATCGCTTTATACGCACTGGCCAGACCTATACCGCTGCCCCCCGGGCGAGTGGTAAAGAACAATTGAAAGACCCGGGCGCGGTTTTCCGGCGAGATGCCCTGCCCAGTATCTTCGATGCGAATTTCTGCAGACTCGCCCCGGCGCTCCAATCCGAGCGTCAGCGTTCCGCCCGACGGCATGGCCTGAATGGCATTGAAAACAAGATTGAGCAAAGCTTGCGTGAGAAGAGGCCGATCGACACGAACCGGCGGAAGATCGGCGTACTGTTTTTGGAGTTGCACGTGAGCGCGTTCCATTTGGGGCCGGGCCACGCTGCTGACTTCGTCCAGCAGTTCTTCCAGGTGAGTCTCCTCGAGCCTCAACTCCTGTGAGCGCATGAAATCGAGGAAGCGTTTGACAACCGAGTCGAGGCGGTCGATTTCGCTATCCAGCACGGCGACCGCTTGCCGAGGCACTCCATCGCCGGGGGGTAGGTGTTCCTTGAGATTTTCGAGCCAGAGGCGCATCGAATTGAGCGGATTTTTCACTTCGTGGGCCACACCCGCGGTTACGCGGCCGAGCGCCGCGAGGCGCTCGGAAACCTGCAACTGACGGCTGATCCTTTCGAGCGATTGGAGGTCGCGCAACGTGACCAGGGCGCCCATGCGGGTGCCGCGTTCGCTAATCACCTGCACGCTGACCCCGATGCGTTGCGGCGGCAGACTGGGATCGAGGGAGGAAACATCAACCTCGGTAGCCGCTACGGGTTCAAATTCGTCTCCGATCAGAACAAGGGCGGAACGCAGGGCGTGGTCCGGAGGGAAGATCTCGCTGGCTTTGCGCCCCAGCAACTGGTCGGCGGGCGAACCGAGGAAATTTTCCACGGCAGGACTGACCATCACAGCGCGTCCATCGCGCGTGAAGAGCAACAACCCGTCTTCGAGCCCACCCAGAATCTGGTCGAGATTTTCGCGGAGCGTACTGAAGATTTCGCGCACTCCCCGCAACTGCAATCCGATCTGGCTGATCTTCGTGCTGACTTGCCCGAATTCATCGCCGCGCTCCAGCGGCTTTTGATCGAACTCGCCGCGTGAGATGCGGTCCAATTGCGCGGAGATACGTTCGACCGGTGCCAGCAGGGCGGTGCTCACAATAGCAGCAAGAAGCACGGACGCCAGCACGGAAATCAGCGCCAAAAAGACAGCGGAGCGCAGGGCCGGAGTGATCTCGATGGCGAGCAGACCGGTGTGCAAAGCGACGCGAATTTCACCAAAAGGCACCTGGCGGCCCGGGGGCCCGAGCTTAAAGGGATCGGAGACGTCGTAGGCTTGGGGAGCGCCGTAGATCAATCGAAGCTGTTGAATGAAGCCCGCATTAACGAGCTGGCTAAGGGGTGGACGAGGAAGGACTTTACGTCCAGGAAGCGAAGCATCACTGGAGATCAGTGCGGTTCCATCGCGATCGACGATGGTTACCTCGTAGACTAGAAAAGAATTTCCCACCTCCGCGTCGATCAAGGAAGTAAGCGCCGAATTCTGGTCCAGGGCATTGCGGACGAATTCCCATATGTCCTCGGGACGGTTCGAGGCAGGCACGCGTCCTTCATTGGCCGCCTCGGCCAGGGCATTCTGGGCCTGGAAAAAGACCTGTTGTGCCACGAGGTTTGCGCGGCTATCGGCTTGTTGGATTACCTGGCGGGTCAACGTTAATACATGAAGCCAGGACGTGACGCCGACCACCGTCAGCACCAGGAGTGCGATGATCAAGGTAATCTTGGTTTTCAAACGCAGGCGCATCTTGGAGATCAGCGGCTCTCTGCCCGGTCCGCTTCGTATTCTTTCAGCTTATTATGCAGCGTCTTGAGGCTAATTCCGAGCAGTTCCGCCGCACGTGTCTTGTTATTGGTAGCCGCGAGGGTCTGCAAGATGAGCTCGCGCTCCATGGCATCCACCGTGGTGCCAAGAGGAAAGCGCAGGGAAGAGAGTTCGGAGGCGGCGGCAGCATGGGTTCGGCCGAAATCCACGGGAAGATTGCTGCGGCCGATGAGGTCCCGGTCACACACAATCACGGCACGCTCGAGCGCGTTGCGCAATTCGCGGACATTTCCCGGCCAAGTATAGCTGTGGAAGAGCTCGCTGACTTCGGCATTCACACCGCGAACCTGACGGCCGTGTTTGGCATTGAGGTCGCGCAAAATGTGCTCGACGAGCGAGGGAATATCCTCCTTGCGATCGCGCAAAGCGGGCAGATGAATATGGAAGACGTTCAGCCGGAAATAGAGATCCTGCCGGAGCTGGCCGTGCGCGACCGCCTGTTCGGGGTCCTTATTCGTGGCGGCGAGGACGCGCACATCCACCGGCGTCTCGACTTTACTCCCCAAGCGCCGGACCTTTCTATCTTCGAGGACCCGCAGCAATTTAGCCTGGGTGGGCGATGGCATTTCACCGATCTCGTCCAAAAGCAGCGTGCCGCCATCGGCCAATTCAAAACAGCCAATGCGCCGCTCCGCCGCTCCGGTAAAGGCGCCGCGTTCATGCCCGAAAATCTCGCTCTCCATCAGAGATTCAGGAATGGCGGAACAGTTGATCGCCACAAAGGGCCGATCCACGCGGGGAGATAGCTGGTGAAGAGTGCGGGCGAGGATTTCCTTACCGGAGCCCGTCTCACCGGTAATAAGGACTGAAGCTGAGGAGGGGGCGACCTGCTCGACCAAGCGCATGACGTCCTGCATGGGCTTAGCGCCGCCAACGAGTTCGCCGATGCGCCCTGCTTCCCGGAGTTGCCGTCTCAAGGCGGCCACTTGCTGCTGATCGTGGACCTTCCCCAAGGCTCGGTTGAGCAGCGCCCGCAGGACAGCTCCTTTTAGCGGCTTCTCGATATACCAGAAGACGGCACGCTCCTCGCTTCCCTTTCCAGTGATGATAATGGCAGGAACAGAGGCGAGATCGTCGCCCAAACGTTCGAGAAGGCTCAGGCCGTCCATTCCGGGGAGCTCCACATCGGCAATGAGTACTGACGGATGATAATCGGAGAAACGAGCCAGCGCGTCCTCGGCGCTCGGAACGCCCAGAACATCCAGCCCCCATTTCTGGAGCAGGGCCTCATAACCGCGGCGTGCGTTCTCTTCATCCTCAACAATCAGAACGCGATCAGTCAACTTATTCTGATCCGTGGGCATAATTCCTTTCGGCGATGAGATGAATCTACCAGCCGGAAGCGGGAATGCCAAGGGAGCGTTCCAGTAGGTAGTGGGTCAGTTTGAATTTTGACCTCTTGTGTCACGATCAAGAAAATTCAAACTGACCCACTACCTTCCAGTACCCACTCAGAAGCTCACAAAGCAATGATGAACCGGGGCACGATCGCGGACCGTAAGAACGAAAGGTGATTTGTTTTGAAACAGTTGGAAATTACCATCGTCCACGCTTCCACCGATGCATTATACTGTGCCGGTTCTTTCACTCTTTTCTAAACCCTCATGAACGGGCCACGACTTTAATCGATGCTCCAACCCTTTGCTATGTTTGTGAGTATTGATTCGTATGTTTGTGAGTGATTGGCCCGATGTCTGTAGGTAAGGGGCCACACCTGCCGAGTTTGCGACCTATCCGTGCCACGGTCCGCCGGAAGACGATGAGCCTGATCCTCGGAATGATGCTGCTGGGAGCAGCAATTCCGGCTCTGGGGCAGGGCCAGGCGGGCGGGACGACCGGGCTTCCCAACACTGAAGTGAATCCGATTCCCACCACCAGCGGAACACTGGGACTTTTCACGCTGGAATCAGGCGAATTGCTGGAAAAGGGATGGACGTTTTCCGTCTATGGAAATCGTTTCACGCGCATGCCGGGGAGCGTAGTCGTCTCGAACTATGGATTGAGCTTCGGATGGGGACTTCGGAAATGGGTCAACCTGTATACCGTTTTCCAACCGGAAGTCGCGACGCAGATTGGGAGTCCGGGCGAGTTGAGCCTGCGGACACCTCCCGACGTTAAAATCTTTCCTCAATTCGATTCCACGATTTACCGAACGTTAGGGGCGGGTCAAAATCCAGGATACGTAGAGGATTTTCCGTTTGCCTCCAGAAACGATTCCGGGCCCGGCAACGTCACTCTGGGGGTTAAGTTCGGATTGCTCTCCGAAGCAGCCAACGCGCCCCTGAGCCTTTCCATCCGCAACGATGCCATCATCCCGACCCGTTATGCGTTAAGCCGCTTGCTCGGCAACGGCACGCAGTCCGGGGCCTTCGACGATCTGATCATGGTGGCAGCGAGCCACAATTTTTTCGACCTGATCACGCTGGTGGGCAATTTTGGATACGAGATCACACGGGATCCACGCGCCGGGGGATCGAGAGACTTGACACAGGCCGACCAGATCCACATTGGCACCGGCTTTATCCTGTTTCCCGCAAAGCGGCTTCAGTTCATGAACGAATACAATGGCCTGGTGTTTGCGGGGGCAGCTACGCCGAATACAACCTTTGGAGCCCGCGATCCGATCGATGGCATTTGGGGGATTCGGGTATACATCCTGCCCGCGGCGGCGATTGACATCGGCTACCGCTATATGCTGAACCTGCACAACGCCACCGACCGCAACGGCTTCGTCATCAAGCTGGGAATAGGCAGCCGGCCGTTCTGACGACCGGTTTTTCGGTGGAGTCACTCAGCTGGCTTATCGCATATTTTCCCAAATCGGTCCGCGCCGGCTTCCCACTCCTGTAATGTCCGCAATTCCGGATACTTGCCACCGACGTCTGGAGGTATTTATTGACATAATTCCCTTTTCGGTATACATGGCTCGCTAAGAGGACCCTTTCTTTTGGCAAACAGTTTGTTATCAGCATTTGCCTGCCTCATTTTGGCACACGTCGTGCTCGTTTGGAGGAAAGAGCTGCCGTGGAAGTAGAAACAAATCCCGCGGGACTCAAAACCAGCGCCACCGGTTTCTCAATTCTAATCGTAGACGACGAAAGCGCGACCCGTGAGTTGTGCCGCGATATCGCTCTAGAGATGGGGTTGGAAGTGCGCACGGCCTCGACCACTGACGAGGCGCTGGGAATCCTGGAAGAAACGATGGTCGACATCGTGGTTACCGACCTCCGAGTGCCGCAACTGGGAGGACTGGAGCTTTTAAAGCGCATCCACTCGAACCAACCGAATACTTCGGTTATGGTGCTCACCCAATACGGGACGATAGAAACAGCAGTCACAGCGACGCGGTTGGGAGCCCGGGATTATGTGACCAAACCCTTTCACGTGGATGAATTTCGCGCCAAGATCGAACGGCTGATTCAGAGCGTCGAACTGGACCACGAAAACCGGGTGCTTCGCGAGCAATTGCGGACGCGGCCGGGTTTTGGGGGTTTGATCGGCGTTTCAGCGAAAATGCAGCGCGTCTACAAAATGCTGGAGAAGGTCAGCCAGCACAACTATCCGGTACTGATTTTGGGCGAGAGCGGAACCGGTAAGGAGCTGGTTGCGCGATCGATTCACTTCCTGGGCGCGAGGCAGAATAAGCCCTTTGTTCCGGTGGATTGTTCGGGGCTCGTGCCTACGCTTATCGAGTCGGAACTTTTCGGCTATGTGAAGGGCGCATTTACTGGAGCCCAGCATTCCCGTAGTGGATTGTTTGAGACGGCCAATGGCGGGACTGTTTTCCTGGACGAGATCGGCGACCTTCCGGTGGATTTGCAGGCCAAGCTGCTGCGAGCACTCCAAGAGCGTGAAATCCGGCCGGTGGGAGCCACGGACCGGGTACGCATCGATGTGCGGATCATTGCGGCCACCAATCGCGATCTGGAATCGGCCATCCGCGCGGGGGCCTTCCGTCAGGACCTCTACTTCCGGTTGAACGTGGTGCAGGTCAAATTGCCGCCGCTGCGGGAACGCAAGAGCGATATTCCCCTGCTGGTTAATTTCTTTCTGGAGAAATTCAGCGATCCGCAGCGGCCCATTCGCACTATTTCTGAAGATGCCATGCGGCGGCTGATGGCTTACGACTGGCCAGGGAACGTTCGCGAACTGGAGAATGCGGTGGAACGCGCAGTGGCGCTCGGCTCGGGCCCGATCCTACACATTGCCGATCTTCCGTCCAGCCTACAGGAGGGTCCGAGCGACAAAATGCTCGAGTCCAACGAACTTACGACGCTTGATCAAATGGAACGCCGCGCCATTCTGCGCGCGCTGCGAGAAACCAACGGAGATAAGCTCGCGGCGGCGAGACTGCTTGGGATCGGCAAGACAACACTTTATCGGAAGCTCAAGCAGTACGGCCCCGAGGCTCTCGCCAACTGAACGCAGTCATCGAACTGCTTACAGACTTCGCTACAGGTGCTGCTCAATTCCCGTCCGGGAACGTGTTTTGACTCCATGCGTTTCGGAGTGGGAATTCAAGCTGCTCTGAACCTTGCATCACGTTTCCAACATGTTGATTCTGCAATAAGGTTTTTGCGCGGGTTGGCCAAGCCTGTGCAGGAGATTCTGCGGGGGGAGAGCTTCATGATCCGCAGACAAATCTGGCTGCACTACCGCGGCTGCAGGTTGGCCGTCGAAATCATCGCGACGTTCGGAGCCGCCGCGCTGATCGGGTACTGGATCGTGCAAACATCTCGATGATTTTCGAGCTTCGAGCAAGTGGGTAAACGAATGCGCCATATTGCTCCAAACGATTCGCGGGCTTCGGAAAGAATGCGGAACGCGCTGCTATCCAGCCGGGCAGAAGCGCTCTCATCCGAGACAGAATCTCGCCGCGAAGCCGTGCTGGCGACGGTGCTGGAATCGGTGGAGTGCGGAATTCTCCTGTTCGGATCGGGAGGGGAGCTGTGGGCGGTTAACGACCGGCTGGCGGGGATTTTGGGCGTTGAACCAGAGAGGCTGCGCGAATTGAGCACTGTGGAGGGGTTCGTGGGAGAGCTGGCGCCCCAGTTTGCGCATGGCGACAGCGTCGCGGCGCGATGGCGGCAGCGATTTCGCAATGGCGAGGCCTGCTGGGACGAACTAGAGCTGATCAAACCCGAGAAAAAGTTACTGGAACGCTGCGCGCGCCCGGTGCTCGATCGCTACAAGCAACCGCTGGGATGGCTGGAAGTGTATCGAGATATCAGCAGCCAGCGCCAGATGCAGTCGCGATTGTTCCATAGTGAGCGGCTGGCCGCGCTGGGGCAGATGGTTTCCGGCGTGGCGCATGAACTGAATAATGCGCTCACGAGCATTCTCGGTTACGCGCAACGCGTGCAGAAACGGACCAGAGGGTTGGAATGGGAGGCCGAGGCGAGGCATATCCTGGCCGAAGCGGAGCGGGCCAAGCGTATCGCGAGAAACTTGTTACTCTTCGCACGCGGCAGCAAGAGCGAGCGCGCCCCGGTAAACCTCAACGAAATCGTGGAGCGCACGCTCGAGATCCGGGCGTATGAACTCCGCCTGGAGAATATTCGGGTGGAACTCGATCTGGACGAACGGCTGCCCGAAGCCAGGGCGGATGCGGCACAGATTCAGCAGGCTTTACTCAATCTGATGGTGAATGCGGAACAGGCCATCCGGCAAACGAAAGAGAGCGGCCATATCTGGATCCGAACGAGGCAGAGTCCGGAGAATCGGATCGTTCTGGAGGTGGCCGATGATGGTCCCGGCGTGCCTCCGGAAGTGATCCTGCGGATTTTTGATCCATTCTTCACGACAAAGCCAGCCGGCGTGGGTACCGGCCTGGGACTTTCGATTCTCTACGGAATCATACGGCAGCATGGCGGTGAAGTTTCGGTGGAGAACCGTCCGGGAGGAGGGGCGGTGTTCACGCTGGAGCTGCCGAGCGCCACAGGCGGGCCGGCCGGAAAGGAGAAGTCACAGGTAATCCGTTCGGCAGGGCCCGAAAACCAGGTTGGAAGGGGCAATGCGCTCGGCAGCCGGATTCTGGTAGTGGAGGATGAACCCACCGTGGCGCGGCTGATCGCGGACGTGCTTAGTGAAGATGGGCATGTGGTGGACACCATACTGGATAGCCGTGAGGGACTCGAGCTGGCGCAGGCGCGCCGCTACGATCTGGTGATCTGTGACCTACGAATGCCGCATCTGGATGGCCGCGCTTTTTATCGGCAGTTAGTGCGCGGCGAAAATCCGCTCCAGCAGAAGCTGATCTTCGTCACCGGAGATACCCTGGCGCCGCGAACCGTGGACTTCCTGCAGACCTGTGGCCTGCCGTATCTTGCGAAGCCCTTTCTGGTTGAGGAACTGAAAGAAGTGGTCGGGCGCACGTTGGAACAAACAAGCGGCCCTGCCGGCGATTTCTACTGAGGATACACAACGTAAAGCGCCAGGCGGCTACGGCGCAACCCAATCGGACCACTGGATCAAACATGAGCTCTGAACATCGCATTCAAATAATCTGCGCCGACCCGGAACTGACGCGCGAGTACATTCACGAGCTTCAGAACGCGGACGAGTCTTTGCGCGTTCGGCCAATTGCCTGGCTTGCGGAGGCTCACCAGGTAAGCGCCCAGGCCTCGGTGTTTCTCCTGGATGAATCGGGCGTCGACAGCCAATCGCAGCAGGCGTTGGAACGGGCGATCGACCGTCTGGTCGAAGCTGCGCCGGTGATCGTGGTGGCCGCGCCGGAGCGGCAGGCTGAACTGAGCTTTCTGCTCGGCTCCGGGGCGGCAGATTTTGTCGCGCGCACTGGCAATTTCGTGCCGGTGGCTGTCGAATTAGTGGAACGGCGGATACGGCTGGCTACTGCCGGCGCGGCGTCCCAGCCGGCCAATACAAGGGACGGATGGGCGACCGATTTCGGCGAAATCCTGCGGCACGAAGTAAATAACCCTCTTACCGGGATTCTGGGCAATGCGGAGATGTTGCTCGCCAGGCGCGATCATCTGCCCCCATCAGCAGTCGAGCGCCTGGAGACCATCGCGTACCTTGCTGTCCGGCTTCGGGAAACGGTGCGACGACTGAGCAGCGCCGCGGAACTAAGGCAGGCAGGTTCGTCATAACGCCAAAGTCCCGACAAAGCCCCAAAACAGGTCCCGTAATCGATTTACTCAAATTCGGAAGAGTACGTCTTCGCGTTGAAAGAGCCGGATCGCCACCCAAAGCGCCGCCGCGGCATACACGCAGGAAGAACCGAAGATTAAGGCGATATAGTTCCAGTGATAAGTTCCGCTGACGATCTCCTTACTGACGAGGCTCGTGTTCAGGATGGGAATCAGGGAGAGGCGAGCATTCAGCTCCACTCCCGGAAGGATCGAAACGATAGCCGGAGCAACTACCACGATAGTTAAAGGAGAAAGGTAACTCTGGGCTTCTTTGAAACTCTTGGCAAACAGCGATATGGCCAAAAGGGCAGCCGAAAAGAAGACGGCGAGCGGCATGACCATCACAAACACCCAGATGACGGCTTTGGGAGTTATGTTGAACTGCAGGCCCAGGTCACTGATTTTCCCGAGGCCGCCAACCATCTTGCCGGCAGCCGCGAGGGTCAGTCCCATCGAGGCGATGGCGAGAGCGGCGGTCGAAAGCGAGGCGGTAAGCACCATCAAGAACTTGCCCAGCACGAGACTGGTGCGCGAAATGGGGCTGCACAAGATCGTCTCGATGGTACCGCGTTCTTTTTCACCGACGGTGAGGTCCATGGCGGGATACATGGTTCCGGTGAGCGAAAGAATAATCACGAAATAGGGCACCAACCCGCCGAGCACCACACCGCCCACTTTTTCCGGGGGCGCGACGTTTGTTTCTTCCACCAAGATAGGGGTGGCTAAGTTTTCGGGCAGTTGATGCGCATCGAGGCGCTCGCGAATGGTGCGTTCGCGGAAATCCCGGAAGAACTTCTGCAATTTGTCCGCGCTGAACCCAGAATTGATTTCGCCCTGATAGATATCAATGCGGACCTGGGCAGTATCGCCGCGCGCGATGATGGCGTCGAAATCGGAGGGGATTTCGACGGCAGCGCGGATTTTCTTATCGATGATCTGCTGGGCGTAATCGGAAGTTGTGGGCACGACTTGCACGTCCGGGAGTGCGCGCAAGGCGGCCAGAATCCGCGGAGAGTTTTCTGCTCCGATAATCATGACCGAAGGAACTTGCAGTAAAGCTCTGCCGATCATGCGCGCCGAGAGCACTCCAACGAAGATCGTCAGCACGGGCATCAGAAAGATCGGAACGACGATCATGGAAACCACGGTGCGACGGTCGCGAAGCGAATCCCTCAGCTCCTTGCGATAAACGATGCCGATTTTGCGCAGGTTCACGCGCCAACCACCCGCATAAAGATTTCCTCGAGGTCGGCGTGGCCATAACGGGCGCGAAGCTCCTCGAGAGATCCTTCGGCCAGCAGCCTGCCATCGTGGATGATGCCGATCTTATCGCAGAGCTTTTCGGCTTCGCTCATCACATGCGTGGAGAAAACGACGGTTTTGCCGCTTTGTCTGCATTCACGAATAAATCCGACAATGGTCCTGGCGCCGATGACGTCCAGGCCAGAAGTGGGTTCGTCAAAGATCATTACCGGCGGATCGTGAACCAGAGTACGCGCGATGGAGACGCGCTGCTTCATGCCCGTGGAGAGATCTTCGCAGCGGCGGTCGCGGAAGGAATTGATGTCGAGACGTTCGAAAAGGGCCAGGGCGCGGCGGCGTGACGTGGAATGGTCCAAACCGTAGAGGCAGCCGAAGTATTCTACCATCTCGAGCGCCGTTAGCCGGCCGTAGAGCGCCGTAGCGGTGGAAAGGAAGCCCGAATTCTGGCGCGCCTTTTCGGGTTGCCGTCGAATATCAAACCCGGCGACGCTCGCCGTGCCCGATGTGGGCGCGAGAATCGTGGCAAGCATACGCAAAGCAGTGGTTTTGCCGGCTCCGTTCGCGCCGAGCAGGCCGTAAACCTGGCCGGGCGCGCAGCAGAAACTGAGATTCTCTACCGCGCGAATCGCGCCACGTTTCTTGTCGCGAAATTCTTTGCCGAGGCTTTCGGCTACGATCATTCTGTGCTTGGGCGTGCTTGCGGCATCATTCGCCCAGGATCTTGATGAGAATGCGTTTGGGCCGCTGACCGTCGAGTTCGGCATAAATCACGTTCTGCCAGGGTCCCAACTCGAGTTTCCCGTCCGTAAGGGCGACAACGGCCTGATGATGGAGCAGAAGGCTTTGCAGGTGGGCGCCGGCGTTACTTTCGCTGCGCGCGCTATGATGGTAATCGGGGCCGAACGGGGCAATGCGCTCGGCCCACTCGGTGATGTCCTGCAAGAGGCCGGGCTCTTCGTCGTTGACGAAGAGAGCCGAATTCGAGTGCAAAGAGGAGATGAGGATAATGCCGTCGCGAATACCGCTTTTCTCCACGGCGGACTTTATGTTGGACGTGATATTCAGGTACTCGCGTTTCTCCTTGGTTTGAACGGTCATGTAATCGCTATGAATCCGCATGCGCTTCTCCGATGGGCGGCGGAGATTCTAGCCGAAGTGGGGGCGGAAAGAAATTCGGAGGCGCAATCGATAGTGGGTCAGTTTGAATTTTGACCTCTGGTGTCACGATCAAGAAAATTCAAACTGACCCACTACCGCGCGATCAGCCTTTGTGACAGTTGGGGCACTGCTTGGCATCAAAGCGGTCTGGCGTCACGCGGAACATGTTATTGCATTGAATGCAAACGCGATGAATCACGCGGGTGCCACGCGGCAATGCGGCATTTTCCGCAGCATGCGGCGAAGTCGTAGGATGCTCGGCCATAGCCAGATTCTAACATAGTACGCGGGAGGCGTTCAGGAAGCGGTCGCGGAGAGCATCTCCAATACGCGCGCCACAATCTCTCTCACCTGAACAGGTCTAAGAATGGTGTGGGCATTCGGGAGTGGAGGGGCCGGATTGAGTCTCGAATCGATTACCAGGAGCGGCACACGAGAGCTCAGATTCTGCATGGCCTCACGCGTTTCCGGCGTATGCAACTGCGTGCCATCGACAACTACGAGCGCCGGAGCGACGCCGCTGGCGATCATCCGCGCCATATCTTCAACGCTTTCCATGCCCAGGGCTTCGATGCCGGCTTCGCGCAATTCAGCTCGCACGGCGCCCCGCAAGTCCCATTCGCCGGAAACAATGAAGACAACCGGCATCTTAGAGGCAGAATACAGCATCTTGCATAAGGTCATACGACGCCGCATCGCGAAAGCGCTTCTGGACGACGAAATTTGCTAGAATTGCGCGAAATTTGCCCGGTGAGGGAGAGAACGGCAGGATGAGGCTGGCATGCGAACACTGAGCAGACGAGTGTGGTTGCTGCTTGGGTTCGCAATTTTTTTGGGCGTGATTTTGCTGTATCTCAATAGCCGGCGCCCGTCGGCGCGGGTGGCCGTGGTACAAGCCTCACGCGAGACTTTCCGCTCCTCAATAACCAGCAACGGCAAAGTCGAACCGATCATGCCGTATTCCTTGCGCGCCAAGTTCGATGGCTTTGTGGACCACGTGATCGCAGCCGAAGGAAAGAATGTGAAGAAAGGCGACCTCCTGCTGACGATGGATGACCGGGACGTTCGCGCGCAGTTGGATCAAGCGCGATCGCAACTGGCTTCGCAGGAAGATGATCTCCGGGCGGCACGAGCCGGGGGACGCCCCGACCAGGCAGCCAAACTGAGCGCCGACCTGAGGTCTGCAGAAGCAGAGCGGAACCTCATACAACGACAGCAGGAAACTCTCACGAAGCTGGCGGCGCAAAATGCCGCAACACCGCAGGAGTTGGAAAAGAATCGCGCGGCACTCGAGCGCGCCGAGGCTTCTCTGGATCAGGCGCGGAAAGCAAAACAGGAGTTCGAGCATCAGGTCAGCCTCGATCGGGATCGGCTCGAGCTACTGGTGGCGCACACGAAAACGCAGGTGAATAACCTCGAAGATAAGGCAAATTCGGCGCGCGTTGTCGCGCCAGGAAACGGAACCCTGTATTCCCTGCCCGTGCACGCCGGCGATTTTGTGCACACGGGCGATTTGCTGGCCGCTATAGCGGATCTGCATGAGGTGAGGGTCCGTGCCTATATTGATGAGCCCGAACTCGGACAGCTAAGGGCCGGGCAGACGGTTGTAGTCACCTGGGACGCCTTACCAGGCCGAACCTGGACGGGAAAGACGGAGATATTGCCGCGGCAAGTGGTGGCCCTCGGGACGCGGAACGTGGGCGAATTACTGTGTACGATTGAAAACCAGGGCATGGAACTGATCCCCAACACAACGGTGGATGTGCGCATCGAAATCGATGAACGAGCCGGTGCCCTGGTTGTGCCTCGAGGAGCGGTTCAAATCGACGGCACGCACCGATACGTTTACCGCTTGGATGGAGGGCGGTTACACCGCACGGAGATCCGCGTGGGCTTGTCTAACGCCACGCAATTCGAAGTACTTTCGGGCATCACCGAGGGCGACACACTGGCTCTCCCTGGCGATACAGCCCTGCGCAACAATATGGCAGTGCGGGTGGCGATTCCCGTACCCGAATCGGAATGAGGCAGATCACCCTTTCCCTGGCCGGTCTTTTCTTTGCCGTACTCTCAGCCGCATGGCTGATGACCACACCGCTGGGCGCGAACGCCGCCGTACGCGAACTGCCCGCAGACATCGAGCGTCTCTATAACGGGGGCCTCTACCGGCAGGCAGTGGAAGCGTTAAACGGTGCGATCCAGCGCGAGCCGCAGGAATCCTCGCTGCATTATTGGCTCGGCCGCTGTTTTTATGAGCTGCGCGATTACAACCGCGGCATCTCGAGCCTGGAACGCGCTATCGCTCTCGAACCCGAGCGCTCCGATTATCACGATTGGCTTGGGAAATCCTACGGCCGCAAGGCGGAAGAGACAAACCGATTTAGCCCGTTTTCCTCGATCTCACTGGCTCACAAGACTCATCGCGAATTCGAGGCCGCCGTCAAGCTGGATGCCAATAACATGGAAGCGCAACGCGACCTGATTCGCTACCTGCTGAATGCGCCCGGCATCGTCGGCGGAAGCGAGGCAGCCGCGGAGCAACGCATACATGCGCTTGCAGCGGCCAATCCCATTGAAGGAGCCCTGGCGCAGGCCGAACTCTTGGCCTCGCACAAGAAATTCGACGCGGCCGAAGGGGAATATCGCAAAGCTTTGGATATGAAGCCCGAGCGCATCGGAGTTTATTTTGAAATTGCCGAGTATTATCGAGACCGCGGCGATGCAGCGCGAATGTCGGAGGTCATCGAGGCGGGCGCACCACTGGCACCTGCCGACCACCGTCTGGACTATTATCGGGGAATTGCGTTGGTCTTAGGCAACCGAGGCCCCGCCGAGGCGGAACGGGACCTCCACCGGTATCTCGATAGCGTACCGGACAACGCTAATGTTCCTTCCCATTCGACCGCCCACGAATGGCTGGGCAGGCTTTACGAACGAGAAGGACAGTTGGACCGCGCAGCGCAGGAGTATCAAGCAGCTCTGATTCTTGATCCCCGCAATAAGCAGGCTAGCGAGGCATTGAAGGCGCTGCAGCGAAGATAGTGGCGAGACGGCGCTGTTTCATGTCGGTACGGCGAAAGCGCAGACCCCACGTGGGACTGCCCATTTCTGCTACAGTCATCCTTGTTGGCTGGAGAAGGTGACCGGATGCTGCCCCGAGAAGCCTGGCGCGTCGCTGTTGACGCGCTTTGGTCGAATAAACTGCGCGCGATTTTGACGACGCTAGGCGTGGTCATAGGCAGTGCCTGCATCGTTCTGGTGGTAACGGTGGCGGTCACGGGCAGGCGCTACGTGATCGGGCTCATCGAGGGAGTCGGGGCCAATCTGGTTTATGCCAATTACGAGGTCAATCCGCAGCAGGCCGTGGTTCGAAGCGACCAGATCACATTGGCGGACATGGAGGCGGTAAAGAACACCTTGCCAAACGTCGTTGCCGTCGCGGCCACTTCGCAGGGGCTATTGCGCAACGTAGTCACCGGCGGGACCGAACATGCGGTCACTTTATTCGGCGCCACCGACGGTTTTCAACTGATTCGCAACCTGCTGATCCTGAAGGGGCGATTTCTGGACGCCATCGACGCGCAGGCCCACAGCAAGGTCTGCTTGATCACCGACGAACTGGCCGCGCTCGCTTTTCCAAATGAAGATCCGATCGGGAAGAGCCTGCGCGTTGGCCAGATCAGTTTTACGGTAGTGGGTGTTTTCCGGGAACGAGTGGGAACCTTTGGCCTCTCCGAAGTACAGCGTTACACGGTGCTGGTGCCCTTCTCTCTGATGCAATATTACACCGGGGACAATACCGTCGAAATTCTGTACGCCCAGGCGGACGGTCCCGAAAACGTCGTCTTAGTGACCAGCCAAGTGGGCGACCTGCTTCGCAGCCGCCATTCGCGGACAGCCACGTACGTGGTGCAGAATTTGAGCGCGATTCTGGATGTCGCCCGGCGGATCGCTACCGGGCTGACGATTGTATTGCTGGTGATCGGATTTATCGCGCTGATGGTGAGCGGCATCGGCATCATGAACATCATGCTGGTGACGGTGACGGAGCGGACGCGGGAAATCGGAATTCGCAAGGCCATCGGCGCGCGCCGCCAGGAGATTCTCTTTCAATTTTTGATCGAGGCGCTGCTGATCAGCGGCATTGGCTCGCTGTTGGGAGTGGTTATTGCCTTGGCTATTCCCGTGTTGGTGCGCCCGATGTTGCCGGGCAATTTGCGGGTGCCGGTGCCGTGGATGTCTGTGGTGGTGGCATTCGTAGTGGCTTGCTCGACGGGCCTGTTCTTCGGCTATCTGCCGGCTGATAAAGCAGCGCGGTTGCAACCCACCGATTCGCTCCGGTACGAGTGATCGATTTCAGGAGGCGCGAGGCGCAATGCGGCGAAAAGAGGGATGTTCTTACCAAGAGCAGAAGAACAACAGAAGAAAACCGCGCCGCGCGGCCACAAGCAATGTGGCTCTTACGGCGCTGCTGATTGTCGCGAGCGGCGTTTACCCGGCAATGGCGCAGAACGAGGGAGAACTTTCGCCGCTACGCTTCACGCTAAAGCAGGCGGTGTCTACATCCCTGCAAAAAAGCCGCGACATCTCGCTGGCCCGCCTGCAATATGAGACCTCGCGCGAGGAAGCCGGCGTCACCCGCTCTCAGTTTCTTCCGAACCTGTACACCGGTTCAGGAGTGGCCTACACCAGCGGCTTCCCGCTTCTGGCAGGCGGCGGTGCCCCCGCTCTCTTCAACCTCACTTACAATCAGGAACTGTTCAACCTTCCGGCACGAGGCGATGTGCGCGCAGAGGAGCAGAAAACCGAGCAGCAGCGATTTGCAATCGATGCCGTTCGCGACGGCGTGATTCAGCGTACCGTCTCCGCGTACCTCGAATTGGCCAAGGTTCGCCGCCAGCTCGAGCTTTTAGGGAGCGAGCGCCAGAGCGCGCAAAAGATCCTGGACTACACTCGCCAGCGCGCGCAAGCGGGTTATGAATTGCCGATCGAAGTGACCCGCGCGCAATTGACCGCGGCTCAGGTGGAGCGGCGGCGGGCACAACTCGAGGATCAAGAGGAGACTGCCGCCGATCAGCTGCGGCTCCTGCTTGGCCTGGAGCCGGACCAGGCCATTGAAGTGACTGCCGAAGAGATCCCGCCGGCCGCTGATCAGACAATCTCCAATTTGGTAGCCGAGGCCCTGCACGACAATCCCGAGGTTAAGGCAGCGGAATCCGAGCGCATCGCCAGCGAGCTGCGCTTGAAAGGCCAACGCGGAGGGTACTGGCCTACGATCTCCCTGATCGGGCAATATAATCTGCTGGCGAAATTCAACAACTACGACCAATTCTTCAACAAATTCCAGCGCAATAACTTCATCGCCGGCGTCGACGTAAAAATTCCGATTTTTGCCTCGCATACAAGCGCTGCGATATCGTTCGCGCGAGCCAATCTGACGGCTTCACAGATGCAGGTGGAGAACAAGCGCGCGCAGGTCTCGCTGGACGTGCGTCACAAGGCTCGCCAAGCCAGGCAAATGGATATGACGCGAGAGGTGGCACGCCTGGAGCTCGACTTGGCGCAACAGAATCTGCAAGTGCTGCAATCGCAGTTTCAACAGGGCCGCGCCAGCATTCGCGATCTGGAAGGCGGGCAGCTGGACGAAAATGAAAAGTGGCTTGCCTTTCTCGATGCGGAGTTTGCGCACCAGCAAGCCGAGTTGGATCTGCTTCGCACCACGGGCCAGCTGGCGCAAGTCTTTCAGTAAGCGAAACGGCCCGCTCTTTGCCTATCGACGCCGGCTAAGACTCGGATAAAATGCCTGCTTCCTGGGCATAGCGATCCCGGGTTAGACTGTTAGAGTTGGTGCTGTGGCGTTTGGGACGCAGCCAGGCACGTTAGAAACGCGGAAGTCGAAAGGACCGTCGGCGAGTGAAGCATACCCTTTTTCTGAACCCACCGAGCTACGAAGGATTTGATGGCGGCGCCGGTTCGCGCTATCAAGCGCGGCGCGAAATTCGTTCATTCTGGTATCCGACGTGGCTTGCCCAACCGGCGGCGATGGTGCCGGGCAGCCGGCTGATCGACGCTCCGCCGGACGGGCTCACCGTCGAACAAGTGGCGCCGCTGGCCCGCGAGTATGAACTGGCCGTGCTGCACACCAGTACCCCGTCGTTCCCGAATGACGCGCGCTTCGCTGCGCGGCTGAAGGAAGAAAACCCGCGAATCCAAATCGGCATGGTTGGCGCACACGTTGGAGTCCTGCCCCTGCAATCGTTAGCTGGGGCGCCGTCTGTAGATTGGGTGGCGCTCGGCGAATTCGACTATACCTGCGCGGATGTTGCCGGCGGGAAGCCGCTCCCCGAGGTGCGGGGCATAGCCTATCGTGACGGCGGGCAGATTCGGATTACTTCGCCAAGGCCGACGATCGAAAACATGGATGCCTTGCCCACCGTGGTCGAGGTATACAAACGAGACCTCACCATAGAGAACTATTTCATCGGCTACTTGCAGCATCCCTACGTTTCGCTATATACGGGCCGCGGATGCCGGTCGAAGTGCACCTTCTGTCTGTGGCCGCAAACGCTGGGCGGGCATCGCTATCGCGTGCGCAGCGCAGACAGCGTGGAAGCCGAAATGGCTGCCGCGAAGAAATACTTTCCGCAGGTGCGGGAGTTTTTCTTCGACGACGATACGTTCACCGATGATTTACCGCGCGCCGAAGAGATTGCGCGGCGTCTGGGCCGGCTGGGCATAACCTGGTCGTGCAACGCCAAGGCTAATGTCCCGCGCGAGACGCTGGAAATCCTTCGCGCCAATGGGCTGCGGCTGCTTCTGGTGGGTTATGAATCGGGCAATCAACAGATTCTGAACAACATCAAAAAAGGCACACGCATCGATATCGCCCGCGAATTCACCCGGAATTGCAGAGAATTGGGAATCACCATTCACGGCACGTTTATCCTGGGCTTGCCGGGCGAGACGCCGGAAACGATCCGGGAGACGATCCGCTTTGCCTGCGACATCGAGCCGGAAACGATTCAGGTTTCGCTGGCCGCGCCTTATCCGGGCACTGAGCTTTATCGGCAGGCGCAAGAGCAGGGCTGGCTGCAGATACAAACCGGCGAGCTCGTGGATACGCATGGCGTGCAAGTCGCGGCGTTGAGTTACCCCACGATCTCTTCCACACTCATTTTCGATTCGGTCGAAGATTTCTACCGGAAGTTCTATTTCCGCCCGCGCAAGATCTTCTCATTGGTGGGCGGAATGGTCCGCAGCCCGGAGGTCATGAAGCGCCGCTTGCGCGAGGGAGTGGAGTTTTTCCGTTTCCTCCGCGAACGCAAGAAGTCGCCGCAGCCGTCCGCGGCAGCAGCCGGTAGCCCGGCAAACTAAGGGTATTTCGCTTCACATCCGCCCGCGAATATGGGACAGATCGATTCCTCCGTCAAAACGCTGAAGACGAAGACTTACATTCTTTTGTTTTTAATGATGGCTCTGGGATCGGTCGGGAATACGATTTTCGACAAAGGTATGAAAGACCTGGGGCCGATCGATTTCTCCAGCGGTGCCGCGATTTGGCAAGGTGCCTTCCGCACTTTTACGAGCAGCACCATCTGGG
>WNFJ01332795.1_pt1 | contig 20652 bp, 19 predicted proteins | sample 5400461 | NCBI WGS metagenome assembly WNFJ01 (sample SAMN13153349, study PRJNA577476) | soil metagenome | isolation source: 115 cm saprolite on Douglas fir-dominated hillslope | place: USA:California | collected 2013-09-17
GTGCCGATGTTGCCGGTCGTAGCCGGCAGGGCCGAAACAAAGCGCCAGATTCTTCTCTATAGCGTTGTTCTGGTTCCGATCTCACTGATACCCTGGGCAGTGGGGTTCGCGGGGGCCATCTATGGCGCGGCTGCGGCGATGCTTGGAGCGGTCATGATTTTTCTGTCATGGCAAGTACGTCGGAGCAATGACAAGGAAAGGCGGCCTGCTCGTCGCCTGTTCGTGTTCTCGATATTCTATCTGGTCCTTCTTTTTGGTGTGCTGCTGATGAATGCTGCGCGATAGAGCCTAACCCCTCACTTGGTTCGGAAGAAAGTTTACTGGCTCGCCCAAACGATCCGCGCGATCCACTCGACATCGCCGGCCGCAAGTGTGCGATCCGCATGGTTCGGATTGAGCGATTGCAGCTCGAGCGTCTTCGCGGTCCGGCGTTTCAACTCCCTGATCATCACTTCGCCGGCTCCGGTTTTCACCACCACCCGGTCGCCGCGCCGGATTGGCGTGCCCGGCGACACCACGACGATGTCGCCGTCCCGGTAGGCGGGCTTCATCTGGTCGCCGGAAATCTCCAGCGCATACGCATGCTCATCATTGGCCGAGGGCAAGGCGACCTCATCCCAGCCCTTGCCGGCCGGGAAACCATTGTCGTCAAAATAGCCGCTGCTTTCGGCCTGTGCGAGACCGAGCAGCGGCACCGACTGCACGGTCCGCGCGGTATCGCCGATCAACTGGACGAAGGTGTCGACGGAACTGTTGGTCGCCGCGAGCGCCTTGGCCACCGATTCGGTCGATGGCCATCGTTCGCGGCCGTCAGGAGTGATCCGCTTGGATTTGTTGAAGGTGGTGGGATCGAGGCCGGCGCGCTTGGCGAGCCCCGAGGGCGATAGTCCGGAGCGTTCGGCAAGCCGATCCAGCGCGGTCCAGATCTGGCCGTGGGTTAGCATGCGCGGTGTTTTCGGCTGCTTGGCCATGGGTCGACCTTCTCAAAGTCTAGGAATTATTACCTCAATAAACCGGCTTTTCTAATCCGGAGCAAGACCTTGAATGCGACCCTTGAAGTGCGACTGTGCCGCCGATACGGTCGACGTGAAATCCGGAAACTCCGGGAAAAGCCCAAGAGACTCAAATACAAGCAGGACCTCCCGCCAAGTGCGCAGGATCTACAAAATCTGTCCCGCTTCGGCCTGGCGCGAGGCCGAGCGGCAAGGTGTGTACCGCGGCAGCGCCGACGATACCCGCGACGGCTTCATCCATTTTTCTATCGCTTCGCAGGTGGCGGAGACGGCACGAAAACATTTCTTCGGGCAGACCGGACTGTTCCTGATCGAGGTCGATGCCGACGCGCTGGGGGATGCGCTGCGCTGGGAGCCGTCGCGCAACGACGAACTATTTCCGCATCTCTACGGCGAACTCGATCTCGGCGCGGTCACCAACGTGCTCGATATGCACGCGCGCTCCGACGGATCTCACGTCATTCCGGAGCTAGCGCCGTGATCCGCGCCTTCGATGCCTTTTCGCTGCCGCTGTTGAGCTGGCTCGATCCGGAAGACGCCCACCGTCTGGCGATCCAGGGCCTGCGGCTGCTGCCGCCGATCCGGCCGCGGCCGAAATTGGCGGTGCGGGCCTTCGGTCTGAATTTTACCAATCCGGTCGGCATGGCCGCGGGCTTCGACAAGAGCGCGGAAGTGCCCGATTCGTTGTTGCGGCTGGGTTTCGGATTTGTCGAGGTCGGCACCGTGACGCCGAAGCCGCAAGCCGGCAATCCGCGGCCGCGGCTGTTCCGGCTGGAGCGCGATGAAGCCGTGGTCAATCGCATGGGGTTCAACAATGACGGGGCGGAAGCGGTGCTGCGGCGGCTGGCCGGGCGCGCGCATCAGGGTGGCATCGTCGGGGTCAACGTCGGCGCCAACAAGGATTCCGCCGACCGCGTCGCCGACTACGTGAAACTGATCGAGACCTTTGCACCGGTGGCGAGCTATTTCACGGTCAATGTGTCGTCGCCGAACACCCCGGGCTTGCGCAACCTGCAGCAGGCGTCCGCGCTTGATGATCTCCTGGCCAAGGTGATCGATGCGCGCGAGCGTGTGCGGCAGAACGCCGGCGACTCGCCGGTGCTGCTCAAGATCGCACCCGATCTGAGTCTTGCCGAACTCGACGATGTCGTTCACATCGCGCGCTCGCGCCGCGTCGACGGCATGATCGTGGCCAATACCGCCGTGGCGCGGCCCTCGACGCTCCGCGAACAGGGGCGCGCCAGTGAGCAGGGGGGACTGTCGGGAAGGCCGCTGTTTCGATTGTCGACACGGATGGTGGCCGAAACTTACGTGCGCGCCGAGGGCGCGTTTCCGCTGGTAGGCGTCGGCGGCATCGATTCTGGCGGCGCAGCCCTGACCAAGATTCGCGCCGGCGCCAGCCTGATCCAGCTCTACTCGTCGTTGATCTACAAGGGCGTCGGCCTCGTGGACGACATCAAGAACGATCTGGCCTCGACGCTGCTGCGTACCGGGCGCGATTCGCTGTCCGAAATCGTCGGCGCAGATGCGGCGACGATCACGGCGGAGGAATGGCCGGTTTAAAGCTCGACCATCATGCCGTCGTTCGCCGTGATGTAGCCGAGCGTATCCAGCCGCTCCAGCATGTCGTCGCTCATATGGGTGAGCACCAGCCGCTTCGGTTTGATCTCGGGCAGATGAACCTCAAGCGCCTTCAGGCTGAGATGATTCTTCACGACCTTGTCGTAGTAATAGGCCTCGGCAATGAAGAGGTCGGCGTCGCGTGCCGCGGGGATCAGCATTTCCGTCCATTCGGTGTCGGCGCTGTAGGCTATGACGCGGTCTTCGGCCTCGACGCGGTAGGCCAGGAACGGGCCGCCGGATTCACCGTGCACCACGGGGAACGACGTAACCTTCACCGCGCCGAACGACCGCGTCTTCGCAGGCTTGAGCGCGACGACCGATAGATCGAAGCGCTGTTTTGTTTTGGAGGAATTCTCGAACAGCGCTTCCATCACCTGCACCAGCCGCGCCTCGATTCCTTCCGGCCCTGCGATCACCAGCGGACGGGTCCGGCGCGTGAATTGCGCGTCGAGCAGAAAAAACGGCAGCCCGCCGAAATGATCGCCGTGGAAGTGCGTGATCAAAATCAGGTCGATATCGTTGCGCACGACATCGAGCCGCTTCAGCGCCGGCAGCGATGAGGCGCCGCAATCGATCAGGAAATTGACGCGCTCGCCGATAATGTGAAAGCAGGTATTGAACCTGCCGCCCGAACCGAGGGCGTCGCCGCAACCGACAAATCGCAATTGCATCGGCAGCTCACCCGCTTTACGGAAATGCTATCGCCCGCGCGGGGCGCCGAACATCCGTGACAATAGCCAGACCGGGATGACGATCACGGCGCCGAGCAGGAAATAGCGCCACAACCAGTTGATGGCGTCAAAGCCGAGGTCCCAGAGCCGCCGAAACAACAGCTGGATGCTGTTGAGAATATTCCAGGGATCAAAGCCGATGGCGGCGAGCACCACGCCCACGAGTATGGACAGCAGGATCAGCCGAAACGCCACCGCCAGCGGCGAGCCGCCGAGAAAGCGGTAGAGGCTGTCATGGGCTGCCGGCAATTCTCTTGTGTCGTTGGGCATCGAGGAATCTCCCGCGCGGACTTATCGGCGCATTGTAACGTGGTGGAGGCAGATGGGGAACCCGCTTCGCGGCGTCAATGCCCGGCGGCCTCCGCCATCCCCTCAATTGCCGGGTCGGTTTTCAGCATCCGCTCCAGCGTTTCCAGCCGGTCGGCTTCGCGCGGCGGCTTGTCCCAGCGCAGCCGGTTGATGCGCGGAAACCGCATCGCCACGCCGGATTTGTGCCGCGGCGAGCGTTGCAGTCCCTCGAACGCGACTTCCAGCACCAGCCCCTGATCCGGCTCGTGCACCACCTCGCGCACCGGCCCGAATTTTTCGGTCGTGTTGCGGCGGACGAAGCGATCTATCTGCAATAGCTCCTCGTCGGTGAAGCCGAAATAGGCCTTGCCGACCGGCACCAGCTGCTCGCCATCCTCGCCAGACGTCCAGACCCCGAAGGTATAATCGGAATAGTACGACGAGCGCTTGCCATGGCCGCGCTGCGCATACATCAGCACGGCATCGATGATGTGCGGGTCGCGCTTCCATTTCCACCATTGGCCTTTCGGACGGCCCGGCAAATACAGCGCGTCACGCCGCTTCAGCATCACGCCTTCGACCGCCTCGGCGTCTTCGCCTGCGCCGGCGCCGGCGGGATCTTTTCGTGCGGCGGTGAGCGCATCCCAGCTGTCGAAGGCAATCGTCGGCGACAGGTCGACGCGGGGGTCATCGAGCTTGGCCACGAAGGCTTCCAGCCGCGCGCGGCGTTCCACAAATGGCAGCGTGCGCAGATCCGTATCGCCGTCGCCGAGCAGATCGTAGGCGCGCAGGTGGATCGGATAGTCCTTCATCAGTTTCGGTGAGACGACCTTGCGATTGAGGCGTTGCTGCAGCACGTTAAAACTCTGCACCCGGCCATCGCGAACCACCAGCAGTTCGCCGTCGATGGCGAATGGAGCATGATGCCGAAAAGTGTGAAGCGGTTTTCGGGAAACATCATGCTCCAAATCTGAAGAATCTTGCAGATGCAATGACGGCAAAAGGTCGGGAAAGCTTTTGGTGATGTCTTCGCCGCTGCGCGAATAAAGCCGCGCCAGCATGTTGCCGCGCCCGTCACGGCCGCTCACCGCCTGCACGCGAATGCCGTCCCATTTCCATTCCGCGATGAAATCGGCGGCGTCAAGATTTCTCGATCGCGTGCGCCAGCATCACCGGGCGGAACGGCGCGGGATCGAGATTGACCGGCTTTTCCGCGCGCCCCTCCAGCCACGCGAACAGTTCGAGATAGGGCGGGGTGATTCCGGGCCACATCAATTCGATCTCGTGCGGGTCCTTATCGCCGAGCTCGGCCACCGCGGTCTTCGCCAGCCGCGCCGAGATACCGATCCGCATCGAGCCGGTGACGAGTTTCAACAGCGCCCAGCGGCCGGTCTCGTCCAGTTCGTCGAGCCAGCGCGTGAGCTGTTTTGGCAGCTCAGTCTTGCCGAGGGTGCGAAGCGTGGTGACGACCTCGGTGAGGGTAGGTGGCGGAGGGCTGTTGTGGCCAAGCACAGTGCACTCCCCTCCCCCCACGCGCACCGCTGGGGGGACTGTCCGCAGGAAACGCGGCTTCAGTGATCGCGGCGCCGCCCCCCGCCCCCGACCCCTCCCCACCGCTTCGCGGAGGGAGGGGAGTAGTCCTCGGCCACATCAGTGCCACTGTCTCCGAGAGGTCGCCGACGTAATCATGCGACAATGCGAACAGCACCGGATCGGTGCGCGCGGCGATCAGATCGCGGATCCGCCCGGGTTTTGCGTGTTTGAACGACAGCGCGCCGGTGAGCGCCGCGAGCGCGTAGCCGCGATCGGGGTCTTCGACCTCGCGAAAATAAGAGGTCAATAGCCGAAGCTTGTTATTGCGGCCGGGCTCGTAGGCGAGGCGATCGAGCAGTTCGGCAAACCGGTTCATGCCTCGGCGTCCTCGGCGAGAGGCACGGTCTCGCCTTCATCCTCCTCGCCGTAGCCCACCAGATCGAGCGGCCGCGCGGCGAGCCCCTTGGCCGTGCACCAATGCACCAATGCATCTTCCTGGCCATGGGTGACCCACACTTCACCCGCGCCGGTCGCGTCGATCGTCGCGGTCAGTCCGTCCCAGTCGGCGTGGTCCGAGATCACCAATGGCAATTCGACGCCGCGCTGGCGGGCCCGCGCCCGCACCCGCATCCAGCCCGATGCGAACGCCGTGACCGGATCGGGAAACCGCCGGGTCCAGATATCGGACGTGGCCGACGGCGGCGCCAGGGTGATGGTGCCGGCGAGGTCGGCTTTCTTCATGCCCTTGACCAGGCGCAGTTCGCCCAGCGCCACGCCGCGTCTCTCGTAATAGCGCGTGATCTTTTCCATCGCGCCGTGCAGATAGATCGGCGCGTCGTAACCGGCGGCACGCAACAGCGCGATCACGCGCTGCGCCTTGCCGAGCGAATAGGCGCCGACCAGATGCGCCCGCTCCGGGAACAGCGCCACCGAAGCCAACAGCTTCTTGATCTCGTCCGCCGCATCGCCGTGACGAAACACCGGCAGGCCGAACGTGGCCTCGGTGATGAACACATCGCAAGGAACCACCTCGAACGGCGCGCAGGTGGGGTCGGGCGCGTCCTTGTAGTCGCCGGAGGCGACGATGCAGGTATCTTTGCAGGAGACCGCGATCTGCGCCGAGCCCAGCACATGGCCGGCGGGGTGAAACTTGATCCGGACATCGCCAAGCTTCAGTTCCTCGCCATAGCCGATGGCCTGCGTGCTACCCGCAAAATTGTCGCCGTAGCGCAGCCGCATCATGTCGAGCGTTTCTTGAGTGGCCAGCACCGCGCCATGGCCAGGGCGGGCATGGTCGGAATGGCCGTGGGTGATCACGGCCCGCTCGACGGGGCGTATCGGATCGATATGGAAGCCGCCGGGCTTGCAGCACAGCCCCGCGGCAACCGACATCAGGATGTCTTGCGGACGCATCTCGGCTATATAGGGCGTATCGCGGCCTTTTTTACCTCTCCCCGGCGGGGAGAGGTCGCCGCGCCGAAGCGCAGCGAAGGCGTGGCGGGTGAGGGTTCTTGCTTTATCGATAGACCCCAGCTCCCTCACCCGGCGCGACGCTTCGCGTCTCACCGACCTCTCCCCGCCGGGGAGAGGTGAACCGAGTTCCTTGGCGCTGTTAGAAAATCGATCCGGAAGCTGATGCCCGCGCGCCTGTTCCTGTCCTCCGGCGATCTGGTTGCCGACCGGCGGTTCGAATTTGCCCGCGATCTGCAACTGAAAGGCGATCTCGTTGCCGCCGCCGATTTGCTTTCGCAGGCCACCGAACTCGCGCCCGGCTTTGCCTCCGCCTGGTTTACGCTCGGTGAGATTCGCGAGCGGTTAGATGAGCGCGATGCGGCGATCGCGGCGTTTCGGAAAGCGCTGATCGCCGAACCCGAGGATCGGCATGGCGCGAGCCTGCACCTGATGCTGCTCGGGGCCGAAAAATTGTCGGCGATGCCACAGGGTTATGTGCGTGCGCTGTTCGATCAATACGCACCGAAATTCGAGACGGCGCTGGTCGATGATCTCGGCTATCGCGGCCCCGCGCTTTTATTCAAGGCCGTACTGGCCGCTCGCCTCGCGGTTCGCAAACCGGCCTTCTTCAAACGCGCCATCGATCTCGGCTGCGGCACCGGGTTGGCGGCCACCGCCTTCTCCAAGGAGGTCGACCATTTCATCGGCATCGACCTGTCGCCGCGCATGATCGAGCGGGCGCGCTTGACCGGACTTTATGCGCAGCTCGAACTCGCCGACATGGTGCAGGGCCTGCGCGATAAGCCCGACGCCAGCGCCGATCTCGTTCTTGCCGCCGACGCCATGGTCTATCTGTCCGATCTCATCCCAATGCTGCGGGAGGTCAAGCGCGTCCTGGCGACAGGCGGCTTGCTGGCCTTCACCGTGGAAACGCATGGCGGCGACGGCATCATTCTTGGCGAGGGCCTGCGCTATGCCCACAGTGCTGGCTATGTGCGCGCGGCGCTCAGCGATGCCGGGCTTGCGCTGGCGGGGTGNNTGCCCGGTCTCGTCGCGGTTGCGGCGAAAACCTGAAGATTCCTTTCCCAAAGCATGCTTCAAGAGCGGAGCCGCATGCATGGCAAAAGCCGCGAGTTCGCTATTGCCGGGCACGCGGAAATGTAGATCAATGCGCGCGTCTCAGGGAGAAACAAAAACAATGAACAACAATCAGTCAAGGCGCGACTTCTGCGCCACCGCTATCGCCACGATCTTCGCATCCGCCACATCCGTGAGGGCCGCCGAGAAGAAATACGATCCGGGTGCGAGCGACACCGAAATCAAGATCGGCCAGACCGTGCCGCACAGCGGTCCGGGCTCGCTTTACGGCGTGCTCGGCCGGGTCGGCGAAGCTTATTTCCAGATGCTGAACGAAAACGGCGGCATCAACGGGCGCAAGGTCAAGTTTTTCACCATGGACGACGCCTATAGCGCGCCGAAGTGCGTTGAAGCGACGCGGCGGCTGGTGGAGCAGGAGGAAGTGCTGGCCCTGTTCGGCTCGCTCGGCACCGCGCCGCAGACGGCCGTGCACAAATATCTCAACTCGAAACCGGCGCATCGAAATGGAACGATCCGAAGAACAACAAATGGACCATGGCGGGGTTGCCGCTATATCCGACCGAAGCACGAATTCTCGCCAAGCATGTCGTGGGCGTGAAGCCCAATGCGAAGGTCGGGATTCTCTACCAGAACGACGACTTCGGCCGCGATTTCCTGGGACCGTTCAAGCAGGTGCTGGCGGATGCCGGCGGCACTGCGAAGGTGATCATGGAGCAGACTTACGATCTCACCGATCCGACGGTTGATTCCCAGCTCATCAATCTCTCGAAGTCGGGCGCCGACGTTTTCTATAACATCTCTACCGGCAAGGCGTCGTCGCAATCGATTCGTAAAGTGGCAGAACTTGGCTGGAAGCCGCTGCAATTGCTTTCCGCGGGATCCACCGGCCGCTCGATCCTCAGTGCCGCGGGCCTCGAGAATGCGGCCGGGATCGTTGCCATCCGCTATGCCAAGGAAGTCGGCGTGCCGCGCTGGGAGAAGGATCCCGACGTCATGGCCTTCGAGGAGTTGCGCAAGAAGTATCTGCCCACTGTCGATCCTGACAACACCATCGCGTTCGCGGGCTATGGGCAGGTGGCGACGATGGCTGAAATCCTGCGCCGCTGCGGCGACGATCTCACGCGCGCCAATGTCTTGAAGCAGGCGACGAGCCTCAACGGCTTCCATTCGCCGTATTTCCTCGACGGCATTACCTACAGCTACACCCCTGACGACTACACGCCGATGAAGACACTCTATATTTCGATTTTCAACGGCAAGGACTGGGATATTTCCGACAGACCGGTCACGGAGTAACGCGTCTTCTCCCTCTCCCCGCCCTTTGCGGGGTCGAGACGAGCGAAGCTCGCTCTTAGAGGGTCGGGGTGAGGGGCTCTCGCCGCTAAGACGGTGACAAATTTGCTCGCGGAAAGTCCCCCTCACCCGGATCGCATCTAGCGATGCGATCCGACCTCTCCCCGCAAGCGGGGCGAGGTGACTCAATACGGGGCCGAATATAACCCATCGAATTCCCTGCCACCCTCGACGAACAGGGTTTAACCGCTTACCTGTTCGCGCGTGCCGCCCCAAACCCTTCTCGAATCGCCAGCCGAGCTGCTGCCGGACCGCTTTCGCCGATGGTTCGCTGGCCGTGGCTGGTCGCCACGCGAGCATCAGCTGGCGCTGCTCGCAAAGGCCCGCGAGGATCGCCCCGCGCTGCTGATCGCGCCGACCGGCGCCGGCAAGACGCTGGCCGGATTTTTGCCGACGCTGGTGGAGCTTTCTTCTCGAGCTGCTCCCCTCCCCCCGCGAAGCGGCGGGGAGGGGTGGGGGGTGGGGGGTCTCTCCACTCGCTCTCATACTCACGTTGCGCGTGTTGAAGCACCCCCCACCCCCGACCCCTCCCCGCCACGCGCTGCGCGCGCGGGGGGAGGGGAGACGACGGCGTCTGCGGCGAAATCCTCCCGTCCCGAGTTCATCTCCACCGGTCGCGGTGTACAACGCAGCCGTGGCCTCCACACCCTCTACATCTCGCCGCTGAAGGCGCTCGCGGTCGATATCGCGCGCAACCTGGAAACGCCTGTTAGCGAGATGGGCTTAGCCGTCAAGATCGAGACCCGCACCGGCGACACGCCGGTCTCGCGGCGGCAGCGGCAGCGGCGCTATCCGCCGGATATTTTGCTCACCACGCCCGAGCAGCTGGCGCTGTTGCTGTCGTCCGACGACGCGCCGTTCCTGTTCTCATCGCTGAGGCGCATCGTGCTCGACGAGTTGCACGCGCTGGTCACCTCAAAGCGCGGCGATCTGTTGTCGCTCGGCCTGGCGCGGCTGTGGCGATTGGCACCCGCGATGCGCTCCATCGGGCTGTCAGCCACGGTGGCGGAGCCGGAATCGCTGGCCCGGTTTCTGCTGCCGCAGCGCAACGGTGCAAGCGAAGCCGCCGACATCGTCGTCGCCGGCGGCGCGGCGGCGCCCATCGTCGAAATGCTCGATACCAAGGAGCGGTTGCCGTGGGCCGGCCATACCGCGCGCCACGCGCTCGGCGAAATCTACGACCTGATCAAACGCAACAAGACCACGCTGGTGTTCGTCAACACCCGAAGCCAGGCCGAAATGCTGTTCCAGGATCTGTGGCGCATGAATGACGATGGTCTTGCGATCGCGCTGCATCACGGCTCGCTTGACGTCGCCCAGCGCCGCAAGGTCGAGGACGCGATGGCCAAGGGAAAACTGCGCGGCGTGGTCTGCACCTCCTCGCTCGATCTCGGCGTCGACTGGGGCGACGTCGATCTCGTGATCAATATCGGCGCGCCGAAAGGGGCCTCGCGGTTGATGCAAAGAATCGGCCGCGCCAATCACCGCATCGATGAGGCGTCGCGCGCGGTGCTGGTGCCGGCCAACCGCTTCGAGGTGCTGGAGTGTCGCGTGGCGATCGACGCAGTTGCCGAGAACGCGCAGGACACCCCGCCGCTACGCACCGGCGCGCTCGATGTGCTGGCGCAGCACGTGCTCGGCTGCGCCTGCGGCGAACCGTTTCTTTCCGACCAGCTCTATGACGAAGTCCTGACCGCCGCTCCTTATTCTGGCCTCTCGCGGACCGATTTCGACGACGTGGTCGATTTCGTCGCCACCGGCGGCTATGCGCTGAAAACCTACGAACGTTTCGCGCGCATCAAGCAGGACAAGAACGGACGCTGGCGCGTCGCCAATCCGCGGGTGCGGCAAAGCTATCGGCTCAATGTCGGTACCATCGTCGAAGAGACCATGTTGAAAGTGCGTCTGGTACGCTCGCGCGGCGGCGGATCGGGATCGACCGGTGCGTTGGGCCGCGGCGGCCGGATGCTAGGGGAGATCGAGGAAGCGTTTATCGAAGGCCTTGTCATCGGCGACACTTTTGTCTTTGGCGGCGAGGTGGTTCGTTACGAAGCGCTGGCGGAAGACCAGGTCTACGTCTCACGCGCCAACGACGCCGACGCCAAAGTGCCGTCCTATATGGGCGGCAAGTTTCCGCTCTCGACCTATCTCGCCGAGCGTGTCCGCAAACTGCTTGATGACAGGCGCGCGTGGAACGCGGCAAAGCGATGTCTCGCGTGTCCCCGGCGTGCGCGAGCTCCTGGTGGAGACCTTTCCCCGCGCCAACAAGCACTATCTCGTCTGTTATCCCTTCGAAGGGCGGCTGGCGCATCAGACGCTGGGCATGTTGCTGACGCGGCGGATGGAGCGTGCGCGGGTACGTCCGCTCGGATTTGTCGCCAATGAATACGCGCTGGCGGTGTGGGGCCTCGGCGACATGTCGTTCATGATCCGGCAGGGCCGGCTTGATCTCAGCAAGCTGTTCGATCCGGACATGCTGGGCGATGATCTCGAAGCATGGCTTGCCGAATCCGCGCTGATGAAGCGCACCTTCCGCACCTGCGCCATCATCTCCGGATTGATCGCGCGCCGCTTCACCGGCGAGGAGAAGACCCGGCGCCAGGTGCTGTTCTCGACCGACCTGATTTACGACGTGCTGCGCAAGCACCAGCCGGACCACGTGCTGCTGCGCGCGGCGCGCGCCGATGCCGCGACCGGACTGCTCGATATTCGCCGGCTCAGTGATATGCTCCTCCGAATCAAGGGGCGAATCATCCACGGGGAACTCGACCACGTTTCGCCGCTGGCGGTGCCGGTGATGCTGGAAATCGGCCGCGAGTCAGTCTATGGCGAAGCGTCCGACGAGTTGCTGGCGGAAGCCGCCGACGAACTGGTTAAAGAGGCGATGTCGTAGAATAGAATAATATGGATCTGTTGCGCCCCGATCTTTCAACGCCGTCATGCCTGGGCTTGTCCCGGGCATCCACGTCCTTTTTCTTTGTGCGGCCATGACGAGAACTGCTATCGACGTCGCGCGTCACTTTTCATTGAACATTGCGGGTGTTCAACTCATCGCCGATCTCTCCGGCGCGTTGTTCTGGGAAGAGCAAAGCCTGCTCGTCGTCTCCGATCTGCATCTGGAAAAGGGGTCCAGTTTTGCGACGCGCGGCGTGCTGCTGCCGCCCTACGATACGGTGGCGACGCTTGGCCGGCTCGCCACCGTGATCGCGCGGCATGATCCGCGCATGGTGATTGCGCTCGGCGACAGCTTTCACGACCGCGACGCCCACGGCCGGCTGTCCGCGCCCGACCGCGCCACGATCGCGGCGTTGCAGGCGCGGCGCGACTGGATCTGGATTTCGGGCAATCACGATCCTGCGCTGCCGTCCGATCTCGGCGGCGTGGTCGCTCACGAGGTTGCGGTTGGCCCGATTGCGTTCCGTCACGAGCCGACCGGTGCGGTGGGGGAAATCGCCGGTCATCTGCATCCGAAGGCGCGCGTCACCAGACGCGGACGTTCGATGGAGCGGCGGTGTTTTGCCTGCGATGGCGAGCGCGCCGTGATGCCGGCGTTCGGCGCCTATGCGGGCGGCTTGAGCATTCGCGACGCGGCGTTCTCGAAAATATTCCAGACGCTGGGCTTCATGGCGCATGTACTCGGCGACACCCGGCTGCACTCGATCGCCGCATCGCGCTGCTATTGACCGCGGCTAGCGATTTGATTGATCGTGTCCCGGACGCGGTGAAGCGTTCTTGACGGTGCACCGCAGAGCCGGGATCCCACACCGACGCGGGAAATACGAACCCCGGATCAGCAGCGCACCACGCCGCAAGGGCGGCGCGCTGCACAGCATCCGGGGAACCCAACCAAGCTAATCCTTGCGAAACACGATCGAGGCCATCCAGCCGGTCATCAGCGCCAGGAATGCCGTGACCAGCCCATAGACAAAGCCGTTCTGGCGGGCGCTGGTGGCGACGAACTGCTCGAAACCGACTTTAACGATTTCGAACGCGGTTTCAGTCCGGGTCAAGAACTGGCCATTGGAAAACAGCTTGATCTCGACGTCATAGGTCCCGATCGGCACCTCGGCCGGAAGCGGAATGCCGGTGCGAAACAGCGTCGGCGTCAAAAATGTCACCGCGGAGGTTTCCTCGCGATAGAGGCCATGTTCGGAACGCAGCCGCACAAAGGCGCTGCGGAATGCATCGTTCGGCACGACGTCGGCGTAGTCAGGCCCGACGCGCTGCGTGAGCAGCACATTGTTGAGACCGAGCTGCTGCCGCCGCTCGACTTCCGGCGAAGCGACGGCGTCGAACGGCCGGTTCGAAAACAACGCAAGGTAAGTCGGCACTTTCAGGAACTGCCGATAATCGGTATTGACCCAGATGCCGAACTTGCGCTCCTTGCGCCGCGTCACCATGTCGGCGCGCGGGCCAGAGACGGTCACCACGAGATCGTAACTGGCGCGGTTGGCCGGTGTGGATGCATCCTTTTCGACCGAGCCGAACAGCACCAGTTCTTCGCCGGAATAGTTCGGCGTCACGGTAACGCGGTGGTTGGAGACCGATGCGATCAGCCGCTCCGCGCGCGCGGGCAGCACCGCGCAAGTCGTGCTTAATAGCAGCGCAACGCCCAGGGCTGCGAATGAGGTGCGCGCGATCATCCGGTGCCCCCGGTTTCCCGGATGGTGAAGAGATCGTCGGGCTGCATCACCAATTCGACCGCGAAGCGAATTCCGACCGCGAGAATCAGCAAGCCCAGCAGCAGCCGCAGGTGTTCGCCGCGTATCTTTTGGCCGGCGCGGGCGCCGAACTGCGCACCGGTCACGCCGCCCACCATCAGGATCAGCGCCAGCACGGCATCAACCAGATGGTTGGTGACCGCGTGCAGCATGGTGGCGAACACCATGGTGACCAGCGTCAGCACCATGGAGGTGCCGATCACGGTAGAAGTCGGCACCCGCAACAAATAGATCATGATCGGGATCAGGATAAAGCCGCCGCCGATGCCCATCACCGCGCCGATAAAGCCGATGATTACGCCAACCACAATGATGGGAATCACCGACAAATAGATTTTGGAGCGCTTGAAGCGCATCTTCAGCGGCAGTCCGTGGATCCAGCCGTGGCTGCCCGAGCGGCGCATCGGTATCGCCACGCCGCGGCGGACGCGCAGAATCGCGCGCAACCCTTCCCAGAACATCAGGGCGCCGACGGTCGAGAGCAGCACGACGTAGGACAGCGCAATCATGAGGTCGAGCTGGCCGAGCGCGCGCAACAGCGTGAACGTCCAGACGCCGAGCGCGGTGCCGACGGTGCCGCCGGAGAGTAGCACCAGCGCCAGCGCCGGATCGATGGCGCGGCGGCGCCAGTAGGATATGGCGCCGGAAAATGAGGAGGCCGCGATGTGGCTGGCGACCGAGGCGACCGCGACCGCGGGGGCGATGCCGACAAAGATCAATAGCGGCGTCATCAGGAATCCGCCGCCGATGCCGAACATGCCGGACACGAAACCCACGGCCGCGCCCATCGCAAGGATGAGGAAAACATTGACCGGAATGTCGGCGATCGGAAGATAAAGCTGCACGCGCGTTCGCTTCGAATATTTGGCCTTGAGGCGGGCCGAAACCGCTCGCGGCATGGTTTCTTGATCGAGCATTTCGGCAAAGCGGATCAGCTGCCGTGCCCCTGCATAACCGAAATCGCCAGCCGGAGGGACTACAGAATACGCGTGAGGCGGTTTTTTTGACGCCGCCTGCCGTGCAGTTTCCGACGTGGTGAATAATCAGGTTAACGGGCGGGTGGCCGCTTAAGGCGCCCCGATGGGATCGGTGATGAGGTTCATCGCCGAGGCTTCCTTTGCGCCGAGCCAGCGGACCTCCTTGGTCTGAGACATGGCTTCCACGACAGCCGAGGAGACGCCCATCTTCGTCATATAGCTTAAGACCATCCCTGCGGTCCGCTGGGTTTCCGCGACGGGGTCGGGGTCGTGCCCAGGCGCGGACGTCACGAACCGATGGACTCCCAACATCGAGCCCTCGATGCCGACGCGGATCTTGCCACCGGCATAGACGAGCACGCAGGCGCTGGCGCAATAAGAGGGCCTGATGCGGCCCGAAGCATCAGCGACGCCAACGGCGGTGACCAGCCCGCGCGATCGAATGATTTCGCCCACGATGACGGCCTGATTCAAATCGCCGCCCGGCGATGACAGCAATATGGCGTCGCCCGCCACGAGATGGGCTTCGTCGAGCCGGTCGCGAAACCAACTCGCAGTGGCGGCCCCTATTGTGCCGCTGATCGCCAATCCGGGCCGCCGACGCCCCGAGCCATCCGGGTCGGCATTGGCAATCCGCGACGAAGCCATGCCTGGCGAAAAATACAGGTCTTTCCAGTAAGCCCAGGCCTCCGGTCGCGAGAGGTCATTGTAGGCGCGCGCGCCAATCAATAAGACCATGAGGACAAAGAAGGCGATCGAAGAAAAACGCACCCGGTTGTTGCTGATGGCCTGACCGACCTGCGGCGCAGGCGAATCAGGTAGCTCGGGCGCCGGCGATCCCCAGGGTCCAGCCGCCGGCCGGCGCATACGAGCCCGCTCGTCATGATCATCTTCGAGCGACAATCTGCTCTCCTGGCGTCATAGCCATCGGAAACATCGAACCAATGGTCGGACGTTATCTTGCCTGCGTCGTGACGCGGTTACTATACGGTTTCATCGGGTGGGTATATGGCGGGCAACGCGAAGCGGTCGACGAAGCGTTACATCAACGCGCGGGCGGTGCGCTTGGTCAAAACCGGCTTTGCTGCCGGCTTTGCCGCATTCGCCTGGGGCGCGCTGTCCCATCCGCCGGCCGGGCTTGCCACGTTGATGGCGTCGTCGGGCTGGGGTTCTGGCGTAAACGTCTGGATCGCAAGATTTGCCGCTGCAAGCGACTGGGCGTCGAGCCGCTTGGCGATATCGTCGCGTTTGCGCGCGGAGTCCGCATCGCCCTGCGCCGCCGCCAGGCTGAACCATTTGAAGGATTCGGCGAGGTTCTGTGCATAGAGGATGCCGAGGTTGTACTGGCTGTCCGCGACGCCGCGATCGGCCGCCTTGCGGAACCATTGCGAGGCGTTCTTGTAGTTGGCGCCTTTGCCGCCGCCGTCGGCGTCGAGCACGGCCAGATTATGCATCGCCTTGGCGTTTCCGCGTTCGGCGGCCTGCATGTAGTAGCGCCGCGCGATATCGACATCCTTCTTCACGCTCAGGCCCTTTTCGTAGAAGGTACCGAGCCTGAACATCGCCGGCACCACGCCGGCTTGCGCGGCGCGGTCATACCATTTCGCGGCCTCGTCGAAATTTGGAGCAACGCCTTTGCCTTCGGCGAAGCGCACGCCGATCTCATAGGCAGCTGTCGGATCGCCCTTCAGCGCGGCCGCCCGCAATGCCGGCCCACCGATCGCTTCCGGCAAGCTTTCGGTCGGCAGGACCTCCACCGGGGTGGATTTGCCGCTGGTCGGCGCAGCCTGCACGGTCGGAATCGCGCCGGTGATATCGCTGGCGGATACGGGCGGGGCGGGGAGGGCATATCAATGGTTTGCGGGATTGGCACCGACGCCGTGCTATCGGAGGCGCTCGGGGCGGAGCTATTGAGCGATTGCCGGCCGATCGGTGTCGGCGAGGTCATCGAAGGCGCCACCGGGGCCGGCATTGCCGGCCTGGTGACGTCATCCGCGGGCGATTGAGCCGTAGGCGCCTGCTCGCTCGAATTCTCCATGGCCGGCAATTGCGGCGTGCTGCCGCCCTCAAGCAGCGTCATCGCCATCTTGAAGGTGCCGAGCACGATGACCACCACGCTGGCGCCGACCAGCAGCGAGCGGATCTTGGAGGTGATCGTCGAAGGTTCCTTGGCCGTGCCGCCGGCGGGATTCTTGGTCGGCTTACGGGCGACGTTGTCGCCAGCCGGTGCGGCCGCGGCGGCCTGGGCGGCGCGGCGCGCGGCGGCAATGAAATTCGATGTGCTGGTTTTTTCGCGTGCGCCCGCCGGAATTTCGCTGATCGCGCTTTCGGAAGCCGCAATGCGCTCCGATGGCGAAGCTATCCGCCCGGTTGGCCGTGTACCCGGTTCGAGCGGGTGATCGGGCGGCAGTTCTGGCGTGATCGCGGCGCGCGGCTGCGGTGGCTCCAGAATTTCACTGATGGCTTTCGGCGTCACGGCGGCCTGCGTTGGCGGCTGCACGGCGTGGAATTCCCGCGGAGCCGCGGCGAAATGTGCCTGTGCGGCGGCCGGATTCGGCAATTCGGGTTTTGGTTGGGGTGGCGTCGCGACGCGCGGCGCGGCGGCCTGCGGCGGAGGAGTTCGCAGTGCTGGCGACGTTTCCGGCTGCGGCGCAACCGGCTGGGTGCGAACCGTGCGCAGATCACCTTCGATCATCGCCAGCCGGTCGACCACGTGGCCGAGCGTGTTGTGAACGGCTTCGAGGGAATCCTGGGTGTGGCGATCGGTTTCGAGCTGGCTGAAACGGATGTCGGACAATTCGCGCTTGACCATGTCGACCAGGCCGCTGTCCGGCTCGGCCGCGCTGCGGTTACTTTCGGACAGGGTGGCAAAAGCCGCATGCTGGTTCTCGAGATGGCGCAGAATGTCTTGCAGCCCTTCCTCGACCCGTCCGACATTGCCGGGGCGTTGATCGGAGGACGCCTCCAGGCGTTCGAGCAAATAAGACACCCGCTGTTCGAGATGGGCGAATGCCGATGCGCTGTCGTTGCCGACCGGCATACGATCGAGGCGGCCGGACAGCGCCCGCAGCGCCTCCTCGATATGCTCCGAGTTTTCGCTTGCCGTCGGCCGATCGCGGCTTTCCAGCGTCGAGGTCAGCGCCGCGATGCCCTGTTCGAGGATCGCGAACGAATCGCCGTAGCCTTCGGAACGGGAAAGCTGATCGACCTTCGACGACAGTGCGCGCACGTCGTCGCTGAGGCGCGCCAGTGCGTCGTTGGACGCGACATTGGAAACGATCGAGTGAAGTGCTGCGATAGCGCCTTCGAGCTGCCGGACCGTGGAGGGATCGTCATTGGCGCGCAAAATCAGGTCAAGCTTGGCGCCAAGATTGCGGATCGCCTCGTCATAGCCCGCGAGCTGCTCTGCCGGTGTCAGCGAACGCAACACTTCGCGAATTTCACTGAGCGCGCGCTCGATGCCGGCCAGCGCCTGGCCGTCGATGCCGCTCTGGCGGGTATCGTCGATGCGGCGGGACAGCGAGCGGATTTCGTTCTCGATCGATTCGATCGCCCGGCGCGGCATCGCTTCAGTAATGGCGTGACGAATCTCCGCCAGTTCGCTGCGGAACGCGGCGATCGATTGCTCGATCCCGTCGGGACGCTGCAGTGCATCGATCTGGCTGGTGATCTTGAGGAGATGGCGCTCGAGCGTGGAGAAATCCGGGCCCGCGGGCATCGCCGGTGCGATCGGCGGCGCGCTGCGCGGCGGCATTGGCCGCGGTGCGGCATATTCAAGTTCGTGCTGGCGCGCAGCGATTTCTGTGATCGCAGAGTCGAGCGAGGCAGGACTGAGCGGCGGCGAAGGGCGATAGACCTGGCTCGCCGCGCGCTCGACCATGTCGGCCTGGCGCTGCTTGTCCTGAAGCTCGGCTTGTCGCGCCGGCGCCGGGTTCGAAATCTGCGACAGCCGCGCGTCTAGGCGCGAGATCGCCTCGTTCAATTGCCGGGCGACGCCGGGCTCGCCGCGCGCAGCGTCGCTGCGCGGCGCATCGTTGCGCGGCGGCGGACGCGAAATCTGTTCGATCTGGCGGGTGATTGCGTCGAGCCGCTGGTGAATGTCGGCGACGTCACCCGTCTCTTGGCTCGGCCGCTGATCCGCGGTCGCACGAAAATTCGGAGGCGTGGAATCGCCGATGGTGGAATTGAGCCAGTCGTTCAGCGACATCCCGGCGCGGCGCGCGGCGGCTTCGGCCCTCTCGCGCACCAATGGATCGATGCCCTCAACACTCCACGATACGCGCGAATTCATGCTTTCGTCCGGTTCCGACTCCGGCGCTGCCACCTGCGCCTTCGGCCTCCCCGCGCGTCCCAGAGAAGAGACAATCGAATTCCGCGCGGGTCGTCTGCCTCTGGCATCGACTTTTTCGTGTTACGGTAAATAACCCGTTAAGGAATTGGTTAGCTGGCCTGGAAAGTTGCCCCAAACCCCGAAATTGATCGAGGTTCGGCCGGCGTCCGCGGCTGCGATCAGGTTGCTGCAATGGCTGCCATGACCGTGCCTTGGCCTGGGAAATGGAAATTTGAGATTTCAAGAATCCGGTGGATTCAACTTCTCCGCCGCCGCAGCTAGCTGCATGGCGACCTTGGAGAGGATATGATTCAAAAAAATGCGCCAGAACCAACCCGTTCCGTATGTGCATTGAAATGAAGCCGTCCAATTGACCAGCGTAACCCCGGACTCAGGCGAACTTAGGCAGACCACAGCTTGATAGTTCCGAAGAGGCAGACCGGACAGCAGCACATAGCTGAGCTTTTGATCGGGGATCAGTTCCGTCACTTGTTCCCTGGTTTTGGATACATGGCTCGAAAAGCTGCGGATCGCTCCGACACCGAAACGCTCTTCTTCCCCGGCATGCTCGACCTCAGATGAGTTGAAGAGCGACCATCGTGACCATGTGTCGCTATTTTTCAGCAGCGAAAACACGGCGGCGGGAGTTGCTCGACTTCTCGCGGCGGCTCCAACCTTTATGCGTCCGCTCGAAGCCTGTTGGGCTGTGCTTTCCACGTCAGGCCAATTAAAAAGCCGGCTTACGTTTCTCAAAGAAGGCGGTGAATGCTTCCCGTGCCTCTCGACCTCGGACCGCCCGACCGAACGCTTCCCCTTCTTCCGCCATATGGGCGTCAAGCTGTGTCTTGTTGCCGCGCATGAGCCGACGCGCCACCGCAAACGCCTCCGGTGCCTTTGAGGCGAGCGCCTGCGCCTTTTCGAGCGCATAGGCATGGAGTTCATCTGCCGGCACGATCGCGTTCATGAGACCTGCGGCAACGGCGGCCTCGGCGTCCAGGGTCTCCCCTAGCAGCAGGAGCGCGGAGGCGCGCTGCAGGCCGATGTAGGTGGGGAATAGCAGGGTTGAACCGGCCTCCGGGACCAATCCCATATCTACGAAGGGTGTCGACAGCTTAACGTCGGGAGTTCCATAGACCAGGTCGCAGTGCAGGAGCATCGTCGTGCCTATGCCGACGGCCCTTCCATGCACCGCTGCGACTATCGGTTTCGTTGCACTGGTAATTGCGCGAACAAACCGGGATTGCGGTGAAGCAGCAAGCTCGCCGGAGATGGACATGAACTCCGCCAGATCGTTTCCTGCAGTAAATGTCGATCCTTCCGCCGTCAGCAAAACCGCCCGAATGGAATTACTTGAGCTCGCCTGTTCGAGCATCTCAACGATGCCGTCATACATGACCCCGGTCAGCGCATTTTTCTTCTCTGGGCGGTTTAACCGTGCTTCCAGCACGGCTCCGTGCCTAATGCTCAGAATGTGATTGGTCATCGGCCTGTCTCCCGCTTGGCACTGTTAAGTCGCAGTTACTACCGCGCCCA
>WNFJ01503808.1_pt1 | contig 20645 bp, 19 predicted proteins | sample 5400461 | NCBI WGS metagenome assembly WNFJ01 (sample SAMN13153349, study PRJNA577476) | soil metagenome | isolation source: 115 cm saprolite on Douglas fir-dominated hillslope | place: USA:California | collected 2013-09-17
GTCCAGCTGGGCCAGCTGCCTGGCCTGCCACTTGAGCACCCCCAGGAGCTGGTGCTTATCCCGGCTGCGGCGCAGCACCGGCCCGGGACGGTGGGCGGCGTCGCGGAAGACGTGGTGGGCGGGGCGCGCGGCGCGAAGCGGGATCGGCGGGCCTGCTCGGCGGCGACCCCTGAAGGCCACGGACACCGGCCCCAGACCAGCCCGGCATCCTGGGGGTCAATCCAGCGGAAAATCTACGTCGGAAAGGACCGGGAGTTCGACCCTGAACCGGATGCAGGACGGGGCGAACGGTCGATAAAGAAAATGGCCGCCGACGAGCCTGCTCGCTATTCCAAGAACAGGCAAGAGCTCTACGAATATGCCGAGGAGAAAACGGAAACCATCGGATACGTGGAGAAGGAGCAAGCGTGGATACGCATCAATGACAATGAGCTCCTGGTCCTTGGCGAGCATCATGCTAAGACGACGCTTCCGGACGTGGTGAGAGCCGTGGGAACGAAACGCTGGATGCACGAGCGATACAGCGAGCTTCCTCTTTGGATATTCGAGGGGCACACGAACCTTGCACCGGCTGCAGCCGGTGCCGCAGCTCGCGATCCACCTCGACCGCGACATCCGCGAGGACGGGCTCAAACTGGACGCGCAGCAGCAAAGCACTCACCGCCACAACTGACCGCAGCGCCATCAAGCCTGTAAGCGTGGAGCAGAACAGGTGAATATGAGCACGGTCATGGACACAGGCAGAGGGCCGACAATTGAATCCATATTCGGCGATCCGGCCGGATGGCGACTTGGGCTCAACTTCACTTTCGGTGGTTAGGCCTGCTTCTGGCTCATCCGCGCCAACCGACCGCTCTGTGCGCTTGCGCTGCCTGGACGAACGATTCCAAGGGGTCTGATCCAGCGTTCGTGCCCGCTGATGACGATGGCACAGGTGATCGGCGCCAGCGGCTGCCAGCCCCGCGCGGACCGGCAGTCAGCGGGCAGGAGCTCGGGCAGGCGGCCGATGACAAGCAGCGCCCACGGCGTGTTGCCATGCCAGTCGTCGGCGGCGACGGCTGGCCGGGAGGTGACGGGCTGACCATCCCTGATGTAGAGCGTGACGCGGGCCGGCGTGCTGTCAGTAGGGTCGGGGCGTGCGGTTCGAGCAGCGGCTGCGGGACGGGATCCACTCCGGTGCGATCGTCTTGGCGTTCCGGCGCTGGAAGCGCAGCCAGGTCGTGGCCGGCCGCTGCTACCGCTCCGGGATCGACATGGTCGAAGTCGAGTCGGTGGACGTGGTCGAGCCGTCATCGGTGGACGCCGCCCAGGCACGCGAGGCCGGGTACGCGAGTGTCGGCGAATTGCTGGCCGACCTGCGCGGTGACCCGGCTTTGCCGGTTTACCGCATCCGCCTGCGGCGAATCGACGGGCCAGACCCCAGGGACGAGCTGGCCCGCGCCGCCAGCCTGACCGAGGCGGACGCCGCCGCAATCACAGCCAGGCTGGCCCGGATGGACAGGTCAAGCAGCCGCGGGCGGTGGACCGGCGCGGTGCTCGCGCTGATCGCTGACCGGCCCGGCATCGTGTCCACGGTCCTGGCCGAAGCCATGGGCTGGGAGCGGCAGGACTTCAAGCTGCACGTCAGGCGGCTGAAGGAACTCGGGCTGACCCTCAGCCTCGACGTCGGCTACCGGTTGTCACCGCGCGGCGAGTCGTACCTGAATTACCTGCGGGCCCGGTGAGCGGCTATGAGCGCGCTGACAGGTAGCTGGCCGGGCGTCGGCAGCGGCCTCAAGGAGGCCGAGCGTGATCACGGTCGCCGCTGACATCGCAGCGCAATGGACCGATGCTGTCTGGCACTGCTGACAAAGAGGGCGTGACCCGCTCTCCAGAACGCGCGCTGAGCCGCCGATCTGGTCGGCCGACGACTCTCTTATGATCAAGACGGAGCTCCTCCGGATCTGGACGTTCTGCGCACCTCCGAGGCGTGCAGAGCAGGCAAATGATCTTGCTTGGCTCGGCTCCGGAGATCGGGGTGTCGTAGCTCCGGGCGAGATCAGGTGCCAGCGGGTGAGGTGTTCCAGCGAGCGGCGACAGTATCCGCCCCATCGGGTGTCGCCGGGACGGAGGTGGTCAGCGGTGGTGCGCCGTCGGCGCCGACGACGGTCAGTGCGTCGCCTTCGGCGAGGACGAGGAACCGGTCTCCGCCGATACCGGTCGGCTCCCGCCTCGCGCACGTGCGACGAACCGGCGAGCCGGCCCTCGCCAGGGCAACCCGGCCGCGTCACCCCGCACTTCGACTCTTGCCAGGGGAAGCGGCACATCAACCACGCTCACGGCATAGCGCAGACCGGGGTCCGGCTGAGGTCCCTCGCCGGTCACCACCCGGGATTGGACGAGCTCGACATCGGCGACCAGCACATGCCCCAGCGGCTGTTCGCGACCGGTGGCGGGAATTTCGGCGCTGCGGGTGGGAGCACGGCGAGCACGGTGACCTCATCGCCTTGCGGCGCCAGCATCCCGTGGAGTGTCCCTGCGTCGATCCACCAGACACCTCGGTAGTGCTCAAGGTGATGCTGGAGCGGCAGATCTGTGCGGCGCCGCCGAACAACGGCGAGGGCTTGTCCCCCAAGGCAGCCGCCGGCTGCAAACGAACGTTTTGGTTGACATCCCCACCTGTTCGATCAACTGTTGATTAGAAGGGGATGTCACTGCGTTCAGGGCCTGAGGTCGGCTGGTCAAATATGACAGAACCCAGACGCGCTCCGAGGGCGGGGTCTCGTCGCTGCCAACAATAGAGCTGTTTCTTGAACGCCGCGCCACCCGAGAAAGGGGTCCTGATGGAAAAGAACAGTCCTTACTACGGGGCGTTCGTACGCGCCTTGGTCGTGGGCGTCCTGAGCGGGGTGTCGACGTTCCTCGCCACATGGAGCACAACGAACGATGCCAAGACGATCGGGATCGCGGCGGCGACGGCGCTTTTTGCGCCGTTCCTCGCTCGGTTCGGTGGTGAGGGCACCTACGACACGAACCGCGACGCAAAGATAACTGCCCAGGGGATTCCTCTCAAGGGTAGCGACGTCGGGTTCACCGCGAGCCAAATGAGGGCCTCGGAGGTTCAACCGCAGGCATGATCCGGCCACACTGTGGGTGGTGTTTGAGCGAGTCATGAGCAACAACGGCCCGAACACCCTGCGCGGAAGGCATGGCTGTCACCGGTCCAGGTAAATAGGTTCCTGGATGATCCGTGGTGGTGGAGGCGCCCGCTGCGAGGTCGCCGCCAAGTTCCTGGAGGACCTGCGCCGTACCAGCGCGTGGCTGAGGCTAGCGCCCCGGCCGGGCGGCGGCTCTCGATGCCTTGATCTACTTGAAGCTCGGCTGGGGGTGAGGTCGACCCGGGTAAGCGCGGAGCCTTGCGACTTTCCTCATCCAGCGTCGGTTCCAGGACTACTTCGCAACATGCGCGATGCTACGCAGCCAGACCGCATCCCCCCGAACCATGCTGACCGATGGGCGTTGGCGCGAGGCGCGCTAGCGGGCCTGCAGATTGCGTCGGTGAACGGGGCACGTCCTTTGCTGCGAACCGGGCGTCGGGAACGCCCGGCGAGCCCCGTGGGGGACAGAAGTCTGCATACCCTGTGACCTGCGGCGACGGCCAGGGCTAGCCGTACGGCATCATGATCATCCGTGTCCCTGCGCCTGCTCTATCTCATCTTCGTCCGGGTCTGCGGCTGGCTGGTTCTGCTCGGCCGGTCATCGGCCTCCAAGAACGCCGACCTGCTCGAGCTGCGGCACGAGGTCGCCGTGCTGCGCCGCGCCAATCCCCGGCCCCGGCTCGACTGGGCAGACCGCGCGGTCCTCGCCGCGCTCTCAGGCTCCTGCCGGCAAAACTGCGGGTGCACCGGCTGGTCACCCCTGGCACCGTCCTGCGGTGGCACCGCCGCCTGATCGCCCGCAATTGGACCTGCCCGCACCGGACGGGACGGCCTCCGGTCAGCGCCGAGATCGCCGCGCTGATCGAGCGGCTCGCCATCGAGAACAACGGCTGGGGGTACCAGCGGATCCAAGGTGAGCTGCTAAAGCTCGGCCACCAGGTCAGCGCATCGACGATCCGCCGGGTTCTCAAGGCCCTGAAGATTCCGCCGGCGCCGGAACGGCATACTGACACGCCTTGGCGCCAGTTCCCCCCAGGCATCCACGATGCTCGCCGCCGACCACTTCCATGTGGACTGCGCGGTGACTCTCCAGCGCCTGTACTGCCTGTTCGTCATGGAAGTCGGCAGCCGCTGCGTGCACGTCCTCGGGGTCACCGCGAACCCGGACGGTCCGTGGACCGTGCAGCAGATCCGCAATCTGCTGATGGATCTGGGGGACCGCGCCGCGGACTTCCGGTTCCTGGTCCGGAACCGGGCCGGGCAGTTCACCACGTCGTTTGACGCAGTCCTGGCTGATGTCGGCCTCGAGGCCGTGAAGATCCCGCCCGGTAGCCCGCGCGCGAAACGCTTACTCGGAAAGATTCGTGCTTACCGCCCGGACCGAGGTCACCGACCGGATGCTCATCTTCGGCCAGCGGCATCTGCAGACAATCCCGGCTGAGTACGAGGCCCACTACAACGGACGGCGCCCCCATCCATCGCAGCCGCAACCTCCGCCCGCCGCGGCCAGACCACCCTGTCGCGGACCTTCCCGGGAACGCCAGCGTCGGCCTGTCCTCGGCGGCCTCATCAACGAGTACGTGCGGGCCGCATAGAAGCCCAGGCCAGGGCCAGTGGCCGAATTCTGGAACCCCGCAAGTGCCGCGGCGAGGCGGTCGCCGCCCACGCCCAGTCGTAGTCGCGGTGGCCCTTGCAGCCCGGGCCGCATGAGCGGATCTCCCACGCGGTAGCGGGCACGAGCCTGGCCAGCGCGCAGACGGCGGCTTTCGGCCCGGAGGGGAGCCTGGCCTGGAAGTTCACCGGGACCGCCACCACGTGCCACGGTGCCCGCGAACGCTGCCGCGGCGACCGCTGCCTGCCGCAGCTTCCCGGGAGAGCACCAGGTACTCACGAGTCAGCGTCAGGGCGGGACCGGCCTACAAGGGGATCTCGCTGCCCACCAACAGGTTCCGACCCAGAGCTGATGACCAGCGAAGGCCGCCGCCTGCAGGGCTGGATCGACTCCCTCGCCTGAGCAACCGCCCGAAGGCGAGCCGGCTCCTCCCCGCGGTCGGGCAATACGCGCGGCGGGATGTGCTCGGACCGGGGGCACGTACCTCATAAGGGTGGCCGCCGAGGGCGTCCAGCGGCCGGGAGTCGCAGTGCAGAAGGTGCCGTAGTAACGTGAACAGCGTAGATTCTTAGCCGTAAGGAATCTCCATCCGACGGGAGTGATGACGCCCATGGCGAGATCTCGCACGGCACCTGAGGCTTCCCGCGATGCGGCGCACGCGCCGCCGGCCGGCGAGGACGGCATTGATCGGGTCGAGCAGGCGTGGCGGCGCGAGCGCCCCGACATCGACGTCAGCTCGATCGGCATCGTGTCGCGTATCTGGCGCGTTAGCCGGCACCTGGAGCGGGAGCGGAAGGAGCGACTGGCCCAGCTCGGGACCGATCGGGTCACGCTGGACGTCCTGGCGATGCTGCGGCGTTCCGGCCCGCCGTACCGCCTGACGGCCGGCGAGCTGACGCACGGGTCTCTGATCACTTCCGGAGGCGTTTCGCAGCGGCTGGACAAGCTGGAGCGTGCGGGCATGGTGACGCGGCACATCCACCCGGAGGATCGCCGACGCATCGATGTCCAGCTGACTTCCGAGGGCGTACAGCTGGTCGATTCCGTGCTCGCGGATCTGATGGAGCACGAGTCCAAGCTGCTGGACGAGCTCACCGGCGCGGAGCAGGATGATCTGCGGCGCACGCTGAAGCGGCTGCTGGCGAGGTTCGAGCATCCTGACGGCGCAGCCCCCGGAGAGGAGAGCAGCGGCTCGTAAGCCCGGGGGCTGACCGGCCGGTCACGCGGACGTGAGCGCTGGCGCCCGGTGCTGGCGGAGGTCATGAGTCGCGGGCGCCGATTCACCGCCTGGAGCGCGGCCGCGGTGCACGTAGCGTGCGGCGTACTCCTCCACCAGCGCAGGGTGGCGGGCTTCGGCGGTGACACTGCCGAGGTGATCGGCTACCACGGCGATCAGGATTCGCGCGGCGGCACCTAGCACCGGGTGGCCGAGGCCGTCTCGGGCGGCGATGACCCAGAGCCCGCTGGTGTCGGGGAGGCGTCGGCCGAGTTCGCGGCTCGCGTCGGCGGTGCACGCGGCTGCGACCGTGAGCACGGCGACGTCGCGGATCCATCTGGGCAGCGCGTCCAGCACCCGGAGCTCGAGCCATCCGCGGGGGCGGACTGGAGGGAACAGGGTGCTCAGGTGGTAGCGGTAGTCCTCGATGGTCGGCCAGCCGGTAGGGTGGCCGTCGGCCATCCAGCGGCCGAACGGCAATCCGGGCCGGACCGGCGTTCCGCTTGTACCGCAACTGCCTTCGGTGTTGATGAACATGACGTCGGCCGCCAGCGCGTACTCCTGCCACGCCAGCTCAGGAGCGAGATCCGTGCGAACCGGATGGGTCCGCGGCGGGTCGATCGACCACCAGATCGCCTGCCGGAGCGACGCCCACCGCTGGCCGCCGGAGTCGAGGCCGGGGGAGTTGGCGAAGGCGGCGATGACCACGGGCGCGATCAGGTGCATGGTGTGCCAGCGCTGACGTGGATCGATCAGGTCGTGGCTGATGTTGACCTGCGTCGAGGCGGTATTGCACATCATCCACGCGCCCGCTGGCCCCTGTTCGGCGAAGAACCGCTCCATCGCCTGGTAGCGCGGCCGCTGCAGGATCCGCCGGGGCGGTCGCCTGTCGTCGACGGCGAGAGTCTCGCAGACCAGCCCGGCGACAGCCATGCGCGCGTGGAGTGCTCGGCTGTCGACCTCGGCCGCCTGCAGGGCGGCTGCCGCGGAGGTGGCGGGGGCGGTAGACAGCTCGACCTGCCCGCCTGGCTCGAAGGTGATCCGCCCGCCGGCAGGCAGCGTCCCGCGCTCCAGCCATGCGATGTCCTCGGCGCTGGGCCTCGCTGACACGTCCTCGCGGCGGTGGGCAGGCCACTCGATCTCGAGACCGAAGCATTCCCGGGCCGGCAACGCGAACATGGCCGCGCTGACCCGCGCCACAGCGGCCGTGGTCAGCGTCCGGCGGGCGAGTGGCATCGCGGACCCCTCTCAGCTCCGAAAAATCTTAGTGCTGATATGAACTAGCAACAAGTAGTTGACTCCTAAGAAGATTAGACCTACGGTCAATAGCGTGGCGAGGGACACGTTGCCGGGCGACGTCCCGAAACCTGGCTGGAACCTGAGGGGTGTATGAGCTGATGAGCGGACCGCTGGCGGGCCTGAAGATCGTTGACCTGTCCTCGATGATGTCTGGTCCCTGGGCGACCGACATTCTCGGTGATCAGGGCGCGGACGTTATCAAGGTGGAAGTGCCGGGCCGGGGCGACCACGTGCGGTCCCTGCCCAACCGCTCTGGGGACATGTCGGCGATGTTCGTCAACGTCAACCGCTCGAAGCGGTCGCTGACGCTGAACCTGAAGTCAGCCGACGGGGTCACGCTGCTGAAGCGGCTCGTCGTGACGGCCGATGTGCTGGTGCAGAACTTCCGGCCCGGCGTGGCGGAGCGCCTCGGCATCGGCTACGACGACCTGGCCGCGGTGAACCCGCGCCTGGTGTACCTGTCGATGAGCGGTTTCGGCGAGCGCGGTCCCGGGGCTGGCCAGCGCGTCTACGACCCGCTCATCCAGGCGCTGACCGGCCTAACGACGGTCCAGGCTGGCTCGGACACCGAACGGCCTCGCCTGATCCGGACCATCCTGCCGGACAAGCTCAGCGCGGTGGTGGGCGCCCAGGCGCTCACCGCGGGCCTGCTCGCGCGCGAGCGCACCGGGCGGGGCCAGCACATCCGGCTCTCGATGCTCGACAGCGTCCTGTCGTTCCTGTGGGCCTCGGACATGGGCGCGTACACCTTCGTGGACAAGCCCGTGCCGGTGGAGAAGGGCGGCAGCTTCATCGACCTGATCTACCAGACCGCCGACGGCTACATGACCGTGGCCACGAACAGCAATGCCGAGTGGCAAGGGCTGTGCCGCGCTATCGGTCATCCGGAATGGATCGAGGACGAGCGGTTCTCGAGCCCCGTGGGGCGGGACGCCTACATCAACGAGCGCCTCGCGCTCGTCCAGTCGGTGCTGACCGGGAAGACTACGAGCCAGTGGCTGGAGCTGATGGACCGGAACGACGTTCCCGCGGCGCCGACGCTGAAGAGATCGGAGGTTATCGAGCACCCGCAGGTGCTGGCCTCCGAGATCATCATCGAGACCGAGCATCCGGTTGCCGGGCGGCTGCGCCAGGCGCGGGTGCCGGCCCGATTCAGCGAGACCGCCCCGGACGCGCCGCGCGGCGCGCCGCGACTGGGCGAGCACAACGCCGAGATCCTGGCCGAGCTCGGCTACGACGAAGCCGGCATCGCGGCGCTAGCCGCGCAGGGTGTCATCGGCACCGAACTGGCCACAGCCGGCGCCCTGGCCTGAGGGGAGACGATCGATGTCCACCGTCCTGGTTGTCGGCGCCGATCGCGGCATCGCGCACTCTATCTCCCGCCAGCTCCACGAGCGCGGCGACACCGTCGTGGCCGCCTGCCTGGTCGGCAACGACGAACTGGCCGCGGCCGGGGTCATCGTCGAGGGCGGCGTGGACGTCACCTCGCAACGGTCCGTCGATGCGCTGGCCGCGAAGCTAGCCGCCGAGGGCGTGAAGCTCGACGTGCTGTTCCACGTTGCCGGGGTACTCGGCCTCGACGAGCTCGGCTCGATCGACTATGACGACGTCCGCCGCCAGTTCGAGATCAACACGATCGGCCCGCTCCGGACCGTCGAGGCACTGCGGTGCTTGCTGCACGACGGCTCGAAGGTCGGCATCGTCACCAGCCGGGTCGGCTCACTGTCGGACAACGGCTCGGGCGGGATGTACGCCTACCGGATCTCCAAGGCCGCCGCGAACATGGCCGGCCTGAACCTGCACCACGACCTGTCCAGGCTGGGCATCAGCGTCCTGATGCTGCACCCCGGCATGGTCGCCACCGACCTCACCAGGGACTTCCCCGGCAACCACGACTACATCACGCCCGACGAGGCCGCCGCTGGGCTGATCTCCGACATGGACCAGCTCACCCCGGAGAACTCCGGGCGCTTTCAGCACTCGAACGGAACCTTCCTGCCCTGGTAGGCCGGCGAACCCCTGCCAGTCGACCGCCCAGCCGCTGCTCACCCACTCCACCGTCGCAGAAGGGACACACAGGTCATGATCACCGTCTACGGGTACGTCCCCGCCTGGGGGATCCCGGACATCAGCCCCTACGTCACCAAGCTCATCAACTACATGACGTTCACCAGCCTGGACTTCGAGCACCGGACGCAGGATCTCGCGACTCTCGACCAGGACTCCCCGCACGGCAAGCTGCCCTACATCGTGGATGCCGATGGCACCAAGGTGGGCGACTCCAACACCATCATCGGCTACCTCAAGGCGAAGTACGGCGACCCGCTGGACGGCGACCTGACCAGGCAGCAGCTCGCCCAGGCGCTTGCGTTCAACCGCCTCATCGAGGAGCACCTGTACTGGAGCGGGATCATCCAGCCTCGCTGGCGTGAGGACTCCGGCTGGGAGACCTACATCCCCTACATCGTCCAGGGCGCGGAAGTCACCCCGGAGCTCCGCGCCGCCCTCGACGCCTTCCGCGCCCGGATCCTGGCCGAGTTCGACGGCCAGGGAATGGGCCGCCGCAACGCGGAGGTCGTCTGCGAGTTCTTCAAGGCTGACATCGACGCGCTCTCGGACTACCTCGCCGACAAGCCCTACTTCCTCGGCGACAGGCTGCACTCGATCGACGCCTCGGTGTATTCCACGGTCCGTCACATCGCCGACCAGCCGCAGCAGTGGCTCGGCACCGGATACGTCCAGAGCAAGCCGAACCTCGTCGCCTACCTGGACCGCATCCGCAAGCAGTACGACATCTAGCCGGCCGCCCGGCCGGACACTACCGAACGCCCAGGAGCGATGTCGTGATCGATCTCTTCTACTACACCAGCCCGAACGTGCGGAAGGTGCTGATGGCACTCGAAGAACTCGGGCTTCCGTACGAGATCAGATGGACCGACATCAGCGTCGGAGAGCAGTTCGCACCTGATTACCTGAAGATCAACCCGAACGGCAAGGTGCCGGCCATCATCGACCACGACGGCCCGGGCGGCCGGTCCCTGCCGTTGTTTGAGTCCGGGGCCATTCTCCTGTATCTGGCCGACAAGACCGGGCGGCTGCTGCCCGAGGATCCGCGGCAGCGGTGGGAGGCGATCTGCTGGGTCTTCTGGCAGGTCGCCAACCAGGGCCCGATGGCCGGCCAGGCCGCGCACTTCGTCAGCCATGCCCCCAGGCACGGCATCGAGGACGCCTACGCCACCGGCCGCTACCTCCGCGAAGCTCGGCGGCTGTACGAGGTCATGGACGCCCGGCTGGCCCGAGACGACTACCTGGCCGGGCAGTTCTCCATCGCCGATATCGCCTGCTTCCCGTGGACTCGGGTCGCCGCCGGGCATGGCGTGGACGTCGCTGAATACCCTCACGTCGCCGTGTGGATGAACCGCATCAGCCAGCGGCGCTCAGCGAAGGTCCGCATCGGCGACCCGCGCGAGGCCAAGGCCAGTAAGAGCGAGTACACCGACGCCCAGTTCCAGACGCTGTTCCGCCCGGCGGCCGAACCGGTCAGCCCGGCCAGCACCGGACGTCCGCACCCCAGTGACCAAGGAAAAGATGCATGAGCATCACCGACGACCTCCCGGCGATCGTCGCTCCAGGCCTGACGATTGACGGCGGCACGGCGTCCGCGCCTGGCCGGATTGGCGTGATAAACCCGGCCACCGCCCAGGTCTTCGTCCGCGTGCCCGACGCGGGCGGCAGCGAGCTCGACCGGGCCGTCCACGCTGCGCACCGCGCGGCACGACCATGGCGTGCGCGGTCGCTGCCCGACCGCCAGGAGCACGTCCTGCGGCTGGTCGCGCTCGTGCGCGACCACATCGATGGGCTCGCACTGCTGCTCACGCTCGAACAGGGCAAGCCGCTCGCGAACGCGCGGGGCGAGATTCAGTCGGCCCTGCGCTACTGCGAGCGCTACGCCGCAATGCAGCTGCCGGTTGAGGTGGTCCGCGACGACGCCGAGGAGCGCATCGAGATCCGCCGCGTGCCGGTCGGAGTCGTCGGCGCCATTACCGCCTGGAACTATCCGCTGCTGCTGGCGATCTGGAAGATCGCTCCGGCCCTGGTGGCCGGCAACACGGTCATCGTCAAGCCCTCGCCGTACACCCCGGTCGCGACGCTGCGCCTCGGTGAGCTGGCTCAGGCCGTGCTGCCGCCGGGAGTGCTGCAGGTGCTCTCCGGCGGCGACGAGCTGGGCCGCGCGATCACGGTGCATCCGCTGATCGGCAAGATCTCTTTCACCGGCTCGGAGCGCACCGGCAAGGCGATCATGGCCAGCTCGTCGGCCACGCTGAAGCGGCTCACCCTCGAACTGGGCGGCAACGACGCTGGGATCGTTCTCGACGACGCTGACCCGGCCGCGATCGCCGCCGGCCTCTACTGGGGCGGGCTGTCCAACTGCGGGCAGGTGTGCGCCGGCCTGAAGCGACTGTATGTCCCTGAGCAGCTGGCGCCGCAGCTCGAGGAGGCCCTGGCCGCGGTCGCGGCGACGGTCGTCGTCGGCGACGGAACGCACGACGGCGTGGACATGGGGCCGATCCAGAACCAGTCCCAGCTCGACCGGGTCGAGTCGCTTGTCGCCGCCGCGCAGCGGCAGGGCGCGGAGGTCTACTTCCGCGGCCAGGCACCTGCCGGACCCGGCTACTTCCACCCGGTGACGCTGGTGCGCAACGCCCGCGACGAGATGCGGCTCGTCGCCGAGGAGCAGTTCGGGCCGGTGCTGCCCGACCTGACCTACCGCGACGTCGACGAGGCCGTCGCCCGGGCCAACGCCAGCGACCTCGGGCTGGGGGCCTCGGTCTGGTCGGCCGATGAGGACCGGGCCGTCGAGGTCGCCCGCCGGCTCGAGGCGGGGACGACCTGGGTCAACCAGCATCCCATGCTGTCGCCGGACACCCCGTTCGGCGGCCTGAAGCAGTCCGGCCTGGGCGTGGAGTCCTCCCTGCACGGCCTCCTCGGCTACACCGACATCTCCGTGCTGCGGGTGAAGCGATGACGTCGGTACATGCCGTCGCCGCGGCCATCCAGCGGCCGGGCACGAGCGAAAGGACCCACCGATGCTGCTGAACCGAGATGACTGGTATGAGACGTCACGGGACCTGGACTGGACGCTGTCCTACGTCGACCCCGAGGCCGCGTTCCCGGTCCGGTGGAGCGGCGTCGGCGATGTGCCCGCCGAGGCATGGCAGGGCTGGGACGAGCCGTTCCGCGTCTCCTATCGGGACTACGTCCGCATCCAGCGAGAAAAAGAGTCTGGCGTCAAGGCCGTCAGCAGCGCGCTGGCACGGGCGGGCAGCTACGACAAGCTCGACCCGGCACATGTCGCCGCGTCCCACCTGCATATGGGGACCACGTGCATGGTCGAGCATATGGCCGTGACCATGCAGAGCCGATTCTGCCGGTTCGCGCCATCGCCGCGCTGGCGCAACCTGGGCGTGTTCGGAATGCTCGACGAGACCCGGCACACCCAGCTCGACCTGCGCTTCTCCCATGACCTGCTCAAGCACGACCCGCGCTTCGACTGGGCCCAGAAGGCCTTCCACACCAACGAGTGGGGCGTCCTCGCGGTCAAGAACTTCTTCGACGATGTCATGCTCAATGCCGACTGCGTCGAGGCCGCGCTGGCGACCAGCCTGACCGTCGAGCACGGGTTCACCAACATCCAGTTCGTGGCGCTGGCCGCCGACGCGATGGCGGCCGGGGACATCAACTGGTCGAACCTGCTCTCCTCCATCCAGACCGACGAGGCCCGCCACGCCCAGCAAGGGTTCCCCACGCTGCAGGTGCTCATCGAGCACGATCCGGAGCGAGCGCAGAAGACCTTGGACGTCGCGTTCTGGCGGTCGACGCGGCTGTTCCAGACGCTGACGGGCCCGGCGATGGATTACTACACCCCGCTTGAGCAGCGCAAGATGTCGTTCAAGGAATTCATGCTCGAGTGGATCGTCAACCACCACGAGCGCATCCTCGAGGACTACGGGCTGAAGAAGCCCTGGTACTGGGACCAGTTCCTGCATTCGCTGGAGAACGGGCACCACGCTATGCATATCGGGACCTGGTACTGGCGGCCGACGCTGTTCTGGAAGCCCAATGCCGGCGTCTCCAAAGACGAGCGCGAGTGGCTGAACGAGAAATACCCCACCTGGGAGGAGAACTGGGGCGTCCTGTGGGACGAGATCATCAGGAACGTCAGCGACGGCCGCATCGAGGACACCCTGCCCGCCACTCTTCCGTCGCTGTGCAACCTGACCCAGCTGCCCCTTGGCTCGGCCATGTCGCGCCACGACCTCGCGCCGCACCAGCTCGTCTACCAGGGCCGGCTGTACAGCTTCGACTCCGAGATCTCGCAGTGGTGCTTTGAGCAGGACCCCGAGCGCTACGCCGGGCACCACACCGTGGTGGACCGGTTCATCGCCGGCCAGATCGTTCCGCCCGACCTGTCCGGCGGGCTCGTCTATATGGGGATTACCCCGGACGTGATGGGCGACGACGTCTACAACTACGCCTGGGCCAGGGACTACCCGGCATCGGGTGCCTGACCAGGAGCGAGGGAGTTCAGAGATGGCCATGTTCCCGATCACCGGGCGCTTCGTGGGTGACTTCGTCCCGCACCTAGTCGCCGTCGATACCGACGACACGATGGACCAGATCGCGCAGAAGGTGGCGGCGCACAGTGTCGGCCGCCGGGTCCCCAAGCCGGCCCACACCGACGGTTACGACGTGCTGCTCAACGAGACGGTGCTTCCCCCGTTGGTGACCCTGGCCGAGGTCATGACCGAGACCGACGTGCTGCCGTTGCAGTGGTTCGACGTCCGGTTCCGGCCGCGGGAGGCCGCCGATGCCTGACAGCCGCAGCGCCGAATGCGAAGGATTCGTCGAGGTGATCGAGGCGGACGCGCTGTGGGACGGCGAGATGGAGTCCTTCGACGTGGGCCACGACGAAGTGCTGGTGCTCAAGGTCGACGGCGAGATCCGCGCCTACGACGGCCTCTGCCCGCATCAGAGCACGTCGCTCGTGGAGGGCGAGCTCGAGGCCGGCGTGCTCACCTGCCGGGCGCACGAATGGCAGTTCGACGCCCTGAGCGGCGTGAGCATCAACCCGAGGGGCAGCTGCCTGCGGCGTCACGACGTCCGGGTCACCGGCGGCGGGATGATCGAGGTCCGGCTGCGGTCGAGGGACAGGGCAGCAGCCAATACATAACGGCAGGCCGGCGAGCGAGACCGGATGACACTGCTCCCAGCAGGAGCCCGAATCGAATAGCTGAGGGACCAGACATGGCAGTGATCGAAATGGACATCCACCTGGAGAGCGCCCACGACCTGGTCGGGCCGGTCATCCGGGCCGGCCACCTCGCCGAGGCCGTCATCGAGGCCGTCGAGGCCGACAACCCCGGCCGTGACGTGCTCGTCCTGGACCGCGACGACTACGTCCGCATTCACACCTCGGGAGAATGCCGGCTCACCCGGGCCAGCCTGGAGCGCTCGCTGGGCCAGCCGTTCCAGCTCGCCGCGCTGGAGATCGACATGCCGTCGTTCAAGGGCAGGCTCAGCACCCGCACCGACGAGTACGTCTGGTTCTACGCCACCCAGTCCGTAGGCGGACCGCAGCCCGAGGAGCACCTCCGATGACCGAAGCAAAGGCGAACCCGAGAACCCGGGCGCGCGGGCTCAAGACCTGGAGCGCGTTCGGCAACCTGGGCCGGCGCCCCACCGAGTACGAGATCCTCACGCACAACCTGAATCACACCACCGGCGCTGTCCCGCTGGAGATGGGTCCCGGCGTCCACGGCAACGTGTGGCTGCGCGAGCACCGGGACTCGATCAAGCTGACCGCGCCGGACTGGGACGGGTTCCGTGACCCCGACGCCGTCACCTACGGCAGCTACGTGGCCGACCAGGATGACCAGGAAACCTACGTCGAGGGCCTGCTCGAGCGGTTCGACGGCGAGGGCTACGACGCATCGCTCAGCGCGGATGCTCTCGACCTGCTCGCTACCGCGGTGACGCCCGGCCGCTATCTCGCGCACGGACTGCAGATGCTGTCCGCTTACCTGCAGCAGCTCGCCATCAGCAGCTATGTCGGCAACTGCGCGGCGTTCCAGACCGCTGACCAGCTACGCCGCGTCCAGCTCACCGCCTGCCGCACGACCCAGCTGCGCCTGGCGCACCCTGACCGCGGCTTCGGCGTGAGCGAGCGCGACACCTGGCAGACCGCGCCGAACTGGCAGCCGGTCCGCCGGGCCGTCGAGCTGGCCCTGGTCGAGTTCGACTGGGACCGTGCCGTGGTGATCACCAATCTGGTGGTCAAGCCCGTGGCCGATCTATTGTTGCTCTTCCAGCTGAGCCGGCAGGCTGCCGCGGCAGGCGCGCAGCTCGACGCGCTGCTGCTGGAGAACCTCTGGCGTGACAGCCAGCGCAGCCAGCGTTGGACCACCGCCCTGGTCGATTTCCTCGACGACGCGGATGCCGCCAACCACACGGTGCTGCAGGGGTATCTCGACGAGTTCGCCCCGCTCGGCCACGCGATGATCGATGCGGGAGCCCCGCTGATAGCGTCCCCCCGTGGTCGCGGTGCGGCCGAGATCACGGCCGACACCGGCGCCCGCTGGTCAGCGCTGCTCGACGCAGGCGGCTTGCGGGTCAGCCAGGGGTGAACGTGACCGCGACCCGGCGCGCGGCAGCCGTCTCGTTTACCGGGGTCGACACCGCCATCGACTGCGCGCCGGACGAGACGATCCTGCTCGCCGGGTTGCGGGCCGGGCTGGCCCTGCCCTACGAGTGCGCCAGCGGCGGGTGCGGAACCTGCCGCGCGCAGCTCGTCGAGGGGCAGGTGACCAGCTGCTGGGAGGGGGCCACCGGGCTGTCCGAACGTGACCGCCGTAAGGGCGGCCGCATCCTGCTGTGCCAGTCAGTGCCCCGGGGTGCGTGCCGGGTCTGCGTTCCGATGACCGACCCGCCGTCTCCCGTCGGCGAGCCACGGCCAGCGCGGCTCACCGGGCTGCTGACCGAACGTGAGCTGCTCACCGTGACCACGGCACGGTTCATCATCGACGTGGGCCAGGACATGCCCTACCTGCCGGGCCAGTTCGTGCTGCTCGAGTTCGCTGATGGGGTCAGGCGCGCCTACTCGATGTCCCGGCCGATGCACCGCGAGCAGCGCGGCGCGCTGGAACTGCTCGTGCGGGCAAAGCCAGGTGGGGCGGCGTCCAGGTGGCTGTTCGACCGGCTGGCCGCGGGCGCGGAAGTCGTGGTCGAGGGACCGTATGGGAAGGCCTACGCTCAGTCACCGTCACGGCGTCCGGTCGTGTGCCTGGCTGGCGGTACCGGGCTGGCGCCTGTGCTGGCCATCGCCCAGCAGCTCAGCCGCGACGCCCCGGCCCGTCGCCTCGACGTCTACGTCGGCGTGCGGCAGGCGGCGGACATCGTCCTGGCGGATCGGCTCGTCGCGCTCACCGATGGGGGTGCCCGCGTTATCACGGTCGTCGAGGAGAACCCGGGCACCGAACATCCCCAGCTCGGGCCGGTACGCACCGGGCTGGCGCTGCAGCACCTTGCCGACGACTGGCCCGATCTTAGCCATCACGACATCTATGTCGCTGGCCCGGAGCCAATGATCGACGCCACGCTGCGACGGCTGGTCAGGGAGGGCACAGCGAGCGCCGACCGGGTCTTCTTCGACCGATTCATCTCCTAGCCAGCGGCCGGCGGTCACCAGGCAGCGGCGCAGAAACGCGAGGTACGGCTATGAATAGTGCGGTCCTGGACCGGGCAGCGGCGCTGCCGGATGACCACTGTTATGCCCGCAACCTGATCGGCGGCCGCTGGCAGTTCCCGGCGGTGCCCTACGAGGTCGAGATACGCAATCCGGGCGACAGCACCATCACCGCTGTCGTCCCGCTCTCGTCGCGACTCGATGTCGCCGCCGCCTTTCATGCGGCCAGCGGCGCATTGCGAGGTACCTGGGCTGAGCCGGCCGCGCGGGCGGAGCTCCTGCAGGCACTCCTGGACCGAATCGATGCTGGCCGGATAGAACTAGCCCAGCTGCAGTGCGCCGAGACGGGGGTGTCCCTCGCAGACTCGCTGAACGCGATCAGCACCACGCTGACCGTGGCTCGAGCGCAGCTTGGCGGCGCCACGGCCGATCCTGCACTCGGCCGAGGGGTGTCCGGGCACATCCTGTCCTGGGGCCTGCCGTTCACCGAAGTCGTCACGAGCGTGCTTCCTGCCATTGCTCGGGGTGACACCGTCATCGTCAAGCCCTCACTGCGCGGGCCGCTGACTCCGGTCGCCTTCGCGCTGATGGCCACCCAGGCCGGCCTGCCCGCCGGTGTCGTGAACATCGTGCAGGGCACCGGCGTCGACGTCGGCGCCGACCTCGTCGCTCGGCGCGAGCTGTCCGCGCTGCACGTGCGGGCAGCGGATCGCACGATCGCTCAGGCCGAGCGCAGCCAGCAGCGCACGGGTGTTGCGCTGCATGCGCTGCGCGGCGGCGGCAACCTCACGATCGTCGGGCCAGCCCCTGGCGCCGATGTCGGAGCCATTGCCGACGCTGTGGTCACCGGCGTCCGGGTACACAGCAGCGGCGGGCCGTTCGGCCTGCCCTTGCTGGCCGTCCACCGCGACCAGGCGAAGCCGCTCCTAGCGGCCATCATCGAGCGGCTGAGCCAGACCATCGCGGCACCATTGCCGACGGACGCGCTCCGCCACCGCGCGCTTGACCGGATCAGAGGCCTCGTCGATGCGGGCGCGGAGGTGCTGCTGGCCGGCGGGGACCTGCCCGACGACAGAGCGCACCGGATGGGGTGGCGGATCCCGCCGACCGTGGTGATGCTCGGAGCGGCAGGCTCGCCCGCCGCCCGCGCCGAGCAGTCCAGCGTCCCGCTAGGCCCTGTGCTGGGCGTCATGACCTGGGATCGCTGGGGCGAGCTCGACTCGGCCTTCACCGCCGCCCGGAACAGGAACGGCATCGCCAGCATCTGCGGGGATGGCGACCGCGCCACGACGTTTCTGCCGCAAGCCCTGGTGGTCACCGGCGAGCCCGTACCATCGCTGCTGGACAGGCCGGCGCTGCCGGCGGCGTGGCTGGGCGGTGGGCGATGACCGCCGCACCGCCCCCGGCGGTCAGGCGCGCCCGCACGGAGGTATCAATGGACCTTGTGTTCGTGATCGACGACATCGCGGGCCTACAACCTGGCCATGACACCAGTGTCGCCCTGATGGAGGCAGCTCAGCTGCGCGGACATCGCGTTCTGGTCACGACCGCCGCCAGGCTGGGATATGCGGACGGCCACGCCACCGCGCGATGCCGACCGGTCACGCTGCGACCAGCCGTGCTCCACGAAAGCCGGTGGATAGCTGACCCCGAGTGGTTCACTCTCGGCCCGAGCAGCCCTTACCGGCTCGCTGATGCGGCCGCGATATTCATGCGCACCGATCCTCCCGTCGACGCGCAGTACCTGCGCGCCACGTACCTGCTCGACCTCATCGATGCCACGCGCACGCTGATGGTGAACTCGCCATCGGGCGTGCGGAACGCCAACGAGAAGCTTTTCGCCCTACGAGTGCCCGAGCTCGGCCCGCCCACCCTGGTCACCGCCGACCGGCGCGCGATCCGTGATGCTGTCGCCGAGTGGGGCACGGCCGTGCTCAAGCCCACCGACGGCATGGCCGGGCGAGGCATCCTCATCCTCGACCCAGCCGATCCAAACCTCGCCTCGATCCTGGACACGGCGACCGGCCGTGGCCGGGTCCAGGTCGTTGTCCAGCGGTGGCTGCCGGAATCCGCGGACGGCGACCGGCGGGTGATCGTCCTGGACGGACGCCCGGCTGGGGTCGTGCGACGGATCGCTGGCATTGGGGAGTTTCGCTGCAACATGGCCACCGGAGCCGCCGTCGTGGCTGACACCATCACCGAACGCGACCGCGAGATCTGCGCCAGGCTTGCACCGCTCCTGCACGAGCACGGCCTGCCGTTCGTGGGCATCGACGTGATCGGCGGCCGCCTGACTGAGGTGAACGTGACCAGCCCGACTGGAATCCGGGAGATCGACGCGCTGACCCGGAGCCATCTCGCCAGCGACGTGATCGGCTGGGCCGAGGACCGCTGCCGCGCCGTCACCAGGATGGCGTAGATGCCGCAGCCAACGCGCATCGTCGTAGTGGGAGCCGACGCCGCCGGGATGAGCGCCGCCCACCAGGCGCTCCGCGGCGGGAGGGCCCGCGGGCGCGACCTCGACGTGGTCGTGCTGGAAAGCACCGAGCACACGTCGTACTCGGCGTGCGGCATCCCGTACTGGATCGCCGGAGACGTCGACGACTCCCGGCGCCTGGTCGCCCGCTCGGCCGATCAGCACCGCCAGATTGGCGTCGACCTGCGCACCGGCGCCACCGCGACCGGCCTGGACCTGGCCCGGCGCGTGGTGCACTACCGCGACCAGCGACACGCGACCTCCCAGCTGGCGTTCGACGAGCTGGTCCTCGCCACCGGCGCGCCGGCCGTGATACCCGGCTGGGCGCGGGACGCCAGCGGCAGGCTGATCAGCGGGGTGCACCCGGTCAAGGATCTCGACGACGGCGCGACCTGGCTCGACCTGGTCGGCCATGCCGCCCAGCCGGCCGGGCGCCGGGCCGTCGTGGTGGGCGGCGGCTACATCGGCGTCGAGATGGCCGAAGCGACGCTCCGCCGCGGCCTGGAGACGACGCTCATCACCCGCTCCGACGTCATGAGCAGCCTCGACCCGGACATGAGCATGCGGATCAGCACCGCACTGAAGGAAGCCGGTGTCGAGGTCGTCACCGGTACCGAGGTAGGCTCGCTGACCCGTGGGCCAACGGGAGCCGTCAACGGAGTCGTGACTGCCGACGGCAGGATCTGCCGGGCCGACGTAGTGGTGCTCGGCATCGGGGTCCGGCCGGCCAGCGAACTCGGAGCGCAGGCCGGACTTGCGCTCGGGCGTTCCGGCGGCTACCTCCCCGATCCGCGCGGACGCATCGGCGACAGCGTCTGGGCCGCCGGCGACTGTTGCGAAGCCATCAACCGGATCACTGGTGAGTACGTTTTTGTCCCGCTCGGCACGCATGCCAACAAGCAGGGCGGGGTCGTCGGTGACAATCTTGCCGGCGGCGGCGCGCGCTTCGGTGGCGTGCTGGGCACCGCCATCACCCGGTTGGGAGATGTGGCTGTGGCGGATGGTACTCCCGCCTTACAAGCCAGCGTTAGGGCGAGCCAGGACGCCCGAGCCGTCACGATCTTGGCATTGGTCCGGGAACCAATAGCGGGAACCATCGTGCACACTCCTCCAGGCACTCCCAGGCATCTTCCGGCAGAGTTTCAGCAGCTCAGGAACGTAGA
>WNFJ01703823.1_pt1 | contig 20644 bp, 11 predicted proteins | sample 5400461 | NCBI WGS metagenome assembly WNFJ01 (sample SAMN13153349, study PRJNA577476) | soil metagenome | isolation source: 115 cm saprolite on Douglas fir-dominated hillslope | place: USA:California | collected 2013-09-17
CATGCTCGGGGAGATCGGCGAGCCGAAGGAGCTGGTGGACTCAGGCAGCGCGCTGCTGCATTCGGCGGCGTGGACACAGATGATGGCCGATGCGCTGGGCCGGCCGCTGATTCCGTGCCTGGAGAAAGAAGCGACCAGCCGCGGGGCGGCTTTGCTGGCGATGGAGCGGATCGGCGCGATCGGGCACGTTCGCGAACGGCCGGCGGAGATGGGGGCGGCGGTTCAGCCGGTGGAAGCGCATCGGGCGATCTATGATGAGGAGCTTCGAAGGCAGCGAAGGTTATATAGCAAATTATTTGAAGAGAATTAGCCACAGATGGACACAGATGGACACGGATAAGAAAGAGGAGAATTGATTGTCTATTGTTCAGGAATTGGCGGCGCCGGTGAAAATGGTGCTGATGGATGTGGATGGAGTGCTCACCGACGGCAGACTGTATAATGTGCCGGACGCGGCGGGCAATATGGTGGAGACCAAGGCGTTCGACTCGCAGGATGGAATCGCGCTGCAGTGGCTGGGCTGGAAAGGGATCAAGACCGGGCTGATCAGCGGGCGGGTTTCGCCGGCGACCGTCGAGCGGGCCAAGCAGACGAAGTTCACTTATGTCTATCAAGGGCATATCGAGAAGATTCCGATTCTGGACGAGATACTCGCCGATTCGGGGCTGGAGAAGAACCAGGTGGCTTATATTGGCGATGACCTGACCGACATCGTGGTGATGCATCGAGTCGGTCTGGCCATCGCCACAGCGAATGCGCGGGTGGAAGTGAAGAATGAGGCGCATTACGTGACGCAGGCAGCCGGCGGATCCGGGGCCGTGCGAGAGGTGGTCGAGCTGATTCTCAAAGCACAGGGATTGTGGGATGAGATCCTGCAAAAATACGAGGTGGGCTCAGCTCCTCGCCATCGATTGGGCTTCCGCGGCTAGAGCGCCCATCACGTAAGCCGGAGACATGGGATAGCGTGAGAATTTGTCCATGATCAGGCCTACGTTCATACCCTCCGCTCCGTTGCGAAAACGGTAGTGCAGAAAGAAATACTTCTTGCCGCTCTGCGTGTCGGTATAGTTGGGCTCGGCGAATCCGGCCGGCCCGCCGACCCATAAGGGAATATAGATCCCGCTTTTATCGGGGTCGCTGGTTTCGGGACTGACACCCCCGCCGACGACGATCGGCCCAGCGTTCAGAATGTTGGCGTACTTCCTGGCGTCTTCCCAGGTGGCTAGCTGCGCCATATTGAATGGAACTTGATTTATTTTGCTCAAGGTATAGTGCTCCTATACTAATGGTACATGAGCAATATGCGGATAATCGTGGTATATTTCTGTATATTGTTGTTAATAAGGCGCAAATAAACTGGAAATACTTGTGACCGGGCAAACGAGCTGCACGGAAAAGGCGGGAATCCGCACTACATACGCAAGAAAGGCGGAAAGCTGTTATGATCCTTGAACAGGTAACGCCGCTGGCAGAATAGAAGGTTGGTCCATGGGCTTCTACGCGCAGTACGTTCTGCCTCGCATCATCGATCTCGCAATGAGGAATAAAGAGGCAGCTCGCCTGCGAGCAGCTTGGATCCCTCTGGCCTCCGGCGAGGTGCTCGAGGTGGGTGTAGGCTCCGGCCTAAATTTGGCGTTCTACTCGTCAAAGGTTCGGCGTGTCTATGGCGTGGATCCTTCGCTTGAACTCCAGCGAATCGCGCGCCAGAGAGCGGGGACTGGCCCCATTAGAGTCGAATTTCTCTCGCAATCCGCGGAGGACGCGCTGCCGCTTGCCGACGCGAGTATCGATACGGTTGTCGTAACGTGGACCCTGTGTTCCATCGCAAATGCTCCAAAAGCACTGCGGCAGATGAAGCGAGTTTTGAAAACGAACGGCCGTCTCATTTTTCTCGAGCACGGCCGCGCTCCCGATTCTCGCGTAACGGCATGGCAGGACCGGCTCACACCGGTCTGGAGGCGTATGGCAGGCGGCTGTCACCTAAATCGTAAGATTGACGAACTCATCACAACGGCGGGATTTCAGATCACTGAGCTGCGAACGTGTTATCTTCCTGGGCCGCGTCCAATGAGCTACACGTACCAGGGGATCGCATATCCGGTGTGATGGGATTTCTGCGATCGTCAGCTCTGATTTGCATCGTCGTCACGATAACCGCGATCGACTTGAGGGTTGGCTTCTCCGTGCCAGGACGCGGTGCGCCGCCGGACGCTTTCTCCGCTCTTCGCGCCATTGACGAAACTCACGCACTGCTTCCGATAGCCGCCCCTCATCCGGTAGGCAGCCCTGCTAACCGGCTGGTTCGGGATCGTATTGTGTCCAGGTTCCAGAATCTCGGATACCAAGTGCGGATGAATGCCGGAACCGCCTGCTCACCTATCTCGAAGATACAGGTATGCGGCTTCGTGGAGAACATTCTTGCTCATCCCCTCACTGCACACGCCGAATCGGCCATTCTGCTGTCGGCACATTACGACTCGGTACCCGCCGGGCCGGGAATCGCAGACGATCTGGCAAACGTCGGCATATTACTTGAAATAGCACGCATTCTCAAGCCTTTCCCCGCCTTCGAAACGAACCGTTTCGTTTCTGGTGACCGATGGCGAAGAGCCAGGTCTGTTGGGAGCCGACCTTTTCAGCCACACTGGTCTGCGCGAGGCGACATACGCAGCCGACATCAATCTGGAGGCTCGGGGGACCTCTGGACCGAGCCTCATGTTTGAAACCGGACCGAACAATGCAGCGCTGGTGCGCGCCTATGCAAAGTCGGTGTCATTTCCTCACGCGAGCTCATACATGACGGCGGGATATGCGATGACTCCCAATCACACCGACTACGGAGAATTACCACACCAATGCCGACGACTTCGAGCGCCTGGATGCCAGGAGTATCCAGGCGCAAGGACAGGCGGCGCTCTCGCTAGCTCGTTATTTGGCAGACGCACAAGACCTGACCAACCTCACGGGAACAGCGTCTTTTTGGATGTGCTGCACTTGTTCGTCCTGCGCTGGCCGGCTTATACGACATGGCCGATGATACTTCTTCTCTGGGTGGCGTTCGCGTACTCGATTCGGACTCTCTCAAAACAAGAGCGCCTTTGGAATCCGGAGATGTTCCGGGTAACGGTAGGCGCAACTTGCGCGCTTTTTGGTCTGCCGCCGATCTGGGCCGGGATACTTCTTCCGTTCAGAGGCATCCATCACGGCGTGTCTACCGCTCAATCGGGTCTGATAATCGCAGTGCTCCGCGGAAGTGCTTTCCTGGTTGCGTTCGCGTGTATCGTTTACTGGATCCGGAAAACCTCGAGGAACAAGGTGTTGCTCGGCGTGGCGTTCCTCGATCTCGTTTTTCTGTCCGCCGCCGCAATTTCTCCAGGCATGACCAGCTTGTTCCTTCTTCAGGCAGCAGCGATCGTTCTATGCCTGACGCTCGTTGCCGTGCCTTTTTCGGGGCCGGTCTGGCAGGGCCCGCTTGTAGACATAGGCATGTTTACAGTTGCCGCGTGCGTGCTCGTTCCCGCATTGCACGTTTCTCTGAGCCTCGTGGGGTTGCAGAATGCGCCAATTGCTTCACTACCATGCTCACTTCTAATCGTGCATGGGTTCCCGGCATTTACGGAAAGGTGAGAACGGTAAGCTTCGCGGGACTGAGCTACAGCCGGATAGATCTTCTGTCTAGGTCTTAGTCACCGGATTGATTCTCACTTCTGCTGTATGGCCCTGGCGATCGTCGATCAGGGGGATGACGTTTTCATCGTGCGGGAGGCCATCGACGGTCACGGAGGGGTCGCCATCCACCTGCAAAATCGTGATGTGGTAGACCGTTTCGCGATAGCGGTAGTGGACTGTGAACTCCTTCCAATCGGCAGGGAGACAGGGCGTGAAGTGGAGTTTGTCGACTTCGAGGCGCAAGCCTAGCAGCGACTCGACGATGAGGCGGTAGGTCCAGCCGGCAGAACCTGTATACCAAGTCCAGCCGCCTCGTCCGGTATGAGGCGAGCGGGCGTAGACATCGGCGGCGACGACGTAGGGCTCGACCTTGTAGGTGGCGATCGCGTCGTTTGACCGGGAATGATTCACGGGGTTGATAATGCCGAACAGCTCCCAGGCGCGCCGGCGGTCGCCCAGCGCGGCGAAAGCCTTGGTGGCCCAGACTGCGGCGTGCGTATACTGCCCGCCATTTTCGCGGACGCCGGGAACATAGCCTTTGATGTAGCCGGGATCCATTGAGGATTTGTCGAAGGGAGGATCGAGAAGTTGGATGAGGCCCTGGTCGCGGCGAACCAGGCGCTTATCGAGCGACTCCATGGCCATGTGGGAGTGCTCGGGGTCTCCGGCGCCGGACAATACGGACCAGCTTTGCGCAATCGAATCGATCTGGCACTCGGGGTTAGAAGCAGAGCCGAGTGGGGAGCCATCGTCGAAATAGGCGCGGCGGTACCACTCGCCATCCCAGGCGTGGTCTTCGATGTTCTGGCGCAATTGAGCGGCTTCGGTCTGGCAGTGTTCGGCGAAGGCGGTGTCACCATGAGTGACGGCAATATCCGTGAATCGCGTGAGGACCTGATAGAGGAAGAATCCGAGCCAGACGCTTTCGCCTTGGCCCTTTTCGCCGACCTTATTCATACCGTCGTTCCAATCGCCGGAGCCCATCAGGGGCAAGCCGTGAGCGCCGAAGCGAAGGCCGTGCTGAATGGCCCGGGCGCAGTGTTCGTAGAGGCTGGCCGATTCTTCCGCCCGGCCGGGCAGATCGTAATAAGAATCTTCCTCCGGATTCACCGGGCGGCCTTCGAGGAAGTGGCTTGGCTCATCGAGTATACCGGTGTCTCCGGTGGCGCCGACGTAGCGGCAGACTGCTAGCGGCAGCCAGAGGTAATCGTCCGAGCAATGCGTGCGAACGCCGCGGCCGGCAGGGGGATGCCACCAGTGCTGCACGTCTCCTTCGCGGAACTGGCGCGAGGCGCAGAGGACTAAATGCTCGCGCACGAGGCGCGGCTCGGCGTGAATGAGCGCCATCACATCCTGCAATTGGTCGCGGAAACCGAAAGCGCCGCCAGACTGGTAATATCCGCTGCGCGCCCAGAAACGGGACGCCAAGGTCTGATACAAGAGCCAGCCGTTGGTGAGCACGTTGAGGGACTGGTCGGGCGTTTGCACGTTGACGGCGCCGAGGCTGTGCTTCCAGTACTGCCAGACCATTTCGAGCTCGCCGCGCGCCGCGCCGGATCCGCGGAAGCGAAAAACCAGGTTCCTGGCGTCATCGGCGTCCCGCCCGACGCCGAGCCTGAAGACAATCTCCCGCTCCTGGCCGTTGACCAGCTCGAAGGGAACCTGGATAGCGGCGCAGGGATCGAGAGCGGCCCCAACCTTGCCGGAAAGGCGCGACCGGGCCATGGCGGCCGGACTGCGAAGCGTGCCATTGCGGCCGATGAATTCGGTTCGATCGCCGCTGACAGTCCGGTTGGAATCGTCGACATCGAAGAATGCGACCCTTCCGCCAAACTCTGTGTTGTACGGATTCCTGGCGAAAAGGGCGCCGCTGCCGGGGTCCACTTCGGTGATCACGTGCATCGTGGATTTCGGCCGCAGGTCTCCGAGCACCCATTCCACATAGGCGGTGGCGGAGAGCCTGCGGGAACGGCCGGAGTTGTTTCGGATCTTCAACACCGTGAACTTGACCGGAGCGTCGAGGGCAACGTAAACCCACATTTCCGAGCTGATTCCAGCTTCCGAATTTTCGAAGACGCTGTAGCCAAATCCGTGGCGGCTAACGCAGTGCGCCGCGACGTGGCAGGGCAAGAGAGTTGGCCCCCAGAAATGTCCGCTGTCTTCGTCGCGAATATAGAAGGTCTCACCCGCCGAATCGCTCACGGGGTCGTTATTCCAGGGCGTGAGGCGCATCTCGTGGGCGTTCTCGCCCCAGGTGTAGGCAAGGCCGCTTTCGGAGACGACGGTTCCAAAGCCTGGGTTCGCCAGCACGTTCACCCAGGGCACAGGCGTCTCGCGGCCCTGCCCGGTGTTGATGACATACTCGCGCCCATCGGGAGTGAATCCGCCGAGTCCGTTGAAGAAAATCAGATCGCTGCCAATGACTTCGCCACCGGCGGGCGGCAGGGCGGCGCGGTAGGTGCGAGTGGGCGTTAAACGGGGCACCGGCGCTTCAACCGGAGCGCGACGATCGATCTGGTCCTCCAGCGTTCCACGACTGTCAGTAATGATCGCTCTGGCGACGGACTGGAGGAGGATTCGATCCTCACTCGCAATATGATCCCCGGACCTCACAAAGATGCCGCCCGGGCGGTCTGTGAGGTTGGCCTCGATGCCGGCCACGATCAGCCCCATAATCTGATCTTGGAGCAACTGCCGGTAACCACCGTGATCGTCATTCCAGATCACCAGATCCACCGTCAGGCCTTTGATGCGCCAGTAAGCGTGAGCCTGGACGAGCTGGCGCACGAGCTCGATATTGGCGGCGTCTTCAATGCGCAGCAGCACGATCGGCAAATCGCCGGAAATGGAGTAACTCCAGAGGCCGGATTGTCCACGGTGGTTCTCGATCAGGACGGCCTTGTCGGCGCGGAGCCAGGAGCTGGCGTAGAGCACGGAACTGGCCAGGCGTCCGTAAAGCTGCGCATCGGCCTCAGTGGCGTTGATCTGCTGCAGCACTACTTGACCATGCGTCCAGGCCAGATCGAAGACGCGCTCGGCGAGGCGCCAATCCTGATATTTCTCGATCATCCCGAGGCAAGTTTCGCGCGTCTCGCCGGCGCCGGTGACAATATTTACGGTCGCCGATTTCCCCGGATCGAGTGTGATGCGGCGCCGGATCGCGACAACCGGATCGAGCACCGAGCCTTGACTGCCGGAGAGCCTGGCTGGCCCGCGCAACGCCTGCGGATCGGCGGCGGTGTTTCCCCGGCCGATAAAAGTCATGCGGTCGGTCTCATAGGTGACGTCACCGATGTTGGCTCCGTGCACGGCCATCAGGTGGAACATCCAGGGCGAGGATTGGTTGACTGCCTGGGGACGGCGAGTACAGAGTATGGCGTTCCGGGGCTCAATGATCTCGGTCTGAACAAACAGATTGCTAAAGGCGGGGTGCAGGGCATCGGCGATCGCGGGAGCGAGGACCACCTCGGCGTAGCTGGTTACTTCGAGAACCTTGCGGGTCCGCGAGGAGTTGGTAATGCGGACGCGGCGCAACTCGATGTCGTCTTCCGGCGAGACAGCGATCTCGGTGTGCGTGTCCAATCCTGCATCGCGACGCCGAAACTCGGCGCGCCCTTCGGAAAAAATCACTTCGTACTTGTCCGGCCGCTTGAGAGCCGGCTGATAAGCGGTGGACCAGAATTCCCCACTGGCTACGTCGCGGATGTAGCAGAAGGAGCCCCAGTTGTCGCAGGTAGTGTCCTCGCGCCAGCGCGTGATGGCGAGGTCCTTCCAGCGGCTATACCCGCCGCCGGCATTGGTCACCATCACGTGATAGCGGCCGTTGGACAACAACTGCACTTCGGGGACGGGGGAATCCGGACTGTGCAAGACTCGCACCGGCGCGGCCAGATCAGTCCCGATGCGCTGGGAGTCGGATAGCTTGGCGGTATGCAGAGTGAAGCGGGTTGCTTTGACCACGCGCTCCTGGAGCAATAGGGTGGTGGCCTGGAAGGATGGATCGGATTCAAATCGCTTCTGCATCGGGCGGTCGAGCAGGACGTAGGCTATCGACAGGAAACTCATGCCCTGGTGATGGGCCATGAACGAGCGGACCAGCGCACTCGATTGCCCCCGCGGCAAACGGGACGGCGTATGATCGATGGCCTCATAGAAGCCGTATTTCCCTTCCGCTCCTTCCGCGGAGAGGCGCTGCAGATTGGCGCAGGCGTCCTCGGGCGCGACCATTAGCGCCAGGACTGCGGCATATGGGGCGATCACCAGATCTTCGGCCAGGCCTCGCTTGAGCCCCAGGCCAGGCACGCCAAACGCGCGGTATTGATAGTTGAAACGAGCGTCGATGGTGTTATAGCCGGATTCCGAGATGCCCCAGGCGACACCGCGTCTTCTTCCGTATTCGATCTGCCTCTGCACGGCGGCTTTATACGTCTCGTCGAGCAGCGTATTGTCGTAGGTCGGCATCACCAGAAGCGGCATGAGGTATTCAAACATCGAACCGCTCCAGGAAATCAGCGTTGGCGGTCCGCCGGAGGAGCTAAGCACGCGGCCGAGAGCGAACCAGTTTTCCTGCGGCAATTGACCTTGGGCAATGGCGATGAAACTGCACAATCTGGCTTCCGAAGCGAGCAGGTCATAGCAGCTTGAATCGCGCCGGCGCTCAGCGAGGTTGTACCCGATCGACAGCAATTGCCGCACTCTGTCGAACAGGAAGCTATAATCCATCTTCGAAAGCTCTTCGCACTGAAGCGCGAGACGTTCGATGGATGCCATCCTTTCGGCGGCTCGGCGGCCGCCTTCTTTGACGGCCTCATGAAGCTCGGCGGAGTCTGACGGCTCGAAATCAAGTCTCACGAGCTCGTTCAGCGTCGGAATCTTGTCGATCCCGGTGAAGTCGCCGGCGTTCGGCAGCAATATCCAGGGCGCGAGAGATGTGAGGTCATCGAGGGCGTCCCGGCATTGGCGCACCAAGGCGCCGGCCCACCAGGCAGCCGATCCCGCCGGAGCAGCGTCTACGCCGCTGGCGATTTCGGCGGCGCGTTTTGCGAGGAGGTCGAGACACAGATAGGCCGCGGTGAGCGTCTCCGGCGGAGAATCGCGGGCCGATTCCAAATCCCGCTGAAATTGGGCGAGTAGCGCCCGGTCCGCGGCGACGGCGGAGGGTGTTTGGGCATCCATCAGAACCAGCAGAGTGTCGGCGAGAGCGTCGAACAGACGCCCCCCTAAAATCCTGTCGCCGGAGAGCGCCAGAAGGCCGGGCCGCAGTGTGAGCAGATGGCCGGCAAGATTTCCGCTATCCACTGTCGAGATATAAACCGGGGTCAGCGGTTTGAGAGACTGCGTGTCATACCAGTTGTAGAAATGGCCCTGGCTGCGCTCGAGAGTCTCCATGGTTTGGAGCACATTCGCCGTGCGGTCGATGAGCTTACCGGCCGAAAGATAGCCGAAGTCATACGCCGCCAGATTCGCCAGCAGCGAAAGCCCGATGTTGGTAGGGGAAGTTCGATGCGCGACCGCGGCAACGGGATGCTCCTGAAAGTTATCGGGCGGCAGCCAATGATCTTCCGCGCCGACAAAGGTCTCGAAGAAGGCCCAGGTTTTTCTTGAAAGCTTGCGCAGAAAGGTAATCTGGTGAGGACTCAATCTCGCTTCGCGGCGGGAAGGAGGCCGGCTTATCGACCAGGCGATGGCAGGCGAGGCAAACCAGAGGCCCAGTATCGGGGTGGCCATCGCCAAAGAGGTGGGCCTCGAGGCCGCCAGATATAACCAAGTGACACCGGCAAGGACGGGGCCGATCCACATGGATTGCCAGGCGGAGGCCAGATCGTCCCGGCTGGCGGCTTCCGCGCCGCTCGCGGGATTCCATTCGAGAAGCCGCCGCTTAGTCACCAGCATCCGAAACGCGGTTCGGGCAATGGCATCCGAACTATAAAACGCCTCGTAGGGGAGGCAGGTGAGCGTAAACGCCGCCTGCGCCAGGTGATGCGCGAGCGAACGCGCCGCAAAGGCAAAGTGCTCGCTGAACAGGACATCCTCCGGTTTTCGGAATACGTCCAACAGGGTGGCGATCAGCGGTGGAATCAGGATGATTCCGGTCGCCGATAGCGTCCACCAGACCGGGGTGAGGATGGTCCAGCCGAGCAAGAGCAGAAGAGTCAAACCCGCGGGTACGAGACTACGCCGCAGGTTGTCGAAAATTTTCCACCGGGAGAGGCCGGAAAGGGGATTCTCGCGGCGCTTCATCCCGATGCCGGGGACGCGCGGCAGCAGCCAGCGGGCGATCTGCCAATCGCCGCGAATCCAGCGATGGCGGCGGGCGACGTCGGCGCTGTAGCGCGCGGGGTATTCCTCGTAGAGCTGCACATCGCTCAGCAATCCCGAGCGCGTGTAGCAGCCTTCGAGAAGATCGTGGCTGAGTATCCGATTCTCGGGGAAACGATCCGCAAGCGCCTTTTCGAAGGCGTCGACATCGTAAATGCCCTTGCCGATGAACGAACCTTCACTGAAGAGATCCTGGTAGACGTCGGAAATAGCGAGTGTATAGGGGTCAATACCCGGCTCACTTCCAGCCAGGCGCGCATATGCGGAGAGTCCCGTGCTCGGCAAGCTCACGGCTACACGCGGCTGCAGGATGCCATACCCTCGGGCGACCCGTTGCTTACTTTCGTCGAAAACCGCGCGATTGAGCGGATGGGCCATGGCGCCGACACACTGCCAGGCGGCATCGCGCGGCAATTGCGTATCGGCGTCCAGGGTAATCACGTACTTGACGTTCGAGAGAATCTCGATCTTGCCGGAGACCAGCGAGAAGCGATCGTCTCCGCCGCCGCGCAGAAAAGAGTTCAAGTCCGCAAGCTTGCCCCGCTTCCGCTCGTAACCCATCCACATGCGTTCCTGAGGATTCCAGCGGCGAGGGCGATGAAACAGGAAAAACGTTTCATCCTTGACCGTCCAATACTTTTCATTGAGCTCTTCAATTCTCTTCTGAGCGAGCTGCAAGAGCGGCTCGTCGTCCGGCGTGGACTGCTGAGGGGCGTCGCGAAAATCGGTGAGCAGGCCAAAGTGCAGATTGTCGCAACGGTTCGCCAGGAATCTGACTTCCAGCGCCTCGACCAGCTCCTCGACGTTTTGAGCGCTGATGAGCATCGCGGGGACCACCACCAGCGTGCGCGATTCGGATGGAATTCCCTCGGAGAAGTCCATGCGGGGCAGTTTATGGGGCTCCGCCAGCAAGGTGGCGAGCCAGTTCACGAGCGAAATCGAGAGTTGACTGCCGCACAATGCCGCGAGGACGCCGATCAGCGCGAGCAACCAATAATCCACGCCGGCCGTATCCGCTTTTTCCAGCGCCTCACCGGTGAATAAGACCGTCATCAACAGGATGGGGCTTAGATAGAGCAGTAAGGGGAACCGATTGACCACTCGATGGATAGCTTCGAGAGAGGAGACGGGCGCCTCCGCGCTGCGCTCGAGTTGCGGCAATCCCTTATCGATGAGATAGAAGCCTACATGAGCCGTTCGATCGCCGGCGCCCTGGGCGGCCGCGGCTGCCTGCGCCAACTGGACCGCTTTACGCGCCACCTCGCCTTCCGAGAGGGGGCTCGTCTTGGCGATCCTCTCCACGATGTGGCGATAGCGGTCGCGCGTGGCGAAATCCATTTTGCCGTAGGTTCCGCGGGAATCCTCGCGGAGGGTCTGCTCGACCACGCTCATGGTCTCGACAAACTCGCGCCAGTCCATCGCGCCAAGAAAACGCAAGCTGCCGATGCTGTTGCTGATGGAAACCTGATCGGCGGCTTGTTGCTGAATTTCGGATTGCACGAGCTGCTCGATGGTCAGTCCATTTTCAGAGAGATGATGCTCGACCCAGGTAAGGGGCAGCGCCAGAACGGAGCTTTGTCCCTGGAGGCGGCGCGCGAATTCCGCAACAAAGGGGCTGACCATGGGCGGGTTCGACCGCGCCATGTCCGCGGTGACCAGGATCAGGCTCTTGGGATCCTTCTCGGCGATCTCCATCATGCGGTCGGCCCAGGAATCGGCCAAGTCGCGCTCGATCCTGCCTGCGGCGATGCGGGTTCCGACGCGGCGAAGATTCTCGATGAGCGCGAGGCGCAGCATGATGGGAATCGCCCACAGCTCACCTAATTTGAGCGCTTTGACTTGCTGGTAGGCGGCGACAAAACGGCTGAGACCTTCCGGGTCCACGCGTCCATCCCCATGCGCGATGGTCTCGAGCGCGATGTCATAGACGCGCGGCAGTCCGGCCGATGGGCCGCTGAGCAGGCGAGGTAATTCCTGGCTATATTCTTTGGGGAGGTGGCGCTTGGCGGTGCGAATCTGCTCTTCGATGAGGTAGAAGTTGTCGAGCAGCCATTCCGAAGCCGGCGTAATCCGGCGTTCCGCCTTGACGGCTGCGATCAGCAGATCGCAGGTCTCAATCAAGACGGCTTCGTTGTCGGCGAGACGCGCCAGGAGCTGATCGGGTTTGCGTTCCGGGCTTAATTCATGGGAGCTGGCAAGGGCTTTGCCATGCTGCTCCATCTGGTCGGCGCTGAATAATTCGGAGCGCAGCGGCGACAGGTCGCCGGCGTATTTTTGCGCCAATCCATTGGACCGGAGGCTGGCCCGCAAATGGAGCAAGCCTCCGGCGATGGTTTTGGTACCCGCCTTTACTTTTGAGGTCAATCCGGCGCTATGGATCTCCATACCGAAAGCCACCGGAGCTGCTTAGGCGAGAGCCCGAGCGTCAGCGAAATGGAGCACTATGCCGGGTCCTCCGGAATCGCGCAGATCATCGCCTCGGTGGTGAGCATCAGGGAAGCGATGGAAGCGGCATTCTGCAAAGCCGTCCGGGTAACCTTGGTGGGATCGATGACCCCGGCCTTGACGAGATCCTCATACTGCCCCGTCGCGGCGTTGAAGCCGTGGTTCGCTTCCTTATGGCCGCGCACCCTTTCCACTACGACGGCGCCCTCGGTGTCGGAGTTGCGGACGATCTGGCGCAATGGCTCCTCACAGGCGCGGCGAACAATGGTGACGCCGAAGTTCTCGTCGCCTTCGAGCTTGAGCTTCTGCAGAGCGACGGAAGCACGCAGCAAAGCCACGCCGCCGCCGGGCACGATACCCTCCTCGACCGCGGCGCGAGTGGCGTGGAGCGCATCCTCGACGCGGGCTTTCTTCTCCTTCATCTCAGTTTCGGTCGCGGCGCCTACTTTGATCACTGCCACGCCGCCGGCCAGTTTTGCCAGACGCTCCTGCAACTTCTCGCGATCGTAATCCGAGGTAGTTTCCTCGGTCTGCACGCGAAGCTGCTTGATGCGGCCTTCGATGTTCTTCGGCGTTCCTCCACCGTCGATGATCGTGGTGTTGTCTTTGGTCACGGTAATGCGCTTGGCAGTTCCCAGGTCCTCGAGCTTCACTCCGTCGAGCTTAATGCCCGTCTCTTCCATAATAGCCTTGCCGCCGGTCAAAATGGAGATGTCCTCAAGCATGGCTTTGCGGCGATCGCCGAAGCCAGGAGCTTTCACGGCGCAGGTATTGAGACTGCCGCGAAGCTTGTTGACCACCATGGTAGCGAGGGCTTCGCCTTCCACTTCCTCGGCGACGATCAGCAGCGGCCTGCCCGCACGCGCGATCTGTTCGAGGATGGGGAGGAGATCCTTCATATTGCTGATCTTTTTCTCATAGAGGAGGATATAGGGATCCTCGAGGACGCACTCCATGCGGTCGGCGTCGGTGACGAAATAAGGAGAGAGATAACCGCGATCGAACTGCATGCCATCCACGGTCTCAAGCTCGGTGGTCATGGTCTTCGATTCCTCGACCGTGATCACACCGTCCTTGCCGACCTTCTTCATGGCGTCGGCGATGATGTTGCCGATGGTGGAATCGCTGTTGGCGGAAATAGTTCCCACCTGGGCGATCATGTCGCCGGAAATCGATGTGGAGAGCTTCTTGACCTCCGCGACAACCACGTCGACCGCTTTCTCGATGCCGCGCTTCATGGCCATAGGGTTCGCGCCGGCGGCGATTGCCTTCACGCCTTCGCGATAAATCGCCTGGGCAAGAATGGTGGCGGTGGTGGTTCCGTCGCCGGCGACGTCGGAGGTTTTCGAGGCGACTTCACGCACCATCTGTGCGCCCATGTTCTCGAGCGGGTCCTTCAGCTCGATCTCTTTGGCTACCGTGACACCGTCTTTGGTGATGCTCGGGCCGCCGAATTTTTTCTCCAACACGACGTTGCGGCCCTTGGGACCGAGAGTTACTTTCACCGCGTCAGCCAGTTGATTGACACCGCGAAGAATCGCCTGGCGCGAATCCTCGCTGTAGATAATCTGTTTTGCCATTTATTTTTTTCCTTGTTAAGTCAAACCTGAATCGTTAAGTTAAGCCTGAATCCGGCTGCTGCGGCCGATTGTTGATCGGCCCCGGGCTGGAATACACACCCGAGCAGCGGCGGTTAGCAACCGCCGCGCAGGATGCCATCCTGCCCCACTTTACTTAGCCGGCTTTCTTGACGGCCTTGGGGCCGCCATCTAAAATGCCGAGGACATCGTCCTCACGAAAGATCATGTACTCTTCACCGTCCAGCTTAATTTCGCTGCCGGAATACTTGCCAAAAAGAATACGGTCGCCGACTTTGACATCGAGGGGAACCACTGTGCCATTCTCGAGCCGCTTGCCATTTCCGACGGCAATCACTTCGCCCTCGTGCGGTTTTTCCTTGGCCGAATCGGGGATGATGATGCCGTGGCGCAAAGTTTCTTGCTCGTCGATCCGCTTAACCACGATGCGGTCGTACAAAGGTCGAATCGTCATGTTGTTGTCACTCTCCAATTAGAATTGAATTTTGAAAGCTTTCAGTTCGCGAAAACCGCGTTTCCCTGGACGCGCCGGAATTGAGCGGACACGCAGGCATATGGTACACCGAAACAAAAGTACATGGTTAGTGCCGTGATCTCGAGACAATTACGTTTCTGCGATTCCATGCCGGTGATGATTCGCTTTATCGCGATAGCTGGAAAGCTCTGAAAGGGCGAGCAAGGCGGTCGCCGAAATGGACTTCGAGAGTTTTAGGAAGCATTTGAAACTCTTGGTCAAGGTACGCTAAGAGGGGATTTCAGATAACCTGACTTAGTTCAGATTCTCTGGAGAATGGGCAAGATCGCTCAATCTTTTAACCATCATAGGTTAAGCTACTTTATTTGTCAAATTTGAGTGTGAGAACATAGTCCAGAATAAATGGTATGAGGATATCCTCTTTGACCGGCTTCTTCTTCTTCGCGGCTGCTCTGATTTTGCCGGGCGCGGTTAGACCGGCGACGGTCGCGGATGCCAAGGCCTTCCTCGATGCGGCTGAGGCGAAGCTGCTGGCTCTGTCGATCGATTCAGGCCGCTCCGATTGGGTGAAGGACAATTTCATCACGGACGATACCGAGATCCTTGCCGCCCAGGCCGACGAGAGGGTCATCAACGCGACGGTGGATCTGGTGAAGCAGTCGAAGCGGTTCGACGGGTTGAAGCTGCCAGCGGATCTGGCGCGCAAAATGAAATTGCTGAGACTGTCGGTCACGGTGGCTACGCCATCCGATCCAAAGGAAAGCGCGGAGCTCACGCGAATTCTGGCCGCCATGGAGGGCACTTACGGCAAAGGGAAATACTGCCCGGGAGCGAAGTGCTATGACCTCGAAGACCTGTCGAAGACCATGGCCGAGAGCCGCAACGTGAAAGAACTGCGGGAAAGCTGGCTGGGCTGGCACGCCATCGCGCCACCGATCCGCAAGCCATATGCACGCTATGTAGAGCTGGCCAACAAAGGGGCGCGAGAGTTGGGCTTTGCGGATACCGGCGCGATGTGGCGTTCTAAATACGACATGGCGCCCGACGCCTTCGCTAAAGAGTTGGACCGGCTGTGGGCGCAGGTTCGCCCACTATATCTGTCATTGCACGCGTATGTCAGAAACAAACTGCGCGAGAAGTACGGCGATAGCGTCGTGCCGGCGAGCGGCCCCATTCCGGCCGACCTGCTGGGCAATATGTGGGCGCAGGAGTGGGAGAACATCTACCCCCTGGTCGCGCCCGCGGATGCCGGTCCGGGGTTCGACCTCACCGGGATCCTGAAATCGAAGAACACCGAACCCAAGGAGATGGTGCGGTACGGCGAACATTTTTTCACGTCGCTCGGTTTCGCACCGCTGCCGCCGACATTCTGGGACCGGTCGCTATTCGTGAAACCGCGCGACCGCGAAGTGGTCTGCCACGCCAGCGCCTGGGATGTGGATGCGGAGGAAGATCTGCGGATCAAAATGTGTATCGACATCACCGGCGAAGATTTCACGACCATCCATCACGAGCTGGGTCATAACTTCTACCAGCGCGCCTATAAGACGCAGCCATATCTGTTTCGCGACAGCGCCAATGACGGGTTCCACGAAGCGATCGGCGACACGATCGCGCTTTCGGTGACGCCGGAATACCTGGTGAAGATCGGGCTGCTGAAGACGGCGCCCGATCCATCCAAAGACATCGGGCTGCTGTTGCACAAGGGACTCGAGAAGATCGCGTTCCTGCCGTTCGGGCTGCTGATCGACCAATGGCGGTGGAAGGTATTCTCCGGCGAGATTACACCGGACAAATATAACGAAACGTGGTGGCAGCTGCGGCTGAAATATCAGGGAGTCGCGCCGCCTATTGCGCGCGATGAGGGCAACTTCGATCCGGGCGCGAAGTATCACGTGGCGGCGAACGTGCCGTACATGCGCTATTTTCTGGCGGATATTTTGCAGTTCCAGTTTCATCGAGGGCTGGCAAAAGTTGCGGAGTGCACGGTACCGCTGAACCGGTGTTCGATCTACGACAACAAAGAAGCGGGCAAGCGGCTGGGAGCGATGCTGGCAATGGGGGAGAGCCATCCCTGGCCGGACGCTTTGCAGGAGCTCACGGGTCAGCGGGAGATGGACGCGACCGCGATTCTGGATTATTTCGCGCCGCTGCAGAAGTGGCTGGATGAGCAGAATCGGGGGAAGCCAGTGGGGTGGTGATGGCGGGAGGCTACTGAACCTGGCGACCTTTAGGCGCCATACCGGGTGTGAGAAAAGTCTTGGGCATCTCGCCTTCACCGACCAAAGTAAATTTTTTAAATCGCTTGTACCACATTCCGGCCGGCACTTCGGGGTCGGATTCGAGCCAGTGTTTCAGTTCGATGAAGTCGATAACGGAAATTCTACCGTCACGATAACGTTCAACCAAATGATCCAGAATACCGGGTGGCGGCGGCTTCCGGAGTTTAGGCATTCGTGAATTGTTTATGGAAGATGACCCGTTCGATCTGATCCGTTAGCCTTCGAATCTCATCCGGGTCCGCGGTCGTCTTAAGGCGTTCTAACAAAGCGGCTAGAGTGTCGTCAGAAGTGTCGAATGGAACGGCTGGCGCAGCTTTTTTGATTTGTCTGGTCGCTGGTGCAGGGCACCCTTTAATACTTCGACTACGCCCAAGAGTAATGGCGGCTGAATTCTTCTTGGCCATGTCCGTATTATACCGGGTCATCACAGGTCATCACGAATTGGGCGAGAGCGATATGGGCGCTATTTTGTCATTTTCCAATTTTCATCGAACAAGCCGGCGGTGACCAGGTCGGGAACTTCTGAGCCTGCTTTGGCTTTGACGATCGCATAGTCTCCCCAAAGCGGAGTGCCGTAATCGCCGTTGTAGCCGCGATCCTCGATGGTCAGGCCGGTGTTCAAGACCACGTATTTCGCGGGGTTGAGCGGGTTCGGGTAAATCAAGGCGGGGAAGCTCTCTTTAGCGGGGAAACTTTGCGCGCCGATTGCGACTGTATCTTTGGTCCACTTTACCGGCAGTTTTCCGTTCAACTTCGCAATCCATTGATTGCTGCCGGGATCGCCGAAGAGGACGATGTGGTACCTGGCGAAGTCGGCTTCGGTCACATCCTTATCGTCCTTGATGAAAGGATGACCGCGGAAGAATCGCGCCCACATACGATCGAAACGGGCGAGCGAGCGGAGCGCCTGCTGATTGACTTCGTCGTTCCAGGGCGTACCGGTGGGGCGGACCAGCAGGAACGGGTCGAGGAAGGCGTCGTCAATGGGGCCTTGCAGGGCGTGAGTCTTGTGCAGACCGGACTCACGGCCGTTCTTATTCACCTTCCACGCTGCGCCGTTCCTCGCGAGGGTGATCTCGGACCCGGGCTTCACCTTGAGATTCTGCCCGTCGATTTGGATCTGTTTGGCCCGGTCGGTTTCGCGCAGAACCAGCCGGGTCACGTTGTGAGTCTTGATGTCGTAGGAGGCGCCGGCTCCTGTCCGTTGCGCGTCGACATCGGCGCGCTCGTAGTGCTTGTCAAGACCATCAACCGAGATCCAATAGTCGCGGTTGTAGCGTGTCGTGTAGGTGACAAAACGGATATGGTCCGGGGAGGACTGGCCTTTGTCACCCCACTCCTTGAGGAAGAGGTCGAGGCGCTCGCGAACCAGCGGGCTAGTGCCATGGCCAGTGTTCTTTGAAACCATCCAAAGGCCGGGAGCGCCTTTCGAATGGAGATAATCCGGGTCGCCTTCGGATGGAAATCCTTCCTTCTCCAATTGCGCGCGGGCGCGGAGGGAGGACTCGAGCTGGCCGGGGTCTTGCTCGCCATCGTGTCCGGCGAGCGGCAGATTGTAAATGTTGAGCGCCCACTCGGAGATGTTCTCCCAAATGCGTAGTGTCGCAAGTTGGTAAGGCTCCAGCCCGGGCTGCTGCGCGCGCCGGGAGACCGTGCCGGCGCCGATTTCGGCCGCGGCGAAACGGTCGGGATGATGCAGCGTGATGTGCCACGCCCCTTCCCCGCCCTGCGAGAAACCGCGGAGGATGACGCGCTTGTCATCGATGTTGAAGCGTTTCTTCACGGCGGCAATGGACTCGAACACGTCCATCTCGCCGGCCCAATGCCAGCCGGCGCCGTTGATGCGTCCGAAGCAATCGAGCTGGATCTGTCCCTGATCGGCGACGGGCACGCGGGCTGGCGGTTTGGGCGCGAGGAAGCCGTAGATGAACTCCGCTTCGGTGGTGTTGTTTTGGCGTCCGTGCAGCCAGACGTAGAGTCGTGTCGGCTTGGCGGGATCGTAGGCTTCCGGCAGAGTGACGCCGTAGGGTAGCACCGCGCCGTCGATCTCCGAATAGTAGGCGTGAATCTGCTTCTTACCCTGGTTCCATTGCGGCCGCTTCGTCTGGAGTTGTTTAGCGCGTTCGATGCCCTGGTCGAGGACGATGAAAGAATGGTCGATGGCGGCTTGGGTTCCGAACATGTCGGGAAACTCGAGAAGCATCCTGCCGGCTTTGGCATAGACCTCGACGTCGCCCAGCAATTCCGGGCTGGCGTGTGTGGCGCGTAGGTCCTTCACCAGCGCTTCGATCTGCTCGGTCTTGTCCTTCACTTTCGCGAGGTCTTCAGGCTTGGGGTCGATTGGAGGTGGGAGGGGCGTCCGCTTTTGCTGCGCCATGACGATGGACACGGTGAACGCGGAGAGCAAAGCCGAGCGAAGAAGTCGCTTCATTTTAAAACTGAACTTTCAGACCGAATTCAATAATGCGCTGCCAGTTGTACGAGCCGGTCAATTGTCCAAAGGCCGTGCTGGTAGGAGTCGTGATCGGCGGCGTGAATTGCGGATGATTGAAAGCGTTGACAAATTCCGCGTTGAACTGAAGCCTTAGCCGTTCCCGGATCTGCGTATTTTTGATCACCGACATGTCGAAGTTATTGACACGTGGCGCGCGCACGCCGCTGAACGCGGAAGAGAGCGTCACGATGTTCGAGGCGAGCTGCTGGTTCGAGACCCGGTTGAACGCGTTGACATTGAACCACTGGCTCACGGTTCGCCGATCCGCCGGCAGGATCACGTTGTCAATGGTCTGACCGGGTAGCAGCAACGCATTGCCGAAGCCGAGCGCTTGTCCACTCTGTTCGGTGAACACGCCCTGGAGCTGCCATCCGCCGATCACTCTTCCGAGCGCGCTGTTCGCCGATCCGCCGAAGGTTTTACCATGGCCGAACGGCAGCTCGTAGACGACGGTCACTACCGACCGGAACGGACGGTCCAAATCGGAGATGATTTTTTCGGGCGTCGGGTCAGTGGGATTCAGATAGTTGATCGCCTGCATGAACTTCGACCATGTGAATGAATAGCCGGCGGAGAGGCCAGCCGAGAAGCGCTTCTCGACGCGCATTTGAAAACTGTGATACCAGGAGAAGCCTGAGTTCATCACGGCGGTGATGCCGCTGAATTGCGGATCCGGCTTCAGCAACTGGGAGCGAGCCACGGTGCTCGCCGCCAGATTAGTCCGGGGCAGCAGAGGGTAGAACGGATTCGCCACCTGCGCGGCCAGGAAATTGATGGTCGTTTGATCGCGCGTTGGCAGGGTGCTGAGATATTGCCTGGGGATCGGGTTGAGATCCTGCGTAGACCGCAAGCGCGTGCCCCGATTGCCGACGTAGGAAACCTCGAGCAGAGAATTCCAGGGCAATTCGCGCTGGACCGCCATCTGCCAGCGCTGCATGTAAGGGTTCGTCAGATTCTGATTGAAGAAGCTGATGTTCTGGCCGAGGAAAGTTGAGAGGCCGCCGGCCGCTCGAGCGGGCGCAGTGAAGCCGCCCGGGAAGGGGTTGGTTAGATTTGCGACATAGGTCTGACCAGTGTCGAGCGAGCCCACGAAGGCGGTGGTGGAGCTGAAGCCCGTCTGATTTACGTGGATGTTTGTTACGCCGAGCGGCTCATAATAGATGCCATACCCGCCGCGAACCACCGTCTTAGGCGTTATGGAATACGCGAATCCAATGCGCGGCATGAATTCGGTTTTGGTGCTGCGCCAGAGACTTCTAGGCAATCCGTTCACTCCGGCGAAGGTCAAACCGCCGCGCGTGTTGAACTGGGCCGGATCGACTTGCGGGATCGGGTTCTGCTGATAATTTTGCAGAACCTGCGC